>Ga0208645_1001076_pt1 | contig 25420 bp, 33 predicted proteins | sample VirMetDEL_Sep_01_FD_184519 | JGI IMG/M metagenome (GOLD analysis project Ga0208645, IMG submission 184519) | Aqueous microbial communities from the Delaware River and Bay under freshwater to marine salinity gradient to study organic matter... | ecosystem: Environmental > Aquatic > Marine >... | reverse complement strand
GTATGGATTGGTGTGCTTGGCTTCGACAATGCGAGATCCCCAGCGAGCATCGATCATACCTTTAGCTGGCACATTACCAATCATATCTTCTAGCTCTTCTTGATGTCCAGACAATACGCAATCATGCTCCTGCTCAAACCATTTAAGATTGAAGTCTTCAGTCCAGCTACCAAGTTGTACTGCAATATTGCGAGACAAGTCGTCTGAATCTATGCGACCAGTCTTGATCTGCCATAGCTCAAGCCAGTTACCTTGCATGATTTTTACGCAGTCGCTGCCGCCTATGAAACCTTTGCGGTTCATTAAGTTCTCCTTTTATTATATAGGTTAGCTTACTGCATATACGCAGCTTACTCAAGGTATTTCTTGAAGTCAGCGTGATGTAAGTCAGTAAGCTCAAGAAGTTTTTTCTTCTGTTCACCTTTAAGATATGACTCGCCAACAGGTTCGCCGTTCTTAATGCGTTTGGCTATTATTTCATACTCATCTAGTACATAAGAATATTTTTTGTACTCCTTGGCATAGTGAGGTGAGCTTGTGGCTTTGGTAATGTGTGCATCCCACACGCTGCTAGCTACAGCAGTGCCTATTGATTTAGGTTTCTTCATTATTATTGTCCTTTGGTATTAGTTTAAATTCATAAAGACCGTTGCCTTGATAGCGGCGCTCTACAATTCTATAGCCAAATTTTTCTTTTCTTAGATTTCTTATTTGCGCAGACACACTTGGCTCTGGAAAATTAAGATCGTCTGAAATTTGTTTTACAGATAACCAATCATTGTTTTCCATATACATTCTTACCTGATGTATTTGCTGTGTTAGTCTTGGTTTGTCTCGACTAGAAACGTAATCATCTCCGTCAAACTCAGGTGTTATTTCTTTCTGCATTTGCGTTCTCCATGAATGTAAGGAATTGTTCGCCAGTCATTATGACTAGAGTTTGCGGACTGCCTGTCCGTCTTTTATAGAAAGCAATGTCTCGCTTATCTAATACTGTATATGGGCTGGGGAAGTTAGACTTGTCCCTATACTTTACTTCTCCCACCAGTTCTTGACCGAAGAGTTCAAGCTTGATGTCTCCGCTATACTCTCCTCCCAAACTGCCTGAGAGGGGTTGCCTCTTGGCTTTGATACCCGCTTTCGTAAGCCAGTCGACGAACCATTTTTCGTGGTAAGTTCCTTTGTTCTTGTTACGATTTGCCACTTGTCCTCCTCATAGCAATGAAGGCAGACGTACCAATGTTTCTCGTATGTACCGCCGCTATTGTTTTTAAGTATTGCAACGAACCAAGTTGTTTTTGTTTCGCAAGCAATGCAGTTAATAGCTTGTGCTTTTTTCAAGCCTTAAACTTAGATCTAATTGAAATGTTTTTGCGCTTTGATGGCCCTACTTTCTTTGCGTGTTCTCTCATTTCATTAGCCCTGTGTAGATACTCAATAGCATTTGAAACTTTACTTGCTGTTTCATATCTAAGCTCAGACACTAAGTTAATTGTACGGTAGTAAGTTGATGTTGGTACATCAGCTTGCTTGAATGCTTTAAGCAAAGGGATATCGCACCCCTCTGCTTTGTCTTGTAGATATTTGAGATATGATTTCATGCTGCATTAGTGCAGCACTTCATTCATCGTTGTCAAGATCTTCTGGTTCAATCTCAATCTCGCAGTCACCATTGCAATTAAAGCAAGTGTCTTTGTATTCTTCTTCATAGCCTACATCGACATCGAAACCTTGCCTAATAAATCTAGTGTAAGTCAGAGTGCCATGACCGTAGCACTCTGGGCATTCAATAAGGGATGTGGTCATCAACATTTGGTATGTCATGGTTGTCCTCCCAAGCTTTAGTTGCACGTTGTAAAAACTTCTCACGATTAAAACGTGGGTTAGTCTTCTCTAGCTCATCAGCTATTGAATGTAGATGAGAGGGCCAACCTACCATTGGCCCAATCGTGTCTGCAATAAATTCATAATGTTGTTTACTCATTCTCATTTTACTGTCTCCCATGAGTAGTTTAAGTCATACGACATTATCTCTTTAAGCGAACCAGTTCCGTGATAAACATAAAGCTTATTGATTCGACCTTCTTTCAAATCTACAGAAGCAGCTTTCCAAGCATCTCCTTGCGTTCTATGTTTAGTTGATAAAATCAAATCGCTATTATCTGATTGCTTGCTATACCACCAAGAGCTTTTCTTTTTGTATACTTCTCCGTGTACCATGCTGTCCTCTACAAAATTAAGTTACATGTATTTAAATCCCAACCATCCATTTCATATGCATGCTTGCTAATCTTTGCGCTCTTAAGGGTGTCGTAACTTTTAAACTTATTCCAAGACAACATTATTAAGCGCATCTTATGAATTGTAGTCATCTTCTTTTGGCGAAGAGCATCTCGACTAATTAGTTCTCTGATGTAATGAACAGGATCATCTTCATAATTTATCTGTCCATCTTTCCAAGTTTTAATAAACTCATCAGCTTGACTGTCGTAACCTGTTTGCTTTGCGATGTAATGTATTGCGCCTAACAATGGGTCACATCTTGTGAAAGTTGCCGCAGCATATTTAACGCTATCTATTACTGCTCCATGTTTCTCTAGAACACCATCCATTTGTGATGCTGTGAATCCAGAATGCTTTGGATGTTTCGTTGCTATTAAACATAAGTGAGTAATGGTTGCAGCAAGTCCAGTGTAATTTTCAAAGCCTCTTATCTTAAGCCTATCAGAATATGATCTAGTTCTGCCGCTATCTATAGTAACCATACATTGCTCAGCTAATCCTCCAACAATAATTGTCCAAAAGGAAATGCCAGTTTCAACACAAGCAGTTAATCTTTGCTGACCGTCTAACAATATGTTTGTATTAGATGTACATATTGTATGACCGTTGTATTCAAAGTCACCGTTTATTAAATCTCTTGAATATTGAGCAACTTTAGTTTTATTAATACGCCGATTCTTGCTGTTTATTTCTAGCAATTTACTTGCTTTGTCTGGCGTAATTAAGATTAGTTCATAGTTTATGTTTGGTCTTTTGTAGATATGCATGGTGATTCTCCTTATACCATATCGTTCCATTGTTTTGACTTCATTGCGCTAGCAATCTGTATTTCACGATTGTACTTAGCGATCTCAGGCTTACGCAGATCTTGTGTGTGCGTAGCCCAGTAAGTAAGGCAGTTGTATAGTGCCCACTTATTGGAGCCGAGGCTGCTGCGCTCGTCACTCCAAATACTTAGCAAGTTTTCTAGTTGCTTTTCGTTGGTCTTGGTGATTGACTGCTGACGTGTGAATGCTTTGCAGACAGTCTTCTTAAAGAAGTTTTCGATCTGTGGTTGCTCTAGCTTAGTTTGCATCCAGCTTTGCCACACATCTTTGCGTGATTGAAAGTGCTCAAGGCCATTGATTACTTTGGCTGCTGCGCCTTCGACGTTGATCGATGCAGTGTGCTTGTATCTACTGCGCGCCACTGCGTCTGGTGTAGTGCAACCATTTTTACACCATAATCTATAAGCATCTGCTACCTGAGAAAAAGACCAAGACGCATCGTAGCTATTAAAGAAGTTTACTCGGAACTTAACGTAGTCACCGACATCTGGTTCAATAACAATGTTATTAAATAGTATCTCACCTCTTAGCTTGCGACCGTCTTCAAGCACATCGACGCTGACTTCATAATCGTCTGATAGATCTGCTGACTTTACTCCGTCGAGAACTGAGTTGACTACATCATCGTGTGATACAATCTTGTAGCGTGACCCGTGTACGCCCAACACTTGATCGGTGTCGGTACGCACAACAGCTTGATGACCAGCAATGATATTGCCAAGCTGGTCATGGATTGGTTGTTGTTCAACGGGAAAGTTGAAGTCGTTCATTGAGAAATGTTTCATGCTGCGTTCTCCCTTATGTCTTCTATTGGATTATAATTAAATGTTAATGCATTACGATCATCTGCAAAAAGGGTAACAAAAGCTTGGTCACCATTTTTATCTGTCATTGTTAGTTTTCTAGTTACATAGGTTTTGCTTACACGCTCATCTATTGTGATGTTAGTGATGTCGTGCAGTGATAAAGTTGTATACATGTTAGTTCTCCGTGGGTTATGCCCTGCAGTATTGCAGTGACAATAGTTACTGTCATTAGTTACGTTACGTCACTTTGGTTTTTGTTTTGGTTTTATTGCTGGCACCTCATGTTTATGAATGACACATTGTATTTCACCATGAACAAGTGACGGATTCTTTTTTACAAACTGATCGCAATCTTCTGGTGAACTGAATGCAACGAATGCAATCCAAACTGTTTTTAACATTTGGCTTCCTTTTTTAATTTTGATTTTGCTGATGACTGCATGCAGCTTACTGCTGCACACACTTACCCCTCTTGGCGTGCCTCCTAGAAGTGACCTTAGCAAAATAAAAAAGGGGGCTGATGCCCCCTTCTGTTAAGCTTTCTTCTTCTTCGACGGTTCAATTAGGTCGTTAGCAACCTCAACGTTGATGCCCATTTCTGCATCCATGTCCAACAGTTCTTGCGGGATGTCTACCTCCTGTTGAGTTACGTTCTGTGATCCGTATGAATATCCAACAGGTGCGCCGTATGGTGTGTACCATTCGCCATTGGCATCAAACCATGCCATCTGCATATCCTTGTACATATCGTCAAGTTGTTCGTGCTTGTATTGTGCCGCTTGAGCCGCTCCAAATGATCCGCGTATCCGCTGAGTGCTTATCTCAGTGCCATCGAACAACTTGCGATCAGCCTCGTAACGGTTCTTCTTGTTGTTAGCGTTGACTTCTGAATCAACGCCGTTCTTGCCGCCGTATCGTAAGAAGAATAATCCGTCGAGCATCTTCTCCATTAGTACTTTGCGGGCAAAGCTCATCTCATCATGCGGCAAGAAGTCCTTTGTCTCATAGTCAAAGCGGTCATATTCAAAGCTTAGTTCGTTAATCAAAGTAGCGATAGTCATGTTATATTCTCCTATATCTATCGTTCATACACAGTCTTCTATGTATACAGATTAGACGCCATAAGGATTTCAACTGTGTCAAAGACGCGTAAGCGCCAGCTCTGCTGGTGATATGGATGCAGCGTCAGCTTGTCTGATGCAGCGTCCATGTCATCATTGACTCAGATGAAATACGGTGGCCCAACTGGAAGTTATAATTCATAGATTGTGTGTGAGGGAGAGATGCATCGCTGATAAGGTGTCATGCAGACATACAAGAGCCTCCTGTGATTATAAGCAGCAAGCCAGCTTTGCCAAAGCAAAGTGGCAGCTGTGAGATAATCATAGGCAGGGTCTGTGACTGCAATGACGCCGCAGAAGCGATTGTTGCATGACTCAACAGACAGATAATAAGTGTCATGCAACTCTTCTTGCAATGACCCTACCGCGAGCTGAGAAAAGACATGGAGAGACTGACTAAGGTGGCTGTTCTACGGTATCGCAGCAAAGGTCATTGCCACCCTGTCAACTGTAATAATCAGGTGTGACGTAGGGTAATTAGTATAGTTACGTAACGTCACTATTGACAGCCATATAAGAAATGGTGTCGTAATGGGGGGAGAGAGGGAGAGGGGGGCTAGCGAATGAGACATACGATAGATGTTTTAATATTGACTGAGCTTAGAAAACAGGGGTGACATGGTTCCAGCAAACAAGAAGCTGACTGATAAACAGACGGCGTTAGTAGACACGATTGTAGCAAAAGGTTGTACGATAGCACAAGCAGCAGAGTTGGCTGGATATGCTAAGGGTGAATCTGGAAGAGTGACTGCAACCAAGACAATGAAGTTACCACATGTGCAGCAGTACCTGATGCAGCGGATGAATGATGAGTTTGGATTGAGTGCTACTCTGGCTGTTGGTACAGTGCGTAGGTTAGCTACGAGTGCTAAGTCTGAGTACGTTCAGCTTGAGGCTAGTAAGGATTTGCTGGATCGTGCTGGCTATAAACCTATTGATCGCTCTCAGGTGCAAGTGGCGGGGGACATTAAAGTCTCAATTGATCTAGGGTAAGGGGTGGGGGGAAAAACTCTATGCTCACGCTATGTTACTGATCCCCTACTCACATTTTTCTTAAAAAAGGTTCTCAAAAAATATTTTATCTGTTAAGGGTGAGAAATGAGATATTCTAAGAAGCCTGAGAAGATGCCTATTCGGAAGTCTAATTCCAAGGCGAAGCTTTTATTGAAGAGTAAAGGTTATGGTCGCAAAAAAATATCAGAATCCTGAGGGTGGTTTAAACGCTGCTGGTCGCAGGTATTTTAATCGAACCCAAGGCTCTAATCTACAGCCGCCTCAACCTAAGGGCGGACCTAGAAAGAAATCTTTCTGCGCTAGAATGAGTGGTGTAAAGGGGCCGATGAAAGATGAGAAGGGCCGTCCGACTAGAAAGGCTTTAGCTTTACGAAAGTGGAAGTGTTAATGCGGGAAAGGTATAGTTATGTGTTTTGGAAATAGTGGGCCTAGCGCCTCAGCTCTGTATGCGGCTCAGAAGCCTGAGTTTGGTGAGTTACCTTCTTTGGCTATGGATAAGGTTAAGAGGGATAAGCCTAAGTTGGAAGATGTAAAGCGAAAGGGTTATCAGGCTCGTTCTTTGCTGATGCCCACTAACATGGGGGATTACTAATGCCAAAGGGTAAGGGAACTTATGGATCTAAGGTTGGGCGTCCTCCCAAGCAGAAGCCAAGTGGAAAGAAGAAATAGTGGCTGAAACTGTAGAGCAGCGTTATGATCGGCTTTCTAAGGAGATGGCTAAGTTCGAGGAGATGGTTCCTGACGTTGAGCGTGACGAACCTGATGCCTCGATGTCAGACAAGATGAAGCGTAGATATATTAATGTTACTGGCAATGCAGTTAAGTACATTAGGGATAAGCATCCTAGATATAAGAGTTTATTAAAGCAGCTTGAGTCTATTGAGGCCAAGTGGGACAAAGAAGGGAAGCATATGTAATGGCCGTTAATGCTGCTGGTAATTATACCAAGCCTAAGATGCGGAAGTCTTTGTTTAACAGGATAAAGGCTGCGAATGTTCAAGGCACTGCTGCTGGCAAGTGGTCGGCAAGGAAAGCGCAGTTGCTTGCTAAGAGGTATAAAGCTGCTGGTGGCGGCTACAGATGAAGGCTCCGCAGAAGTCATTACTTAACTGGGGCAAGCAGAAATGGCGCACCAAGTCTGGCAAAAAGTCCAGTGAGACTGGTGAGCGTTATCTTCCTAGTAAGGCTATTGCTGCTCTTAGTGATTCTGAATATGCAGCTACAACCGCAGCTAAACGAAAGGGTAAGGCAGCAGGTAAGCAGCATGTGGCTCAACCGAAAGCTATTGCCAACAAAGTGAGGAGGTATAGAACATGAATGAAGTAACTCAAGTATGGAGATTTAAACAGATGGCAAGTGCCGTCTTAAAGTGTGACAGCTTTAAAGATCAATTAGAAATGATTGAGGCTATGTATGAGGAAGCAAAGCCTTGTATTGGTCAGCCGCTTCAAGAGCTTTTAGAAAAAGATTTAGGGTAACAGTGAGCTTTATAACTACCATTAAGCAGCAAGACTTAGATCTTCTTCGCGGCATTGTTCGCAAGGTTCACTTTGCTTACATAGAAGAAAAGCATGGCAAGTCTTTTGTTACCAATGCTGAGTGCGATAAGCTTATTGAAAGCATTGCGCCAGAAGTTGTGGAAGACATGATTCGTTTTGGAGTCAACAGGGGTTTAAGATAATGGCTGATTTAATTCCATTTGATCCTAAAAAACACAAGCCTATAAAAACTGTTGGCGGTAGATCTGCTACAGAATACTTAGCAAGTGAGAAGTCTCCAGAAGGAAAAGCGTGGAACATACCAACAATATGGTTTGATTCAAAAACAAAGCAGCCCAAATTCCTTAAAGGAGATAAGGCTTGGAATGAAGCTAAGTCATTTGAGGATAGAACAGGTAAAAAATTTCCTAGATATAATACTATAGAGCTTGCCGTAGAAGCAGCAAAAACAAGAAGTAAAAGAGGCGGGGCAACTAAAAAGAGTTTGCTGCAAAAATGACTGACTTCAAGTACAAACCAGATGGTGACGTACTCAAAGCCTTTATGAAAGACGATACGTTTTTTCGTGGCGTAAGAGGCCCAGTTGGTTCTGGTAAATCTGTTGGTTGCTGTGTTGAAGTATTTCGCCGCGCACTTTCTCAAAAGAAATCAGAAGGCGGTATACGCAAAAGCCGCTGGGCTATTATTCGTAATACCAACCCGCAGCTAAGAACCACCACTATTAAGACTTGGCTTGATTGGTTTCCCGAAAGCGACTGGGGTAGATTCACTTGGTCTGTTCCGTACACTCACCGCATTAAAAAGGGAGACATAGACCTTGAGGTTATTTTCCTTGCACTTGATAGGCCAGAAGATGTTAAGAAACTCTTATCTTTGGAACTTACTGGCATCTGGATTAACGAGGCGCGAGAGATTCCTAAAAGTATTATTGACGCATGTACGATGCGTGTTGGGCGGTTTCCTTCTATGCGTGATGGTGGCCCTAGTTGGACTGGCGTTATTGCCGATACCAACGCCCCTGAGGAAGATCATTGGTGGCCCATTATGGCTGGAGAGGTTCCAATCCCAGATCATATTCCGCGTGAGCAAGCTAAGATGCTGGTTAAACCAGACAACTGGTCTTTCTATACGCAGCCCTCTGGGATGGTGGCGCAGAAGAATGAAGAAGGTGAAGTAGAGGGTTACACTCCAAACTCCAAGGCTGAGAACACAAAGCATATGTTAAAGTCTTATTACCCTAATTTAATTCAAGGTAAGACAAAAAGTTGGATAGATGTTTATGTAATGAACCAGCTTGGAACCATTCAAGATGGCAAACCTATATACCCAATGTTCGCAGCAGACACGCATGTTGCAAAAGAAGAAATCGCCATTGCCGCTTCGTTGCCCCTTTATGTCGGCTTAGACTTTGGCCTAACCCCCGCCGCCGTGCTAGGGCAAAAGGTAAGGGGAAGATGGCTAATCCAAGCTGAAGTCGTTGCATTTGATATGGGTATTGTAAGATTTGCAGAAGTATTGCGACAGGAAATAGCCACAAGATTTTCAGAATGTTCTGATGTATATATTTACGGCGATCCAGCGGGAGACTTTAGAGCGCAGACTGATGAATCGACTCCTTTTCATATTCTGCGCGGTGCTGGCTTGAAGGCGTTTCCAGCGCCCTCCAACTCTGTTGACCTACGTCTTGAATCAGTTAGCTCCCAGCTGAACAAGATGACCGAAGGTAAGCCAGCATTTTTAATTGATAGGCGCTGTCCACAGCTTATTAAGGGCTTTGAGGGTGGCTATCAGTATAAGCGCATGGAAGTGTCTGGTGAAAGATATGCTGACAAACCAGATAAAAACATGTATTCGCATATTCATGACGCACTTCAATACCTCTTGTTAGGTGCTGGCGAAGGACGAGCCTTGATGAATAATCAGAAACCGTCTAAGCCTGTGGTAGCTAAAAGAAACTTTGATGTGTTTAACAAAGGCCCACGCGCACGCAGATCCGCTGGCGTTTGGTCTAGAATGTAGGAGATAGCTATGTGTTTTGGTGGTGGTGGCCCCTCTAGTGACGAAAAGCAAGCAGCAGCAGATCAAAGGGTTGAAGCAGATATTGCTAAACGAGAAGAAGTAGAAAAACGCGCAGAGAGTAAACGCGAAGATATTAGCGAAGCTTTATCTGCAAGAACGCAGCAGCGCGGTATGCGCGGCGGTCGTGGTCGAAGATCTTTGTTTCGCTCTGGTGGCGCTGGATTCTTAGGACGGTTTAACTCATGAATACATTGGCAGAGCAAAAACTAAAGAAGTACCAGAAGGCAAAAGCCTTTCGGGAAAACTGGGTTCCTCTCTTTGAGGAGTGTTATGAATACGCTCTGCCTCAACGTGAGTCGTTTTATTATGAAGAAGCTGGGCAACGCAGGGATGAAAAGATCTTTGATGAAACAGCAGTAGTTGGTGTTCAAGAGTTTGCTAGCAGATTGCAGTCTGGCATTGTGCCTAACTTTGCTAGGTGGGCTGATCTTGTGTCTGGCAGTGAGGTGCCAAAGGATCAGCGTGAAGCAATTGATAATGAGCTAGATGAAGTTACTGAATATGTATTCGAGGTATTGCAGAACTCCAATTTCAGCCAAGAGGTTCATGAATCCTTTATGGACTTGGCTGTTGGTACTGGTGTCTTGTGCGTCGAAGAAGGGGATTCAATTAATCCAGTAAACTTTACCGCAATACCCCTTCCACATGTCGTACTTGATACTGGGCCAGACGATAAAATTGACCATGTATTTAGAGAGCGTAAGAAGATTCCGTTTGATGATCTAAGGATTCTCTTTCCTGATGGTAAGTTTGATCCAAAGGTCGAGCAACAAATGGGCAAGGACAGAGAAACTACTGTTCTTGAACTTGTATGCCGCGACTACAGTAAGCGAAACGAGGAGGCTTACTATCACTATGCATTCTGCATGAGTACCAAAACAACGCTATACGAAAAACAAATGAAGGGCGTCGGATCTAATCCCTTTATTTGTTTTAGGTGGTCTAAGTGTTCTGGCGAGGTGTATGGTCGTGGGCCTATTCTTAATGCTCTGTCTGCTATTAAAACTACAAACTTAACCATTGAGCTTATTCTTGAAAATGCTCAGATGTCTATCTCTGGTATATATCAGATGGAAGATGATGGCGTAGTTAATGTTGATACAATTAATTTAGTCCCAGGGACTATTATACCAAAAGCTATGGGTTCTGCTGGCTTGCAGCCTATACAAGCAGCGGGTCGCTTTGATGTAGCGCAGCTTGTTCTTAATGATATGCGCCTTAATATTCGCAAGGCTTTGTTCATGGATATGCTTGCTGATCCTAACAAAACTCCTGCGACTGCAACTGAGGTGGCCGAAAGAATGGCTGACTTATCTAGGAGAATGGGTTCTTCATTTGGGAGATTGCAAGCTGAACTCGTGCAGCCCGTACTTCAACGTGTAATTTACATCCTAAAGAAGCAGGGCCGCATAGAAGTACCTACAGTAAATGGTAGGGAAGTTAAAGTGCGATCTGTATCTCCGCTCGCTCAAGCACAAGCAAATGAGGATATCTCAAGTGTTGCGCGTTTCTTAGAGCTTGTTGGTGGAGCCTTTGGCCCTGAGATGATGCAAATGTTAATTGACTCAGAAAAGACTGCTATATTCCTATCTAAAAAGTTTGGTGTACCAGAGAGCTTGATTCGTGACGAAGAACAGCGTAGACAAATAGCTGCGGTTGCGCAGCAAATGGCTCAACAGCAAATGGCTCAACAGCAACAAGGAATGCAAGTTGGCGACGAAGGCTAATATTGGCATAGACGGAATACAGCGTCACATAGATAGAGACGTTGAAATAAGCAAGAATATAGCTCAGATATTTAACACGCCTACTGGAAAGGCTGTGCTTCAATATCTCAGGTCTGTAACTATTGAGATGGTTAATGGGCCTAATGTATCTACAGAAGAGCTAAGACATATAGAGGGGCAGCGGTATATAGTTGGCCTTCTTGAACAGCGCATATCACATGCACATAGGAGTAAAGACAAATGAGTGATGAAGCAGCAATTGAAGCAGCAGAAGCAGATGGCCGTGATTTTGTAATTCAAGAAGATGTAGATCAGGCGGCTGCGCCTGAGCGTCCAGAGTGGTTGCCTGAGAAATATAAAACAGGTGAGGATTTAGCAAAGGCGTATAAGGAACTTGAATCTAAGCTTGGCGGCAAGGATGAAGAAATACGAGAAGCTTTGCTTGAAGAAATAAAAACAGAAGCTTTTGCTGATAGGCCAGAAACTGCTGGTGATTATCAGCTTCCAGATATTGTTGATGATGATCTTGCTGTTGATAATGAACTCTTGCAGTGGTGGTCTGAGCATTCTTTTGAAAACGGATATGGTCAAGAAGAGTTTCAAAAAGGCATAGAAATGTATGCTCAGGCAATTAATGGAAGCCAACCAGATATAGAAGCTGAGTCGGCAAAGCTTGGTGATAATGCCAGCACAAGAATTGAAGCTGCATCTATGTTTGCTAATAAGTTTTTCCCAGAGGATGCACTGCCAGCTATTGAGCGTATGTGCGAATCTCATGAGGGGATTATAGCCTTAGAAACTATTATGGAAAAAATGAAGGATGGTAACTTTGCTGGCAATACTAGCCCATCTCCATCTGTAACAGAAGCAAGCTTGCAAGAAATGATGAAAGACCCAAGGTATTGGGAGCCTAGAAATAGAGATCCAAACTTTATAAAGCAGGTAGATGATGGATTTAAATTACTCTACAGAGGTTAAGATTATAAAAAGGGGGAGTTATTATTTGACTCCCCTTAGATCTTTTCACATTGATGAGCTTGAAAGAGTTCTTTCAAAAGAAAATCGCAGAGAAATAAAATTACTTGGTTACTGCGATGTAAGGACTGCATTAGAAGTAATGAGCAAAACATCTGAGGCTTATGTTTGTCGTAAAGATGGAGGTGAACTTTTGTTTGTTGGCGGTCTTTGGTTTTGTGAGGATCAGGATTGGCCTCAAATGTTTGCAATGTTTTCCAATAAAATAAAGGAAAACTTTACTATGCTAGCACGCGGATCGAAGATGTTAGTAGAGTTTTTTGATCAAAGCCAATCGCATATGTCTATGACAATTCTTGCTGATTATGAGGGCATGGTAAGCTGGGCAACATGGCTAGGATTTGATCCTGTTGGCGTTTCTACACAGAACGGAAATAAGTATGTTGAATTTGTTCGTTGCAATTTAGATCAAAATTGTGTTTATGATGAACCACGACAGCCCGTAATACATTGAGAGGCCCGTAAGGATACCCTTGTTGAGATAGAAAAGCGGATACCTGTGATTAACTGAAACTTCTAATAGGACTGTAAAAATGGCTAATACTATTGATCAAGCCTTTATCAAGCAGTTTGAAACTGAAGTACATATGGCGTATCAGCGTATGGGTTCCAAGTTACGGAACACTGTGCGTACGACAAATGTCACAGGTTCAACTGCTCGTTTCCAAGTAATCGGAAAAGGCACTGCAACTACTAAATCTCGCAATGGCAACGTAACTCCAATGGAGTTAGCGCATACCAATGTTGAAGTAACAATGGCTGACTTCTATGCTTCAGAGTATATGGACAAGCTTGATGAATTAAAGATTAACATCAACGAGCGTCAAGCTGTAGCACAATCTGCTGCTGCTGCACTCGGTCGTAAGACTGATGAAATCTTAATCACAGCAATGGATGCTGGTGCTAACAGCACTCAGATTGGTGCAACTGGCAGCGCAGTAAGCAAAGCTGACTTGTTGTCATTGTTTGAAACTCTTGGGAATGCTGACGTTCCAGAAGACGGACAACGCTACTTAGCTATGTCTCCTTCTGGTTTTGCTGACTTGTTTAACATTAACGAGTTTGCTTCTTCTGATTACGTTGGCCCTCAGAACTTGCCGTTTGCTGGCGGTATGACAATGAAAGAGTTCTTGGGATTCAAGATCTTTTCAACGTCTGCTGTAGCTGGTGGTAAAAACTTTTCGTACCATACATCTTCAGTAGGGCTTGGCGTAAATGCTGATGTTCAAACTGAGGTAAACTATATTGCGGAAAAAGTCTCACACCTTGCCACATCAATGATGTCTATGGGTGCTGTCGTTATTGATAGCGATGGTATCTATGAAGTCCTTGATAATAACTAAGAGGATTAATCATGGCTTATAATTCAGCAAACCTTACTCGTTTGAGTGGTGCTTCTGGTGTTTCTTTGTGGCACTATACTACAACAGATGCTTTTTCTGTTGTTCGTGCAGAAGATTACTTTGAAGATGCTCACCCGATGCTAAATATTAACGATGTTATTTTCGTTATTTCTGCATCAGGCGGCACACCAGTAGCTACATTGACTTACTTTAACGGCGTTGCAACCACTGCGGTTGACGTTGTTGATGGTAATACAATTAGCGCAACTGATACCTAAAGGAGTGGGGGCTTCGGCCCCCAAACCAACATGCCAAGAGTAGCTGATTCATCATTAGAAGTTGCAAGCAACGCATTATATCTTATTGGTGCTGACGGGATTACCGACTTTGCAGCTAGTACATCTGAAGCAAAAGTAGCTAATGCTTTATATGAAGACATAATACAAACTTCATTTGCTTCTTTTCGTTGGCGCTTTGCTACAACTCAGATAAATCTTACACGCTTAGCAACCGCTCCAAAGGGTAGGTTCTCAGCGTCTTATCATATTCCTGCATCTTGCGTTACGGTAATAGGCATAACTATTAACGATGCACTGATTAAGTACGATATCTATAGTAATAAAATATTCTGTGACGCGGATGCAAGCGATACCGTTGTCTTAGATTATGTTGAGAGAGCGCCTGAGTCTAGCTGGCCTTCTTACTTTACTACAGCAATTGAGTTTACTCTTGCTGGTTCCTTTGCAATCTCTTTAGCTAGAGATGCACAGCTTGCTCAGTTAATGGAGCAGAAAGCTGCGGCATTGTTTATGAAGGCTAGGAACATTGATTCTCAGCAGCAAACAACGCGCAAGCTAACAACATCGAGGTTTATTGCTGAAAGGCGCAGTTAATGCAGAAAGTAAGAGTTCCAATTAACAGCTTTCAGTATGGAGAAATCAGTGACTCATTAATAATGAGAACGGATTCACCTGTTTATGGACAGTCGGCTCAACGATTAGAAAACTTAATTGTTATGAGCGAAGGCTCTGTAAAGAAGAGAACTGGCCTAAAGCATATATATAATTATGGAATTACTTTTAATTCGACTTATCCAGAGCAATCTCATTTATACAAATTTATATTTGATGACAATGAAGAGTATATAATATCTATTGAGCATCAAAAAGTAAGATGTTTTCAACTTGAGACAAATGGCAATGTAACTTTAGTTCAGACGCTTACTACTGATGTTGATTCAGTAGCACTTCCATTTGATCAGCAATATTTGCAAGAATATACAGCTGCTCAATATGGCGATGTTATGTTTATATCGCATCCTTTGTTTGCACCTAGAATGCTTACAAGAACAAGCCTTACTTCTTTTGAAATAGATACTTATTCATTTGATGCGCGAGCAGATAATAAGGTTACTTATCAACCGTACTCAAGATTTCAAAGCTCTAGTCTTTTGTTTGACCCAAGTGCAGTAAGTGGATCAATTACAGGGTTTGTATATTATGATGTAACCGCAGTAGCGCTTGACACAGGCATTGGATATACACCTTGGGTTCCTACTCCTGCGGCAGCATCAGAATTTGGAAAAACTGGAATATTTCCAGAAGCAAGGCAAATAGTAATTACGCCTTCTATAAGTTCTACAAGAACACATACAATCAATGGCACTAATATAAGCGGAACATCTATTAGTGAAACCATTAATACAACTAGCAACTCAGCAGCAACTTCAACAAAGTATTTTAAAACAGTTACCAGTATTACTACAACCTCTGCTACGGGAGGTTATAGAATAGATACTGGAGTTAAAGGCAGTCCAGCTTATTTTTCATCAGGCCATGTTGGTACAATAATTAGATATCACGAACAGGAAATAGAAATTACAGCAGTAACAGATGCAGCAACAATAGCAGGTACTGTTGTTGATGAGCTTGTTGCACGTTTATCTGTTCTTAATCCACTTAGAACAAGAGACGGCTCAAGCACGGTTGAAGTTACTCAAATTAATCATGGCCTTAATGTTGGTGATGCAATTACAGTACAAGATGCTTCTGCAACAGGTGGTATTAATAGTGGTAATTTAAATGTTACAGATCAGGTTAGAGAAATAATAGATGATAATACTTACACATATCAGGCTGGTGGCTCCGCATCTAGCAGCGAAGATGGTGGCGGTCATGTGTCTATATCCTGTCATGCTCCAACAACAACATGGGATGAGCAATCATTCTCTGCTGTAAGGGGATATCCTGCTGCTGTTGTATTCCATGAAAACAGGTTGTGTTTTGGCGGCACGTTATCTGAGCCTGATACAATATGGATGAGTAAGATTGGTAGCTTTTTTAACTTTGATGTAGGTGAAGCTGCTGATGATGATTCAATTAACTTGGTCGCTGCAACTGGTGATTCTCATGAAATAAGATACATGATTTCTAATCGTGATCTTCAAGTGTTTACTTCTACTGGTGAACTATATGTTCCTACTTACTTGAATCAAGCAATTACTCCGACTAACGCTCAGATAAGAATGCAAACACCATATGGTACAGAGTTTGTAACACCAACATCTATAGATGGTGCGACTATATTTGTGCAGAAGAATGGTAGGATTATTAGAGAATATTTATACAGTGATTCTGAAGATGCATATACAGCATCTGCTATTTCGACTTTAGCTTCTCACTTAATTGATTCTCCAAAGTATTTATCTGTGGCTCATAGTGGATTTAATCTTGCAGATTCATATGCCGCTTTCTCACTAACTAATGGTGATTTAATTCTGTTTACCTCTAATAGGGCTGAGAAGAGAGCGGCTTGGACTAGGGTTAGCACGTCTGGTAGCTTTGGATCTGTTATAGCAATACACAGTAGATTGTTTGCAAATGTATATGACAGCAATGGTAAGTTACATCTTTGTGAGTTTGATACAGATAGAGGCTTAGATTTATGGCAAAGTAAATCTGTTGTTGCCAATAAAGTAGATGCAAGTGACGTTTATAGCAATGGAGATGTAGTTGATGTATATGGGTATGCTTCTTCTAGCGGCTATACTTACTTAAATCAGTTCACTGTAGATAGTAATGATGACATTGATTTGTCTGCATATGCTACTCCCTCAACAGTAAATTATACAGTTACTGTAGTAAATGATGGCGGCAATAAGTATGCAATAGCTGGCATATCTGGTTCTGCTCCTACTCTTAGTTTTTCTCGCGGTAATACATATGTGTTTGATCTTTCAGATTCATCAAACTCTGGGCATCCTTTTGCATTTAGAACAAGCGCAGATGCGTCTTACACAACTGGTGTAACAACAACAGGAACCGCTGGGCAAGCTGGAGCAAAGGTTACTATAGTAGTGGCTAGTGATGCGCCAGCTTCTTTAAAGTATTATTGCACAGTTCATGGTAATTCTATGGGCAATACAATTGCGGTTAGTGATTTTGTTAATACTTATGAGAGCGCTGAGTTTGGCAAGAAGTTTACTGCTAAGTTAGTAAGCAATCCAATAGATGCAAACATGGGCAATGGGCCTTCGACTGGCACAACAAGAGGAATTACCAACATTGTTGTTGATGTTAAATCAACGGAATCAATGAAGGTAAATTCAAACGATGTTGTTAGTTCAAGTTTTACTGGCAAAAAAGAAATAAAGACTTTGGGTTACAATAGGAATCCACAGATAACTATTGAGCAAGACAAGCCACTAGGCTTACAGATTAATGGAATAGTAGCGGAGTTAATAGTCTAATGGAACCAATAACAATGGCTATGATTGGAGCAAGTGCATTAAGTGTATTTGGTCAAATATCTGCTGGTGTTGCTCAACGAGAAGCATCTAAATTAAATGCTTTTCAAATTAAAACAGATCAAGCCTTAAATAAAACTCAAGCTATGCAAATGTCTAGGGCAAGAAAGGAAGAGTATGACTTAGCAACATCAGCTAATATAGCTGCATTTGCTGCTGCTGGTCGTGATGTTGGTTCTGATAGAAGTGTTCAAGCATTCTTAGATAGACAAAAGGAAATTATTGCTCAAGACACTGGTCGCATAGATCAACAAATTCAGTTTCAAAATATGAAGTCTAAATCAGCAGCTATGGCTGAAAGAAGACGTGGAGACAATGCTTTAACTGCGTCTTTATTTAGTGCTGTTGGCACTGCTTCTCAGGGTATTTATCAATATCAAACTGTAAAAGCGCCAGCCGCACCGCGCGGTGGTGGAGGAGGCAAGTAAATGGCTGTTATTAGACAAAGAACTCAAGTCTTTAATCAGCCTGTTGGTGTTGTGCGCTCAGATGCTGGCGGCGCGCAAGTAGGTGAAGCTATTAGTAACGCAGCTTCAAGGATTTCTCAACTTGCATATAGAGAAGCTGCTCAAAATGCAGAGGCTGCTGGTAAAAAAGCTGCTCAATCTCAACCATCTGATAAAATAATTGCTATTGATCCTACTACTAATATGCCTGTGGCTTACACGCCGCCTGCTTCATTTGGAACTATTGCTGCTAGATCATATCAAAACATGATTGATCGTAGATTTGAAGAATCTATTCTTAGTGAGTTTGCTGCTAAGGGTTCAGAGTTTGCGTCTAGCTCTTCAAGTGCAGATCAATATAAATCCCGTATAAGTAATTACATACAGGAAATGTACAACTCAGAAGGTGAAGCAACTCCTTATAGTAGATACATTGAAGAAGCTGGAAAAGAATATGTAGCTAGCACATATGCATCTTTAGCAAAAAAACAGGCTGAAGCGGCAAAGAAAGCATTAATAAATCAGCAGTTAATGTCTGGTTATCTTGATGAAAAAAAGCTGGTTAATCTTATTGGGGCTGGTGCATCTAATGAAGACATAACAAGTTTAGCAAACTCTCTTCGCGCTAGGTATTTAGATTTAAAAGACACAGACAGCATGACATTTAAACAATGGAGATCAGCCAATGATCGCATTGATGGGCTTGAAGGGTTATATGCTAACAATAATCTTATAGATATATACTCTACGCTGTCGCCTTCAGATCAATCTTTATTTAAGCTTGGCCTTACTAAGCCAAATATTATGAGTAGCTTGGCTAATAAAATAGGCAGTAATAACTTAGAGACTTTAGCTTTAGAAGCCAAGACAACAACAAGCATACCTACTTTGCTTGCTGGTTTAGATTCTTTTGCCTCTATTGCTGATGAATATGTAGAGAACCAGACTAATAGCATTCTATCTGAAGTAGGTTCAACTATAAGCGCTTCGACATTGGTAGCAGATATAGAAGCTATGGGAGCAAAAATTGAAGACAAGTCTGTTAAAAATGAAGTAATGTCAGAGTTGCTAGCAAAATGGGTGGAAAAAAACCTAGACGCGGCTGGCAAAAAAGCATCTGATATAGACATTATTTCTGAAGCTCTTTTAGATGAATCCTCACCAGATTATCAAGCAATAGCTGATTTAATTGGTGGTGATCAAGGTGAGTCTGTAGCAAGACAAATACAAGGAATGACTCAAGAGCAAAGATCTAATCTTGCAACTGAGATTAGCGAAAGACGAGCGGCTTTAACTCGGATGGAAAGTAAAGCTGACTTAGAAAAAGAAAATAGATTACGTCAAAGCTTAATTGATTTTAAAAATTCTACTGATTTAAATGCAAGCTTTCAGTCTGCTTTATCAAACATAGAAGCATCTGGATTAGATGAAACAATTCAGCAAACTTTAATAGGACTTGCTAGGCAAAACTTTGCCGAACAATCTAGAATAAAAGTAGACAGAATAAAGTTAAGCAAGGTAGATATTCAAAACTTAAAAAATTCTGTAACTCAAGAAAGAACAGATTTAAAAGGCAATGTTAAAGAAGCTTACAATTTGCTTAGAGAGGTTTACAAGTTTGATGCTTCAAGCACTTCTGCTTATTTAGATAGAAAACTAGAAGCAGTTACAGAGCAAAACGATAGATATATTATTGGTATGAAGATAGATGCTATTCAAAGCAATCTTTCTACTGCTAGCCCTAATGATTTAGCAGAGTATGATTCTTATTTATTTAAAGATGAGTTTATAAATGCTGCTAATATGCTTGAGTTTCCTCAAATCGTAGAAGCTCTTAATCAAGGCGTTGTACTTCCATCTGTTAAAGTAGCTATGGAATCTGCCCTTACTTCAAATAGTGAAGATGTTTTAAATAATGCAATCCAAGTGTTTGATAAATTTTCTAATCTTGAAGCTACTACCGAAGATGGTCGACGCACTAATTTAGATATAATGCGTAAAAATCTTAGTCCAGAAACATACGCATTATATTCTGCAATGAACTTTGTTGCTCGCGAACAAGGCGTAGAGCCATTGTCTATTGCTCTTGAGTTTAGAAACTACGATGGAAATGTTGATAATGATATTAAGGCAGATCTTGATTTGCCAAAAAATGGAAATATCAACAGAGCATTAGACACTTACCCAATGAGTAGTAATTATAAAAAAGAAATATTAGCAACTCTTCGGATGCAAAAAGTAAGGGGTAATGTAATTACTGAGGATTTAATATCTTCTGTAATAAATACCTACACTTCAAAGATGAAAAAAGATCCTAGTGTTGTTGGGCCTTATATTGGTGATAGCACTGCATTCCCTAGGAATAATTATTTTTCAAATGATGAAATTATAGCAAACAGAAACCAGCTAACAAATCTTCTTGCTGATTCAGGTCAGTTTAATGATCTTTTAAAAGGAGATAATGCACTTGATACAATGGCTTTTACTTTAGGTGGTATTCTTGGTGGGGATGTAATGCTTACGTCAAGAGCTATTGTTGAAATGTTTACTACTGGAGTAGGTGCTAATGAAGAGCTGTCTGATAGAAATAGAATAAGACAAGGTTTAGCTGCTTTAAATATAGATTTAAAATACAATCCTGTTGTTTCGTCTATTGAGTCAGGTGTTCCTATGTATGAAGTTGGATATCTAGATCAGTTTGATAGCTTCCAACCTATTATGATTAATGACCAAACTTGGACTTTAGAAAAAACTGAATCAACAAGAAAACAAGATCTAACTCTTCAGTCTTTTAATAATTTAACTGTAGCTAACAATGCAGACGCTCCAAAAGCTGAAAGGGCTATTGCAGAAATAAATTACTTAGCAAGCCTTCCTCACATGGATGAAGAAACATTTATTAATAATCCTTCTAACATGGCAACGTACAAAGAAATTTTTGGTGATAATACAACAGCATTAAATATTTTTAGAAGTCGGCGCGAAGTTTATACAGGATCTAAGAATGCTAAAGATTTAAATTTGTCTTTGCAGGAAATAGAAGAAATACAAAACTTGCCTACTAATGTACCACCAAGGCCAAATCGAGATCCTAAATATACTGATACAGAAATTATGACAATGAATAGAAGTCAGTTAGCGTCTGCATTTTCTAATATAGAAGCATGGGATTCTAGATATGGAAATTACTATAATCTTGATGGTTCTTTAAAAGAACAATATGCAGCTGCTCATGCTGTTCCACCGCGTCCATTACGCACTGAGCTTTATCCACAGTACACTGATACTGAAATAATGACCATGACCGTACAACAACAGCTTTCTGCATTTCCAGAGCTATATGCATGGGACAAGCTTTATACAAACACACACAATAATGATGGAAGCCTGAGAAAGCAGCCAATAATAACTGGTTTAAATAAATGAAGATAACTGTTCCAGAGGCAAGACCTTTTAATATTGGCAGACAGCCAATGCAGTCTACAGTGCCAACAATAGGGCAAACAGGTAATGCTCAGTATGGAAGAATATTTAATCCAATAAAAAATCAATTAAATTTCTATTCTAGGATTTCTACTTACGATCCAGAGTCAATTGATCGTGTTGAAACAGTAATAGAAAAACAAGGGTTTAATGAAGAAGATGCCCGTTATCTTCGTTTGTTTGGAATTGGTTCTCAAGATAACTTTATTTCTGCGCTAGAGTTTATACAAAAGCGTAGAGATAATTATAGCGTATTAAATCGCTCTACTGGTCTTAATTTATTTCTTACCGATCCTAGCCTTCATGCATCTATTGCTATTCCTTACGGCGGTGTTGCTGCTTCTTTGCATCTTGGCAAAGGGCTTAACGCTTTAGGCTTTCAAGGCAGCGTTAGACAAATTGCGCGCGCAAAACAATTAATGCAAGGTAAAAATCTTACTGCTCAAAACCTTGCCAAAATAGGCGCTCTAGATGCAGCAGTTGTAGATGGCAGTATTACGCTTACTGAGGCGCTTACTGAGATTAGTGAGGGTAAAGACCCAATAGCTGAAATAGGAGACGCAGCGCTTTATACAATGGGTACAGCGGCTGTTGGCGGTTTACTCGGATATGGTATAGGAGCAGCGCTTAATAGACCTATTTCTGCGCAAGCTAGGCAAGCAACCTTTGGTCGTAGATACAAAGAATATCTTAATAGTGTATCTGACGAGCCAGCAAAAAGAGGCGAAGATTTATCTTTTACTGGTGAGTGGTTTACTAATTCTTGGTTTATGAAAGCAATACCAACGCCTCTTCGTGTAACAATACAAGATAAGTTATTACCAGACTGGGCTAAGATGGATATGCTTCAGCTTGGTGGCGATAATGGAATGCCCTTTGCTATGAATCAACTTGGCAAAAGTGTAGGCAGTTCTGCGTTTACTGAATCTGCAAGACGTCAAGGTGATTGGTTTAAGGCGCTTGATGTTATTAATCAAAGCTATCGTGAAGTAAGCTCGCGTAATCCTACTGCTGAGTTCTTTAATGTTCCTGTTGGAGAATATTATGAGCGTATTCGTCGCAAGTTAGGTAAGGATAGCTTTGCACCTGATGAGTGGTACAATCACATTGGTCGCTTAATGGTTGATGAAGTGCCATATGATAAGATGACGCCACAAGAGGCTGCGTCTGTTCAAGCTGCGCGTGGATTCTTTGAGCAATATGGAAAAGAGTTAGAAGAAGTTGGACTTATTAATCCAAAAGATCTTTTTGAAGACAACTATTTAAAAAATGTTGGTCGGCAAATGGAACTTCAAAGCGTTACTAGAAGTATTATTGAGCAAAACAAACGTTGGATGCGTCCACAGCAAGATAGACTTTCAACAGATATAGAAAAAATAACTAATAAGTTAAAGAGTTTACAAAAAACCGCTACAACTAGAGGCTTAACAAATAAACAAGTTAAATTTAAAGCTGATTTAGAAAAAGATCTTGTCGGAAAACAAAACTTAATAGCTCAGTTTGATGATGCATTTGATAAAATACAAAACGCAAAATCAATTGATGAGTTAGCTTTGCTTTATAAAGAATTAGATCTTACAGCAGATATGCGTAATGCCTTGCAAGACTTAGCAAAGGCTATGGATGATACAAGAGCTAGAATTAATAATGCTATGGATATGATTGATGAAATGCCATCGGTTAAATCACCTAGCAATTATCTTATGCGTATCTTTAATCGCCGCAAGATTGAATCAGACCGAGAAGGTTTAAAGAATATCTTAATGAATTGGTATCGTGAGAATCCTCAGATTATTGTTAAGGGCGATGACAATCTATTTAAAAGACAAGAGCTAGCAACTGATCCTGTTTCTGTTGAGCGTAGAGCCAACGAAACTATAGACAACATTCTTGGAGAAACAGACGAGGATGCTGTTGATGCAATCTTTACTGGGTTTGGTCGCAGCGGCCCGCTTGTATCTCGTCGCCTTAATATTCCCAATCACTTAATTAAAGACTACATTGTGACTGACATTAAGGAAGTTATGATTGCTTACACCAATCGTGTTGGCCCCCGACTGGAATATCATAAACGCTTTCGTGATCCAGAAACTGGCAAGCTAATGCCACTAGAAGCGCGAATAGATTATTACAGATCTAGGTTAATTAAAGATGGCGTTAATGAGCAGACAATAAATAAGTTTATTAAAAACTTTGTTGCTATTTATGATCAAGTTGTTGGAACAACGCTTAAACGTCCTGATGCTATAGATACAAAAATAGCTGACTTTCTTAGAACAGCAACAAGTTGGACATTTCTTGGTGGCTCTGGATTAGCAGCTATTGGTGATACTGCTTCTATTTTTATGGATCATGAGCTTAAATCTATTGGTATGTCAGTGCTTGGCTCAATGGATGATATATCTTTAAAACTTTCTAAAAGAGAACTTAATCTTGCTGGCGAAGGTTTAGAAATTACACGCGGTATAACGCATTTAAAATACATGGAGAGCCTTACTAACGATGTGTTTAGTAAAACTATTCCCGATAAGTTAAACAATGCTTTTTATATTATGAATGGTTTAGCGCCTATAACTGTAGCTATTAAAACTTTTGATGGTTTAGTTCGAGGTCATACTATTATTGACTCAGCGATTAAGTTGGGTGTTGGCAAGGCTAGTAAGTTTGAACAAGAGTTTTTAGCTAGGTATAATATTACTCCTAAGCTTGCTAAGCAAATAGCTGACTCACCTTATGAAAAAAGTCAGGGTGGTTTGTTTTTACCTAATACAGAGGCTTGGACTGATGAAGCCGCTGTTAAAGCATTTAGAAATGCGTTGTCATCTGGTGTTATGAATAGAGTTATTATGGGTACGCCAGCAGATAAACCAATTGTAATGAGCGGTGTTGCTTATATTCCAGAGCATTTAGCTAGAATGTTACCTTTTGAAACATCTGTTGATCCAAGAGTTAAAGGATATCGCAGAGTAGAAAGTGGATTGCTTGCTTTACCGTTTACTTTTTACAGCTATACAATGGGCGCTTTAAGCAAAATTACTGCTAACCATGCTTCTGGTGCAGTTCGCAATCGGTTGTCTCATATAGCTGTTGCTATGGGTCTTGGCTATATGATTGTAAACACACGCACCCCAAACTGGGCTTGGAAGGATATGGATTTAGAGGATAAGATTATGAGATCTTTTGACTTCTCAGGTCTTGCTGCAATTTATAGTGATGCGGTTTATCGGGGTATAGCAATGGCTAGTGAAATGGGATTTGAAAACAACTTTCCCATCCAACCAAAGTTTCAAGCTCCACCAGATAAGATTGGTGCATTAGTTTCTTTAGGTGGTGCTCCTGCTGATTGGAGTTATGAAGTATTAAGCTCTATAGGGCAGATGCTTTCTGGTGATGTGCAAGACGGAGCTAAAGGTCTTATTCGCATGACGCCTCTTATAGAAACTATGGCTACTGGTGATGTAATTAAAGATACAGCGAAAGATCTGACTGGGTATTTACCCAACAGACAGTAAGGTTTGAAATTAATTAGTAACTATGGTAACGAAAGCTAAGCCAGATAGGAGATAGATATGGCAACCTTTGTTAAAATAAACGACTTCGTTGACTACGCAGTTGAGGCTATGAACTTGGGAAGTGATTCTCTTGTAATTGCTCTCTCAAATACAGCGCCGGGTTCTGAAAGTTCTAACCCAACTGCTGATGGTAATGGTATTTTAGGCAATGTAACTCAGATTAGTTACAGCAACTTGTCTTCAAGAAGCCTGACAAGAACTTCATCCAGCCAATCAGGTGGTGTTTATAAGCTTGTTCTTGCGGATCTAACGCTTACTGCGTCAGGCGGCTCTGTTGCTGCGTTCCGTTATGTTTACATTTATAATGACACTGTAACAAATGACCCTCTTATTGGTTATTATGACTATGGTTCAAGCTTAACGCTCAACGATGGCGATAC
>Ga0208645_1001074_pt1 | contig 25454 bp, 23 predicted proteins | sample VirMetDEL_Sep_01_FD_184519 | JGI IMG/M metagenome (GOLD analysis project Ga0208645, IMG submission 184519) | Aqueous microbial communities from the Delaware River and Bay under freshwater to marine salinity gradient to study organic matter... | ecosystem: Environmental > Aquatic > Marine >... | reverse complement strand
CCTCGGCCATCTCCACCAGGTGGCCGAGCAAGCCAAAACCGGTCACGTCGGTCATCGCCTGCACACCAGCGAGCTTGCCGAAGCGGCTGCCCGGTTTGTTCAGGGTGCACATCCAGTCTCGTGCCAGCCCGACGTCCTGCTCGCGCAGCTTGGCCTTCTTCTCGGCGGTAGTGAGAATGCCGATGCCCAGCGGTTTGGTCAGGTACAGCTTGCAGCCGACCGTGGCAGTGTCGTTGCGCTTCATGTGTCGCTTGTCCACCACACCGGTCACGGCCAGGCCGAAGATCGGCTCCGGTGCATCGATCGAGTGTCCACCGGCCAGCGGTATGCCCGCGGCATCGCACACCGCGCGGCCGCCACGGATCACCTCGCGGGCGACCTCCGGTGTAAGCACGTTGACCGGCCAGCCGAGAATGGCGATGGCCATCAGCGGCTCGCCGCCCATGGCGTAGATGTCGCTGATGGCGTTGGTGGCGGCGATGCGGCCGAAGTCGAAGGGGTCATCGACGATGGGCATGAAGAAATCAGTCGTGGAAACCACGCCGCGCTCTTCATCGAGCGCATAGACCGCAGCGTCGTCGCGCGAGGCATTGCCGACCCACAGCCGTGGATCGAGGTTCTGCGCGCCGCTGCCCGCCAGGATCACGTCCAGCACTTTGGGAGAAATCTTGCAGCCACAACCTGCGCCGTGGCTGTACTGGGTCAATCGGATCGGCTCGCTCATGGCATCGCTCTCGGCAAATCGGAAACAAGGCGCGGATTCTAGCAAAGCTGTTCTTTAACCAGCTCGCCCCTATAATCGCCCGCGTCTCGACTACCCTCAGCAGGCGCACCTGCGCCACTGCGAACCTTTTCCGCCATTGAACCGGAGAATCTTCATGTTCAAACATATCCTGGCCCTGGCCGCCGGCTTGACCCTGTCCTTTTCCGTTGTCGCCGCCGACGTTCTCAAGGTTTCGGCCATCCCCGACGAGGCTCCCACCGAGCTGCTGCGCAAGTTCAAACCGCTGGGCGCCTACCTGGAACAGGAGCTGGGCATGAAGGTGGAGTTCGTGCCGGTGGCCGACTACGCCGCCGTGGTCGAGGCGCTGGCCGCCGACCGCATCGACATGGCCTGGCTGGGCGGCTTCACCTTCGTCCAGGCGCGCCTGAAGACCGGCAACGCCGTGCCGCTGGTACAGCGCGAGCAGGATGCCGAGTTCACCAGCAAGTTCATCACTGCCGATCCGGCGGTCAAATCCCTGCAGGATCTCAAGGGCAAGACCTTCGCCTTCGGCTCCGTGTCCTCCACCTCCGGCAGCCTGATGCCGCGCTACTTCATGCTGCAGGACGGCATCAAGCCGGAAGACTTCTTCAGCCGTGTGGCCTATTCCGGTGCCCACGACGCCACTGCAGCCTGGGTCCAGGCCGGCAAGGCCGACGCCGGCGTGCTCAACGCCTCGGTGTGGCAGAAGCTGGTGGACGCCAAGAAGGTCGACACCGACAAGGTCAAGGTCTTCGCCACCACCCCGACCTACTACGACTACAACTGGACGGTGCGCGGCAACCTAGACCCGGCGCTGCAGGAGAAGATCAAGGCTGCCTTCCTCGCCCTCGACCCGGCCAAGCCGGAGCAGAAGGCGATTCTCGACCTGCAGGCCGCCAGTCGCTTCATCGAAACCAAGCCTGAGAACTACGCAGGCATCGAGGAAGCCGCTCGCGCTGCCGGCCTGTTGAAGTGAGCATCGCCCTGCGTGGCGTGGGCCTGGCCCACGCCAACGGCAAGGTCGCGCTCGACAACATCGATCTGCGGGTAAGCCCCGGCGAACGGGTGGCCATCATCGGCCCCTCCGGTGCCGGCAAGACCACCCTGCTGCGCCTGCTGGCCACCAGCCTGCAACCCACGCACGGCGAGATCGAACTGTTGCAGAGCAACCCCTGGCGCCTGGCTGCCCGCCAGCGCCAACGGCTGCGCGCGCGTATCGGCCTGATCCACCAGTCTCCGCCGCTGCCACCGCGCCAGCGCGTGGTCACCGCCGTGCTGGCCGGCAAACTTGGTCAGTGGTCGCTGGCCAAGGGCCTGATCAACCTGCTGCATCCGCTGGATGCCAGCGGCGCCCAGGCTGCTCTGGCACGCCTGGACATCAGCGAACAACTCTACCAGCGCTGCGACCAGCTCTCCGGTGGCCAGCTGCAGCGCGTCGGCATCGCCCGCGTGCTGTATCAGGCACCCGAGCTGATCCTCGCCGACGAGCCGGTCTCGGCCATGGACCCGGTGCTGGCCGGCCACACCCTGGCCGTGCTCAACCGCGAGGCCGCCGAGCGTGGCATGACCCTGCTCGCCAGCCTGCACGCCGTCGACCTGGCACTGGCGCATTTCCCCCGGGTGGTCGGCATTCGCGACGGGCGCATCGCTTTCGACCTGCCGGCAGCTGAGGTGCAACCCGCACAACTGCAGGCGCTGTACGCCAACGAACAGTTGCAGGCCGCACCCAGCCCGTCCGTGCAGGCGCAACCGGCGCATATCCCACGATGCTGAGCACCGCTCCACGCGACCCCGCTGCCCTGCCGCGTCTGCTGATCACCGCGCTGGCACTGCTGTTGTTGTGGCCGGGCATCCACCTGAGCGAGCTGGACCTGAGCGTGCTGGTCGATGGCGACAACAGCCGCGCCATGGGCAATTTTCTCGCTGGTTTCTGGCCTCCTGCGCATGATGCCGAGTTCCTCGCCCTGCTCGGCCGCGCCACCCTGGAAACCCTGGCCATCGCCACCGCCGGCATGAGCCTGGCGCTGCTGATCGCCATTCCCGCCGCGCTGCTGGCCAGCCGTGCGCTGTCGTTGTCGGCCCTACACCGTGGAGGCCGCCCGACCTGGTGGGCGAACCTGGCGCGCTGGCCGGTGCGCGGCCTGCTGATCTTCCTGCGCAGCGTGCCGGAGATCGTCTGGGCACTGCTGTTCGTGCGCGCCGTTGGCCTCGGCCCCACCGCCGGGGTGCTGGCCATCGCCATCACCTACGCCGGCATGCTCGGCAAGGTCTATGCGGAAATCTTCGAGTCGGTGGACGCCCGCCCGGCACGCGCACTGCTGGGTGCCGGCAGCAGCCGCCTGAGCGCCTTCGCTTACGGCGTACTGCCCAATGCTGCTGGCGAGATGCTGTCCTACACCGTGTACCGCTGGGAGTGCGCCATCCGCGCTTCGGTGGTGATGGGCTTCGTCGGCGCCGGTGGCCTGGGCCAGCAGATCGACCTGTCACTGCGCATGTTCTCTGGCGGCGAAGTGGCCAGCATGCTGCTCACCTTCCTGCTGCTGGTGCTGCTGGCCGACCAGTTCAGCCGTCTGCTGCGCGCGAGGCTGACATGAGAGCCGGCAACCTGATTCTGCTCGCCGCCATCCTCGGCGCGGTGATCGCCTCGTTCCTCTACCTGGGCATCGACCTCGCCGCCCTGGTCGCCGGCGACAGCCTGGCGCAGATGGGCCAGTACGCCAGCGGCTTCCTGCGGCCGGACTTCTCCGCCGCACACCTGCAGGCCATCGGCCAGGGTGCGCTGGAAACCCTGGCGATGTCCGCCCTCGGCACCCTGCTCGCCGCCCTGCTCGGCCTGGCTCTGGCCTTGCCGGCCGCCGGACGTTTCGGCGGCGTCGCCCTGCACGCCACACGCCTGCTACTCAATGCCCTGCGCGCCATCCCCGAGCTGGTGTGGGCCGCGCTCATGGTGCTGGCCGCCGGACTCGGCCCCAACGCCGGCACCCTGGCCCTGGCCCTGCACACAGCCGGCGTGCTCGGCCGCCTGTTCGCCGAAGCGCTGGAAAACACCCCGCGCGAACCCGCTGATGCCATCCGCGAAAACGGCGGCGGGCGCGTGGCCGCCTTCTGCTACGGCACCCTGCCCGGCGTCTGGCCGCAGCTGGTGGCTTACACGCTCTACCGTTGGGAGAACAACATCCGCATGGCCAGCGTGCTCGGCTTCGTCGGCGCCGGCGGCCTGGGGCAGATGCTCTACATGAGCCTCAGCCTGTTTCAGGAAGCCCAGGCCGCCACGGTAATCCTGGCCATGTTGCTACTGGTGCTGATGGTCGATGGTTTGAGTGGCTGGGCGCGGCAGCGCTGGGTGAGCTGAGCTGGCCAAGACCGCAGCGCATTGATGAGTGGCTGCCCGTTAATCCGCGCCGGAGCGACATCGCGATATCGGCATTCTGCGCCCTCCTCGACGCGCAGATACTAGGCCAACCTGTGGCCAGCCGCTGCCTGGTACCGCCGATCAAAGGCAAGCCCCACCTGTTCCTGCTCGAGGTGATGGATATATGCATTACCAACCATCTGGCGCTGTACAGCACCTATTCTGCGAAGGAAACGGGGGCCAAGAGCAAACAGGCTCCATGTAGAAACCTGCCGGGATGCAGGTTTCTACGTCGCCAAACCGCCGGTTCTGTTCGCCTAGAAGCTCCAGGGTCGCTCAGCCTGTTTCAAAAGGCCTTGGCCTTGCGGAGCTGACAGGCGGCAAACGGCCAAAAGCGGACACTCTTATCTGTGTTCGCGGAGTGTTAGCCATTAGGAAGCGCTAAGGACGACCACCGCATACACACATAGCTCACCGCTATCGTTGATGAATGTGCAATCTGTGGGAGGGCCTAACGAGCAGGCGAGTGCGCATTCATCCTCCGTGGCGTTTTCAGGACAGCTTGGTCAGCCTAGGGCCACTCCAGCGCAACTCCTTCATGGCCCCCTGCGGCTCATAGCCGCGGGTGATCAGCCAGAACAGCTCGCCCTGCTTGATCGGCAGCCAGTTGCTACGTTTCTCGGAACCCGGATCGCTGGCCTGCAGGTACACCGTCAAGCTGCCATCGGCGTCGTACTGCAGACCGGGCGTACGGTCGCCGATGGCATAGCGGTTGATCGGGTTGTCGATCACGGTGTAACGCGGGCTGTACGCATGCAGCGACCAGAAGGCACCCACCAGGGGAATCTGGTCGGCGGAGAAATGCAGCTCGTAGCGACCGTCACCGCTGAGGAAGGCTCGCGAGTCATCTTTTTGCAGGGTGTAGTAGGGGTTTTCAGCGACGGGCAGCGCAACGGTGCCGGCCAGCGCGACGGCGGCTCGGTAGAGGTAGTCAGCGTCGTCGTAATAGCCGATGCTCAGCTTGGGAACCGTCCAGCCATTGGCCGTGCGCGCACCACCGATCGAGCGCGAGGCATCTATGACCTGTTGCCGTGCATCACGTTCTGCACGCTGCATGCCGCGCAGCACCTCCACCGTCAACTCGTCGAAACCCTGCGCCCCGGCAGTCAGGCCGATCGCTGCGTACGGGGCGATCAAGGCAGCGTCGGCGGCAGGTGGTGGGCACTCCTGCCACATGGCCTGCAAGGTTTTGAAGTCGGCCAGCGGATCCTGCTCGGGCATGAGCGGTTGGCTGAGATTACCTGCGATGCCCGGCACAGAGGTCTTGCCGGCCAGGTAGGCCGACAGCGGTGCGACCTGGAATTGTTGCTGGTAGTCGATGGCCTTGAGGCGGTCCTGCTCGTTGGCGAAGAACAGCCGCAACACGTTGAAGCTCTCTGGCATATTGGCGTGCAGAATCAGGTCAATCCCGCCCGGAAGCTGGCCGCTCCAGTTGGGGCCGACCACTGCCACGCGTCCGCCGTTGGGCAGGCTGCGGTGGTTCGGCAGGCCGAAGGTGGTACCGAACAAGTCGCAGAATTGCACGCTCCAGTAGCGTCCATCCATGCGCGGGATCGTCAGGATGTACGGCTCACTGTGCAAATCCAGCCACATGTTGGAATACAGGATGTCGGTCTGCGGCGCACCGACTACGTCGGGAGTCACTACCACGCTGCGATGCAGCCACTCACCCCAGCGGTGACGACGCTTGAGCATGGGATCGCCAACCACCATGCGCTGGTAGCGCAGGCGGGCGAAGTAGATCAGCGGGTAGCCATAGACATAGGCTTGCAAGCCCATGCGGTAGGCGCCTTCCTCGTCCAGCGCGTTGCTGGCGGCGGCCAGCAGGCGGCTGCCGGGCAGCGCAGAAAGTGCGCTGAGCGCGCCCAGCGTGGCCATGGTCTTGAGCAGTTCGCGGCGCGGAAGGCCGTGGACATTTAGCATGGAAATCGTCTCCTGGTCGGGGCGACAGCCTGGCCGCCCCTGGGAATAGTGGCATCAAGTGGAACCGGGGAGCCGCGTAGGGCTGGCTGGCGACGGTGATGAAACCGGGGAGCTGCAGAGTGTCATGGCAGGCGCTGGATCACCGGAGGCAGCCACTGCTGGTTCAGCACCGATTCTTCCGGCCAGTAGAGGCGTAGGACCAGATTGAAGCTCTCCTGCGGCGCCGGCAGCCAGTTGTTGCGCTGCGCCGGCTCAGCCGGACGGTCATGCTGGATGTAGAGGTCCAACGAGCCATCGGCGTTGTAGCGCAGGTCATCACGATCGCCCAGCGCATAGCGATTGAGCGGGTTCGTGGAGAGGAACTGCGCGGCGTTGTAGAGCGTCAGTGACCAGAAGGCGCGCACCGGTGGCAACTGCTCCTTGGCGAAGTGCAGGACATAGCGATTGTTGCCATCGAGCGGCTGGCCGTCCTGGTCCTTCCACAGGTTCGGATAGATCGCGTCCGCTGCGAGGTTGGCACCGAGGCCAACCTTCGCCACCAGCGCACGCTGCTCGTAGCGGGTGGCGTACTCGCCGAACTCATAGCCGATCCGCCAGCCGTTGGAAGTGGGCAGCTTCTCCAGCAGCGCGCGATTGTTGTCGAGAGCGACAATGACCTTCTTGTAGCCGATGGCGCTGCCGAACCGCTGCAGTGGCGACAGGTGTGGCTTGCAGTCGTCGCTCAGCAGCCCGGTGGCCTTGATGCGCGCCATCATCGCGGCGTCTTCGCCACGCGGCGGGTTGCCCGGCAGCAACTGGCAGAAGGCGGTGAAGAACTCGTCCTGGCTCCAGCTGGCGAGCTGACGATCCGGCGACTGGCTGCGTTCGAGCCTCGGCAGGTTGATCACCGCCACGGGGGCCGGTTCGCTCGGATGGCCTTGCCAGGCGCTCAGCGGCATCAGCTTGAACTGTTGCTGCAGCTCGTTGATCTCGGCGTAGTCCCTTGGCCCACTGCTCTTGATGCGGCCGATCATCCAGGCCAGCGCGGTGGGCATGCGCACCAGCTCCACGTCGGCGGGCACCAGGCCCTGCCAGGCCGGTCCGGCAATCAGGTAGATCTTGGCGTCGGTGCCGATGGTGCGGGTGCCGGGACTGGTCACCACGTTGGTCCAAGCATCCATGATCGGCATCATGTAGAAGCGCCCGGCGGTGTCCGGAATGCTCAGTACCAGCGGTTCGCGGCGCAGGTCGAAGTGGCTGATGGTATAGAGCGTATCGACGTTCGGCGAGACCACGCTGTTGAACGTGGCGTCGGGGAAGCGCGTGCGGTGGCTGAGCGCATTGATCGCGCTGGTGCCGAGCAGCAACTGGTGCTGCTTGGTCAGTTCCATCAGCACCAGCGGGTAACCGAACAGGTAGGCCTGGGCGGTTTCCCGGGCCTGGTGCAGGACGCTGTTGGCGACGAGGCCGACGGCGACCAGCGCGCCGGCTCCGATGCCCAGGCCCAAGCGCAACGTCTGGCTGAATTGCATGTGCATGTTCTCCTGTGTGTAGTTGCCCTGCCAACATCGCAACTCAACGTACCTCGGCAATCCCTGGGGGGAACCACTTCCGTTCGATGATCGACGGCCCGGGGATGTAGGCGCGGAACGTCGAATAGAACGGCCCGCGGGGGATCGGCAGCCAGTTCGAGCGCTGCTCGTCGCCCGGCTCGTCGGCCTGCAGGTAGATCGTCACCCCACCGTCGGCGTCCTTCTTGATACCTGCGGTGCGGTTGCCGATGGAGAAACGATCGATTGGATTGGCGACGAAGTTGTAGGTCATGTCGTAGATGCTCATCGACCAGAAGGCCTGCACGTCCGGCAGTTGCTGCGCGTTGAAGTGCAGGGTGTAACGCTTCGTACTGCCATCGAGCATCTGCCCGCTACTGTCGGTACGGGTGCTGATGTAAGAGGCCTCTTCGATTTCGTTGGCGACGATGCCACCCAAGGATTGAATGGCCGCCCGTCCCAGCAGGTTGTCGTGCAGGCCCAAGCGCCCAAAGAACTCGGGCGGCGCGGCCCAGCCATTCTGCTTCGTACGCCCATAACCATCACGCAGGGCGCCCTTGAGCATGACCCGGGCATCCACGGCGGCGCGCGCCAGACCGCGCTGGGTCGCAGCATCCAGCGCACCAACGTCCAGCCCTGGACCGACGCCGACCGTGGCGAACTGGCTGAGCAAGGGTGCGAAGCGCGATTGCGGCGGGTTTTCTGCCAGAGCACGGTTGATGTTGCGCCACTCGTTGAGCGGGTCCGTCTGGCGATCGAGCGGTTTCTCGACCTCGCTCACCGCACGCGCTTGCGGCTGAGCCTTGCCCCATTGGCTGAGCGGCGTGAGTCGGTATTGATCCTGCAATTTGTGCACCGCCGGCAGGTCATCCGGCCCGTCGACCAGGGTGCGACCGATAATCAGCGCGCTATTGGTACGCGATGCCGGTAGCCGCTGCACGCCCTTGGGCACCTCGCCTTGCCACTCGGGGCCGGCGATCAGGTAGTTGTTGGCCTTGCTGCCCGTGGTGCGGGTACCGACATAGGCGAAGCTATCCGAATCCATCGATGCCATCTGCATCACGAAATAGCGCGAGCCGCTATCGGGGACCGACAGCACCTGCGGTTCGGTTTTCAGGTCGAGCCAGGCAATCGAATACAGGGTGTCGTTATTCGGCGTACCGCCGTCGCGATACTGAGCATCCGCCAACTGGCGGGCATTCCAGAAATGGTTCAGCGGCGCATAGGGCGTGCGCTCCGGGTTCACCGCCTGGGTGGTCCACAACCAGCGCAGTTCAGAAAGGTAATTCCACGGAAAGGCAAACACATAGGCCTGCATGCCCAGGCTGTAGGCATAGGCTTCGCGCCAATCGGTAGTGTCGCTGGCCGCTGACTGAGCGCTGTGGCCAGGTGCAGGTGCGTCGGCGGCCTGGACGCACGACCATGGCAGCGTCAGCGCTGCAAGGCCGAGTGCCCAGAAATGGCTTTTAAACAGTGTCATGACAATCTCTCCTTGAGGTTTGCAACCCAGGTATCCACAAGGTGGAGTTGCGCAGTTGGCGTCGCCCACGTGGTTACCTGGGAAGGCTATAGGTGACGACAGCATTGGAAGCGCTGGTGCGAATCGACCGAGCAACGCCGGCCGCGCCGACGCCTACGGCCAAGGGCCATGACGCCGACGCAGTGCCGCGTTTTCTCAGCGTTTAGCGGTCACTTGCCCAGGCGCTTGAGCTGGGCTGGCGTGAACTCGGCTTTCGGCATCGCTTCGCCGTACTGCTGTTTCTGCCCGACCTCGTTGGTCAGGTAGTTGGCCACATAGCGTCCGGAGATCAGGTCGTAGGTGGTTTCGGCGACGGTGAAGGGCAGCTGCACATCGTGGAACATGGTCAGGTGCGACTCGTAGTTGCGCCACAACTCGCCGCGGTTGTCGTAGATGTCCGAAGCCATGATCTGCCAGGTGTCCTCGTCGATGTAGAAGCGCCGCTTGCCGTACACATGACGCGCGCCAGCCTTGAGGTTGGCCTCGATCACCCACACGCGGTGCTTCTCGTAGCGGGTGTAATCCGGGTTCAGGTAGCTGGCCTTGAGCAGGTCGGCATACTTCAGTTGCTTGCTGCCGAGGCGGAAGGCGTTGTAGCCGATCAGCAGTTCCTGCTTGCCGATCATTTTCCAGTCATAGCGGTCCGGCGCGCCGTTGAAGCCGTCGACGCTGTCGGCCACCACCTGGCCGAAGCTGTAGCGCGCGCTGCTGTCGTAGGCGACGGTCGGCGCGCGGCGCACACGGCGCTGGCCGGGGATGTACTGCCAGGCGGCCCGCGGTTCCAGCACCTGATTGAGCGGCTCGTGGAGCAGCGTCACTTCACCGGCGTAGCGCGACGGCGAAAGGGTCCGGATGCGGTTCAGATACAGCACGTTTTCGTTCGCGTCGAGGTCTTTGATCTTCTCGCGAAAGGCAGTCAGCGTGTCGTAGGTGACCAGGGTGTAGTCGCCATGCTCCTGCACGGTGGCCGAGGCGAACTGGCGTCGCACCGAGCCGCCACGATAGCGCGTGAGGTGGTTCCACAGCACTTCCAGCGCTTCGGTCGGCTGGGCGAACGGCACACCATAGCTGTAGCCGTTGAGGCCGTAACCATTCTCGGCGAGGGTGACCTTAGCCAGGTTGGCGCGACTTTCGTCGGCGTAAGCCTTGGGCAGCGCGGCACTGCGGTGGGTCGGATAGACTGGCATGCGGTACTCGGGGAAGCGTTTGAACATCGCCAGTTGGCCGGCGCTCAGCGTAGCCTTGTGCTGCTCGGCATTGGCCGCGGTGATCACGTACAGCGGCTGCTCGCTGGCGAACGGGTCGGTGTAATCGCCAGTGGCGCTGATCGGCGCCACACCGGCCTTCATGCCGCCGTCCCAGGTGGGAATGCTGCCGTCGGCATTGGCGGCGCGCTCGGCGCCGACCGGGGTGAGCGCGCCGTCGAGTTTGCCGGCGTCAGTTTGCTTGGCCTGAGCCAGGGAGCAGGCGGCCAGCAGGGCGAGGGCGAGAGGGAGTTTCGTGAAGACAGTCATGATCAGAAGCTCGCTTTGACGGTGACCGAGGCGAAGTCGCGGTCATCGATGGTGGAGAATTCGTTCGAACCGAAGAAGGCGTTGTAGGCTAGCTCCAGCGAGTAGTCGTTCTTGTAGTCGAAGGTCAGGGTCACGCCGGCAGCCTGCTGGCCTTCCTGGAAGTTCGGACCGGTGCCTTCGACGTCATGCCGCCAGTTGATCGCCGGGGTGATCACGGTAGCCGGCAGCACGCCTTCGTACGACAAGCCCGCCCGCAGGCGGTAGCCCCAGGAGAAGTCGGTGAGCAGGCCGCGGGTGTTGCAGTTGTCGGCGTTGAATGCGGCCAGCTCGGCGGCATTCAGGCCACCTGGGGTTCCCGCGGCCGAAGCGGCGGCACAGGCTGCGCCGTTGGTCGGCGGGGTGCGGCCAAAACCACCGGCACGGCCGAGACGGTCGTCACCCATGCCACCGATCCAGTTGGCGCCGACCTCACCGGCCCAGGCCAGGCGCTGCGCACCGAGGATGTTCGACACCGTGTCGGTGGCGCCGAGGCTGAATTGCCAGACTTCCTTGCGCACGTAGCCTTCCACACTGCTGCCGCGAACCGCGGAGGGCTGAATCGGTGTATTGATCGCACCGGTGAGTAGCGCCACGGCGTCTGCCGGGTTGTAGCTGAGCGGCAGGTTGGGCCGGTAGCTCAGCTCGCCGAACACCGCGGTGGTGCCGACCACGCCGCTGAGGCTGGCGCCAAACAGGCGGATGTCTTCCGGGTAGACGGTGTTGTAGTCGCCGGTGTTGATCCGCGTATTGGTGGCGGATGCCGGTGCCAGGCGCGAGATCACGCCGTTAGCTTGTGGCGTGCGGCTGTGGTAGTTCATGTAGTAGAGGCCGAGGTCGGCGTCGTTCAGCGCGTCGATCACGTAGTGCGTGGCCAGGCCGTACTGGCCGGTGTCGCTGGCCCAGTCGGTGGCGGTGCGCTGCAGGTAGCGGCCCTGACCGAGTACCTGTGGGGTAGCGGCCGTGCCGCCGGCAAGCATGTAGTCGACCTGGCAGCCCTCCTGCAGATTGTCAGAAATGCTGAAAAAGGTGCCGCAGCCGTCGAACACCGAGGGGCGGAAGTTATACTGCCAGAAGCCCTCGACGCTTAGCGTCGCAGCCAGGTCGTAGTTGAAGCTGACCATTTCCACCGGCAGCTGGCCTTCCTTCAGCTCGACGCCGGGACGGTTGAAAGCGGAGACGTCGAGCGGGTTGATGGCGTTGACGCCGTTCTGCATGAACAGTGCCTCGCCCCAGCTGAGCACCTGTTTGCCGACTTTGACGCCGAGGTTGCGCTCGGCCACTTCGAAGTCCTTCCACACATAGGCGTCGAGCACCTCGAAGCCCTTGAACTTGGCGAGGTTCTGCCAGCCGGAATCGTCGAATTTCTGGAAATCGCCGTCGGTGGTTTCCAGGGCGTGGTCGTACCAGTACTTGAAACGAATGAAGGCGCCCTGGCTACCGTCATTCAGGTCGAAGTCGGTGAGGCCCTTGAACACCGTGGAGATGGTGTCGCCTTTTTCGAAATTGAGCTTGCCGTCGTCGGCGTTGTAGTTGATGCCGTGGCCGACCTTGCCGATGCGGGCGGCGTCGGCCTTAGTCAGCAGCCCCTTGTCGGCGTCCTGCAGCGACCAGCTGGTGCCGAGGGTAAGGGTGCTGTTGGTGGTCAGGCTCCAGTAGTCGCTAAGGCCGAAGGTCGCCGCTTGCAGAGACTGGGCCTGATTCGCCAGACCTATACACAGGGCCAGTGCGCAGAAACGAAAACGCCCTACCGGGAGCGCCGACCTAGAATGGGCTACTAAGTGCTTCATTGTTATGGGGTACCTGTTATTTTTATAGTGGCAGGCGGGGGATCTCCCCCGACGTACAGGCGTTGTGCGCGCTGCTCGCGCAATATGCTGGGAACCGGTGATCGGCAATGAATCCTTGCCTGACAAATAATTACCCCATGCAGCAGGCGCGCTATTCTGTGTCGCCTTCCGGCATATTGGCGAGTCTGCGTTTGCTGGAGTCGCGCGGCGTCGATCTGCGTCTCTTGCAGGAGCGCTGGGGCTTTCCGCTCGCCACACTCGACCAGCCCTATCTCCGGCTACCGGCCTTCCTCAGCCGGCGTTTCTGGGAGGTGGCCGCCGAACTGGACAGCGACCCGTCACTGGGGCTGGCCGCCGCGCGCCCGGCCGATCTCGGCCAGATGCTCGGGGTGAGCTATCTGATGCAATTGATGCCGAGCCGCCTGCAAGCACTGGAGACGCTGCAGCGCTATTGGCCACTGGTCACCGCACACATCGCCCTGCCCATGGAGCGTCAGGGCGATCAGGTACGGCTCGGCCTGGTGGCGACCGCGCCGATCCTGCCCACGCAGCTCGAGCTGGATTACTGGTGCGCGCGGCAGATCTACCACCTGAGAAGCTGGGTATGCGCACCGGACCCGCTACTTGAGGTCCACTTTCGCCGCCCACCACCTGCCGACTCCGGCCCCTGGGAACGGCTGGCCGGGCGGCCGGTGTACTTCGCCGCAGAGCGCGACGAACTGGTGCTCGACTATGCCGCACTGAGCCATCGACGCCTCGCGGGCATTGCCAGCGTGCGTCAGGCGCTGGAGGACGCGCTGGAGGATTACGCTCGGCAGACGTTGGATGGTAACCTGCTGGAACTGGTCAGCAGCACCGTGCTGCAGGAGCTGCACCGCGGCCTCAGCCTGGAGACGCTGGCCGAGCGCCTGCACATGACACCCCGTACGTTGCACCGTGCCCTGCTACGCGACGGCTGGAAATTCAGCGACCTGATCGACATCCATCGCCGCTATCTAACCCGCGATCTGCTGCAGCACAGCGACGCATCGATCGCCGAGATTGCCGACGCCCTGGGCTACGGCGAAGTCAACAGCCTGATCCGCGCGATCCGGCGCTGGTACGACAGCACGCCTGGCGCGCTGCGCGAGACCGCCCTGGAGCTGGGATAATTTTTTGTCGCACGATGATATGCCGTGGACCCGAAGCCTTTGGCATAGTGATCACGACCGGGGGCGTTAAGCGTTCAGCTCCTCGGTTCAATGCTCCGCTCCATAGTCATCGGCCAAGCATTGCCCCTTACAGCGCCCCGTCACTCAAGGCAGGGCGCTTTTTTCCGTCTGCCATATGCTTCAGTACGTATCCCGCCGAGTAACAGCGCCGTCATGAGCCAAATTACCGACCTTCCTGCCGCCATGTCGCAAAGCACATTGGTCACCGTGGCCAGGATTATTGCCAGGGCACTGGAGGCCGAGTATCACATCGGCCCGATACCTGTGCTGGCCAGCGTCGGCCTCGATCCAGGCCTGCTGCATGACGGTGAGCTACGCCTGCCCGTGACGGGGCTGAGCCAGCTGTGGCTGCGCTGCGTCGAGATCACCGGCGATGAACACTTCGGCGTGCGCATCGCCCGCTACATTTCGCCGAGCGACCTCTACGGCATCGACCTGACGCTCTACGCCAGCGCCACGCTGGGCGATGCTGTGCGCCGTTTCGCCGAGTTCCTCAAGCTGCTCACCACGGTCACCGAGGGACATCTGCAGCATGAGGAGGATGGTGACTGGCGGCTCAGCTATCAGTTGAGTGGCCCGCGAGCACCCGTGGACGCGGCGCGTGACTTCTTCTTCTATTCGCAGATCCACATGTTCGAGCGACAAAGCCAACTGCCCGCCCGGCAGTTCCTACGTCGCCTGGAGCTGGTGCGCTCGCTTCCCGCCGACCCGACATCCTGGCAGGCGCTCGGCGTACCGGTTATGTTCGCCCAACCACAGGGTTCGCTGGTGTTTCGTGCCGATATCTGGGACCGGCCCATGCGTGGAGCGAACCCGCACCTGCTGGCCAAGATCGAGCAACCGATTCTCCTAAGCCTGGCCCGTCTCGGCGCCGCGCTGCCGCTCGGCGCCCTGAAAGCGCGGATGGCCGACTACCTCAACGAGTCGCTGAGCGCAGAGCAGTTTGCCGAGGTCCTGGGCGTCAGCGCGGACTGCCTGCAACGGTCGTTGCGCGAGCAACAGGTCAGCTTTGCCCAACTGCTGAACCAGACACGGCAAGCCCAGACGCTGCAGCTGCTGGCGATGCCGGATCTGACGCTCGATCAGATTTCCAGTCGTGTCGGTTTCCGCAACACCAGCAGCCTGATCCGTGCCTTCCGTCGTTGGCATGGGGTTACACCGCTTCAGTATCGCAAACAGTCTCTTGCTCTTTCTCAGGCCGGAGATTAGGCCACCAAGGTGTTGATAGAACAGATGCTCGAATGGCGGCTTCTGGCCGATAGCCGCCTCTCATTGATGAGACAATGGCGAACAGACCACGGTTATGGCTTGAATGATCAAGCAGAAGCGAAATTAATCGTGGTCTGTCCCTCATCTACGCGCTGGCAAATGGGGCATCTCCTGGTAGATCACCCCGCGCATCCTCAGCGCCGCCATCGCCAGCCCTGACCGCGCGGCAGCCAAGCGCGCCTTCGAGGCGATGATGACCATGAGCAAGATCGACATCGCGACGATCGAGGCGGCGCTGAAAGGTTGATCCGTGATCGTCAGGCGTGGGCGTTCTTTTTCTGCAGGATGTCCGAGGCTTCGTTGTAGGCGTTCTGGAAAGCTTCGCTGCCGATCCAGGCCAGCGCGGTCTCTTCGTCCTCGTCATGGAAGATGGCGCGGTAGACGATCAGCAGGCCCATCATGAAATCGGTCGCGGCCTCCTGCGATTCTTCTGCGACCACCAGTTCCAGCACCGGGTATTGCAGGAATACCAGGCACAGGGCAAGCAGGCTGATGCCTTCGCCGGCCTTCATGGCCTGGAACAGGTCGTCGAAATGCGCGGGGTCGAAGCCGTTTTCCTCGATGTCCTTGAAGTCGAAGGTGGCGAGGTCGATCTCGACATCATCGAAAGGTTCGTTGATAAAGGGATTGGCCAGAATCGGGTGGACGACGTTGGCCTGTGGCTTGGGCTTGCCCATGCGGTTCTGCTTGGCCTTGGTCTTGGCCCGCTGGGCGCGCTTCTTCTGTTTGTCTGGAGAGGCCATGGGGGCGAATTCCTCGTTGGCTGCAGCCATGTTCATGGCCCGGAATGATCAGGCGCCCATTGTATGCAGTCTTGGCCAGGGCCTGCGGTTGAATTTTCTGGCCGAGAGCCGCGACCTCAACGAGGGGATTGACCGCTGCTGCCGTCAGGATGAATGGATGACAAGGACCTCGACAGTGCCATGACCAACCGCCAACATCTTCATCGAGAAGGCTACGCCCTGCTGCGCCAGGCGGTTCCTTCGGGCTGGCTGGATGAGCTGCGTAGCGCATTCGATGCCGGCGTCAAACCCTCGGATCAATGGCCCGTGCCGCGCGGCCCCAGTTGGCGCCACGCGCTGCTTGATCATGAGCCCAGGATTCAAGCCGTGTGACGCTTGCCACAGCTGCTGGCGGTGGTCGGCGAACTGATCGGCGAGCGCTTCTTCCTCGCCCAGGTGGAAGGCCGTGAACCCCTGGCAGATGGCGGCCACCAGCAACTGAACCGTGATCTCTCGATGCAGCGCCCAGGCGATATCGCCAACGTCATGGTCTACTTCGACGACTACGGCCCGGACAATGGCGCCACCCGCATCGTCCCCGGCAGCCACCGCCCACAACCGGGCGAGCCACCATTCGACTTCAACGACGAGTCGCGCTCCGTGCAACTTGCCGGTGCCGCGGGCGACATCCTGGTATTCGACGTCGACCTGGTACACGCCGGTAGCCGAAACCTAACCGGCCGACGTCGCCGTTCGATCCTGATCAGTTATTTCGCCGAGGCGCTGTACGAATCACACCTGCAGACGCGGAACCTGCGGGGCATTCGCATGGATGCCAGCGAGCGCTTCGAGCCCATGGACGGTAGCGACTCATTGACCAGCGGGGCGTAATCGAGTGTTTAACACGCGACACTCGCATCCCTGGCTGGGGGCAGGCCAAACAGGCGGCGGTATTCTCGGCTGAACTGCGAAACGCTTTCGTACCCAACGGCGAATGCCGCACTGCTGGCAGTTGCTCCCTCCCCCAGCATCAGCCGACGCGCTTCGATCAAACGCAGCTGCTTTTGAAATTGCAGCGGCGTCAGCGACGTCTGGTTACGAAAGTGCTGATGGAAAGACGAGGTGCTCATGCCGGCCACAGATGCCAGATATTCCACTGGCAGGGGTCGGTTGAACTCGGTGCGCAGCACCTTCACCGCCCGCGCGATCCGCTGCGCATGGCCGTCCGGCCAGCCCAGACGGCTGATTGCCGAGCCGTGACGCCCAGCCAACAACCAGTAGTGCAGCTCACGCACCAGCGAAGTATGCAACACCGCTGCCGAAGCCGGTCGATCCAGCAAGCGCATCAGGCGCAGCGCAGCCTCGGCCACCTCGCTGTCGGTAGGCTCGATCCTGATCGGCGCCTCGTCCGCAATCGGAGCTGACTTCATTTGCTCCATCAACTCGGTCAGCAAGGCTGGATTCAGATCGATCACCAGCGAGATGTAAGGCTCTGCGGGACTCGCTTCGATGATCTGACTGACCGTCGGTACATCGGCGCTGATCAACAAGGAGTCACCCGCTCTGAAAGTGAACGTGCGTGCGCCCGTCATGACCTGCTTGCCGCCCTGTAGCACAAGGCAGGCAAGAGGCCGGGTGATCGCGTAGTCCAGCCCACTGGGCTGCTGCGTGCGGATGATGGTCAAGCCTGGAATGGGAGTTTGGGCAAGCCCATCGGGATCGGCATGTTGATCCAGATAGTCGCGAACGACCGCCAACAACGTCTTGCTCATCGTGGCTTCCTGAGGCTGGTAATGGGCACGTTGTTCACCCTTGGAGAAATAGGCAAAAAGCGTCGAGGTTTCGGTAAGGACGGGGTTACCCCACGGATCACACAATGAAATCCCCTTCACCAACCAGAGGTTTTTACCATGACCAAGATCGCCATCGTAACTGGCTCCAGCCGTGGCCTAGGCCGTAATACCGCCCTGAATATCGCTCGTCAGGGTCACGATGTCGTCGTCACGTATCACAGTCAGGCCGATGCCGCGCTGGCCGTGACAGCCGAAATCGAGGCGCTGGGGCGAAAGGCTGTTGCACTGCAACTCGATGCAGGCAATGTCAGCACATTCCCCGCTTTCGTGGAGCGCCTGCGCCAGGCGCTACGCGAAACCTGGCAGCGCGACAGCTTCGATCATCTGGTCAATAACGCCGGACACGGGGACATGGCCTCGATTGCCGAAACCAACGAGGCGCAGTTCGATGCACTGGTGAACGTGCACTTCAAGGGGGTGTTCTTCCTTACCCAGGCGCTGCTGCCGCTCATGGCCGAGGGCGGCCGTATCGTCAATATCTCCTCCGGGCTGACACGTATCGCCTACCCGGGCTTTGCGGCCTACTCGGCAGTCAAAGGAGCGGTGGAAGTGCTGAGCATCTACCTGGCCAAGGAGCTGGGTAGCCGCGGTATCGCGGTCAATACCGTGGCGCCCGGCGCGATCGAGACGGACTTTCTAGGCGGTGCCGTACGCGACATGCCGGATCTGAATACGGTATTCGCAAATATGACGGCACTTGGTCGCGTTGGCGTGCCAGACGATATCGGCCCAATGATCGCCAGCCTGCTCGGTGAGCAGAATCGCTGGATCAATGCTCAGCGCATCGAAGTATCTGGTGGGCAGACGATCTGACCTCCGGGCGACACTCCATACGCCCCGGCAAGTGTTCGTATCAGTACGATCACTTGCCGGCCAGTTCTAGCTCCGAGGCGGCTGCGCCTTGATCCCCTCCCGTATCAGCTCAAGGTAGCGCCGAGCCCCCAGACCAAGTGGCCGGCCGCTATTCCAGAGGATGTCGACCCAGAGCCGCAACTGGCTGGCCATGTTGCCGAACTGCACCTCCTGCAAGCTGCCCGAGGCAATCAGCGCAGCGACCAGGGGCACCGGCAGGTACGCCCAACCCAGCCCTGCCTGCACCAGGTTCAGCGTGGCCAGGTGGCTATCGGTGAGCCACACCCGGTGCGAGAGGATCACCTGCGGATCCGTCGCCGAAGGCGAACCTGCGGCGACGACGATCTGCCGTGCATCGCTCATGCTCCGCTCATCCATTTCCTTCAGGTACTCCGGCGCGGCCACCGCCACCAGCAACTGGCTGCCGGCTTCAAGAAAGTGTTCGCGCTCATCAATACCGGGACGCTCGAACACCAGCGCCAGATGGGCGCTGCCCTCGTGTATCAGGCGCACGGCCTCGGCCTGCGAAGCGGAACGCACCTCTATCTCCAGCATGGGAAATTCCTGCGCCAGATCGATCAGTGGCTGGCTCCACATGCCGGTCTGCAGCTCCGGCGCCATGGCGATGACCAGGCGCCGTTCCAGCCCCTGATGCAGTTGCAGCGCCTGGGCATCCAGGCGGTTGAGCTGGCTGGCCACCTGGCGCGCCTGGGGCTCCAGCGCCAGCGCTGCCTCGGTCGGTAGCGCCTTGCGCGTGCTGCGGTCGAAGAGTTCCAGATCCAGTTCGGCTTCGAGCTGGGCAATTGCCATGCTCACGGCCGAAGGCACGCGCCCCAGCCGTCGAGCTGCGGCGGAAAACGAGCCCGCATCGAGCACGGCGAGAAAAACGCGCAGGGTTTCGCTGTTGAATGCCATGGTTGTTGTCAGTTTTTCTGATAACTATCGTCTTTGTTTATCAGATAAACCAACTTAGGTTCCACTTATCTGCAACAGCAAGAGGAACAACGTCATGGCTCACAACTGGAAAGATCAGGTCGCACTGGTCAGCGGCGCGGGTAGCGAACAGGGTATCGGCATGGCCATCGCCAGGCGTCTGGGCGCGGCCGGGGCGAAGCTGATCGTCACCGCCAGCAGCGCGCGCATCACCGAGCGTGTAGCCGAGTTGCGTGCCGAGGGCTTCGAGGCCGAGGGCCGGGCAGTCGATCTCACCGACGAAGCCGGCGTGCAGGCGTTCGCCACCTGGGCCGAAGGGCTGTGGGGGCACGTCGACATCCTGGTGAACAACGCCGGCATGACCATGCAGGGCAGCCCCGAGAAGCTCGAGGAGGTGTCCAGCATGAGTCTGGAGAACTGGAACCTGACGATCGCGCGCAACCTGACCACTGCCTTCCTGCTCACCCGCGCCGTGCTACCGGGCATGCGCATGCGCGGCTACGGGCGCATCATCCATATCAGCTCCACCACCGGCACCAAGGCCGGCCACCCCGGCGAAGCGGCCTACAGCGCTGCCAAGGCCGGCATGGTGGGAATGAACATGGGCCTGGCGCTGGAAGTGGCCCGCCAGGGCATCACGGTCAACTCCGTGGCGCCGGGCTGGATCGCGACGGGCTCGAGCACGCCACATGAACAGCGCGCCGCCGCCTACGTACCGATCGGCCGCGCAGGCCGCCCCGAGGAGGTGGCGTCAGCCGTGGCCTTCCTCGCCTCCCCCGAAGCCAGCTACATCACCGGTGAAGTGCTGGTGGTGGATGGTGGCAACTGCCTGATCGAGGACAAGGCACCATGAGCGCCACGAGCGAGATTCGCCCCGTCGTCCTGATCACCGGCGCCGCCGGTGGTGTAGGCAGTGCGCTGGTCGCACGCTTTCTGGCCGGTGGCTGGCAGGTGTTCGCCACAGATGCCAACGCCAGCGGCCTGGACGATCTGGCCCAGCGCCACGCAATGGCCGGCAGTTTGCCGGCGGACATCCGCACAGCGGCGGCCTGCAATGCCGTGGTGAGCGCGGCAGTCAGGACATGCTCGCGGCTCGATGCAGTGATCAACGCGGCCGGGGTATGGCGCGAAGGGCCGGTGGAAGACTTCAGCGAGGAGGATTTCGACCTGGTCCTGGACGTCAACCTCAAGGCCAGCTTCTTCATCTGCGCCGCCGCTATCCCACACTTGCGTGAAACGCGCGGCGCCATCGTCAATATCTCCAGCGATGCCGGGCGCCAAGGTAATCCGAATGCGGCCGCCTACTGCGCCAGCAAGGGTGGCCTCACCCTCTTCACCAAGGCGCTGGCACTGGACCTGGCGCCCTACGGAGTGCGCTGCAACGCCGTCTCGCCCGGCGACATCGAGACGCCGATGCTCAAGTTCCAGGCCGAGCGCTATGGCAATGGCGACCCGGCAGCCTACTACCGCGAGTTGCTGGAGAAATATCCGCAAGGTGAACAGGCGCGCTTCATCCAGCCGGAGGAAGTGGCCGAGCTGGCGTTTTTCCTCTGCCAGCCCGGCGCCCGCTCGATCACCGGTGCCGACATGGCCATCGACCAGGGCGTTTCAGCCGGTCACTGATCGCCCCGCCGTTCGTAGCGATGCTGGATGCGCGCCAGCTCACCCGAACGGCGCAGCTGACTCAGGGCAGCGGCCCAGGCCGCGACCAGCTCATCGTCACAATCGCGGCTGAAGGCGATGTACAGCGAGGAACGGTAAAGCTCGATGGGCACACGCCGGAGGGCGCCCGGGGCGATGTCCAACTGGCGGCTGTAGTAGGCCACACCTGCATCGGTATCGCCGACGATCACCTCGGTACGCCCGGCCAGGAGCATGCGATAGAGCTGGTAGCTCTCGGCCGCGCTCTTGTCGAGATTCTTGAACCCCAGTGAATCGAGCGTTTTCGGCACCAGGCCTGCGTGGCGCGTGGTGATCTGCGGCGCGCGCATCAGCTGCTCCAAGGACGTGATCGGCGCAGTCGAGCCGGCCAACTGATAGGGGTAGATAGACTCCTCCACGATTGGCCCGACCCATTTGTACAGCGGTTCACGCTCGGGCGTGCGGAACATCGAGTACATGATGGTTCCGGGGTGATTCTGCAGCGCATAGGTGGCGCGCATGGTGGGCAACAGGGTAGTTTCGAAGTCATCCCCGGTAAGCGCCATGATGGCCCGCACGACCTCCGTCGACATACCGGTGAGGTGGCCGTTTTCCTCATAGTTGTAGGGCGCCCATTCTTCCGTGACGATCTGATAGGTCCCTGCCCTGGCCAAGGCGCCAGACAACGAGCACAGCAGCACTAGAAAGAGGATCGAAGGCTTCACGCATCATGCCTGGCGATTCGGAGGTTCAGGCAATCATAGCCGCTGTCGTCTGCATCGCATTGTTGATCGGCTGAGAGCAACAAAATCGTTGCACAGGCCGAGGCGAAGGTTAAAGTGCTGCTTCAACCTATGACTCGGGCAGCACCATAAAGGCGCAATTGGCATGAAGATCGGCGAACTGGCGCAACGCACCGGCCTGGCGGCCTCGCGCATTCGTTTCTATGAAAGCATTGGCCTGCTCAAACTGGTGGAGCGTCAGGCCAACGGCTATCGCAGTTACCCGGAACAGGCCGTGATGGTGCTCAACCTGATCACCACCGCCCAGCAAGCCGGCTTCAGCCTGGATGAGCTGCGTACCCTGCTGCCGCAGGATCTGTCGCAGTGGCAACACGGCAAACTGCTCGACACCTTGCAGGCAAAGGTGAAAGACATCGAAGCGCTGGAGCAGCGCCTGGCCCAGAGCAAGACGCACCTGCTGGCACTGATCGACGAGATCGAAAGCAAGCCGGACGACCTCGACTGCGCCGCCAATGCCAAGCGGGTGCTAGCAAAGATGAACCTGGGCGAACCGAGCGAGCGACCCAAGCGCGCGAAGAAATGAGCGACCGCTCGCCATACCGGCATCAGCGCCCAGCGAGCGGACTCTCGCGAAACGCCTGCACGGTGCAGCCAATACAGGCCTTGCCCTCCTCGGCTCGGCCCTTCGTCACTCCTGACTCGTCAGCTGCGCCAGTGGTTCTGGCGCATAGAGCGCGCTCTGGAAGTCCGGCACGTATTCGTACCTCATCATCTTGCCCAGCTTCAGCGACTCGATATAGGCCGAGAGGCTGCCAGCACCGAGCTTGAGATTCACCGCTTCCGCGTTCGAGCTGGAGGCATGGCTCATCTGCCGGGAAACGGCATAGCCGTAGGCAAGCTCACCATCGTGACCAATATTGGTGAAGCTGTTGGTCACCAACTCCGGTTCGCTGGAGACCTCAGCGAGCTTCTCCACCTCGAAGGTAACGTCGGGCTTGCCGGTTTCGCTGTCGGCGATTTCGAAGACGAGACGCTCGTCGGTCTCGCGGTAATCGATGGGCGCCAGCCACTTCGGCAGGTTGTAACCAACCACACCACGCACTCGCGCCAGTTCGGTGTTGACCGGCAACTTGAGCACGTACCCCCAGAAGTCCTTGGACAGCGATTGGCCAAGCAGACTGATGGGCCCCAGGTTGGCATCACCAGGCTTGTTGGTGACGATGGACAGCGCGATCTCGTTGTAGCTGTCGTTATCGCAGTAGTGATAGGCATAGGCGGTGAAGGCAACCAGCCCCCTGCCCGGCCAGATTTGCAGTGGCTGCACCTGCTCCAGCACCGCTGCGGGCATCAGCTCGCGCAACCTGTCCAGGTCGGCGGTGAACACCGCCGTGACGCGCGTGTCGCGGTAGTAGAAGTTGGGTGAGTAAGACTCGAAGCCCATGTCTACCCTGGTTTTCTGCAGACCGCGAAACCAGCTGAGGTCGATGTCTGGCGCCTCGGCAGCGATGACCGCCAGCGGTGGATTGGAGTGATAGCGATCATAAAGCCCACCCGCCACCACAGGCACGGAATGGCCGGCAATATCGATCATTGCAGTGGGCGCTTCAGCATCCTGTGCCCACAGCGGCATTGCGACGGCGTTGAGAATCACACCGACCAGAAGTGCAGTACGTTGGCGTTTCAGGCGTTTGGTAAGTTCGACCAGCTGTTTCATCGTTGTCATCCGCGTTGAGAAATTCACCTATGCCCATCGAAACGCTCTCCGAGGGGCAGACGCGGTAACCCTAAGGTTAAATATAACTTAAAGGTCAAGCAGCAGAATCGGCGCCCCGCCCGAGGCGAAAAGGCGCGACGTGCGGGGGCGTATACGACGAAAACGACCCTTGACATTAAAGTGAACTTTAAAGTTAAGGTCGCCACACCCCAAGCCGAGGAAGCGCCCATGACCCTGTTCGATCCCCTTGTCCTGCCCAATGGCTCGACCGTTCCCAATCGCATCGCCAAGGCGGCGATGGAAGAGAACATGGCCGATGCCGAGCACGCCCCTTCCGAGCAGCTGATACGGCTCTACCAGGCCTGGGCTGAAGGTGGCGCGGGTCTGCTGATCAGCGGCAACGTGATGGTCGATAGCCGCGCCATGACCGGGCCCGGTGGCGTGGTGCTGGAAGATGACGCGCAGCTGGCCAGGTTCGAGCGCTGGGCGCGTATCGGCCGCGCCAAGGGTGCGCAGTTCTGGCTGCAGATCAATCATCCGGGCCGGCAGATGCAGTCCAACCTGGGCCAACCGACCTGGGCACCTTCGGCCGTAGCGCTGGAGCTGGGCAACCTGTCCAAGCGTTTCGCCACGCCGCAGGAAATGACCCCGGCGGTGATTCAGGAGGTGATCGAGCGCTTCGCCCGCACCGCGCGTCTGGGCGAGCAGGCAGGCTTCACCGGAGTGGAAATCCATGCCGCGCATGGCTACCTGCTCAGCCAGTTCCTCTCACCGTTGAGCAATCAGCGCAGCGATCAGTGGGGTGGCTCACTGGAGAACCGTGCACGCCTGCTGCTGGAGATCGTCAAGGCGGTGCGCGCCGTGGTCTCGCCGGGCTTCGCCGTGGCGGTCAAGCTCAACTCGGCGGACTTCCAGCGCGGCGGCTTCAGCGCCGAGGATGCCCAGCAGGTAGTGCGCCTGCTCGACGGGCAAGGTGTGGACCTGGTCGAGTTGTCCGGCGGCAGCTACGAAGCGCCGGCCATGCAAGGCCAGGCCCGCGACGGCCGCACGTTGGCGCGCGAAGCCTACTTTCTGGAATTCGCCCGCGAGATCCGTGCCGTGGCGAGCATGCCGATCATGGTCACCGGCGGCATCCGCCGTGCACCGGTGGCGCAAGAGGTGCTGGCCAGCGGCATCGAGATGGTCGGCATCGGCACGGCCCTGGCCATTGACCCGAACCTGCCGCGCGGCTGGCAGCTCGGCCTCGGCAGCGCCCCTCAGCTGCCGCCGATCACCTGGAACAACAAGGTGCTGGCTTCGTTGGCGAACATGGCGGTGGTGAAGTATCAGCTGCACAAGCTCAGCCAAGGTCGAGATAGCCAGCCCGGCGTATCCCCCTTTTGGGCGCTGGTGAAGCAGCAGGTGAAAGACCTCTTGCGCACTCGTCAGTACCGGCGCTGGATGGCGCAACGCGCAGCACGTTAAGCGTCCCTTCGTTCTCAGGGTTCGCCAATCTGCAGGCGGCGGCCTCGCCGCCAATGGCACCCGCAGCCTGGCCCGGAGACAACCGAAACGGCGTTTCGCTCGTTGCGCTGATGCAACAGTCCTTTGCCCAAACCACGGTTTAATTAGCTTGCTAACGAGGCGTATAAACGAAGTGCGACATATCGCCGCATCCGCATTTCGAGGAGACAAGCATGAACGTGATCGTGCATGAGCGTGACAACGAACATCTTTCCCGTGAAGCCCGTGCCATGGGAGTCGTGGTCTGGGACGTGATTCAGAATGGCGAGCTGGTGGGCATCTTCCCGAGCCAGGATGAAGCCAATGCCTACCGCCAGGCGCTGGAAGAAGCGCAACCACAAGGATGAACAGAGGCTGTTGCCGTTTCCGATGAAACGGCAACAGCTTTAGCCAAACCGCAAAGACGTGCTGCGCCCAGGCCGGCATTGGCGGGGCTGAATAATCGGCCCCACAACCATCTATCAATGTTTCGACACAAAGGTACTCGAGGCGGCAGCCGCATTGGCGAAGCTGGGCTAGTCTCCCCACCGAGGAAATAGGATTTC
>Ga0208645_1001070_pt1 | contig 25543 bp, 28 predicted proteins | sample VirMetDEL_Sep_01_FD_184519 | JGI IMG/M metagenome (GOLD analysis project Ga0208645, IMG submission 184519) | Aqueous microbial communities from the Delaware River and Bay under freshwater to marine salinity gradient to study organic matter... | ecosystem: Environmental > Aquatic > Marine >... | reverse complement strand
CCAAGCCACAGCTGATTGCGCCGATGGGTTCTATTGTTCCATCTAAGCTGACTAACGAGCCTGGCCTGGTTATCCAGTACAAGCCTGGTATGGCACCACCCCAGCCTTTGCCTCTGTCGCCTCTGCCCCAGTACTACCTGGACCAGCAGGAGCGTGTGTTGAATGACTGGATTGATATTTCTGGTGAGCGGGAAGTGTCGCGTGGCGACACACCTCCTGGTGTTACTTCTGGTACGGCTATCTCGTACTTGCAGGAAGCATCTAACCAGTATCTGACGCCCCAGTTCCAAAGCATCGAGGCGGGTATTGAGAAGATTGCTACACAGACCATTGAGTTGTTTGTGCAGTATGTTGACTTGCCCCGTAAGATTCGGACAATCGGTGCGGATGGTGCGTTCGACACAATGCAGTTGCGGGGGGCTGACATTGCTTCTGGTACTGACATTCGTATTGAGCCCGGTTCCAGCTTTGCTAAGTCTAAGGCTGCTCAGGAAGCCCGTGTAATGGACATGTTTGCTGTCGGTATTATCGACCAGCCGACAGCTGCGAGAATGCTTGAGGTTGGTGGTGTGCAGAAGATTATGGACACCATGAATGTGGCAGAGCGTAAAGCCCAGCGTGAGAACATCAAGATGAAGATGATGTCGTTGGAGGAAATCGAGGCTAAGCGCATGGAGGCCATGCAAGAGATTATGGCTAGCTTGCCTCCCGAGGCCATGCAGGACCCCAACATTATGGCTGAAATTGAGAACATGCCAGCGCCTGCTGTGATTCCTGTCGATGACTTTGATGTTCACGAGGTCCACATTGAGACGCACAACAAATTCCGTATGTCGCAAGAATACGAAATTTTGCCTGACGAGCTGAAAGCTCAGTTTGCCGACCACGTGGCCCAGCACGAGCAGATTCTGCAGCAGCGTGCAATGGCCCAGATGATGGCCGGACAGCCGCCTGCTGAAGGCGGTCAGGGTGGTCCTCAAATGGGCCCAGGTGCTATGATGGCTCCTAATGGGGCTGTACCCGACATGGCCCCTGAACAAGGAGTATAACCATGGCAGATTTCGATGTTGTGGCCGATACACTTCCTCAGCAGGAATATCGTCCCACTAGAAACTATGGTCGTAAGACTGTTTCTCAGCTTCGTACTGAGCTTCAGGCTATCGATGCAACTACGTACACCAACGCTGAGGTCTTGAAAATGACCTACAACGACCTGACGTACGCGATTCACGCTCTTTCTTAATAAAGTGCGTGATTGACAACTAAATACAGTACAATTAAATCCGTTAATAGCTAGGGCCTCACTGGGAGGTACGGCGATAAGGAGAACACGATGGACGAAACTACAGGTACAGAGACAGAAACCTCGACGGAGGTTGTGGATTCTTCAGGGCCCGTAGAGGAAACAACTGAGCAGCAACCAACCGACGAGTCGGGGGGGAATCCTGCTTGGGATTCATTGCGTTCAAAACTCGACCCTGTTAGCTTCCATAACATTCAGGAAGACCTTAAGAACTTTGACAAGAATGCGGAATCCCGCATTTCTTCGTTGAATCAGCAGCTCAAGCAGTACAACGAGCTGGGTTCACCGGAGCAGCTGCAGAATTATGCAGTTATTGCTCAGAGACTCGACACGGAGCCTGAAGTTATCTACAACGCTTTAGGTGAATTCCTTAAGCAAAATGGTCGACTGCCGGAAACTGCGCAAGAAATGCAGGATGCGGTAGATGAAGAGGAAGCTACGAATGAGACTGGCGAAGCACCTGTCGACCCACGTCTTGCACAGCTGGAGCAGCAGCAACAGCAGATGCAAGAGTTCCTGGCACAACAGGAGCAGATGAGGGTTCAGCAGGAAGCGGATGTCGCTCTCGAACAGGAAATCGGTGAACTCAAGTCTGCACATCCTGACTTTTCGGATGATGATGTGCAGGAAGTTTTGATGCGGGCGGCGTTTAAACTTCAGAGCACTGGAAAGGCAGTAAAGCTGTCTGACATTGCTCAAGAGTATGTCGATAAAACAGTAAACCGAATTCGCGCAGTACCGCGACCAGGAGATTCGGCCCCAAGATTGCTTCCCACTTCGGGAGGCGTGCCTGGAGGACAGCAGGCGAAACCGCTCGGCAAGTTGTCAAGGAATGATGTGCAAAGTCTCATCGCCTCGTCGCTTGAACAGGGTCGGTAATCTAAAGGTTTAATCTCCTTTCAACAACGAAAGGAAAGACAATGGCTGCAACTCTTGCAACTATTGAGTCATATCTCAAGGAGGTGTACCAGGGACGTATCCGCGAGCAGCTTAACGATGAAATCGTTGCGCTGAAGCGTATTACTCGCAGCGGCTCTGGTGTCACCAACGAAGTTGGCGGAAAGTACGTAACTTTCCCCATCCACACTCGCCGTAACAGCGGTATCGGGTCTCGTTTCGAGTCCGAGGCACTTCCTACCCCCGGTCAGCAGGGACACGCTGCCGCTCGTGTGGGTCTGAAGTACGCATACGGTGGAGTTCAGCTGACTGGTCAGGCTATCAGCCTCTCCGACACTGACTCCAAGGCCTTCGCTAAGGCTTTGGACAACGAGGTCGAGGGTCTGAAGAACGACCTTAAGAAGGACATGAACCGCCAGGTTTACGGTTCTGGAAACGGTGCCATTGGTGTCGCAACCGGAGCTAACACTGGTGCAACCGTGCCCGTGGCTGACGCTCGCCTGTTCCAGGTTGGTTCTGTTGTAGACACCCAGACGGGTACCACCGTTGACAACACCGGACTGGTTGTTGCTTCTGTGAGCCTCGCTGCTGGTGCTAACACTGTGACCTTCACCACCACCCCGGCTACCGCTCTCGCCGCTGCTGACATCATTGTTCGCAAGGGCTCTGGTGTGGCGGCTTCTGGTAACCGTGAGCTTACTGGTCTTGCTGCAATTGTTAGCGACTCTGGAACGCTTTACAACATCGACCCGACGGCTGAGCCCGAGTGGAAGGCTTCTGTTGACTCCAACAGCGGCACCAACCGCGCACTGTCTGAGAGCCTGATGATTAACATGGTTGACAGCATCCGCACCAAGGGTGGCTCCACCACTCTTATCCTGCAGTCGCTCGGTGTTCGCCGTGCGTACTTTAACCTCCTGTCGCAGCTGCGCCAGACGGTTAACACTCAGGAGTTCACTGGTGGATTCTCCGGTCTTGCGTTCACCACTGACAGCGGAGAAATCCCTGTGGTGGCTGACGTTGACGCACCGCTCAACAAGCAGTGGTTCATCAACGAAGACGCACTGACCTACTACCGCGATGAGGACTGGCACTTCATTGACCGCGATGGGTCGATGTGGAAGCAGGTTCGTGACGCCAGCGGTGACTACGACGCATACTACGCTCGCATGGTTGAATACCACGAGCTTGGTACTGACCGTCGTAACAGCCACGGTGTTATCGAGGACATCACTGAGGCCTAAGTAGCCTCGCCATAATGATGGCCCAGCCCCTATAATGGGGTTGGGCCATCATCTTTTGGAGCGTTATGGAAAATAAGTTTCTCTTTTACCAGGCTGTTTCTGCGTTGCCTGAGGGCCTTTCTCTGTCGGATTATGAATGGAAGTTTTACAGCGATAACGCTGGCAAGCAGATTTTGACGGTCACTCTGACCGATGTGGAGGACGGCCAGACTCTTGTTTACGATGAGGCTTCTGGTCAGTGGGTTAACGGCGCAGGGGGAGCTGGTACTGGGGTTACTGTCACCGTGGGTACTGTGGAACCTACAGACCCCGCCACGGGCGATATTTGGTTTGATACGACGGACGACACGCTGTATTTGTTTGATGGGACTGTTTTTGCTGCCAGTGTAGGACCTGTCGGACCTAAGGGAGATACTGGTGACACGGGACCTGCTGGCCCTCCCGGACCTACTGGAGTGGTCGCAGCCACACTGCCTATTACGTACGACAGTGGCACTCAAACGGTTGGTTTTGACGGTTCTGCTGTCGGTAACCTGACTGAGGTTGATTACATTGATTTTGATACTGCGGCAGGCCACGACCCTGAAGAGGGCGAGATTTCGTGGGATGCTGACTTTGACACTTTGGTTGTGGGGTTGCCGGATGCCGTAAACCTGCGTACGGGTTTGCAGCACGGTTTTAGGGTTAAAAACGCTTCTGGTACGACAGCTATCGGCAAAGGCAAAGTTGTGATGTTTGCTGGGGCCGCCGGAGACACCGTAACTGTTACCCCAGCATCATCTAACGGAAGTTACGACAACAACTACATTGTTGGTATTACATACCAAGAAATTGCTGCAGACGGCTTTGGTTTTGTTATGCAGTTTGGTTTTATTGACCACATTAAAACTGATTACGCGGGTTGGGCGCTTGGTGATTTGCTGTACAGTGACGCAAGCAACCCAGGCGAGTTAACAAAAACACAGCCTGCTGCTCCGGCATGGCGTAAACCAATTGCAGCTGTTACTCGTGTTAGTGACACCAGTGGTCGTATTATTGTGCGTGCTTTGCCCAGTAGTCACATGCACGATTTAGATGACGTGCAAATTACGAGCGCAACAGCAGACGATTTTCTTATCTATGACGGAACAGAATGGGTTAACCAGAGCGGCCTTACCTGGGGCCAAATCGCTGGGGTATAAGCTAAACTAGGCCCATGGAAACGTATTTAGGACAATCAGCGAACGTATACAACTCAGATTTGGGCGAGTTTGTAAACGATGACCACGTGCATTTTGCACAGGTTTTGCAGGACTTAAAGCCCACGTACAGCCTTGTATACATTCCCGTGAAGGACAGGACCACACCTGAGGAGAAACAGAAGCCTTGGGCCATCCTGGACAGCCCTGATAACGCCCCCCAGTACATTGTGCGTTACATGTCGCAGGAAGAGATGAAAGAACCTCACAAGGTTTTGGCGTGGCTGTTTGACGGTGACATTGTGCGCCACGGTGCCGAGAACGTGCTGAAACGTATCGAGGCGGAAGAAAATGCTAAAAAATTAATGGATTTGAAGAGGCGCGAAGACGAATTAGAAGATATCCTAGAATTTGGTGAGTTCGCTATGAGCGGGGGACGGAGCAAGCTCCACACATTTACTCATAACGGAAAGAAGTTTGGTCGATGACTTACAGCTCCCCTACTAAGACTGTCGGTGACGTTTATGATGCTGTCAAAAGAATTTTCGGTGACGAAGCCGGTGTGCAGCTAACTAACGCCGATATTGTGCGCTGGATTAACGAAGCACAAGTAGACATTTCTAAGCAAAACCAGATTCTGCAGACGACAGCAACATTGCCTGTTACCGCAGGTACTGCAACGTATTCTCTTACTTCTGTGACACCCCGCATTGACTCTTTGGCGTCTCTTTTGTTAGATGGCCGCCGTGTCGGTAACATCCCCATTTCTCAGGCAGAGGAAAGTATTTCTTTGGCCGACCCCGAAGGCACAGAGACTGGGGCTCCCCAGTTCTGGTATGCCTGGGGCGGAGACGTAACTTTCTGGCCTAAACCGAACAAAAATTACACAATGACGATTCGGTACAACGCACAGCCTACGGATATTACTTCTGTGTCGACAGATGTGCTGTCGCTGCCTAACGAATGCTTTACAGACGTTGTGAACTTTGTTTTGATGAAGGCTTACGAAATGGACGAAAACCCTGAGCTGATGGCTGTAAAACAGGCCGAGTACAGTGCCAGTGTTGCAGAGCGTGGGGAGCAGGAGCGTCTGGCAGCCACCATGACGTACGAAACTAACATTACGTTCGAACTTATCTAGGAGCGGCCATGCCCGGTACACCAATACAGGTGGGCCCGTTCGTCGGTGGCCTTAACACATTCAGCGACCCTACCGCTATTGCAGACAACGAGCTGACAGTCTGCAACAACTTTGAGCTTGACCTGGACGGTTCGCTAAAATCCCGCCCGCCCATCCAAGATTTAGGCATTGATTTTCCACTTGCGGCAACGGGCGATATTGAGTTTTTGGGTACTTTTCAGGTGTCTCAAACTGAGTCGTATTTGCTTGCCAGCGATGGAGACTCTAAAACATATTATTTTGACGGCTCTGCTTGGGTTCTTATTACTAATACTATTGCGGCTGCTGGGTTTGTACAGTTTGATGACAAAGCTTGGTTGACTGCCCCTGTCGGGTCTACGAATCCTGGCGGGTATTGGACTGTTGCGGGCGGTTTTGTGGCTGACGCGAACATGCCTGAGGGCGAGTGCATTGTGTCGTTTAAAGGTCGTTTGTGGGTTGCGGAGGGCCGTGACAGCACAAACCAGGGTACCCGTTTGTATAGGTCTCGAACTCTTGCAGACCCTAGTTTGTGGCAGGTAACTAACGATTTTGCTGACATTGGTACGGGGGACGGTCAGAACATTGTCCAACTTATTGTGTACTTTAACACGCTGCTGATTTTTCGCACTAATTCTACGTTTGGTTTGCAGTACACGACTGACCCTGCAGCGGCTGTTGTGTCATTGATTCTGCCTACTGTGGGGTTGAACTCGCGGTATGCGATTACCCAGTTTGAGTCCTACATTTATTTTATGTATGACGAAAAAGCGTACGAGTTTACAAACAGCCGGGCGTCACAGATTAACGTTAAAACACCGTTTACTTCGACTAGTACGGTGGGGCTTCACAATAACTATGCTGTGTCGGAGTTTAACCGCCGCATTATTTTCACATATTTTGACCAAATGTTTGTGTACAGTCTCCGCACACGGGCTTGGACTACCTGGTCTTCGGACACTTACGGTTCTTTGTGCAAGATGGAGTACTTGAGCAATAACCTAGACCAGTCGATTGTTTTGACTCACAGCAACACGGCGGTAGCTGCTGGCGGCTCTAGGGTTGCCCCGCTACTGCAAATCACAGACGACTATGTTTCTGGCGTAACAGAGACCATGACATGCAACATTCAAACTAAAAACTTTAATTACCAGGCCAGTTCTATTTACAAGCGCCTGTTTTGGTGGGGTTTGGATGCCAGGTTTAAAGGCACTGTCGTAGGCACAGCGCATCCTATTACACAATCTTTTTCTACAACGTGGCAGGTTTTGTTGTCTCAGACTTGGGCTGCTTCTTTGTCTAATGCGTGGGCAAACCCTGCTTCTGGGGCAGCCCCTGTATCGACAAGCGTCACAGAAACCGCGATAACATTCCGTCGTGTCTTCACTAAGTTCCTGAAATCGCTACGGTTCCGGCAAATCTACTTCACCGTGTCTTTTGAGACGACAGGTACTAACGCGGATGCGCCTGTTAGACTGTTTTCATTGATGACGTATGTCAACTCGAAGCAAACAGTGTCTAAGGAAATCACCTAATGAACAGGTTTCGTAAGGAATACAGCGGGCCTGCTCAGGGGGGCGGCGGATTTAACGCTTATGCTGCGGGAAAGAAGCATTATGGGAGTGGACGTCCCATGCCAACTGTTGGTAAAGTAACTAATAAGGGCGGATACAAACAGCGTGACGTTAAAGCAGCCGCAAGGCGCGATGCTTTACTGAGGAGATTGTCGTAATGGCCCAGAAAGTGTGGGAGACCAAAAATCCCAAGCCGAAGAGCGAGCGGAAATCTCTAACGCCAGCACAGAAGTCACAGGCTAAGGCCCGTGCTAAGGCGGCTGGGCGTCCGTACCCAAACCTCGTGGACAACATGGCAGCTGCACGGGGCCGAGCTATACAGAAGAGGCTTAAATAATGTACCGGGACAAATCTACTATGGGTAACCGTCTGGCACCGCAGAAGAGCGCTGTGATGGATGACGAGGAAATGAAGAAGAAAGCTCGTGAACGTGCCATGATGAACCGCCTGTCGTCCATGCCTGGTAAGACTTCATCTTAAGGAATAATTATGCCTGGTCAAATGAAGAACTACGGTGGCGATATTCCTTCGCCTCGACAGAGTTACGATGCCCCTCCTCGCAGGCCTTCGTCGGCTGGTGGTGACCGTGACGCAATGATTCGTGCGTACATGGCTCGTATGCAGCCGGAGGAGATGGGCAGCACGGTTCCTGGTGAGGGTATGAATAAGCCTGCTATGGATATTAATGATGCGTTTTTTGGTCCTGACCGTAAGCGTTTTGACATTGTGGAGTTTATTACGAACCTTATTGGGGGTAAGTAATGGTGTCTGTAATGAATCCTCGCCAAGCAGACCAGGAAGCCGCTAAAAGAAATAGAGTTAGCGATGTTGCTTCGCGGAGGCTACCTCTTGGGCAGCAAGCAGTAACTAACCCTGTTGCTTATGGAGCTAAAAACAACGCACCTACTCAAACTTTGGGCAACGTACAGCCCGCTCCAGCTCCCGCCCCTCAAGCGCCTCGCCCCTTGAACTGGCGTGATGCAGCCTACAACGCACAAATTGCCTCTATCCAACGCGCTCTCCAAGACTTCGAAACCGGGGCAACCACACGAGGCGAACGCTATGGACAAGATTTTATGACCGGACTACGTGGTCTCGGTTACCGCCCCGCAGAAGGCTTCGAAGCAATGCCTAATGTTCTGGAGCAGCTGGACCAACCCCAAACAGCGGCATTGTCGGCTGAGGGTGAAGCAGGCGCACCTGCGGTTGCAGTAGCCCCTGTGTCGGGTGCCTTTGATATTGAGGGTGTGTATGACCCGTACAGTTCTGCGGCTCGCGGTACTCGTGGTACTCGGGATGAGTTTGCGGCTCGTGGTACTTTGCGTTCGTCTGATTTTGCTAAAACTTTTGGGGCTTTCCAAGACCGCTTGAATAAGCAGTTGGAGGCCATGGAGACGGCTCGTGGAAGGTTTGGGCAGGATTTGGCTACTGAGGTTGCTCAGCAGCGTACACAGGCTCAGGAGCGCCAGCAGGCTGCTCAGCGTGATGCTATGTTGAGGGCTGCTATGGCGGCTGCGGGAGGTGCAGGTTTCTAATGGCTAAGCAACAGCTTAAAATAGAATCTAATCAGCTTCCTGTTACAGATGATAGATTTACGGTTCCGGGCCCCGACAGAGAGTCGATACCCAACCCCTTTGACGCTTTTTCTAGGGCTTTAGGCAGCACAGTTTTGGGAGGCGCTCCTGGAACTTTTGCTCCAGGAGGCCCCGGTTTTGTGCCTCCTCAAACATTTAGCCAGACTCTTCCTGTCGAACCAGAAATTGCGCCTGCTTATTTGACGGGACGTAGGCCTTCTAGTGCAGGAGGCGAACGTATGGCTAGAGAACGTGCAAACTACCAGCCAGCTGAAGTAATGCCTACCCCCACTGAAGTAATCGGGGGCGGGGGCGGTATTTCAGGGCCCGATTATTCTGCTTATCGTCAAGCTCTGACTGACCAAGCTCAGCAAATTAACGCCCAGATTCAGGCTATGTATAACGCTTTGGGCGAAGAAGCTGCCGCTAACGTTGGCCGTATCCAGGACATTTATGGTGGGGCTTCGACAGGTATTGGCGATGTGTACGGCAGCGCTATTGGTAACGTCGGTGACGCTTACAGTTCTGCACAGCAGCAAGCAGCTGACCAGCTTGCTCGCCTCGGTATTGAGGAGGCAGCCCCTGCTGTCGTAAACCCTATGGCTTTGTCGCAGGCTGAGGCCGTCAGTCAATTGCAGCAGGGCCTAGCTGGGGGTCAGGCTGCTACAGAGCGTTATGGTGCTTCTGCTGGCGGGTTTGGGTCTCAGATGGCCCAGGTTGCACAGCAGCAGGGCACTGAGATGAATGCTGCTGTTCTTGCTGCTTTGCAGAACCGTTTGAACGAGTCGTTGTTGATGGAGGAGCAGGGCCGCCAGGCAGCTGCTCAGGCTTCCGCTAGGGGGCCTGAGGGACCAAGTTTCCGTGACATGCTTGCTGAAAGGCAGTTTGCTTTTGATGTTGCTCAGGCAGCTGCTGAGCCGGAGCTTGAGCAGCGGAGATTGAACCGCGAGCTTTTGCTTAGTTTGATTCTTCCGCAGGATGGTCAAAAACCTATTTATGACCTAAGCACGGCAGAACAGCTGCTAAACGCGCTAGAATCTAGGGGATACTAGTAAGGAGTTGTTATGGCTGAACAGCCTCCTAGCTCCGACAGGTTCAGCGAATACGTAAATCTTTACTATTCTCAACTGACTGGCGGGCGGGCAAAGCCCACCGGCGAGCCGGTAGAGTTTCCCGACCTCCCAGCTCCTAAACAAGAATTAGGTTTCTTGGGCCGCACTGTCGATATTCTGTCACGCCCTATGCGTGTTATTAGCAATCCGGCAATGAAGACTGTAGAGCTGCCCGAACGTTTTGACAAAGTTAGAGAGTTGCGGGTGTCTGGCGATGAGGCGGGCGCAACTAAAGAAGCGCTGTCCGCTGTCGGAAGTTTAATAGCTTCACCATTTACTGGCTTCTTTTCGGACGACCCGGCGAATAAACCATATTGGTCAGAAATTATTGAGCGCCAGTCGGATGTCGACAATCGTAATGACCCTAATTACGTAGATGTTGCTAACAACGTTGACCCGTCTGTTAAAGGCGCTCTTGGTTTTGTGGGTGACGTGCTATTGGACCCGTTGTGGTTGGTGCCTGGTGGTTGGGCTGCTAAGGGCGCTGCCAAAGTTGGTAAAGAGGCGGGGGCGGTTACTAGGGGAATTGCTACGGGTGAAAAGGTGGGGTTGCCAGGAGTTGCTGATGTTGTGCCTGTTGAGCAGTTTAGTCCTAGCCTGAAAGCTTTTGGCGAGAAGCCTACGTTTGATTTGACTACGACAGTTAGCGGTAAAACTCGTGTGCAGAACTTTCCTACTAGGCAAGCTGCTGAGGAAGCTTTGGGCAAGATTCGGTCTCGGACTACAAGACCGTTTGTTAATTTGGGCGAGACTTCTAAACTTGCTCGCGGCAGTAACGGCTACAAGATTATTCCTAAGTATGCGGAAGCTACCCCATTTCCCGCAGCCCAAGCGTCGCAGAAAGTTGCAGACGACCTTGTAGAAACTGCGGCCAAGGGCGGGGCCACGGCTAGCGAGTCGGTACTGAAATCTTTGCGTGAGGTTGTCAATGCCCGTACCGCTACTGTCGGCGGTAAGAAAGTTAATTTGCGTAGTGAGTTGGATTCGTTCTTTGAGGGATTAAAGAAAGCTGTTCCTGCGCCTAAGGCTAAGCCGGGTAAGCCTATTGCGTTTGCTAAGTGGTCTGAGTCTGTAGGTGCTGATAAGGCTATTGCCGGTGTTAAATTGTCTGTTCCTCGGGAAAGTATTTTGTTTGAGCCTTTGGGAGCGTCACCGTCAGTTGGTAACGTTTTGCGTTTGGCACGCGACACTAAGTTGCCTGAAATTAGAGAAGCAATTAATAAGCTTGTTTTGAAGCCTGCGTATAAGCGTTACGCGGCGGGTGTGCAAAGCGGTAAGGGTGTTGACCTTTTGGGTAATGCTACGACACCGGCTGCTCGTGTACAGGAGGCTGCGGAGGCTAGTGTCGCTGCTACGGTTGTTCGCAACCTGAAGAATCTTGATGATGCTGAGCGGGCTCGTGGTGCTGAGCTGTTGGGCGAAGAGTTGTTTGCTAATTTGCAGGCGTTTAATCCCAAAGTTATGTCTAAGTTCTTGGACGACATTGATGCAGTGCTTAAAGAGACTGGTGCTATTGATGCTTTGGCAGGTGCGGGTGCCCAGACTTTGACGGGTCGTTTCTTGCGTTTGTTTGAAGACGATGCAAACTTGAGGGCTATTGCTGAGGCTCAGCTGTCTCGAAGTATTGATGATATTCCTAATGTTACGCCTGAAAATGTGGCAGCCCGCGTAGAAACTAATAGCCGCAAAGCTGACGTAGATGATTTTGTTACTACTCGTTTGCGTGAGACAGCCGCAGATTCTGGTGGGGTGGTGCAAAACATTGCTGCTAGAACTGCTGCAATTAAAGAAGCTGTTGCGGAAGTTTTGCCTGATTGGATTCGTAACCAGTTAGACGGCAAATATCAAAAGGGTGTGTACCCCTATGACCGCAAAGGTACGTTAAAGACGGAGCTGGAGTTTGGTAAAGGTCGTGCGGTCAGACCTAAAGATTTAAACGCAGATTCTCAAGCAGCGTTGATTCGTGATTTGATGATTAGTTTAAACAAGTTTTACCAAACCGAATCTGGGGCATCTATTTTCTTGGGTACTCGACAAGGGGGGCCGTTCCAGGGCGCTAAACTTATCCGTGAAAAAGAGCGTGATGCTTTGGTTGCTTTTGAGTTAGCGGATGATTTGCTTAAACAACAGGGTTTGGCACCTGTGTTTAGGTTGGATGGTGTTACTCACCAGATTTCTTGGTCTCAAGCATGGCGCACTGTGTCGGATGTCATGGATGCGCCGACAGGCTCTGGTTCTAGCTGGTTGGCTGCTAGCTGGTTTAACGCCAGGTCTCCTATTGGCCAAAAAAATTCTAAGCTTTTTGATGGTTCGTTGCCTCCACAGGTATTTGCTTACGCAATTGCACGGGCTATTGAAACTGGAAATAAAGCAGAAGTCTTAGCTATCTTGACCTCTAAAAAATCTCCTGCTGGCGTGGATATGGTGAATGGTTTGGCAGATGCCGCAGCCGCGGGCCGCAGCATTAAAGTAGGCAATAAAAAACTTTCCGCAACTAAAATGCTAGACAACATTGCGGAAGGTATCGTTGCGGCCCGCGAAACATTACAAGGTGTGGTGACTGCTAACACAACAACTTACAAAAGCCGTGGCCTTGTGGAAGGTAAGCAACTTTCTGCTGAAGCAGCAGAGTTTATTACTGATTTGTTTAGTAACGCTGAGAAAACTGCTGAGCAAATCCGTGTAGCAGCTAAGCCTGCTGCAATTGTCGAAGACATGGCTACTGTTGTTCCTACGACAGAGCTAGGTCAAACTATTGCTCAGGGCGTTGTCACTGCGGGTATTGGCCCTGAGGTTAGTAAGGCCGCCCAGTTGACTGAAGAAATAGCTGACGGTGTGGCTAAGGGCAACAAGGCCAAGGTAGAGAAAGCCCAAGAAGCTTTGATGGAGAACGCTGAGCAGGGTGCTTTGCGTATTATGGATGAGGCCGCTCGAATTATTGAGCGGATGCGAGTGTCTGCTGACGAAGCTGCAGATATTGCTGACGAATTTAGTTTGAGCGCTGCTAGGCGTCACGATGCTGCGGCTACACAGGGTAGGGCAAGTGTTGTTGCGGGTGCTTTAAAGATTCTTGCTCCTCTACAGCGGTTCTTTGACGCCAAAGCCGGTATGAATGTACAAGAAATGCTGTGGGGCTCTAGGTTGTTCTTTGCTCAGGGCAACATGATGGCCATGTTTAACAAACCATTCTTAAAGAATCTACAAGCTTTGTCTAAGAATGACGCTTACGCACAGCCTGCTGTTGAAGGCGGTAAGCGCACTGTTTTGCAGCAAGCATTTGAGAACATTCAACGGGGTGTTCGTTCGACTGCTGGAACTACTTTGCGTAAAGCTGAAGACGACCTTCGGCCTATGATGGCCCGGTTCTTTGACCAGACTGACGACATTCAAAACGTGCTGTTGGGTAACTCGTTTTTTAGAACAGGTGCGGGGCGCGAAGCTATTAATGAGGTAATGGAGTTTGCGGCTGTGTTGGGTCGCACGGATGGTGCTGCTAGGACGCCTCCTCGCGGTGTTTTCTTTGATGAGGATTTGGCTTTAAAGACGGCTACTGAAAACGCTGCCCGTGCGGGTAGGGTTCCGACACAGGAGGAGATTACTGCTGAGTTGTTGAATCAGTGGCGTACGTGGCCTGTAGATGATGTGTTGGATTTCATGTACCGCACTAACCGTGCAATGGTACAGCTGTCGTCTGAGGTTGCGTTTGTTACTCAGTTCCAGCGCAAAGCGTTGGAGCTGGGCCTGGCTAGCCGTAGCCCTAAGAAGGGTTTTGTAAAGATTGTTGCGGGCGACGACAGCCGTTACGGGCGTTACTTGGGCGACAAGCCTTTGTACATGGACCCTGATGCTGCCGAAATGTTCCAAGCTATCGATAATTTTGCTAAGACGAGTAAGCAGTTTGAGGGTGGTTTTGGCAAGTTTGTGAGGACTACGTTAGACCCCATTACTAACACATGGAAGTACGCGGTTACGCTGCCCCGCCCTGGTCACCACATTCGTAACATGATTGGTGATATTACTTTGACTTACTTGGCTGAGGGCGGGTTTGCGGCTTTGTCTTCTTCCAAGAAGGCTATTCAATTAATGGCTATGCGTGGCGGTTACGGCGATATCGACTTAGTTAAAGCAATGAACTACCAGGGCATTACAGATATTCCTAAGAACACGACAGTAATGTCGAGTGGTCGTTTTGGTTCTTTGACTGCCGATGAGCTTATGCGGGAACTTTTCTTTGGTAAGGGTATTTTGATTCCTGCTAGGCAGCGTGAAGGTTTGTTGACTCGACAGGGGGGTGTGGCAAAACAGGATGTGGACGCCCCGCTGTTGGACGATGATGATGTTATTACTAACACTGCTAGCCGGGCGTTGGAAAAGACGTTTGCTGTCACGTCTCTTGGTGTTGCTTCTCGGGGTGGTAGGGCTGAAGAAATTATTACCGAGATTGCTGAGGGGCGTGACACGTTTGTTCGTATGCAGCACGCTTTGCAGATGCTGGAAAAGGCTCAGCAGGGCAAGATTCTGACTCGTGGTTTTGGTACCACAGTTGACCCTAAGAAAATTAGCAAAGACGAGTTGTTTGATTTAATTGCGGAGCGCGTGTCGAAGTACCACCCCGACATGGCTACGTTGTCTGTGCAAGAAAAGAAGTATTTGCGCCGTGTTATGCCGTTCTATCACTGGAACCGTGGGGCTATACAGGCGGTGCTAGAAACACTTGTTATGAATCCTGGGCGTGTCGTAGCGCTCAACAAAGCTTCATATAACGTTGCAGTAGCGGCAGGCATTAATCCTGATTCTTTGTACGACCCGTTCCCTGCCGACCAGCTGTTCCCAAGCTTCCTGTCGGAGCAAATGGAAGGCCCCCAGTTTGAGGCCGGTGGTCGATACTACGGATTTAGACCGGGTATTACTACATTCGATGTGTTTAATCAGTTTGCTAGCGGTAACCCTATCGACACGGTTTTGAACAACGCAAACCCCGCACTAAAGATTCCTATTGAATTGCTTACTGGTACACGCCTGGGCACACAGTCCCGCATCCGCGATTATAGTGATTACATTGACTCGTCGCTTCCTGGCGTAAACTACCTTGCAAATGTGTCGGGTCAAAGCGTCACAGGTTCGCTGTACAGTCTTTTGACTAAGGGTGCTATGGACCCGCAGCTCCAGTTTGAGCTGGGTAACAAGGAGTCTCGTGACCAACTTATCTCTGCTGTAAACTGGCTGACAGGTGTGGGGTTGATTGATTACAGCCGCCCAAGCTATATTAGATTTGCAGAGATAGAACAACAACAGGCCAATCAAGAAGGTAGGGGATTTTAGTGAGATGAACCCCGAACAAGCGTCCCAATTTCTTATGGATTACGGCCCAATTATTTGGACCGTATTTTTAATTACCGCTCTTGTCGCGACTCTTATCAAAATTTGGCCATTCATATCTAAGGTTGTACACACCATCGAAATTATTTCTGAGCTTCCCGACAGGTTGGACAAGATAGAGGCACGTCTAATGGGTGTCGAACATGAGGTTAAAACTAACGGCGGGTCAAGCATCAAAGACGCTGTAAAAAGAATTGAAGACCATTTAAATAAAATTTAATGTCCCCGCAGCTAGGACGGTAACTGCGAGGACATTCAATGTTATCATAGGGGTTTTGGTTGAAGAAGGCCTTTAGTCTCGAAGTAGTAGTAGCCATGATTGTAGGCATCTATATCATGGCTTTTGGCGTGGTTGCTTGGGCGCTTAACGCCACTATGTAGGGCTGCAACGGTGAGGACGTTGGCTGGTTGGAGGACAAACTTTGCTCCGATGCGTTGCGCCATTGATTTGAGGGCACCAATGATTTGGACGGCTATAAATCGTGACCCTGTTTGCACCATTTGTTTGCCCTGTCGAAGCCTGTAATCTTCGCACACGATTGTTTTAATGGGTTGGTTGGTGGTGGCAGTAAATTTTAGTATGTCGTCTAGGTCGTAGGTGGTGCGGCTAATGAAGGTACCGTCATCTTCCCAGAAGGCGATGCCGCTGGTTTCGCCGGGGTCTACGCTTATTACCATAAGTTTTGGTCTCTATCTATGCAGTGTGTTTCTGCAAGCTCCGCATCACTATCCATGTATTGGCAGTGGGGGCATTCATAGATAATCATTTCCCGTCCTCCTGTGGAACCCAGTTTTCTACCTCGACAGCAAATCGAACATCGAAGTCAACCTCACCTGTTACGGCGTTGACGTCTTCCATTAATGTTCGTATCTTTTCTATGTATTGGGGTACTACGGATTCCTTAACCTCAAATGTAATCGAGTCGTGGACTTGTAGCAACATACGACACTCCGGTCCTTCTAGCTCTTTAAAACATTTGACCATGATTCGTTCTACGATGTCTGCCCCTCCGCCTTGGATGAGGCTGTTCATGGCTTTGTATGCTTCGTTGCGGTTTTCGAAGTGTCGGACACGCCCAGACCATATGCGTATTTCGCCGGTCTGTTCTACTTTGGCTGTGCATCGTTCGTTTAGCCTGCGGAAGTGGGGGTAGGTGTCGAAGTAGTTTTGTCTGATTTGTTTGGCTGTTTCCTTGTCGACACCAAAGGCGTTCATCAGGCGTTGTTCTCCTGCCCCGTATTGCATGGAGTATACGAGGGTTTTGGTGTCGTGACGGGACATGCCTAGCTGTTTGGACATCTCGGTGAAGATGTCACGCCCCTCGTTGAATACCTCTTTGAGTTCTTGTTCCCCAGCGTATGCGGTTGCGAGACGTAATTCGAGCTGCGAGAAGTCGGCATTGATAAGTGTGTAGCCATCTTCCGGGATAAAGCATTCTTTAACTTTACCGTTCCATTCTTTGTCGGAACTTTTTGGAATTTGCTGCAAATTGGGTTCGGCGCAAGAAAGTCGGCCCGTAGCAGTCCCGTGGAGGCGATAACTGCACCTAAGTCGACCATCAACATCAACCAGGTCAATATAGGGCCTGTATGAGGCGCTGACGGCTTTTTGCCACCCCCGAAACTCTTTAATGAGCTTCGCAACGGGGTTTTCGAGCTTTTCTAGCATCAAATCGTACGCTAACATGGCCTCTTTGTCGAAACTCGGAGCACCAGTCTTCACACTCTGCTTCACTACCGGCAACCCAAGGTCATCAATCAAAAGTTTTTTCATCTGCTTCGGGCTTGCAGGATTTATCCCCAACTCTTTTTCTATCTGAACCATGCGGTCCTCACCACGCTGCACATACTGCTGAGCAAGCTGCACATCAATACGTACCCCGTGCCGCTTCATCGACAGCAACACACGAATCAGGTCCTGCTTGTGAGGCCACACAACATCCTCGACCTCACGCCACTGTTGCGTGTTGCGCAATAAGTCCCACAACCTCCACGTCAATACCGCATCAAGTACTGCGTAATCCCACATCTGCTGCCAAGTCGTGTTCTGCCAGCCTGTTTTCTTTTCTTTATCAATCTCTGGGTCTTTGACCTTGCCATCTACCTTCAGGTAATACTGTGCCAGCGAATCCAAGCCCTTGTTGTACGGTTTGTTCTCGTTAATCAAGTGGGCCATAGCCGACACGTCAATGATGTCGGTGTGCTCCGTGTAGATACCGATTGTTTCAAGCGACAGGATGTCGAATTGGGCGTTGACGAATACTAGGGTATTGTCTCCCTCTAGTGTCTGCTTGAGCAGGCTGAGAACTTCTGCACTGCAATTGTCACCTGTCGGGTGGTTGAAAGGAAAGTAATGACTATACGCTGTGCCGTCTACGACGGCTGCGATGCTGACACCGATACATTTGTCTTCGCCGCTGGCCACACTGAGCCCGGTAGCTTCGGTATCCACAGCAATAACTAAGTTAGGGTTACCTAACTTAGTTAGCACGGCTAAGCTTTCCGCATTGATGTCATCAAATTTCAATGTCATTGTCCTTTGCGAACTGGTTAAAAATGTTGCCCAGGTCTGTGGTGAAGCTTAAGTCGTCTGGGTTGCGGGTAATGTTGAACGGCTCGAACGTGGCACCCAACCTGTTCTTCAGCGTGTCGACTTGCAGCAGGTCCCCATCCACGGTCTTGAGCGACAGCACAAAGTCTACGTCTGTGGTGATGTACGTAGAACCGTACACATCCGACAGTTCCACACCTTTCTTCTGCCCATCGTTAGGTTTCTTGCGGTTGTGGTGAATCATCAGCATGGCACACGAATACTTGGCCCGCACCATAGCCAGGTAGTGGATGAGGTTCTTGACTGCTTGCTCGTCCGTTAGTTCTTTGGAGCTGACCTTCTGCAGCGAGTCAATGACCAAGATGTCTGGCATGTGGTCGTTCATTATCTGGTCAAAGAAAATTTGACCCTCGGGCGTGTCGAGGTTGATGGGTGTACCAAACGGCGCGACCAGGAAGTTACGGTTCAGTGTGTTCTTGTCCGAGTAGCCCTTGCCGATGGTGGCCATAAAGTGGTTGAGCGGGGCAGCTGACATCTCCAACGACAGGAACAATACTTTCTTGTTGCCCGCCACGTTGTCCCAGGTAAGAAATTTTTTATCCCCTAAGGCCATGTGCGCCCCAAGAGCGATAGAAAACTGTGTCTTACCAGTACCTGGGTACCCTGTGATAAGTCCGAAGCCTCCCTGGGCCAGGAGGCCTTGCAGTATCCATTCAATCTTGAACTCAGCATCCACGAAATCCTGGTACCCGTAGATAAGTTTTGATTCGCCCATGACTGGCGTGGTCTGGTTGGCCGACTCAATCATGCGTGTCAGGTCAACATTCTGCAGGGCATTGTACCCATGCTTCTGTCGGGCCCTGTTAATAAAATCTGTTATGCGGCGGTCACGGTCACGGCGGTACTTGTACTTACCCCAACGGTCATCCGCATCGTACAGGGCAGCAGCAATGTGCTCGTCAGGCCAGCCAAGCTCAGCCCCCATGTGGGCCAGCTCCGACATCGCCGCAGACCTATCCTTCTTGGGAGGCCCAGCAAAGTATGTGGAATCCCTGTTGAACTTATCCAGAAACTCAGGGGTCCACGTAGCTAAAGCCTTGACATCCTCAAGAGGAGGCAACTCCCCCAACACCAAGTCAGTGCTGACAATCTTTCTGGCAGCTGCTATATGCGCAAAGTCATCGAGACTATACTGCGTCTTCACGTTCCCACTCCTTCACAATGACGGGCATGTTCCGTTTGTGATTAGTGGTACGTATGGGTCGAAGTATTTGGTCTGCGTCCCAGCCTGATGTATCCGCGTGCATCACGTAAGCAAGTGCCCTGTTTCTATCTTCCAGCGTTTCGATATCGTCAATAAATTTATCTAGTTTCCAGTAGCAATGTTCATGTCCTTCGATGGACGACTGAACAATCAATGTCGGTGGCGGCACAAACATCTTGCCGTCCTCGGGTTCTTGGTCCCACTCTCCTGGTGCGTTACCGTCGAAGTCTACCCACAGCATCCAACTACCCAGCACATTATCTTTGGCAGGGTTGGCTGCCTTGAAAAGAGCGGGCGAATAGAACACGTTAGCTTTGATGGCCGACCACTTCAGCGTGTGCCGGATGACGCCTTCGCGTTGGCGTGGCCACTCGAACATGTACGGAGTCCATTTGCCTTCGTGCTCGGCAGGCAGATATACAAACGTTGGGGTATCCCTTACAGCTTCTTCGCCCCAGATGTAGTTGTAGAACTCTCGCAGTTCTGTGGTCGCGTCCATTTATATCGTCCTTAAGTTTAGAGTGTGGCCCCGGAGAAAAGAGAAATGAAACTCCGGGGCCACGTGCCCGTCAAGCTAGTTATGCAAAGGGGTTACTAGCTGCGGTCTGACGGGTCTTCTTCTGGGCTGGCTGGGGAGCCTCAGAAGCTTTTGCAATTTTGACATTCTTGATGTTCTGGAACATCTTACCAGCGTTGGCTCCCTTACCAGCGGAGCTGTAAAGCTGGAGAGTTCCGCGAAGTCCGATGAGGTCTTCACGGTCTACGTCGTTGACAGCTGCACGGTCAACGCCGAGGTCCATCAGACGGGCCACATAGTAGCCCAGCTTCTGACGCTCACGGTCAGTGAGGTTCTCGGGGTCGGCAGGCAACTCAAAGAGTTCGCTCTGCTTCTTGCCCTCATCGCCTACCAAGTATTCGATGATGACCCATGCACGGTCAGGGTACTTCTGGCTACCCTGCTTGACATAGACATCTCCGACAGTAAATTCATAAATACCGTCCTCCATGTCATACGACGGAGTTTCCGCCTCACTAGTGTCAATGCCATATTCATCTAACAGTCCCATTATTGGTCCTTTCAGTTATCAGTTGGTTTCGCCCACGAATACGGGCTCGTCATCTTCGATGTACTCTTCGGATACGGGCACGCCTTCGTCAGGCAGTTCATCCGAGGCTAATTCTTTAGACTCGGCTTCAATCCCTCGGGTGCTGTCATTGAGCCAGTCATTGACTACCTCAATAAAGTCCTCGGGTGAAGTCATAAGGGGCAGCCCACCAATGCGAGACTTCGCATCGACTAGGGCTGACGGGTGCGATTGCACCTGTCGTTCGTAGGTTGTGTTCTTACCGATGCCTTTGATTTCGTTTGTAACGTGTGCCGTTACGTGCATCAGTTTCTGCAACCCATCGTTGTTCTTGGGGGTAAAGCCGGGCTTGGTTACCTTCATCTTGCGGTGGTCAACAACCTCGCGTTCGTGAGCGACGAGGATGACATGCACTCCCGACAAGTTCTGAAACATCTCCACTGCCTTACGACACGCATCGCCCAATGGCTTGTACAGCCTGGCATCCAGCGCACCTGTCGGAATCTCATCCTTGGTTGCACCAATGTCCTCACGGTACAGGTCATCAAGCAGCATGTCTGCTGCGGTAGAGAACTCGTCGATGACGACAGCTCCCACCTTCTCCAAACCTTTTTCACCCTTGGCTATTGCGTTAGCAATAATCGCAAAGTCTGAAAAGTTTTGGTAGTTCATACGCACAACATCCTTGAGCAAGGTGTCGTGGTTTTGCAGCGATACCCAACCTTCTTTGGTATCGATGTACAGTACCTTCTGCTTTGGTTTCACAATTGCTTTTGCCAGAGCGACAGATAGGACGGTCTTGCCAGTACCAGGCTTGCCATAAAGCATTGCCATCAGGTTCTTTGACACCTTTTCCGTACCAAGGTCAGCCATTCTTGACATGATTTCATCAAGGCGGTTACTCATTATTTGCTTCTCCATTCGTGACGCCTACTTTACGGCGCTCTCGTATTTTGTATTCAGTTCTCAGCATCAATTCGGTGTTGCCACCAATCAACTCAGTGGAACATATGTCGCGGAACGAACAGGACTGGCACACCATCTTGTTGGCTGTGCGGTAGGCCCGCTTGTTCTGCTCATCGATACTAAGTTCTTTCAGGGCTTGAATCTCAGCCGCCACGCCGAGCTGTTCCATAAAGGTATTCAGCACGCGGTCAGTGTTGGGTTTGAGAATCATAAAGTAATTCATTGAGTCAGCTGCTGGTGTTTTCAGTTTTCGTGTGCGCAACATGTTGTATGCGCCGTAAGCAACCTCATGCCCCATTGCCCGCAGTGCCCCAATGTACTTGGGTATTTGTGGTTGCAGGTCTGTTTGTTCTGGGGTGTAGAAGTCGTACACAAACTTGTGGTCGATGACTACGTACCTGCCTTCAGGGTCTTGCACAAGCATGTCTACTACAAATGGGTAGCTGCTTTGTGTGTCTGTGTCGTAGATGAGACTGAACTCTGCCTCTACTGCGAGCACACGCCACCCGTTCTTGACCATAAACTCGTTGGCAAAGTATCCCCACTCTTCGTGGAACAGTATGTCGTGCAGCATGGCCCTGTTGTTTGCGTCTGTGTAGCCTTCGTCCATTACCTCTCGGTACACAGAGTATGCACGTTCCAGAGCAAGGTCGAAGTTTTCTAGCTGACCCTTTGCCGTATCCGACAGGCTCAGTAGGTGTGCGTAGAATGCTTCGAGTATGCGGTGACCTGCTGTGCCGGTTGCCAATGATTGGCTTGTGCTGATGCGCTCTAGGCTGAGGCCGTAGCCATAGTAGTGCTTTCTCCGGCACAGCAGGTAGCTGTCTACCTCTGAATGGCTGACACTAGGCATCTAGGTCATCCGGTTCGTTGTGTGTTCCTAGTTCTTGTACAAGTGAAAGATACCGCTTGTACAGATTGAATGTGTCAACGATGTCTTCCATTGCACGGTGTACTGTTTCGCGTTCCTTCTCTCCGACAGAGTAGTAACCCTGTGAGTCGAAGAACATGCGCAAGGTGCTGACATCCATGTGTCGGTGGCTTAGTCTGCGGTCAAGGCGAGGCATCCAGTTGCGAATGAATGCTCTGTCGAAGTGAACGCTTGCACCGGCGAGGGTAAGTAATCCCTCTGGGTAGTGCTTGTCTAGTTCCTCAAGGATTTGGTCTTCAGCATCCTCGGGGAGAACGGTGCCAAAGTACTCCATGTCTTTCAACAAGTCGTTCTCTGTGTGCATTGTCTGCACAAAGATGTCTTGCTGCATTAGCTCCCAGCCAATCTTGTCTGGGGTGATGAGCACTGATTGCTCTTCCGTTACCTGTTCGTGATGGTCCGACAGAAGCCAGCCAATCTCAAGCATACGGTCATTGTCTGGGTCTAGCCCAGTTGTTTCAAGGTCAATCCACAAATACATTGTCATCTCCGTCCTGTTTCAGTGATGGTAGCGTACCATCTATTCGGTGTCAACATTAGCAAGCAACTTGTGTTTCGTTGCCCACCATGTCTCGTTATCTGCAATCTCTTTATCAGTTGCTTTAGTTTCCGTGTCATGTTTCTTGCAGATGTATTCCTCCAACGGCATGAAAGGCTCATCCGCTGGTGGTCTAGGTCCGTAGTACTTATTGTTCAGGGCGTGCCATCTGTTGTGACACGTACTACAGATACGGTGTACGTTGTCTGGGGCATTGTTGATAACATTCTTGTCCGGCCCATGGTGACGGTCACCTTTGTCGGGGCCTTTAGTTGGCTGTATAACGTTGCCAAAGCAACCGATAATTGGCTCGACTCCCCCACCTGCGTACCTCAATCCTGCCCACTCACACTTCATGTCTTTGAAGATTGGGTACATCATCGCAGCTCGCTTACGACCTGTCGAGGTGATGTCAGTAATCTCTGAGGGCTCCGACATGGGGCGACCAATACCCTTGGACTCAACCTCAAGCACTGTGTAATCATCCTGGTGCGGGTTATACAGTTCGAGGTTCTTACTAATCCAAGCCTCGTCAAACAAATCAATGTCACTCATAGTATCGCTCCCGTCCTCATTGCCTCACTCAAACTTTCTGCTGTCATCTCAGCATCTTCATCTCCCATTGTATCTTGGAAGGCTGACACCATCTGTTCTTTACGGTGAATTGTGTTCGACATCCACGTGTCGATGCTTGCCGGGATGCGGTAAATGTACACGTCGTTCTCCAGCTCCTGCCCAATGCGGTCTGTCCTCGCGTAAGCCTGGTCCCTCTTGCCTGGATTCCATTCCTCGTCGATAATGTGCGTTGCAGTTGCAGCGGTCAGGTTCAACCCCGTCCCACCAGTTTTGTAGTTGCACAGAATGATGTCCCATTTCGGCTCCTCTCCTCGTGCCAAGTAAAAGTTATTCTTCACTTCCTCACGTACCTTACGCGGTGTTGCACCTGTCAGCAGTGCGACACGCAAACCGTTTTCTTCAAGCAAATCTTTGAAACCCTCAAGTGCTGTGGTGAATTGGCTGAACACTACCTGACGCCTGCCCTCAGCATGTAACTGCAGTATCTGGTCAAGTGCTGCATCTAACTTGCAAGACTCACGCACCTCTTTACCGACAGAAAACACTACGTCACCGTCAGAATTCTTCAGCTCGATACCTGCAGGCCACACGTTAGCCTGTCGCTTGCGTGTAATCAACGCAATCAGGTGCATAATCGTCATCTGTTCACCACTGTCAAGCATGATTTGTGCCCGCTCCGACAGTTGGCGCACAATCTTGTACTGCTTCTTGTACGACTCCCTGTCCATATCGACACGCACAATGTGTTTCCTCTGCACTGGCAACACAATGCCAGCATCCTCACGTGTCCGAGCCAAAAACCTGCCAGCAATCAAAGGCTTCAGGTTATCCAACTGACCGTCACGAAACTCAACCTTGCCCGAATGGTAATTCGTAATACAAAACGACTGCAGAAACTGTGACTTGCGGGCGAACAACATGGGGTCACACAAATGCAACAGCGCATAGATGTCCATAGGACTGTTCAGGATAGGCGTGCCCGTAGTAAAGCACACGTTTTTCAGGCTTTTGCTCGACAACCACTCATCAAGTTTGTACGCATACCTCACAGGGGTCAGGTCACCCTTGCGCCAACCACAGGACTGACAAGGCTTTAGCTTCTTATCAGCGTCATGCAAACCCTTCAACGAACCTTTGCAACGAGGGCACACGTTATCAACCTTGATAAGCATTTCAATGTATTTGAAATTAGATGTGGACGTGTTCTTTAGGTTATGCGCTTCATCCACAATCATCGTGTCTATGTGCCACGACATAAGCTTCGCCAACAAATCTTTGTCTTTGCGCCAAATCTCAAAATTTACGATGACAACCATGTCATCACTAGCCATTATTTTTTCCATCAGGGCATGGCGCGTTTTAGGTGTTTTCTTATACAAGTTGATGACCTCACGGTGCGGGGCAAGCGTCATCACCTCACCAGCGAACTGGTCACAAATGTCAGCCTGACAAACTATAAGAACCTTACGAGCTTCCACAAGGTCGAGCCATCCGATGGACTGTCGGGTCTTCCCCAAGCCCATGCCATCACCCAGAATCCATCGCTTCGCACCTGCACCAAAGAGAGCACCGCGCCATTGGAAGGGAAGAATAGCTCCAACGTCATCACCACCGTCGTACCATGGGGTTCCCTCGGCTCGCTTTCGATACTTCTCCTCAAGTCGGGAAACATCTGACTTAACCTGATTGGCTTGCGCACGGGACTCTTGTCGTCGTTGCTCAGCTTCCTCTCGTCGCCGTATCTCCGCAATATCTTTTCGACTTCGCTGCTCTGACTTTTCTTCGTCTTCCAACTGCCCAAGTAATTTAGCAATCTGGTCACGCTTCTCATCAGCCCTAGCAGTATGCTCACGGCGACGAGCCTCCAAATCGGATACTTCTTCAAAGAGACCCACCACGCCTCCTTCTAGGGGTAAGCAAGTACACGGTCACGCCCGCAAGCACAACACTTACAATGCCCAACACAATCGACAGAACAATCATTTGCTTCTCGCCTCCAATATCTTCATCGCCTCGTTGTGCCTCAAGTAGGCAAACTGGTAAGGCAACTGGTTACGTGTTGTCGGGTGCGGATACCTGCGAGCAAGGCGGGCATACTGCTCAATCTCTTTCCGCAACTGCGCCTCATCCATGTCGTAAAGGTCATCGACAAAGAACTCGTTGTCGTCAAGAAACTCGTTGTCAATCATCTTCGTTACCTCCAATCAGTGTG
>Ga0208645_1001069_pt1 | contig 25561 bp, 28 predicted proteins | sample VirMetDEL_Sep_01_FD_184519 | JGI IMG/M metagenome (GOLD analysis project Ga0208645, IMG submission 184519) | Aqueous microbial communities from the Delaware River and Bay under freshwater to marine salinity gradient to study organic matter... | ecosystem: Environmental > Aquatic > Marine >... | reverse complement strand
ACCGAACGGCGTCGGCAGTTGGGAAGCGGCGACGAACACGACTGACACCGGAGAAACTCCAGAAGGCGGAAAAGCGGATATTGTAACAGCAGTGCTGCGGCAAGCTGTATCGGAAGATACCGCAGACGTCGGTGGATATAGGCAAGGCTCTATCACGAGGGGCCTCGCCTATATCTTGGATTCGAGCTTCAGAACGCCTTGATCCTCGCGCCAGCTGACGCGACTGAGAAAGCTCATACCAAGCAGGGCGTCGGTAGGTGAGCCGCCTTCCACCACCACGGCTTCGACCCCGAGCACGTCGATCGCTCCGACTTTCACGCTGTTGAGGTTGACCCGCCAGGCCTTGACCGTGCCGCTTGCCGTGCCTACGACGATCTGCCGGCCGTCAACTCGATAGTCAATACCGAGGCGCCGCGCCTGGATTTCGTTGATCGCCACCGAGGTGGCGCCGGTATCGACGAGAAACTGCACGGGCTGTCCATTGACCGAACCGGCTATCCAGTAGTGACCGCCCTGCCCCTGAGCGATGCTCAGTTGGCGACGATCAGGCTCGGCGAACCCAGAACTCAGCTCACGGGAAAGCCCGTAATTGCGCTCAATGCCATCTACCCGCAGAACGGCGCCTTTCGAATCTGCGCTGACCACCTCTACACCGCCCGGCCCCACCTGGCCAACCCGTACGAGCTTGCGCTGGCCATCGACATTCAATACCGCAGCGCCAGGAAACAGGCCGACAACCTGCACCCGGGGCGCGGCAGTGACAGCGAGCGAGACGAGCGAAAGGCTAACGGCGAACAGCAGGGCAACAGGGCGCATCAGCGGCGGCTCCTAGAATCTGGGCAGGTCACATTCTTTCATAGAGCATCCAGGCCTTGCAGCGATCCGATGCACAGCCAGAGCCCAAGCCGAGTCAGGCCAGCAACCGCACTGCAATATGCATCACACCGCAAGCGGCGAAGCCGGCGAGGATGTCGTCAAGCATGATGCCCAGCCCACCATGCACCTGACGATCCACCCAACTGATCGGCCAGGGCTTGAGGATATCCAGCAGGCGGAACACGACAAAACCGAGCAGCAGCCAGTACCAGCCCGCCGGCACCAGCCAGAAGGTAATCCAGATACCGGCGAACTCGTCCCAGACAATGCCCTCGTGGTCATGCACGCCCAGATCCTGGGCGACCTTGCCACATAACCAGATGCCGAACAGCATGCTGGCGAGGATTAGCGCGCCGTAGCCCCACGCCGGCAGCATCTGCCACAGGGGCACGAACGCCAGCGCCACAAGGGATCCCCAGGTGCCGGGTGCCTTGGGCAGCGTGCCGGAGCCGAAACCAAAGGCCAGGTTATGCCAAGGATTGCTCCACACCGAATGAGGGATTGGTTCGGCGACAGGCTGCAGGGAATCGGTCAAACGGTGGTCCTCTTGTTCTAATCGAGCAGCAACGGCTCAGCTCGTGAAGTGGTTGTAGCCCCGATGGCTGACGTCCACGAAATGCCCTTCTGCATCGACCAACCGAACGCCCTCACCCGCGGCCACGTGGCCGATCGCATGAATGGGCCAGCCTTCAGCCTGCATGATGGGAAACGCATCAGCTGGCAAGGTAAACGCAAGAACGTAGTCATCGCCTCCTGCCAAGCCGCACTGCAGCGCCCGCTGGGCACCGGCAAAACGCAGCAGCGAATCCGACAGCGGCACCCTCGCTTGCTCGACGACCAGCGAAACAGAGGACGCGTTGGCAATATGCGAGCAGTCGGCCAAGAGGCCATCGGAGATGTCCAACGCCGCGGTTGCCTTGCCCCGCAGCGCCTGACCGAGCGCGAGCTGCGGTTGCGGCGACCAGTAGCGCCTTAGCAGCGCTGCAGCCTCGACTGAGCTCGCTTCTCGCTCGCCGAGCACCACTGGCAACGCCCCAGCCGCATCGCCAAGCGCTCCACCAACACACAGCAGATCGCCTGGTTGCGCGCCGCTGCGCAACAACGCCTGGCCTACCGGTACGCGCCCAAAGACCGTCAGCGTCATACTCAGCGGGCCGCGCGTAGTGTCGCCGCCGATCAGGCGCATGTCACAGCCAGCCGCCATGGTGTCGAGACCACGGGCGAACTCACTCAGCCAGTCGGGATCAACGGAAGGAATCGTCAGCGCCAGCGTGAAACCAATAGGCGTCGCGCCCATCCCGGCGAGATCGCTGGTCGATACAGCCAATGCACGCTGACCAAGCAGATAGGGATCGCACGGATCGGAGAAATGCACGCCAGCGACCAGCGTGTCTGTGGAAACTGTCAGCTGCTCGCCGACCGGGACGGTCAGCAACGCGCAGTCATCGCCGATGCCCAACGCGACATCGCCGCCAGCCCTGGCACAAACGGCGGCGGCGAAGTAGTGGCGGATCAGCTCGAACTCACCCATCAGCCGGATGGCTCAGCGCTTGTGTGCGCTGACCTCGGCACTGCGCAGGCTGGGCGCCAGCTTGTCCAGCACACCATTGACGAACTTGTGCCCGTCGGTGGCGCCGAACACCTTGGCCAGCTCGATGCCCTCGTTGATCACCACGCGGTACGGGACGTCGACGCGATGCATCAGCTCAAAGGTGGACAGGCGCAGAACGGCCAGTTCAACCGGATCGAGCTCTTCGAGCGGACGATCGAGATGCGGCACGATGGCGCCGTCGACTTCAGTCTTCGCGCGCGCAACGCCAGTCAGCAGCTCATGGAAGTAGTTGCCATCGACGCCGGAGAAATCGTTGTCGACGCGAAACTGCGCCTCGATTTCGTTGAGGCTTTGGCCGGCCATGTGCCACTGGTACAGAGCCTGCATTGCCAGGCTACGCGCGACGCGGCGCGTTGCGATCTTGCCCTTGGCCTTTGGCTGCGGAGCAGCCTGACTGTCGTCGTGATTAAGGCTCACTTGGCCTCCAGCTGCGCCAGCAGACTCACCATTTCAAGCGCGGACAGTGCAGCTTCGGCGCCTTTGTTGCCAGCCTTTGTGCCGGAGCGCTCGATAGCCTGTTCGATGGAGTCGACCGTCAATACGCCGAAGGCGACCGGCACACCAAACTCCATGGAAACCTGCGACAGGCCCTTGGTGCATTCGCCAGCCACGTATTCGAAGTGCGGGGTGCCACCACGGATGACCGCACCGAGGGCGATGATCGCGTCGTACTCGCCCTGCTGGGCAACTTTCTGTGCGACCAGCGGAATCTCAAAGGCACCCGGCGCGCGGATGATGGTGATGGCGTCTTCGGCGATGCCGTGGCGCACCAGCGCATCGACTGCGCCACTCACCAGGCTCTCGACAACGAAGCTGTTGAAGCGGCCGACGACCAGGGCGAATTTGCCCTGCGGGGCGATGAAGGTACCTTCGATGGTCTTCAGTGTCATAGGTGGTTTCTCATCTCTTTAAAGAACGAAGGCGCCGCGTTGCATCGCGGCGCCCTGACATCGTTTATTCGGCGGGCAGGTATTCTACAACTTCCAGATCAAAGCCGGATATCGCATTGAACTTCATCGGCGAGCTCAGCAAGCGCATCTTTCGAACACCGAGGTCGCGGAGGATCTGAGATCCGGCACCCACGGTGCTGTAAGTTGCCGGGCTCGGAGATTGCTGACGGTTGAGCTGGGCCAGCAAATGCGGTCCGGTCAGCGGATTGCCCAGCAGCAGCACCACGCCACTGCCGGCTTTTGCCACTTCGCTCATCGCCGCGCGCAGACTCCAGCGCCCCGGCACGGTCACCAGCAACAGGTCGCGCAGGGGCTCCATGTTGTGCACGCGCACAAGGGTTGGCTCTTCCGGGGAAATCTCACCGCGCGTCAGCGCCATGTGCACCGTGTCTTCCACGTCGTCGCGATAGGTGACCAGCGTGAACTGACCCAGCTCGGTTTCCAATGGCTGCTCGGAAACCCGCTCGACGGTGCGTTCGTGAATCATGCGGTAGTGGATCAGGTCGGCGATGGTGCCGATCTTCAGGCCGTGCTGCTCAGCGAAAAGCTCGAGCTCTGGGCGACGCGCCATGGTGCCGTCGTCATTCATGATTTCGCAGATCACGCCAGACGGCTCGAAGCCGGCCATGCGCGCGAGGTCACAGGCCGCTTCCGTATGCCCGGCACGCGCCAGGACGCCGCCCGGTTGCGCCATCAGGGGGAAGATATGACCGGGGCTGACGATGTCTTCGGCCAAGGCATTCCTTGCCACGGCGGCCTGCACGGTGCGTGCGCGGTCAGCGGCAGAAATACCGGTGGTGACACCCTCAGCCGCCTCGATGGAGACGGTGAATTTGGTGCCAAACCCGGAGCCGTTGCGCGGCGCCATCAGCGGCAGCTGCAGGGTTTCGCAGCGCTCGCGGGTCATCGGCATGCAGATCAGGCCGCGGGCGAAACGAGCCATGAAATTGATGTGCTCGGCAGTCACGCATTCGGAGGCGATGATGATGTCGCCCTCGTTTTCCCGGTCCTCGTCATCCATGAGGATGACCATCTTGCCGGCGCGAATATCTTCGATCAGTTCTTCAGCGGTGTTCAGAGCCATGGTGGCCATTCCTTCTATTCGTTTACCGAGCCGGGTTCAGGTAGCCGTGTTCGGCGAGGAAGCTTTCGGTCAGGCCCGAGGCATTGGGTTCGGCGGCCTTGTCACCCATCAGCAGGCGCTCCAGGTAACGCGCCAGCAGATCCACTTCCAGATTCACTTTCCGCCCGGGGCGGTAGTCGACCATGATGGTTTCGGCCAGGGTGTGCGGAACAATGGTGAGTTCGAACTCCGCGCCATTGACCGAATTGACCGTCAGGCTGGTGCCATCGACGGTGATCGAGCCCTTGAGCGCGATGTACTTGGCCAACTCGCGTGGCGCGCGGATACGGAACTGCACGGCGCGGGCATTCTCTTCACGCGAAACCACCTCACCCACGCCATCGACGTGACCGCTGACCAGGTGCCCGCCGAGGCGACTGGTCGGCGTCAGGGCCTTCTCCAGATTCACCCGGCTACCGGTCTTGAGATCAACGAAGGCGGTGCGCGCGAGCGTCTCACGGCTGACATCGGCCCAAAAGCCGTTGCCCGGCAGCTCAACGGCGGTCAGACAGACGCCATTGACCGCAATACTGTCGCCGAGCTTGACGTCGCCCAGATCCAGTTTGCCGGTCTCGACCAGCACGCGAACGTCGCCGCCCTTCGGCGTCATGGCACCAATGGTCCCGATGGATTCGATTATTCCTGTGAACATGCGGCCTCCCGTGGAAGGCTGTTGAAACGATGCATATGACGAACTCCTGTTTTGGATAAAACAGGGCGCTGCAGATCGATAGGGAGTGGACGCGCGCACGAAAGGCGCCCGTCGAGGCATCCCGCTCTCTCTCATCCGGACTATACCGTCGGCCCCGGAATCACACCGGGTCTGCTGACCTTGCCTGGGCAAGCGCTCGCGGGCTAGGCACTGAACTGTGCCATTACCGCCGGTGGGGAATCTCACCCCGCCCTGAGAACGTGGGCCCTTTCAGGCCCGGCGCAGTTTTTACCACAGTTGCGTCGATTCTGCAGCCGACAAACGACCGCCAGACCGGCGCTGCGGCAGCGAAACATTTTTAAACATCTACGCAACTACCGTTGCGTTTGTTTGTCCATACGCGTCGCAGCGGTCTATTCGCGCGCCGACGCCGCCAGCTGCACCCGTGCAACACAAGACGATCAGGAAGGAACGTCACGCCCGCATTCTTCGTACCGACACGCCGAGCCAGGATCCGCTCGTAGTTGCAGATCCTCCGCGCCGACCAGGACACGATCAGGACGAACGCTCCGAACCTTCACATGTGCCATGAGGGATGGGTATGTCAGAGGTTACGGCTATGGAACCGTCGGCTGAGGCACATGCTGCCCAGATCGACCGCAAGGGCTACACGGTCTTAGAGCATTACATCTCACCTGAACAACTCGAACTGGGCCGCGCCTTCATCAAGCAACAAACGGCCACCCGAGACGGTGAGTATTTCTGCATTCATGGTATCGAAGAGCTGAGCGGCACCATGTTTGCGGGATTGGCGCTCTCACCGCCATTCAAGGACCGAATGGCGCAGCTTTACCGACTCCAGTCGGGTCGAGAGCCGGCCACTGAGGAGCAGGTTTTTCCGGTTATTCGCTGTCTGCAAGGGCGCAGTGGGCTCAGGCAATCGCACTTCTACCACTTCGACGCCACGGCCGTTACCGCGTTGCTACCGCTGTACATTCCGACTGAAGGCGAACACTGCGGCGATCTGATCATCTTCCCCAATACGCGGCATATCCGATTCAACGCGTTGCGCAACGTCATTGAAAAGGCCGTGCTGCATAACACTGTCAGTCAGAAGCTGGTCGCCTTTGCGGTGCGGCGCGGCTGGCTGAAACCGATCCGCCTGAAGCTGGTGCCCGGCAACCTGTATCTGTTCTCGGGCTACCGCAGCCTGCATGCGAATGACGTATGCGATCCCTCCATGCTGCGCGCCACGGCGCTGTTTCACTTCGGCAATCCGCATCACGAAAGCGCGCTGGCGCGATCACTACTGGGAGCGAACAAACGCCGGGCCAAGCTGGACCATAACGGGCTGAGGCCGGTGAACTGAGGGTTCTGCGCAACGGTGCTGGCAGTCTGGCGGTATACAGCGCCTGATCAGACGCTGGGAGTGGCGGTGATTTTCCAATCGTCGCCAACTGCCCGGACATCCTTGATCTGCAGTTCGCGCGCCTCGCTCATGCGATCCAGCGGCAGATCGAGCAGCGGGCGCGCCGAGGAGCCTAGGAACTTGGCGGCGACGAATATCTGGTATTCGTCGATCAGGCCCAGCGCGGCGAAGGCACCGGCCAAGCGCGGCCCGGCTTCGAGCAGCACCTCGTTGACATCGCGCTTGGCCAGTTCATGCAACAGACGACGCAGATCGACACGCCCCGCCTCACCGGGAAGCGCCAGCAACTCATGGCCCGCCAATTGATAACGAGCGGCCTGAACTTCGCTGCTGGTCACCACGAGTGCAGGTCCAGCCTGGAAGAACGGCGCGTCCAACGGCACACGTAGTCGCCCGTCGACCAGAACCCGCAGCGGTTGCCGTTGCATCGCCAGCGCGGACAGTTCGTCATCCAACCGCAGCTCGCCAGCACGCACAGTCAGCCGAGCGTTGTCCATCAGCACCGTGTCGGCGCCGGTGAGCACCACGCTCGACTGCGCTCTCAAACGCTGTACCTCGGCGCGTGCATCCGGCCCGGTGATCCATTGACTCTCGCCGCTGGCCATCGCGGTGCGCCCATCCAGACTCATCGCCAACTTGGCCCGCAGGTAAGGCAGCCCCGTTTCCATGCGCTTGATGAAACCGGGATTCAACGCGCGCGCTTCGCTTTCCAGCACGCCGCTGGCGACCTCGATGCCCGAGCTGCGCAACAGCTCCAGTCCACGACCGGCCACCTGTGGATTGGGGTCCTGCATGGCTGCGACTACCCGGCCAACCCCCGCCTTGACCAGCGCCTCGGCGCAGGGCGGTGTGCGGCCGTAGTGGCTGCATGGCTCAAGGGTGACATAAGCGGTTGCGCCAGCGGCGCGCTCGCCAGCCTGACGCAGGGCGTGGACTTCGGCATGCGGCTCGCCGGCACGCACGTGCCAGCCTTCACCCACCAGTTCACCGCCCTTGACGATGACGCAGCCGACCCGCGGATTAGGGTGCGTCGAATAAAGCCCCTTGCGCGCCAGCTGCAGCGCACGGGCCATCCAGAAGTGATCGTTGGCGCTCATTCGGTTTTGGCGGGTTCGCGGGACAGGCGCTCGATTTCCTCACGGAACTCGTTGAGGTCCTGAAAGCGGCGGTAGACGGACGCGAAGCGGATATAGGCGACCTCATCGAGTTTCTGCAGCTCGACCATCACCAGCTCGCCGAGCACGCGCGACTTGATTTCGCGTTCGCCGGTGGCACGCAGGCGATGCTTGATATGAGCGATGGCTTCTTCGAGGCGCTCGACACTGACTGGGCGTTTTTCCAGCGCGCGCTGCATGCCCGCACGGAGCTTTTCCTCGTCGAACGGCTGACGGCTGCCGTCCTGTTTGATCAGCCGAGGCATGACCAGCTCAGCGGTCTCGAAGGTGGTGAAACGCTCACCGCAAGCGAGGCACTCACGGCGACGGCGCACCTGATCGCCTTCGGCCACGAGGCGCGAGTCGATGACTTTGGTGTCATGTGCACCACAGAAGGGACAATGCATGGGCTAGAGCTGTCAGACGTCGGGAGAGCCATGGTAGCGCATCCCGCCAGCAAGACAAATCGAGCGGATTGTTGCTATACAGGCGCGCATCTACGTCATGTTATGGAGCCATTCGTGCTGTTACGCCACTTTGTTCTACCTGCGCTGCTGCTGGTTCTGGTTGGTTGTGCGAATGAGCGCTCCCAGCGCCCTACCGCGGCGGTCACCTTCGAAGAGCCGCCCGAGGCCAGCACCTTGATGCACGAATTGCACGGCAGTCTGATCGGCGTACCCGCTGACAGCGAAGTCGAGCTGGCGCTGCTGGAGGTCAACCGTCGTGACCAGCCAGACCGACTGCTGAGCAATGTGAGGCTGCAAGGCCGGGGAACCGAGCTGCCGTTCATTCTCAAGTTCAATGCCGAGAAATTCCCCAAGGGCCGGGATGTGGAACTGCGCGGACGCGTGACCCGGTCTGGGCAACTGATCATGCGCCTGCCCGCCGTGCAGGTCAGCAGTTCGGCCAACCAGTCCCTCGGCCCGTTGCATCTGGTGCCAGCCCCATGAAGCCGCCCGCTGCGCTGCAACAGGCACTGGCAGAACTGCTCGGCGATGCTTCGCTGAGCATCGAGTCATTGCCCGGCACGGATATCCAACTGTGGTTGATCGATGCGCTGAACATGGACCGCGCCTTCAGCCCCGAGGAAACCCGGAGGATTCTCGAAGAGCCGCCCTATTGGTGCTTCTGCTGGGCCAGCGGCCTGGTCCTGGCGCGCTGGCTGGCCGAGCGTCCGGAATGGGTGCGAGGCAAGCGCGTCCTGGACTTCGGTGCGGGGTCAGGTGTCGCGGCCATTGCCGCAGCAAAGGCCGGCGCCGCAGAGGTTGTGGCCTGTGATCTGGACCCGCTGGCCCTGGCCGCATGTCGCGCCAACGCGGAGCTCAACGGTGTGCAGCTCAAGTATTCGGACGATTTTTTTACCGAGGCTGACCGTTACGACCTGATCATCGTCGCCGATGTGCTCTATGACCGGGCCAACCTGCCCCTGCTCGATGAGTTTCTCAGCCGCGGCCAGGTGGCACTGGTCGCCGATTCCCGCGTGCGGGACTTTCAGCACCCACTGTACGAGCGCCTGGATATTCTCGACGCCTGCACCTGGCCGGATCTGGCCGAACCGGCGGAGTTTCGCCGGGTCAGCCTCTACCACGCCCATCGCCAAGCTGTGCCCATCGCAATGTGCTGAAGCGCAGCGCAGGCTTTGCTCTGGAGGACACATGCAGACCGACAAACCATTACGCCTGTTCTTCGCCCTGTCCTGCCCTTCCGACCTTGCGGATGCCATCTGCAACTGGCGCGACAGTCACGCGCTGGGCGGTCGCCCTGTCGCCCAGGCCAACCTGCATATGACTCTGGCTTTTCTCGGTAACCAACCGGCAACAGCGGTGGATGGCTTGAAGCAGCTTGCAAACAGCCTGCGTGTTGACGCTTTCTTGCTGCAGCTCGACCAGTTGCAGATGATCGGCAAGAATTTCGCCTGTTTGACGCCCAGCCTGAGCCCCTCGCCCTTGATCGACCTCGTCGGGCAATTGCACGCCGGACTGTCCGCATACGGTGTCGTGCTTGATTCTCGCCCGTTCCTGCCGCATGTCACCCTGTCGCGGCAGGTTCACGCCTTGCCCGCTATGGAGCCACGGGCTTTTCGTTGGGCCGTGAAGCACTTCGGGCTCTACCTCTCAGAAAACACCGCACAAGGTGCTCATTACACCGAGCTGGCAAGCTGGTCGCTGGCTGCACGCAGCCGCTGAGCATCTGCAACCTGCACCCTTGCTTCCGAATCGCCTCGCCCCCACATAACATGCACGCCTACTTCGCAAGTGCCCATTCCGAGAATTTCAATGAGCCAGACTCCCTACATCTTTGACGTCACCAGCGCCAATTTCGAGCAGCTGGTGCTGGAAAACTCCTTTCACAAGCCGGTGCTGGTGGACTTCTGGGCCGAGTGGTGTGCGCCGTGCAAAGCGCTGATGCCGCTGCTGGCGAAGATTACCGAGGAGTATCAGGGCGAACTGGTACTGGCCAAAGTCAACTGCGATATCGAGCAGGAAGTGGTGGCGCGTTTCGGCGTACGCAGCCTGCCTACCGTGGTGCTGTTCAAGGACGGTCAGCCGGTCGACGGTTTTGCCGGTGCTCAGCCGGAATCGGCCATTCGCGCCATGCTTGAGCCACACGTGCAGGCGCCAGCCGCGCCGGAAGCTGATCTGCTCGAAACCGCCCAAGCGCTGTTCGCCGAAGGTCGCATCAGCGACGCGGAAAACCTGCTCAAGCAATTGCTGGCCGAAGACAACGAAAACGCGGCAGCACTGATTCTCTATGCGCGCTGCCTGGCCGAGCGTGGCGAGCTTGGCGAAGCCGAACTGGTGCTCGACGCGGTCAAGGGCGACGAGCACAAGCAGGCACTTGCCGGCGCCCGCGCGCAGCTGACCTTTCTGCGCCAAGCCGCTGACCTGCCGGAAGTGGCCGATCTGAAAAGCCGCCTGGCGCAGAACGCCGAAGATGACGAGGCGGCTTACCAGCTGGCCATTCAGCAGCTGGCACGCCAGCAGCACGAAGCGGCGCTGGACGGTTTGTTGAAGTTGTTCGTGCGTAATCGCGGCTACGCGGACGGCCTGCCGCACAAGACATTGCTGCAGGTATTCGACCTATTGGGAAGCGACCATCCGCTGGTCACAACCTACCGCCGCAAGCTGTATCAGGCGCTTTACTGAGCCATCGACGGAAGCATCTTCAGCAATAGCATCCTCCCGACTCGGATAGGTCGGCTATCCGTTTCGGGGATGTCCCTTTTCTCATACCCGGGTGCTGGTCCAGCCTGACAGCACCGCGGATCGGTAGAGCGTGATCCACCCTACCGCTGACTGCATGCCGATCTTTGGGCGATGCTTCGGCTAGCCACTGAGTAGCTGGCGCAACGCCAGGCAATCACGGGCGTGCAGATCGGTCAGCTCAGGCCAGGGGTTTTCTGGCAGGTTGACCAGCACGCCGCGCGCGCCCGCCGCCTTGGCGCATTCCAGGTCGAAACGGAAATCACCCACCATCACCAGTTCGCTGGGTTCGATGCTCCATTTGTCCGCCAGATGCAGCAAGCCGCCAGGATCGGGCTTCGGTGGTGCTTCGTCACGGCCGAGGATGTCATCACTGGCAAAGCAGTTACCCATGCCCACCGCCTGCAGGGTTACCAGCGCCAGCTCATGGGCATTGCGCGTCAGCACGCCAAGCCGGCAACCCCGGTCACGCAGCATGTGCAGGAGCTCACGGGCGCCTGGCGCGGGTGTCGCCGCATGAGCCAGCTCGCGCTCGTGATCGAGCAGCCAGGCGCGCTTGCTGGCGGCTTCGTCAGACGGCAGCGCAGCCAGGTGATGCAGGATGTCGTCTTCCTGGGGAATGTCGAGCGCCCGCTTGATCGCCGGGAAATCATGCACGGCTAGGGTCAGGGTGCCGTCCATGTCGAACACCCAGTGCCGCGCATCGGCCAGGCTCACTTCCAATCCTCACGCACGCGAATCAGGCCTTCCTGCGCCACCGAAGCGACCAGTTCACCGGCGCGGTTGAAGATGCTGCCACGGGCGAAACCACGCGCGTTACCGGCCCAGGGGCTGTCCATGGAGTACAGCAGCCATTCATCGGCGCGCACTTCGCGGTGGAACCAGATGGCATGGTCCAGGCTCGCCAGCTGGATGAACTTACTCCAGGAGCTGACGCCGTGTGGCTGCAGGGCGGTGCCGATAAAGCTGAAGTCCGAGGCGTAGGCGACCAGGTACTTGTGCAGGGCCGGGTTGTCCGGTAGCGAGCCATCGGCGCGGAACCAGATGTGCCGAACAGGCTCGATCGGCTGCGGATTGATGGGGTCCTGCAGCGTGACCGGACGGATCTCGATGGGTTTTGGACGGCGCAGCTTTTCCGCCACGCGCGCCGGGACCAGTGGCGTCAGCTTGTGCAGCAGCTCCCATTCGCTGAGCAGGTCTTCGGGACCGACCACGTCAGGCATCGGCAACTGATGCTCGAACCCGGTCTCGTCGGCCTGAAACGAGGCGCTGCAGGTAAAGATGGTCTGCCCTTTCTGGATCGCGCTCACGCGGCGCGTGGTGAAACTGCCACCGTCACGCACCCGGTCGACGTCGTAGACCACCGGATGATGCGAATCCCCAGGGCGCAGGAAGTAACCGTGCATCGAATGCACGTGACGCTCCGGCGCCACCGTCTGGCTGGCGGCGGACAGCGCCTGACCGACCACCTGGCCGCCGAACAGCTGGGGAAAGCCCAGGTCCTGGCTGGCACCGCGGAAGAGGTTTTCTTCGATACGTTCCAGCGACAGCAGGTTGACCAGCGTGTCTAGGGTGTCGCTCATGGTGTAGTTCCTTTATGTATGCGAGGCACGAGGCAGGCGCGCAATGTTACGGATTCCGCCGAAGCGGCTCCACTGCTTGCGCTTATCGACGCCGTTCAGCCCAGCGATCCTGCGTCATTCGATACAGCACGTGAGGGCGCAAGGGATCACCCTCGGAAATCATCGGATGGTCGAAGTCATCCTCAGGTTCGTGCCGCATGCCAAGCGCCTGCATCAACGTCAGCGAAGGGTCATTGATTGCTGCCGTGTAAGCCACCACCTCCGGCAGCTGCAACTGATCGAAACCGCATGCCAGCGACGCCTCCGCCGCTTCGCGGGCGATGCCTTGCCCCCAATGCTCATGGGCGAGCCGCCAGCCGATTTCCACAACCGGACAGAACGGCAGTGGCAAACGGCTCCAGGACAGCCCGGCTATACCGATGAAACGGCCGTCACTCTTGAGCTCCAGCGCCCAGAAACCGAAGCCGAATCGCGCGAAGTGCATCCGGCTGCGCGCCATCACCGCAGCGCATTCATCGCGTGAGAGCAGCTTGGGGAAATAGCGCATCACCAGCGGATCGCTGCACAACTCATGCAGATAATCGAGATCGGCATCATGCCAGGCGCGCAGGCGCAAACGCGGTGTTTCCAGTTCAATACGTTCCATCGGTTCGTCCGTGCTGTTTCCTTGAAGATTTCGGTGGCGGCTCTGCATACTCGCTGTTGACCTCAATGGGCCCGATTCGATGTCTCTGCCGCTGGTTTTTCACGACGATTACAGCCCAGCCTTGCCGCCGGGGCACCGCTTTCCCATGGAGAAGTTCCGGCTGCTGCGCGACCACCTCGTCGATTGCGGTTTGACCACGGATGCAGCGCTGTTACGTCCCCAACTCTGCCCGCCCGATAGGCTGGTACTCGCCCATGACCGTGGTTACGTCGAGCGCTACTGCAGCGGCGACATGAGCCGAGAGGAGCTGCGCCGCCTGGGCCTGCCCTGGAGCCCGCAACTGGCGCAGCGCACCGTACGCGCGGTCGGCGGCTCGCTGCTGGCCGCGGACCTTGCGTTGCAGCACTGGCTGGCCTGTCACCTGGCGGGCGGCACGCACCATGCCCATTACGACCATGCCTCCGGGTTCTGCATATTCAACGACCTGGCCATTATCGCCCTTTCGCTGCTGGAGAGCGGCCGCGTCGGTCGTGTACTGATCTTTGACTGTGATGTGCATCAGGGCGACGGCACTGCACGAATTCTCGAGCAGGTGCCGGACGCGGTCACCGTGTCACTGCATTGCGAAAAGAATTTCCCGACGCGCAAGGCCCGCAGCGACTGGGACATCGGTTTGGCGCCAGGCCTGGGCGATGCCGACTACCTGAAAGTCGTCGACGATACGCTCAGCTACCTGCTGCCGTTGTATCAGCCGGACCTGGTCATCTATGACGCCGGCGTCGATGTACACCGCGACGACGCGCTGGGCCTGCTCGCGCTCAGCGACGAAGGCCTGGCCATGCGCGACAGCGCCGTGATCGAACACTGTCTGGGGCGGGACATTCCGGTGGTCGGCGTGATTGGCGGCGGCTACGACAAGGACCGCGCGCGGCTTGCCCGGCGCCATGCGCAACTGCACATCAGCGCCGCCGACGCCTGGCAGCGCCACGGCTTAGGCTGACACCACTGGTCACACCGAAGGCCGCAGTGCGGAACTTCGATCGACAGCGAAACCCTCACTTCTATGTGTGAATGAACTGCCCCGGCACGTCTGGACCGCTGTTCAAGCACTGGCAAACATAACAATGAGGACGCTCCAATGCTCGAAACTGACCGCGACACCACGGCCTATCGCAACGTTCGCACTCGCTACCGGCCCCACGCATCCTGGAGTGCCGTGTTCGCCGGCATCGCATTGGCTCTGGCCATTTCGTTGCTGCTGCACCTCCTGGGTACAGCCATTGGCACAGCCACCATCGACCCGGCCACCGAAGCCAACCCTGTTGCAGGCCTTGGAAAAGGTGCCGTTATCTGGATGGTGCTCGCCGGCATCGTGTCGCTGGCCATAGGGGGTTATGTCGCGGGTCGCATGGCGCCTCGTCACGGCATGCTGCACGGCTTGCTGGTCTGGGCAGTGACGACACTGGTCACGGTCTATCTGATCGCCAGCCTGGTCGGTTCCGCCGTATCGGGCACGGCCAGCATGGTCGGTTCGGGCCTGCAGGCAGTCGGCTCCGGCATTGCCTCGGTGGCGCCAGCGATTGGCGGTGAGATCAAGCAGCAGGTCAAACAGGCGGATATCAACCTTGACCTCAGCGACATCCAGGCCGAAATCAAGCAGGCGCTGCGTCAGACCGGCAAGCCGCAGCTGGCGCCACAGAATCTGGAACAGGACGCCGAAGCGGTTCAGCAGCAGGCGCAAACCCGCGTCGAACAGGCTCAACAGCAACCGCAGCAGGCCGATGAGCAATTGACCCAGCTGATCGAACAGATCCAGCAGAAGGCTGAGGAGACGCTGAACGCCGCCGACCGCGAAGCGCTGGTCAATCTGATGCAAGAGCGCGGCAACATGAGCGAGCAGCAAGCCGAGCAAATGGTCAGCCAGATCGAGCAGCAGTATCAGCAGGCCTACATCAAGTTCCAGGAACTGCGCGCTCAGGCCGAGATGAAAGCCCGTGAAGCTGCCGAGCAGGCTGCCAAGCGTGTTTCCCAAGCGAGCTGGGCGCTGTTGATCACCCTGTTGATCAACGCCGTAGTGGCTGGTTTCGCCGGCATGTTCGGCTTCCGCCGTCAGCCAAAACAGTCCGACGCGGTTTAACCCTCTGCACCCCGGCGCTCCCAGCGCCGGGGCTTCTTCAACTCCGTAACCCACCCCACTCTCTCCTCCCTCGCTGCAGACTTCCCATCGCGAACCGCTAGAATGGCCGCCTCCGAACCACGGCCACGTTATTCAATGCGCACACCAGAATCTCGCGTCGCCATTATCGGCGGCGGCCCCGCCGGGTTGATGGCGGCCGAAGTGCTGAGTCAGGCAGGCATTGCCGTCGACCTGTATGACGCCATGCCCTCGGTCGGCCGCAAGTTTCTGCTGGCCGGCGTCGGCGGAATGAACATCACCCATTCCGAGCCTTTCGAGCCTTTCGTCGCGCGCTATCGCGAACGCGCAACGGCGCTTCGTCCTCAACTGGAGGCGTTCACACCCGAGCAGCTGCGGGAGTGGATTCACGGGCTTGGCATCGACACCTTCGTCGGCACCTCAGGGCGCGTGTTTCCCACGGACATGAAAGCTGCACCGCTGCTGCGTGCCTGGCTGCGCCGCCTGCGTGACGCCGGCGTACAGATTCATACGCGTCACCGCTGGCTGGGCTGGGACGCTGACGGCAAGCTCAAGCTGCACAGTCCGGATGGCGACCTAAGCGTCCGCGCGGACGCCGTGCTGCTTGCTTTGGGTGGCGGCAGCTGGGCTCGCCTGGGTTCCGACGGCGCCTGGGTTGCACTGCTGGAACAGCGCGGTATCTCGATTGCTTCGCTGCGCCCCGCGAACTGTGGATTCGAAGTGGAAGCCTGGAGCCAGCATCTGCTGGATAAATTTGCCGGCGCGCCGCTTAAAACGGTAAGCCTCGCACTTACCGGTGGCGCCCCGCGCAAGGGTGAGTTCGTCGTTACGGCCAAAGGAATCGAAGGCAGTCTGGTCTACGCGCTGTCCGCCGAGATCCGCCAGGCAATCGAGCAGAACGGCAGCGCTACCGTCACGCTGGACCTGCTGCCCGACCATGCACCGGAGCGTATCCTTCGCTCGCTGGCCAAGCCGCGCGGTTCGCAATCGATGGCCAAGCACCTCAAGCGTCAGCTCGGCCTAGAGGGTGTCAAGGTGGGGCTGTTGCGCGAACTCGCGCCCGCCGAGGCCTTCGATGATCCGCAGCAGTTGGCAGCCGCGATCAAGGCGCTGCCGATCAGGTTGCTGCGTACGCGTCCGTTGGACGAAGCCATCAGCAGTGCCGGCGGCGTGCCGTTCGAAGCACTGGACGAGGGCCTGATGCTGCGCCAGGCGCCCGGCGTGTTCTGCGCCGGTGAGATGCTCGACTGGGAAGCGCCCACCGGTGGCTATCTGCTGACAGCCTGTTTTGCCAGTGGTCGAGCGGCAGCGGTGGGCATGCTGCGCTGGCTGGGGATTGATGGCTCGACCAAGCCCTGACCGGATGGCATTCGCTTAAGCCAGATGCCTGAACAGCGCCACGGCGACGATCCCGGCCGTGATCGCCGGCAGCGGCTTCTTGACCAGGAGCATCGTCACCGCGGTGGCCAGAAAGGCCAGTCGCGCGCCGTTATCCCCGTTGACTGCCATCGGCGTCAGCAGGGCCACCAGCACCGAGCCGGACATAGCACTGATGAATTGCTCCGTTCGCCGGCTGATGGGCACGAACGACATGGCAAACACTCCGCCCCAACGGGTCACCAGGGTGACCACCGCCATGATCAAAATGATGACCAGCGCTCCGGATCCCGCCGTCTGCAGCGTCACTTCGACTTCTCCATCCACAGCGCGCCCAACAGGCCACCGGCCAGCGCTCCGACTACCACATGGCTGTTGGCGGGCAGGTACCAGTACGCCAACATCGACGTCCCGCCGGCGACGATCCAGATCACGGTCATCCGCAGATCCTTCTTGCCGCCGACGACCATCGCCAGCAGGAAACAGCCCATGACCATGTCCAGTCCCCAACTGACCGGATCATGGATGGCACTGCCGAAATAAAGCCCCAACCAGGTGCCCAGCACCCAGAACGTCCAGAGCGCCAGGCCACCGCCGAAGAGGATGCCAAGCCCCGGCTTGCCAAGATTGAAGGCTTGCATGGACATCGCCCAGTTGGCATCCGAGACGACCAACATCACGGCATAGCGCTTCGCCGGCGGCAAATGGCGCAGATAGGGATACAGCGTCGCGCCCATCAACAGATGTCGCGCATTGACGGCAAACACCGTGACCACCAGCGGAGCGACCGGAACATGGGTGCCCCAGAGCTCCAACGAGGCGAACTGCGAAGCCCCGGCGAATACCAGCGCGCTCATCATCAGGATCGAATAGTCGTCTAGCCCGGCCTGTGTCGCGGCCAGACCAAAGGCCAGTCCGAACACCACGACGAACAGCGAAATCGGCGTCAGCTGCTTGAAGCCAGCCCATACGTCAGCTCGGCCAAGCGAGTACAGCTCCGCTTCCGCGTTTGCCACAAGAGACCTCTCAATTATCTGTAAGGATGATTCACGGAAAACCCCGAGCCGCTGACGGGTTCCAGCGATGCTCGGCGTTGTCGATATGACAGCCGCGTTGACCAGCGTTTCATTCGGATGCTTCTGCTACTCAATGGTGGCGAGGCAACCACAGCGCGTCAGGGCATATGCCGACTAGCGTTTTTTCGCCGGTTTCGAGCCGCCCAGGCTCGGCACCTTGCGGATCGGCTTGGCGTTGGGCTTCTCGCTTTCATCGAACCAGTTGCCCAGGTGGATGCGGCCCTTGCCGGCACCCTCCTTGGGTTTCTTTGGTTTTTTCGGTTTCTTGATGATCTGCCCGCCCGGCTGGGTCGTCGGCACCCGATGATCCGGGACGAAGCCCGGCTCGTCGTGGCGCGGCAGAACCTGCTGGATCAGGGTTTCGATGGCCGCCAGCTGATCGACTTCGTCAGCAGCCACCAGCGATACAGCTTCGCCCGTGGCGCCCGCCCGCCCGGTGCGGCCGATGCGGTGCACGTAATCCTCGGCGACGATGGGCAGGTCGAAATTGACCACCTGCGGCAGGTCATGGATGTCCAGGCCGCGTGCAGCCACATCGGTTGCCACCAACACCTGTACCTCACCGGCTTTGAAGCGCTCCAATGCGCGCAGCCGCGACGCCTGCGGCTTGTCCCCGTGGATCGCGTCACTGGCGATGCCTTCGGCCTGCAGCTCCTCCACCAGCTGGTCGACGCCCTTGCGTGTTTTGACGAACACCAGTACCTGGCCCCAGCGCTTTTCCGCCAGCAAGTGCAGAAACAACTCAGACTTGCGCTTCTTGTCGACGGGCACCAGCCACTGTTTGACCGTCTTGGCGGCGGCATTCCGCGGGCTGACCTCGATGGACAGCGGGTCGCGCAACAGCTTCTGCGCCATCTGCCGGATCGCATCGGAAAAGGTCGCGGAAAACAGCAGCGTCTGGCGCTTTTTCGGCAGCGCACTGAACAGCGCTTCGAGCTCTTCGGAGAAGCCGAGGTCGAGCATGCGGTCGGCCTCGTCCAGCACCAGCGCCTGCACCTGGCTGAACTTCACGGCATTCTGCCGGTACAGATCGAGCAGCCGACCAGGCGTTGCCACCAGCACGTCGATGCCCTTGCGCAAGGCCATCATCTGCGGATTGATGCTGACGCCGCCATAGACGGCATAGGTGCGCAGCGGAAGGTCCTGCCCGTAAGTCTTGAAGGACTCGTGCACCTGTTCCGCAAGCTCCCGGGTCGGCACCAGCACCAACGCCCGGACCGAATTGCTGGTCACCTGCGGGCCTTCATGGAGCAGCCGCTGCAGCAGCGGCAAGGCGAAACCCGCAGTCTTGCCGGTGCCGGTCTGCGCGGCGGCCATCAGGTCGCGGCCCTTGAGCACGGCCGGTATCGCTTTGATCTGGACGGGCGTCGGCTGGGTGTAATCAAGCGATTCGAGGGTGCGTAGCAGCTGATCGATCAGGCCCAAAGAGGCGAAGGTCATGACGGTAACCGGGAAGACGAAAACAGGCTGCGCAGTCTACTCGAAAGCAAGCTGGAAGCTGGAAGCTGGAAGCTGGAAGCCAAGCGTAGGGTGGATGTCGCTGTTTACATCCACCGCAACTCCGCTCGGAGGCATAAGACGCAACCTACAAGCGAAAACAGCGTGGACAGGTCGCACCAACCGGCAAACTCGCTTCAAGCTTCAGCTCGTGCGTTCCAATGTTTAACGCAGCAACAGCTTGCCTTCGATGGGCACGTAGCGCGTGGCGGCGCGAATCAGCGAGTTCGCCGTCAGACCGGGCGCGCCATAGGCTGTCGCCTCCAGCCCCCCGGCGCGTACGCGATCGAGCAGCCGATCAAAGTCGCCATCGCCCGAAGCCAGCACCACCTCATCGACACGCCCGATCACATCCAGCACATCGATGGTGATGCCCACATCCCAGTCGCCCTTGGCCGAGCCGTCGCTGCGCTGGATATAGGGCTTGAGCTTCACCGTGAAGCCGAGGTTGCGCAGGATCTGCTGGAACTGCTGCTGCTTGGCATCGCCCCGGTCAATGGCATAGGCGTACGCCTCAACGATTTCACCGCGCTCGCTGACCTCGGCCCACAACGCCGCATAGTTGAAGTGGCAACCGTGGGCCTGGCGCACCGTGTAGTAGAGATTCTGCACATCAGCAAACAGGGCAATCTTCTTCACGCGGCGACCCGGGCGGAGGAATGGCCAACCAGTATGGACTGCGACAGCGCCCGTGTCGCCGGCCGGTCGCCTGGCATAACCGACCCATGCAAACCACTTGCATTGGCAATACGTCGTTGAACACAGCCAGGATCGCCAGCGCGGGCCAAATACTCACTAGGCCACCACACTGCGCTTCTCGGCTATTACTGCCGATGATCGTTGCCCCTCGCCTTGCCTGCCTCGTCTACTTTTCCACCGGCCTGTTAAAGTGCGCGCCTGATTTCCACCATGAGCTGCCGCCCTGCGATGAATGTCCTGTCCATCCTCCGTGACGCCTGGTTTTTCTATTCCCGCAACCTGCTGTCCATCGCGCGGCTGTGCCTGCCACTGATACTGCTGGAGAGCATCGTTCGCCTGGCCATCGACCAGCTGATCGGCAAGGGCGCCATGCCGGCTCAGGAGCTGCTGGTCGGCCTGATCTTCTATCCGCTGTATATCGCCGCGCTGATCCTGTTTCTCGATGCACGTAGCCGCGGTCACGCACCGCCGCTGCGTGAGGTGATGATGCGCGCGTTACCGCTATGGCCATCGATGGCGGTGCTGGCCGGTCTGGGCACCCTGCTGATCATGCTAGGCGCCTCGCTGTTCGTGCTGCCCGGGCTGTGGGTGATGGTCAAGATCGCCTTTGCCGAATACCTGCTGGTGATACGCGGCTTGAGCCCGCTAGCGGCACTGAAGCAGAGTTTCCTGGAAACCCGTGGTCACTTCCTGCTGATACTCGGCTGCATCCTCATCGTGCTGGCGCCGCTGTGGCTTCTGGAGGCCTGGATGGCCGCACAGTTCTGGGCTGGCGATACAGCGCCAGGCGCGCTCGCCGTGGTGGTCGACTCTGTGGTCGGACTGGTGCAGCTATTGGCTACGGTCGTTTTGTTTCGCTGCTTCATGCTCTGCAGCGCGCCGGCCATCGCGCGCGACGAAGCCAGGTGACGTAGCCGGAGGCAAGAGACGGCGTGCGGGTCTAGGTTTGGTCTCCATCCTTTCCGGAGGCCGTTCCCATGAGCGATCACAACCCCAGCATCCTTTCCCACGTTTCCCTGGGCAGCAACCGTTTCGATGAAGCGGCTGCCTTCTACGATCAGGCCCTTGCCGCCCTCGGCTGCAAGCGCATCATGGCCCACCCGGGCGCTATTGCCTGGGGCCGTGACTACCCCGAGTTTTGGCTGCAGACGCCGATCAACGGCCAGGCGGCCAGCGTTGGCAACGGCACACATATCGGTTTCTTCGCACCTGACAAGGCTTCAGTCGATGCCTTTCACCGTGCGGCGCTGGCCGCCGGCGCTACCGACGAAGGCGCTCCGGGACCACGTGAAGCGTATGGCGAGCCCTACTACGGCTGTTTTGTCCGCGATCTCGATGGCCACAAGATCGAAGCTGCCTACTGGGACGTCGAGTTGATGCAACAGCTCTACGGCGACGCGCCGACCGCCTAGCCCGTGCCCTGCGAAGTTCGGGCACCGGCCAGCCGCGGTAACAGCAGGTGCTCGAAGGTGCGCGGAAAGCAACGCGCCACCAGGCGCGCACGCCAGTCCAGGTTCGACAGCACCAGCAACCGCCGTCGCTTCAGAGCGCCTTGGTAAATGGACTCCGCCACATCCTGCGGTGACGCCACGCGCCCCACCGTCAGAACCGGCTGCGGCGCGGTGGAACCGTCACCGATCAACACGTTCTTGCGCAGGTCCGTTGCGGTATACCCCGGACACACCAGCATCACATTGACGGCAGTATCAGCCAGCTCGCTACGCAGGGTTTCGAACAGCCCGTGCAGCGCATGCTTGCTGGCGTTGTAAGCGCCGCGATCGGGCACCGGCGCGTACTGCGACAGCGAGCTGAGTACGATGATCTGCCCGCCCCGCGAGACAAGGCTCGGCAGCGCCGCCTGAGTGCAATGCAACGCGCCGTAAAAGTTGACTGCCATGATCCGTTCGAACACCGCCAGGCTGGTATCGGCAACACGGCTGCGATGGGTGATACCTGCGTTGTTGATCAGCACATCGATACCGCCGAAGCGTTCCACCACCAGCGCAACGGCCCGCTGCACCGCCACGGCATCCGACACGTCGCAGCACAGCCCTAGCACATCGGCGTTGTGATGGTCCGCCAGATGCTGCACCAGTCCGTCGATGGCGTTCTGCTCGAGGTCGAAGATGACGACCCGTGCTCCAGCCTGGGCCATCCGCTCGGCCAGCGCGCGGCCGATGCCCGCACAGCCGCCGGTGATCACCACCACCTTGCGATCGAACACCTTGCTGGTGAATACCTTGCGATACATAAACCTCTCCAACGAATTATCCGGGCTACCGAACCCGATCAGCCCGGCAGCGCTAGCCTCAAGCATAGCCAGCCTGCTCCTTGTCCGCTGGGGGCATCGCCGCGGCGCAGTAGCCGGGACTAGCCCGCGCACCCCTTCTGGACAGCCGGAGGCGTCGCGCGCCATGCTTGGGCGTGCGCGAATCACAAGGGGCAGTGAATTACCTTGAAGCCATTATTCTGGATACCGTTAGCAGCGGCTCTGGCAGCGCCTTGCGTTGCCTCGTCCGAAACGCAGAGAACCCTGACCGTCGGTTACTACGACTTCCCTCCAGCGATCTACAGCGATGCCCAGGGCCGCCCAAGCGGACCACTGGTCGACCTCACTCGGCGTGTACTCGCCCATGCGGGCTTTGAGGCGCAGTTCCGCGGCCTGCCGAGTGCCCGCTTGTATGGCGCCTTGCAAAGCGGCACGGTCGACCTCTGGCCCGGCGCGCCGGGAAAGCCGGAGCTGCTTGCCGATACGCTCGAGGGCCGCGAAACGCTCACCCACATCAGCCTCAACCTCTATCACCGGCCAGACACCCCGCCGCCGAGCATTCCCGACAGCCTGCGCAAGCGAGGCGTCATCACCATCGGCGGTTATAACTATTTGCCGCAGGTGAACCGGATGCTGCACGACCCGCAACTGCAGATTCTCCTGCACCGAACTGCCACCCACACGTCGGCGCTGGAGATGTTGAAGCATCGCCGCGCTGACTATCTTCTCGACTACCAGGCCCCGGTGAACCAGGCGATGAAACAGCTCGGCATGGAGGCGCTTCCCCATGTCGAGCTGCATAAGGTCGCCATCCGATTCATCGTGTCGCGCCATGCCAAAGACAGCCAGACGGTGGTCGACTCGCTGGATCGCGCCTATGCCGAGATGGCAACGGCCGGAGAAGATCTGAGCTTGCCCGAATAGAAGCAAGCGCATACGGGCGCTGACAGGCGTCGGCGGTGATCAGCCCGGGTGCGCGCTGCTTGTGAAGCAGGCGGCGTGCAGCCGTACTTTCAGGTCCCGCGCGGCTTGGCACGCGCGGTGGGCTCTGCTACCAGCGGGTCATCGGGCCAATAGTGTTTCGGGTACCTGCCTTTCAAGTCCTTCTTCACATCGATATAGGTGTTTGCCCAGAAGCTCGCCAGGTCCTGCGTTACCTGCACCGGGCGGCGCGCCGGTGACAGCAAGTGCAGCTTCACCGGCAGACGCCCACCGGCGATACGAGGCGTATCGCCCAGCCCGAACAACTCCTGCAAGCGCACCGCCAGCACTGGCGGCGATTCACTGTAATCGAGCCGCACCCGCGACCCGGAGGGCACGCCGATGGCAACTGGTGCCAGTTCGTCAAGGCGCTGCGGCAGTGGCCAGGGCAACAAGGTGGCGAGCATGGCTTTCAGATCCAGCTGGGCGAAGTGCGCCAGACGCGAAACCTTGCCCAGGTATGGCAATAACCAGTCCTCCAGCCGAGCCAGCAGCGCTTCATCGCTGACGTCAGGCCAGTCGCTGTCAGCGCCAGCCGCCAGGTCGATCTGCCGGAGCAGGCTGATACGCGCCTGCCACTGCCGCAGTTCCGGCGTCCAGGGCAACAGCTCCAGCCCCTTGCGCCGGACCAGCCCGAGCAGCGCTCGCCCACGCGCTTCGTCATCCAGGCCAGGAAGAGGCTCGCGACTGAGCACCAGCTCACCAACCCGCCGCTGCCGCTCGGCCCGCAGCACGCCTTCGCGCTCGTCCCATTCCAGCTCGTCGCGCAAGCTGACCATCTCGGCCAGCTCCGCCTCGAACAACCCTGGGTCCAGCGCCGCCGCGCGGTAGATGCGCTCTTCTCGCTGGCCCTGGCGGCTGCCCAGCTCGGCGATCACCAGCCAGGATTCTTTCATCAGCGCATCCGGCTCACCGAAGACCGCCGCGCGACCGTTGGCCAAACGGTACTCACCACCACCGTCCCGACGTTGGCGAGCGATACGGTCGGGATAGGCGAAGGCAAGCAGCGCCCCGTGCCAGCGATGATCGGTCGCATCGGCAGGAGCAGCCGCCGAGACACCTCGCAGCAGGCCGCGAAACTGTCGCGCCAACTGGCGCACCCGCTGCGCGCCGGAATGCCGGCCCGCGCTGCCATCGAGCAGCCCGAGACGGGTTGAGATGTCCACACCGCCGCCGCGCTGGATATCGCGCTCGACCAACAAGGCGGCAATGTCGGCAGCCAGCGACGCCAAGCCAAGTGCCTGGCCGCGCAACAACAGATGCGCAATACGCGGATGCGCCGGCAACTCAGCCATGGCCTGGCCGTGCGCGGTTAACTGCCAACCGCCACGGACATTAAGACTGAGTGCACCGAGGCGCTGGAGCAGGTCCTGCGCCTGTCGGTAGGCCGCAGCAGGCGGCACATCGAGCCAGGCCAGCTCACCCGGTTCGACACCCCAGCGCGCCAACTGCAGCGCGACGCCGGCCAGATCGGCTTGAAGGATTTCCGCGTCGCCATAAGCTGCCAGCTGCGCGTGCTGATCCTCCGACCACAGTCGATAACAGGCGCCAGGCTCCAGCCGCCCCGCGCGCCCGGCCCGCTGGGTCGCCGAAGCACGCGAAATACGCCGGGTTTCCAGACGGGTCATGCCACTGCCGGGATCGAACCGCGGCACCCGCGCCAGCCCGGCATCGACCACCACCCGCACGCCCTCGATGGTCAGGCTGGTCTCGGCAATGTTGGTCGCCAGCACCACCTTGCGCTTGCCCGCCGGCGCAGGCTCGATGGCCGCGCGCTGGGCGGTCAGCTCCAGCTCGCCATGCAGCGGGCAAAGCATGACCTCGTCTCGACCTGCCAGCTGTTCGGCCAGCAAATCGTTCACACGACGTATCTCAGCCTGGCCCGGCAGGAAGACCAGTACGCTGCCGGATTCCTCATCCAACGCCTGCATCACCGTCTGCACGACCCGCGGCTCGATGCGTTCACCGGCATGAAACGCTCGTCCCCAGCGCTGCACGACCGGAAACATGCGACCCTCGCTGCGCACCACCGGTGCGTCATCCAGCAAAGTCGACAGCCGCGCGCCTTCCAGCGTGGCGGACATGAGCAACAGCTTGAGCGGTTCGTCGCGCAGCAGCACGCGCGCATTGAGGGTTAGTGCCAGCGCCAGATCGGCGTCCAGGCTGCGCTCGTGAAACTCATCGAAGATCACCAGCCCCACGCCTTCAAGGGCCGGATCGTCCTGCAAGCGACGCGCAAGGATGCCTTCGGTGACAACCTCGATGCGGGTATTCGGCCC
>Ga0208645_1001067_pt1 | contig 25581 bp, 31 predicted proteins | sample VirMetDEL_Sep_01_FD_184519 | JGI IMG/M metagenome (GOLD analysis project Ga0208645, IMG submission 184519) | Aqueous microbial communities from the Delaware River and Bay under freshwater to marine salinity gradient to study organic matter... | ecosystem: Environmental > Aquatic > Marine >... | reverse complement strand
AAAAAATGGCCGTTACATTCTATATATCCCTAGTACATTTTTGAAATGTTTTCATCTATCCCGTAATCTATTAGAACTACTTGGCCGTTATACTTACCCCAGTTGGCGGGGCAATATAGATCACAATTGTCTATGTCCAGTTCTGGTATTTGCTGCTTTAGTACTATTGCATAGTCGTCTCTAAATTCTGATAACGACTCCGCCCGTCTTTGACAAACTATACCGCCTAATCCCCAAACTAATGGGACGAGATTAGATGACCCATACTTATTCCAGAGTTCCCGCTCGTTTATCCCTTGTAACCAGCCGCGTCTGTCGATAGGGATTTTAACCGCGTAGTTACCAATTAAGAAAACTAACCGGGTAGAAAAGCGTATACCCATGATTAAAAGTTAAAAAATGGTTTTTTAGCCGCCCCCTGATATTTATGCTTGTAAGCTTGGATATAACCCTTTGGTATGCGGAGTAGCTTGAAATATCCTATTTTATCCGTGTCTGGCCCTAGTCTATTTGCGAGCTTATGCATGTAGTCTATCGTATTCTCTATAAAATATTGTAAGTCTATTTTACGGTGGGCCTTTTCTTGGTAACTTAAAGAGTTAACTGGAACTAGATTTTCAGGTCTGTTATCTAGTATATTGAAATTAAGGTTGGTGATCTGTATATTTTTAAGATCCTCTCCCGTGTAAGCCTCTAAAACTAGTCTAGGCTGACCTGGGAGTTCCATAACCTTAGAATTCCATTGCATCTGCTCCCCGTTGTATATTCCTGACCTTGCATTACGACCAAAAGTAGAATAATGGGCCTGTAACTCATACTGATATTCCGGGTTATGAGGTAATATCCTCCCGTAGTTGCTGACCCGGATAGGATATTTAAAGTGGTCCACCCATGTCTCTTCTCCTATAGGAGGAACCTGACATTCGAAAAAGTGTCGGGGATTTTCTTTATACTTTAGAATCATCAACTTCTTGTATCTTCGCCGTTCTCCTTTAGTTTCTTGATCTCCAACAGGTATTTGCGGGAAACCAAGATAGAGGCAACGATGGAAACTGAGTAAAGAACTACCTTAAAGTAGAATTCAATGTCTGACATACTGACGGCGATAGCGCCTACATTTAGATACGTAACCGGTTCTTTCGTTAGTCCTGAAATAACATAGTTTATCGTGTCGGTGGTTGTAGACATTTGCTTAAATATTTTTTTAGTCTATTCTCGTTCTGCCTGCTAGAGACATACGACTTACTTAACTTAATTGGGTTATGCTTTAACTTCTTGTCCATAATTATGAATTAGAATCAGGTAGGTTGTAACAGTCTATACCTCCGTAGTAACCACCTCGTCTTCCCCTTCCTGGAGTCCACTGAGCTAGTCTTTTGTTAGCAGCATATGGATAGTGGGGAATAACTAGGTTGTTAGAGTAGCTGTTAGCTTTATCTGGCAGTTGTCCATCCTCGATATTCGGGGCAGCGTATTCGGGGTAATCTGAACTGTGGAAGTTTAACCACTCCTGCAAACGCCTACCGTAGTTCTCTGCTACATTCTTGACCGAGGTCATCAGAAACTGTAGTTCCTCTAGCGTAACTGTATCTGCATTTTCAGAGGTACCGGATAGTACGCCCTTGTTGTAGATGCGGTACTTAATGGTGGGGAGAGCAAGATAGAGTGCATAGTTACAAAGGTAAGGACCTATAAAGTTATCCAATAACGTCTGGTCAGGGGTAGTGGTCGTACCAGCATAGATACGGCCTTCTAGAGCATTCTTGTAAGAAGCACCTATTAGGTTCTGTAGATAAATGTTCTGGCTGTCGAATACGAAAGGTACAAGATCGTCCGGAGACAGGTTGTAGTTGATGCTCGTAAACGCTTTTAGTTTTTCTTCACTAATGAATAAAACCTCTGGGTTACTGATTGGAGGATTCGGCATAATATTTTTCTAATTTTCTAATTACGGTACGTGTGCTTGCTCCGGTTTTTCTTGAGATTTCGCTTACGTTGTATCCCGCTTTTTTAAGTCTGAGTATTTTTTTAACCACATACTCGTCGAATTTATAATTTGGATGTTTCTCCCCACTCATATCTCTGCGATTTTCTATCTGGGTTTTTTGGGTTGCCCATCTCAGATTTTTTGCAGAGCTGTCCGACTTATCTCTATTGATATGATCTACCGTGGGTAGATTATCAGGATTAGGTATAAAAGCTTCAGCTACTAACCTGTGAATATACTTTCTTTGTTGAGCAATATTCACCGTAAAATAGCCAGTACCTTTAGGAGTAGCAGTGAGAATCTTGTTAGGACTTTTTACCCGCCCATAGTTACTTACCTGGTAACCTTCGTATCCTTTTATGTCTTTCCAAATTTCCATATCCGCAATATAATTATTCCATCGCTTCCGTTTCGTCTATCTCGCCAGTCTTATCCTCAGGAAATAAAGCAAGCGGTTTAATCTGCAGCGTGCTATTATAGCCGTGGTACCAAAGGAGTCTATTGAAAGGCTTAAGCATCGCTTTCTGATCCGGCTGAATAACGGTGCGGGTAAAGTGCATGTGAGCTGTTAGGATCTCGTCTTTATTTGATCCGAGTCCACCTCCTCCTTCGTGGTATAGACCCAATAGTAATGGGGAGGTAATACGGTGACCAGTTAAGATCCTTGTGGTTATCCTATTCTCGAGGTTAACGTAGTAATCATCGTTGGCTGACTCTATTGTGGTAATCTCTGGAGCAGTCTCGGCCGAGTCACTAAACGTAGCAAAGAAACGACCCGTAGCTTCTACTCCGCTAAAACCGTTAGCGATCTCTTGATACAACTGCTGTTGCATGTCACTGTCGGGTATACCATTTCTAAAGTTAATCCAGAGAGATGGGTTTAGTCCGTTTTCTAGGTTGCTGAGATGTAGTGTAGAAACCTGTACATCTATTTCGATATCTGAGCAAGATCCTGAGTAAGATGGTAGCGGGTAGTACTTAGACCCGGGCTGGTAATCGTAGTAGTACAGGATTTGGTTAGGATGATCTTCCGCTGTATTGGGATCAAATGTAGGATAGGCGACTGGTTTATGCTTTCTGAAGTTCTTCCAGTCACTAGAGTAGTAGTAGTGTGTTACCTTATCCTCTTGTATGTCGTAATCCCCTGACCTGACATCCTGAAAAGGGATGTGATAGAAAGAGTGGATATTCTTACCATCGCGGGTCCAGATAACATTAAGAGCAAAACCACCGAAGATCTCGTAATCCAGCGCGCACTTATCGAAGACATCGTTCCAGCCTTCCATATCGTTGGCTCTGTTTAGTACGTAGTTGTACTGTGGATCTGTAGTCTCTAGCCCTTCTCCCACTACATTAAGTTGCTTAGAGATTAGAGAGGTCCTGTTGATAGCGCTCTTGTTGTAAAGCTCTGTAATGTATTGTGGGTATAGGTTGTCTTGACCAAAGGAAACCCAGTTCTTACCGCGCACCTTGAAGATTTCAGGTACTGTAAGATCTGGAACGAAGTCTGTATTGAATTGGTATATCATAATTTTTAGTTATTTCCTGCTACAGTAACGCTAGTAACGCCGCCGCTTGTTATTAAGTATAATTGACCCGCTGTAGCGCCAGAGTAGTTACCATAAAAATCCGCGTCGCTTGTATAGGGGCCAGGTAGATTTGCTGCGAAGATATTCGCCTTGGTAAACTTAGTACAGCAGTTACACACCTGTATACCTAGGTTGTTACCAGCTCCATCTGTTACTTCTGCACAGATATCACTCATACCTGTAGCGCCGATATTAAGTACCCCTGTGTAGGTGTTTTTGATTTGTTGATTTTCTAAATTCATATCGAAGTCATATAAGTATTTATAGCGGTGTAAAAGGCATTTGCCTCTGTAGTTAGCGAAGAACCTACACCGCCTATCGAAACCGTCCTGGCTGAATAATCGGCGGCAAGTCTACCGCGTAAGAACTGTAGTGTTAGTGTAGAAGGCATGGCTGTCTGAGTAGCCGATCTAGTATTTAGCAGTGTACCGTTTTTGTAGAACTTAATCTGAGTAGAGTTAGATCTATCTACATGGGAGAAACCTACAGAGGTTGGTACATCCGAAGTCCAGAAAGGATAAGTTGACGTATCTAGTAGGTTGTATTCTGCTCTGCTGTTAAGAGCACCTATCGCTGGCATTCTAGAGTTAATTGCTCCCCATTGTATTCCTGTGTAAGGGGGTTGCTCTATCAGTCCGATATCTCCGTAGGTATTGTTAGGTATATCGTTGTACACGTAAGCAAATAAACTGGCGTCCCCACTACTGAATTTAGAGCTCGTAGCTCCTACATTAAAGCCTGTGTCTACATAAGTAGTAGAAACAGGTAAACCTGTGTATCCCTGGTCAGCAGTCCATAACGGGGAACCAGAAGTAGTACACTCATATGCTCCTGGATCTTTCCAGTTTAGGTTACCAAACTCTTTGGATCCGTCGTTGGCGAAGACATAGAATACATCCAGTTTATCCCATATCCCTTGATTTACTAGTTCTTGTAGTAAGTTATTTTGTAGATCTTGCTGGGCCGGGCTAGGTAAGGTGTAGCCATTTAGAGCGCCTATATTTAGAATAGACTGATAGTAAGCATTTCTACCTGGGGGTAAACCGCCGGTTGCTCCGGTAGCTGGATAAACCTTTACTACACCTTGCCAGGCAGCCTGAACATTCGCTCCGCCGAGATAAAGATTGGTTACCGTTTCTGCGTTAAGCTTTATCATATCACGACATACAGTGTATTTGCTTGCGGAGATACGATAGCGTCATACTCTGCTTGTGTTAGTGTAATAACGTATTGAACAGCAGCTGTACTAGCATAGATGTCGTTTTCGTTAGACACAAACTTAGATGTCGTTACCCCGATAGAGGTATTGACGAAAGAGTAGAAAGAATTACCTTGCGAATACAAGGTCGCTGTCCTAGAGGTAGCGTCTTGGTTGTGTACCACGATCCTAGCGATCATCCGATCCGTAGTATTGATAGTGGTCTGGTTAAACACCGCTGTAAGCTCTGTTCTAAAAGGTACACCTGCTTCTACCCATCCTATCTTTTGGGTATTGGTCGTAATAGTAGTTCCGTAACCTACACCGGCAGAGTTAGCTAGTTCTAATTCTACGTAGGCGTCCATATCGGAGTTTTCTGTAGGTAATTCCAGGAAGATACTAAAATCTTGTACACCCGCTGGGATAGTGGTAAATCCTAGTTCTCCAGTAATGTAAAGATCGATGTAACCTGTAGCCCCGCCGGGTAACGTTAGATTTAGTGTAGCCTCATCCCTTCCATTTGGCGTTGTACCTAGTAGATGATATCCAGTAACCCCTCCGTATTCTTGAATGTTAAAGAAGTAGTTTTTACCTGACGAAATTCCGTCTGCACCTTGTGGTCCGGTAGCACCGGTAGCGCCAGTAGGACCGTTTACACCTGAAGTACCCGAGGTACCTGAAGATCCGATAAGACCTGTAACACCGTTGACGTAAATATTCCCAGTGAAGTTAACCCCGCTTGTTGATGCCTCGAGAGGCATGGGGTTACCAAAACCGTCGGTAATTCGTTGAAAGTTCTCGTTAAACCCAGTAGCACCCACGTTCATTACTCCACCGTAGGTATTCTGTATTCTTGTATTAGTTAAATCCACTGGTTAGATGTTTTTCTCTAAATATAAAAAATGGGATTTCTGACAATAGCAGTACACAAAAAGAAACCGAGGCGTTAACCTCGGTTCCTAGCTATATAGAGACATCTCTAGATGAGACGGAGGGTTATAGCGTTGGCTGATTTTGGGACTCGTCTATTTCTTTCTGTATCCAGTAAGCTAAGTAAGCTTCATCTGCTATACTCACGTTTAATATAACGGAGACCCATTCATCATAGAAATAACTTAACTGCTCCGGGGTAGTCTCATACCTATATGGTCCGTTCTCAAAACTGTCCGGGCCAGTCTCAGAATATCCCTGAGCTACAAAGTAGGCGTTAATCTCTGCCTGGGACATACCTTCGGTAACCCCTAAGACTTCTGGTGTTGTTATAGAATCTAATATACTCATCTTGTTATGGATTTGTTAGTGGACATGTACCTGCCGCTAGAGCTGCTATATCGGTAGCGCCTATATCTCTGTTACGATAGATGATGTACTCTTCGAGTCTACCATCTAAATACTGGTTATTGTTTACTTCATCTCTACCGATGTTGAGTGGTATAGTAGTAGCGTTATTGTAGGTAGACCTTGCTGTAGTACCGGTATTAACCCCGTCAACATAACATCTGACGTTGCTTCCGTCCCAGGTAACAGCTACATGGTGCCAGCTATCGTCTACAAATTTACCAACAGGGTAGGTAAAGTTCATACTGTATCCTGTCATAGTAACCAAAATAGCTCCTAATTGAGGATCAAGTCGTACTTTTGTACCTTGGGGAGATGGAGAAACCCTTCTTTTATGGTAAATGGTCTGACTTTGAGTAAGATCATTTAAAGACACCCAAGTAGCAAGAGTCCAACCTACTGAACCTAAGAATGGCTCTAGACCAAGATCGGTTGCTGAAGTCATATAACCAGTACCGTCGAAGTTAGCACCACCGCTGAAGATACCCGCTGTAGCTCCGACACCGTTGTTAGTTAGCGTGTAACCCTGACCTGAGTAGTCGTGGGTTAAACCAGTACCACCTGTATCGAATTTGTAGTAAGACCAAAGATCCGTAGTGCTAATCAAAGTAGAAGGACAAGGATCATTTAGCGGGCCGTACTTATTGTTAATGTAGGTTGCTAAGTTAGTGAGTTCTGCATTAGAAGGAATACCGTCTATGTAGATAGCTTCTAAGATGTAACCTTTAGGTTTCAGTGAATTGGTATAACCCCCGAGTTCTATCTTATATGGGTTAGAATCTATAACTCTACCTCCAAGAGCAAAGCTTTTGAAGATTGTGTCCTTACTAACTTTAATCTCAATATTCCCAGCAGCGGTTTTCTGAACTAAGAGATAAGCCAGCTCGTTCTTTATAGGTAAGCCTGAATCTATTACAGTACCAGTACCAGATGCAAAGGTGTAAGCCCCATATTCGTTGCTAACAGAGGTTGTACCTTGAGCTGCTATCAATTCTCCTGCTCCGCTAATAGCAGTGTTACCACCGACTATAGCCCAACCTGAGCTAGTTTCTGGTTTTACAATGTAGATCTGACAATAGTCTACATAAGGATCTGGCCAGATGTAAGATGTAAGACCACTGTTTACAAGGGTAGACTTAGTTGTATCCTGATAAAGCGATGGCTGGTTATTGAACTGTGGATCCGTGGCCGTGTAGGTCATACCAGAACCACCAGAGTTAGTTAGTGTCTCACCTAGCAATTCATCCTGCCAAGCTGTAATTGCTCCGCCCGATTCGGTAACACCGTAGCTAGTGTTCCACCAGTAAACCACGTTGTTAAAGTCTGCCGGGGTCCAGGCTGCTTGTACGTTGATGTAGTTGGACTTAGTTAGAGAACCAGTACCGCCTGTGTTTCCAGCTTGTAGTGTAACATCGTAAGATCCAGTTGAACCGTAGGTGATCTTCGGGTTCTGTAGAGTAGAGCTAGATGGTGTACCACCAGGGAATGACCAAAGCCAAGAATTTGGTGAGTTGGTAGAAAGATCTGTGAAATCTACAGTATCTCCAGCATTTGGTCCTGTAGTAGAAGCACTAAAATTAACCACCGGAATAGGTGGTGGCGTGGGACCCGCTGCTGGTGCCCCTAAAATTGTACTTATAGTGTTAAGGTTAAGATTCAGCATTGGGTTTTAGTTTTTTAGTAAAGTGCCCAGGCGCTGCCAGTAGAAACTGTAGTCACGCTAGAGACCCTGATAGGATTATATCCTGAAGGAAGCGACAAAGCGATAGCGCCAGTAGCACCAACAGGAGTACAGGTAACAGTAGCAGCTGCTGAAAGCAATAGACTGAAGTTAGTAACGCCCGAGGCTAAAGCAGATCCGGGAGTAATTAGTTCAGCATTATTAGGGCTAGCGTACTGTAGCTCTTTCGCTATAACTTCTAGTACAACGTCAGAGTTCCATGATTCTTGAGGAGTGGGGTTAGCCATATTCGTGTTATTTTTTTTAAAGTATAATTTTTAAGCTTGCTGCCATAATTTTTGGTAAGCATCCCAAACGTTTTGAGTAGTGTTCCAAACTCCATTAGCAGAGTAGTAGACATAAGAAGATAATTTCTCGTTGTTACTTATGTAAGGGGTAAAGGTAACCTCGGCCGGGGTTAAGTCTTCTAGAGACATCTGACCCTCGTCTAGTAAATCACCAGATGCGGGGTTAAGCGTTGCTGTCTGGGTGTTCCATAGTTTATAGTCCCAGTTACCAGATGGAGCTAAATATACTGAACCATTTAACGGGTCGTCTACCGTGTTGGGGGTTACCGTAATTTCGAACTTAAGGTATCTCGTATTGCGGGTTAATACAGTGGGTACTACATACGTCCATTCTCTAGTAAACCCATTCTGAAATCCAAATAGAAAATAGTCACCGAATGTCTGTACCTCGTTGTCTATGGTGTCTACATAGATCACGAATGTATTGGTTGTATTTGGCGTTAGTGTAATCACTTAAGATCCTTTTATGTCTAAATATAAAAACTCAATCATCTGACAAAAAGAAACCGGGGCGTTAACCCCGGTTCCTAAAGTTAGCCTTTTTGTGTGTTAGGCTGTTGTGATAGTAAATCCGCTTAGAGAAGTAAGTGCGTCGATCTCGTAAGCCATTTCTGGCTCGTCAGCAGTAACGGTCATAACGTAGTTATTAGCGTCACCAGGTGCTGTACCAGTGTTAGCACTCATAGCGGTAGTGACACCGCCACGATCTTTACCTACCAACCAGAGTTTATCGTTGTTATCTTGGAAGATAATCTTGATGTCTCTGTTTCTAGATAGGAGTAGAAGTTGGTTTCTCTTATCGGCAGATAGTTTCTGCAAGTTGAAAGTCAAAGCTTGTGAATAGAAAGCAGTACCGTTGGTTTCAGAAATGTTACCAGTCTCTACGAAATTCGCAGTGTTTTTTGGTAATTCGTACTGATAGAACGTTCCAGTTCCTGTCGCTCCAGTGATCTGATTGTTAGCATCGTAACTCACTGAAGAAAACACAATATCAACCCCAACATATGCAGTTTTAATACCGCCAATGCTATCGATACAATCTAAAGCTATTGCTTGTGTTAATGAACAGGGCATAATGTTAAATTTATTTTTTTGGGTATAAGGAGAGAGGTTTTACCCTCTCTCCCTGATATTGGTTTTAGACTTAAGCTAAGTCGTTAGTAGAGAATTCCTCAACAAGAACTCCAACACCGTTGGTGAACTTAGCGATGAGTCTCATCTCTTGGTTATCACGTGACCACCAAGCGTCGATTCTATCTGTGTCTTCAACCAAGCCACATACCATTATGATGTGCTTAGCAGGACCGCAGATGACGCGGTTAGAAGTACCAAATCCGCCGACTGGAATAGCAGTGATGTTAGTTCCAGGGATAACTACTGATTGGCCGAGACCAGTTCCAGTTGTAACTCCAGGAGCGTAGTGGTACAAGTTAAGAGCAACCAAGTTGGTCATAAGAGCTCTGAAAGAAGCGTAGCTCATGAACATCATCAAGTCGTCTCTGTTAGCAACTGACAATGGCAAAGCGTCGATCATTTGTAGAGCTTTAGCGTAAGCAGTAGAGCTAGTGAAAGCAGCTGTAGCCCCCTGGGAGGCTCCATTCGATACTGTAACCTGGCTGATGATCTGAGAGCCGATAACAGCTTCAGCAGCTTTTCTTGACTCTTCAACCATGTAATTAGAGATAGCCTCCTCGAAAGGTAGATTTTCTCCGTAAGCTGAAGAATCCAACTGAGTTGACAACCAGTAAGCTCTCAAGTCCTCGAGACAAAGAGACTGCTTCCAAGACTTAGCTGAGTTAGTGATTGAAATTTGGGTGAAGTTGGTAGAACCGCCTGAGGTCCATCCACAAGATGAATTTTGGAAATCTGCCGTTCCGCCCAAGACGTTAACAGCTACAGTTGCTTCAGGGTAACCAGGACGAACGTCGATATAGTCAACAAGGTCCGCTCCCAAGACGGCCTTCTGGATCAAAATACCCGAATCTTCTAGGGTAAATGAACTAAGGGTTGATAATGAAAATCCCATAATAGTTTAAGTTTTTTTTAGTGTTTAGGTTTTTTATTTCTTGAAGAACTTTTCTGCTTTAAGCCTTTGCAATGCAGCAACACGTGCTTCAAGTTTGTCTGCGCCTTCGTAAGAGAAGTTTTCGTTGGTGATGGTTGGGTACTTCTTAGCTGCAGGTTCTTTAGCAAACTTAGCGTATTTCTCTTCCATCATAGCAACCTTTTCTTTTACATCGGCTACTTCAGCAGCGATCTCCTCAACGGCCATCACTACTTTTTCGAGGGCTTCTTTTACTTTGTCTTCCACCTCTACTTCTTCTTCGGCGTCTACTTTAACTTCGACTTCCTCTTCAGCGGCTTCGACTGTAACCTCGACTGCCTCCTCGGCACCTTCTGACTCTTCGGCTGCTTTTTCTTCTACTTTTACGATCTTGCCGTTTTCGTCTACTTCGACGATAAGGCCTGACTTAGTCTCGTGCTGTCCTGCTGGAGCCGGGGTGTCGCCCTCTTCGCTCTTCACGAAAAGAGGGTAACCTTCTTCGAATACCTCAGCTTCTACAACAGTACCGTCAATCAACTCTTCAGAAGCAAGCTTAACCTCCATGCCTAGAACGACGCGGATTTGGTTTAATTTGTTCTTGTATGAATTCATGATACAAAGTTTTTTTTTATATCGGTAAGTATACGTATATTGCGATGTGACATTTCCTAATAGATAAAGCATGGAAGAATTAAAAGAGATGTGGCTTCCTATAGCCGAGGCACCTGATTACTATATTTCTAATCACGGCCGAGTGTTAAGCAGTAAGTTCGGTAGACCTAGGTTTCTAAAGTTGTATAAAAAAGAAACAGGGTATTTTATCTTTCGAGCCTCTATAAATGGTAAGCAAAAAAGCATGTATGTACATAAACTAGTAGCTGCATACTTTATACCTAATCCAGATAACTTACCCCAGGTAGATCATATAGACCGTAATTCAACTAATAATGTAGTTACTAACTTACGGTGGGTAACGACCAAGGAACAAAATCACAACCGAAATATACCTAGGGGGATCTCTAATGGAAGAGCAATATTAACCGAAGATGACGTGAGAACTATACGGGCTCGCAGAAAAAAAGGCGAAAGCTATGTAGCAATCGCCCTTGATTATCCGGTTAGTTCAACCAATATTCGCTATATCTGTAATCGCAAATACTGGAAACACCTAGATTAGTCTTCCTTTTTTTTAGATAGCGCTGACCAGGCAAACGACACAATCGTCATGACCCCACCCAGTAACTCTAGCATAGTAGACTCGTCAATCCAACCTTTGTAGATAGCAATCGAGCCAAAACCAGACAAGAAGTGTCTGATTATCCCTAATGTTTGTTCTTTATTCATATCGCTGTTTTTATTTTTAGATTTCGTTTAGTATACGAACGAGGTCTTCTATTTTTTGCTTGTCTTCTTTATAAGCCTCGTATTCCGAACGCTCCACGAAATTTCCTTGTAGACTGAGCCCTCTTAGTTCTCCCGTCTTCACCTTGTTCCAGGTGTTCTCGTTCTCCACTCTCATCTTTGTAACCCAGGAACCTTCTGGTACTTCTAAACCGTACTTAGTGTTGGCCTTATCTGTAGCAGCATCTTCTACTATCCAGCTTTCGAAAACATAGCTACCAGCGTCTAGGTCATCTACATGCTGAATGTTAGTGTCTTTGTTACGTAGCTCCTTCATAAATTTCTCGGCCATTCTCTGGATGGTCTCTTTACTAAAGCGTACCCAGTAAGGTTCTCCGTCTTCGCCCTTCCTAATGATTTCTATATTGGGGATAGCAACCGGGGCGACTATAACCTTCTCGTGTTCATCGGCGAACATACCCCGCCACGTCTTGAACTCTATGTTCTTAATTAGTGATCCTGCTTTACGACCTACATACTTTTTAGTAGGCGCCCAGTCTCCGTCCTTACGCTCGTAGATCTCGATAATGTAGCCGGGGTTATCTGGTGTACCTTCGATTTTAAAGTCTACTCCCGGTACACGTCTAGATCCGTCACGTACTATCTCTCTGATCCTACCTCTAGGATTTTGGTCTTCAGCGGTACCAACCTTCCAGCTAACCGGATCGCCTACTTTTAGGTCCTCTACAGCAGCCATATTAACCTTATCCCCGTTAACCTCGGGTAAGCCTTTATTAAGATAGCTGTGTATCTTTTCGATATGCTGAGTCATATAGGCGGTGTCGTAACTCTTACCGGTCCTCTTAGAAATCTCGGCCATAACGTCGTTGAAGTCTTCTAGCAGGACCATCGCTTCTTTCAGGTCAGCAGTAGAAGCAAAGTCGTTATTGATAGCGTTGTGTTCAATAGCAAAGATACCGTCAGCTGCTCTTGCTGCTGCTCTGACCATTCCGTAGTCATCTTCCTGGGCCGAGTCGGCTATCAGTTGCTTAAACTGGGCGGTGGCTGCTGGACACATAAAGAAATGCTTAGTCCTGTAACCAAATACATCTAGTTCCTCGCTGAACTCCATCTTCGGGTCTTTTTCTATAATCTCCTCGTCGGTCTGGTGTACATAAGGAGGTAGAGATGAGGTGTCTATACCAAACTTTTGTTTCCACATGCCGTAACAAGCACCTAGCGCTTGATCTTGTGTCTTACCCTCGTCCATAAGAACAGGGACACATCTACTGATGAAGTCGCTTTCTTGTTCTCCTGACCTGGGCTCTACAAAATCTTCACTTTTAAAGTACATCCAGTACTTACCTATAGCTGGCTCGTCTACGAGTGCTATAGCGTCCACCCCTGACTGCTCGAGGTCTTCTATAATTTCTAAGTCAATAATCTTTCGCTCCATGTTGCTAAATATTCTTTTTTAGAGTCTTGCCAAATCTGAGATTCTCTTGTCCGCTTCCTGTTGTGAACTTACCTCGGAGGCTACTACATAGGTTTTCATAACTGGGGTTTCCTTAGATCCTGACATAATTCCTTTATCGTGTTCTCTCAGAATACCTGTCACGGCTTTTAATCTTTCGTGATCAAACGAGTTTATAGGAGAAACCTTCATGCTGTTTATTTTCTCCAGTAGCTCAAAGTTTTTCTTAGTTGACTCCTTATTAACTACATATTCCCCGCCTTCTAGTTCTCCTAAATTAGTCTTTATACCTCCTTGAGAATGGGAGGGACCTTCAAGTAAACCACCGTTAGCAAACTTAGAAGGTCTTGGACCTCCGCCGCCACCTCCAGCATCTCCGCCTCCGCCACCACCAGCTGGTTGGAATTGTTGTTTAGCTATAGTTGCCACGTTAGCAAGACCAGCAGCTATAATAAGTCCAGCTTGTAGTGCTGGGTAACCTGGGAATAGTATGGTGGCTGGGTTGGCTGATGCCGCCGATAGTACCTTAGTTGCTGCAAGGTAGGTGTCGATAGTAGCTGTTGCTATATTAACACCCTTCTGAACATTAAAAGCTCTTTTCTGTGCTTTTTCGTTATCTGCAGCAAAAGCCGTTACTAAGCTTGCTACAGTTTCTAAGCTTTGCTTTGTGATATCTGCTTTTGCTTCTAGCTTTTGACGCTCTGCTGCTATTTCATCAGCGACATCTTTTTCTCGGTGCTCTTTATTCTTGGCGGCGACAGCGTTATTCCTAGCTTCTGTTAGGGCTGTAGTGTCTAGACCAAAAGCTTCGGCTTCTTCAATAAGTTTATTGTAGTACTCTTGTATCTTTTCTATCTCTAGTTGTCTTTCCTCTTCTTCTGTAGTAGCTGTAGCCTCCCGGATAGTCTTAAGAAGATCTGCTTTTTCCTGAGCTTTGGCCAGCTCTTCCTTATCGGCCTCTTCTTTGGCTTTTTTGGCTTCTTCTTCTTTCTTTTGTCTATCCGCCTCAGCTTTATCATTTATAGCCTTAACCGCGAGCTGATACTTTTCCTCGGCCTCTTCTCTCAGTTTATTCTTTTGCTCCGTAGATGCCTCTAGTCTGTCGATAGCTAGCATCTGCTCGGATAGCTGTATCTCCGCTGCTTTCCTCGCTCTCTCTTCTTCGTCTTCTATAGAGGCCAGCAGGTTCTCTTGCTCAGCTTTTCTGATCTGGTCGTCGATAGCTTGTTTTGCTTTCGCTGCTGCTTCTCTTTCGGCTTTTGCTTTATCACGAAGAGCTTTCTCCTGGTCGAAGAGTTCCTTCTGTTTCTGGAAAGAGGCGAGCTGAGCGTTCTGTAAAGCCGCGTAAGCATCGGCTTCTTCCTGTAAGGCTTCTGCAGAACTATCGCTTAGAGCGTTCTGGGCTTTAATAGCTTCGTATCTTCTTAGAGCTAGTTCTTCCTCTTGCTTGGCGAGTTTAATCTCTGCTTCCCTTACCTCTTCTAGGGCTGATAGCCTATCTTCGTAACTTAGATTCTCGTCGTTAATCTTAAGCTTAGCCTCGGCTATAAGTTTATTCTGCTCGGCCCGGCTATTGTTTAATTCCCTAGTAGCATCATCGATAGCTTGGAGTTCTTTTTTAAGAGCCATCGCTTGGTTAAATTCACCAGCTATCTCCTCACCAATACCGGTAAAAGCACCTTTAACGTCTTCAGCAGCACCAGCAAAATCTCCTTTAAAGAATTTAATTATAGCACCGCCTACTTTTAGTACCCGGTCTCGTAATACATCTATAGCAGCACCAACACCAGCGAAGACCTGCTCCATCTTCTCGGCTCCTTCTTTAGTAGAGGTGAAAGCCTTATAGAGCGTGGTTAAAGCTGCTGCTATAGCTGCTAGGATAAGACCGACTGGGTTGGCTATTAGAGCTTTAAAGGCTGTACCTAAACCCTTAACCCCTTGAGCAACCTGTCCTATCGGGCCGGGGATAGCAGAGAACTGATCTCCTAGACCTTTACCCGCCGAGCTGGCTTTACCTAAAGCTTTCGCGTTTTGTTCAACAGCTGAGTTAAGTTCTTTCCATTTAGCGCTGCCAATATCTGCGTTCTTTAAGGCATCCTGAGTTCCTTTTAAGGCTTCCTCTAGGTCATTAATGTTCTTTACTGTTTTTTCAACAACATCGCCGCTCTCGTTAATAACCTTAACCCTAAATTCTATGTCCTTGGTCTTTTTAGCCATTGTAAGCTTTTTATTTTAAATATACTTTTCCCATTTACTGTTTATGGTACCCATGCAAAATCAATATCGTAGTTATCTGTACCGATTGGTCCATATTCTAGGGTGTAGAATGGGAACGTAGATGTCCCGCCGTCTATATGAATAAGATTTCCGTTTTTATAGAGGGAGTAAGACACTGTACCGCCGTAAAGAGGATCCACGAACATCTTCATCCTCCAAAAGTGCGTAGGATCCCACACCGGGGTATATCCGTTGTTAAAGGAGTTACCCGAGGCTATTTGCTGTCCGTTGTAGTACCAGTTGATTCCATCTGGGCTGGTCTCGTAAGTAAGTACCATTTCGGTATTGGTCGGGCTTGCGTTTTCCATGTTGGTAGCTATAACCTTACTCTTGCCCGGGCATGCTCCTGACTGAGGATCTGGACACGCTCCGGTAGCGCCTGGGGATCCAGCTGTTACATTCTTCCAAGTCTCGCCATCCGATAGGTACATAGAACCTGTACCTCCGACCGGCTGTAGCTTAAATGGGTCGAAGTAATATCCGGTGGCGCCTTTCCAGGTTGGTCCGTCGTAGTAAACATCGTTAAACCCAAATGCCCCGGTAGTGCCGGTTCCACAACAGCTTCCAGTAGCACCGTTGGCGTTTGAGGTGTCGCCTGTTCCAACAAGGGCGTCATCTACTAGGGTGTCACAGATACAAGATTGGCAGTTACCGACCTGAACTATAGTAACCCCGTCCGAGCCTATCTGAACTGAGTTATTAGTTCCTGTTTCTCTATACCAGTTACCAGGAACCAGCGGGTTGTATGATGCGTCCGCATAAGCGAGTGTAGAGGTATCCAGAGAAGTACCGTTGTAGTAGACATCAGTAACGAAAGAGGTGCAACAACAAGATGTACAGAAAGAAGTGGATGTACAGGCTTTAGAAGAAACCGTCGGGGGGAGACAAGAACATCCTGATCCCGTGCCTATCTGCTGTAGCTGGCCGTTATTAGAAATGTAGTAAGTAAGAGCGCCGTCGTAATACCAGCCACTAAGAGCGGGAACCGATAATCCGGTGTCCATAAACCACTGACCCGAAGAGGCGAGTGTTCCAGCGGCCGTGTATATCGTGTATGTAGTCTTGTTTTCACAGCAGTAAGCTTCACACTGATCTGTTGCATCGTAGCAAAGATTTTTATAAGTGTAGAACGTTGGTCCTGAACCCGGCCCGGTTGCTCCAGGTTGGATGTTAACCCCAACAGTACCTAGTTTTAGTAACTGACATCTAACCTCAGCCTTATCCCCGAGGACATAGTCGGTAATCTTTATTGGCTGATACCAGGCGTCCTTAACATAGATGAGGTCGTTAAACCTAAGTTGTGAAATATCATCTAGATCTAATACGAACGAGGCTTCTAAAATTCTAGAATAAGAAGAGTAGGTATCGTTGTACCATTTAGCCCAGAATTCCCCGAAAGCTGTTTTACCCGTCCGGCCCGAGCCTACTGCTTCGGTAACATCTAGTAGTTTCCAGTACTGAGGTACGTTAGTCCAGTTAAAGTCAAAGGCCTGAGTGTTAAATGGGTATCTGTCGAATTGTGAGAATACCGGATACAGCGTCTGGGCCGTGGCTACACCGGCGTCATTCTCCATATACCAGGTGTATGGTGCTGACTGAAGTCCATTGTAGTACATCAGTCGAGGCTTAACCTGAATTGGCTGGCGTTCCTCCTCAGTATCCTTAGCAAAGTGAGGGATTAAGAACTTTTTAGCATTGGCGATAGGTCCTAGTGGAACAGGGGCGAAAATAGTCTTAATGTCCTTAGACCCAGTGATTAGTTCTATATCGGAGTCTTGTTTAAGCTCGCCAAATACCTCTTTGTATTCCTGCTCGTAAGAGAAGTTATACAGGTCACTTTCGTTAGAGTCTTTAAACACCAGCTGACGGGGCTGAGTGTAGAACCTCGGCTGGATAGAGATGTCCTTGTTTTCGTTAAGCTTGCCCGTCCAGTCTTTTTGTTCTCCCTGAGCCACCCAGTCTTTCCAGGGTTCTATAAAGAAGTTCTTAGGGTTATATGGATCTGGCTCCCAGATAAGCTTAAACTTGTCGTTGATGCCCTTGAGGAAATCTATCTGCTTGTAGTTAGCAGGCATAAGACCTGATGGATTAACCGAGTTAGGTGCTAGACCTCTAAACCTCTGATCATAGGTCGTAATAGTAGTAAAGCCAGCAGGTTTAACTAAATGTACTGTAACCTCATCACCAGCATTTAGATTTACACTAAACGGAATAACCGTGTTGGTCCCGTTGTAGTACAAAGGCTGAATACAAGGAGAAGTATAGGATCCGAGCCATTGACAAGGTGAGGAATCATAAGTAGCTGTTCTCGTCTGTACTGTAACACCGTTAACCTGAAGTACTAGGGTAATATATTGCGGTGTGGTAGGTACCGGATAGAGATCTAGATCTAACTCTAGTTCAAAAGTGTAAGGCTGGCCGCTAAACGGGGCGATATACTTGTCGGTGTTTAAGTAGAAGTCGTTACCTGTGTTAATAAAGGCAGTGTCGAATTCTAGCTGTAGAGGTACGCCGGGTGCAGAAAGAGGACCTAGATATTGAAACCCTCCTTCAACCTCGAATTGGGATGCTTCGTTCTGTGTAGGCAGAGAGTCGTTAGTAGAGATCAGATAAAGGTTCCTGAAGATGTCGTCATCTAAAAATGTAGACTCATAAGTAAACCCGGCCTCCTCGAAGATCTTGTCCCATACCGCCTTAGCTCTAATGGCTGGTTTAAACTGGCTTTGTGTTAGCGGGAAAGAAGAGTTAGTAAAGCCGTATAAACTGGCAACACCGTCGTATCTAGAAAGCGTGTTCTGATCTGGTACACCGGAAGTATAACTATAACCCCATTCTGCTAGCGGGTAAACTATATCGCCGCCGAATAAAGTACCTAGCCAGGAGTACTGTATCTGAGCGTAAGTAATGGTGTGAGCATACTGGTTTAGGTTTAGATCCGATAGATCCTTAGGTCCAACAATACTGGCGAAGTTGCTGGTCTCGCCCATGAAGATGAGCTCATACTCTATTTTGCCCTGAGAGTCGTTACGGAAGATCTGGGTGATCCGGATGTTACCGCTGATAAAGTAGGTCCCGTTAACATTGATGTACGCGTCCGCTTTCTGGGTTGCGTCAAAGTCTATAGAGTTCACGTTAAACACGGCCTTGAAGAACTGGCCGTTAACTGAGGTGTTGGGAACTCTAAAAGTACGGGAGAAGTTACTGGCCGTCTTCTGAGGATCTACTAGGTCTTCTACTGACTTAGTGATCTTGATCGGCTCTTCCTTATACAGGTCCAGCTCGTAGTAACTTGAAAATCCAGTCTCGCCTTGTTTCTGAGCAAATAGTTGTATGTTCGCCATTAGAGGTTCTGCTTTTGTTGTACTTTAGTTATGGTTAGCTCGAAAGATGCCTGTACTAGCTTTTCTTGCTTCACTAGTTTATAGCTGTAACTAGCGTTGTTGACCTTGGCAGTGTATGGGATCTTGTTGCTACCAATATAAGCCCACACACTCGGGGATTCTGTGATAGCGCCCAGGAAGTCTACCTTAGTTTGGTCTAGCCAGTTAGACTCTATCAGGAAGGTCTCCGTTACCACCTTGTTGTAAGACTTGTTTCCGCCGCGCTGCCAGTTCTCGTTGGTGTGAGTATCTGAGGTTAGCTGCACTGGTCTAACGCTTGACCAATCTAGGGTTGTCTGATAGTACTCGCTCTCTGTAGAGTTAGTGCTCTTCTCGTACTTCATATCGAAGGTGTAGTAATCCCGCCCGCCGAGGTCATTTAGCCAGGATAGTCTCACAGGTTCATACAGGTCGTTACACTCTGTGCTTAGCGTGAAGGTAACAGTTTCTGAGGCTACCGTATTGGGCGCCGTGGATGGTGTACCTGTTGCTTTGTAGTAAGCCTTAACCTCGTAGTAGGTCGTACCAGCTGGCAGGGTTAACTGGGCTGGACCACAGCCGAATGTAATCATGTCGTACTGCTGTGATCTAGTAGCAGAGACGTAAGAGGCTAATGGCTGTGGGCCTCCGCCGTTAGCTGTGGTGTTCTGGTAGAACGTAGAAGAGATAGAACCGGTTGCCCCGAAGTACTCTACGTTTATACCTTGAACCGGAGATGCGTAAGAACCAGCTGCTAGGTCATTCCAGTTTAAGAAAGCCAGCGTGTGGTAGTCTTGTGGTCTTACTGTGATGTCGTTAGTGTCTCGTTTCAGGAACTGGCCCGTACCGCCCATGATGTATTGATCCCAGAATGGGTAATCATAAGCAGCAGCCATATTAACGCGAGATGTCTGATAGTCCAGGGCGGCCGGGATTACCCTTACCTCTCCGTTGTTCTCGTAATCTGCTAAGTCGAAGTTAGGTGCTCCAGTTGCGCCCGAGCCGTCGAAGATAGTAAGCTGTCCGTCAGCGCCGATGTACTCTTCTCCAGCTTTAACATCTAGCTGGGCTACAATCTCTGAGCTGTCTCTGAAAGGTAAACCCCAGCCACTCTCGGCCGAGTAGTTAGTGAGCGTAATGTAAGACTGCATGATCGGGGCTACATCGACCATACCCGCTCCTGCTGGGTTAGGGCGTTGCTTAATCCTATAGTTGTATGCGGTGGCCCCGTTAACATAGAGGTCGAAGATATACGAGAAGTCTACCTCGGTGTTCTTGTTAGACTGTATTGACCATACGATAGGGTTATATGCTGGTGACCAGCATTTAGGCTCGTAGTATGTTCCTGTAATACTCATAATTAGTTATGTCCTATATTTTTTAGAAATTTCATCCATCTCTCGCTGTTGTTGTTTAACCCGGTCGATTCTCCACGAGATGAAGTTGAAGGCCGCTTTGTGGTGAAGTTTTGTTGCTTCATCAAGTCTGAGGGGATCTTCAGATGCGAGGACGAGGAGAGTTGAATACCAGCCTCGTGCAATTGCCATAGGATCGCTTTTATTCTCTCTATCTGATCTTGAGTCAGCATCTTGCTCTCCCTCATCAACTGTATCGAATATTCCAGAGTATGCTCGAAAGATACCCTTACGAAATCCAAAAAAAAACCTAGCGCCTTTCGCGCCTGGTAAAGATCCATCTTTTTAAAGGCTTCCGCTCTGACCTTAGTAATGGCCGAGTCATAAGGCTGTATTCTGTAAGGGATCTCGTTGGGATCTATAACGGGCCTGAACAGAATAGACATGATCTCGTGTAACCTCGTCTCTACATCGGGCGAGGATAAGATGATATCGAGGTCTACAAATTCACCGATAGTACATTCGTTTAGATCCAGCATACCATACAGGGTGTCTTCGAATTCAAAGCAGGTTTTTAAAGCCTCCCCAGTTTCTGATAAGGCCCGGTTTACTTGTTCCTGTACGTCGACCAGCAGGGTTAACCAGTTCTGGTAAGAGAGAGATCTGAGATCCTCCTCAGGACAACCTGTAATTTTAGAGACCAGGCTAAAAGAAGACTCTAGGTCCTGAACATAGATGTCTCTCTTGAGGTTATAGTAGTCTTGTATCGTTAGCCTACCGATCTTGTATTCCTTCCCGTTTATTTCGTATACTTTCATATCTCGAAGATTATATCTTTTGGGTCTTCCACCTTATCTAAGGCTTTATCTATTTCTTTCTCTATCATCAGGTTTATCTCGGCTATATCTGACTCTGGTAACGCCGTCCATTCCTGGGCGAATACCCCGCCTTCTACTTCTTTATCCCCTTCGTATTTGTCGGCCTCGTCTACACGATAAGGTCCTGTACCTAGGTTAGTGTACATTCCGTACTCGTTGTACTCTACAATAATCTCGTTGTCTCTGACATACACCTCGATAGAGTCTCTGAGTGAACCACTAGCAACCGGTACCTGTAAAAGCAGCCGGGCTCTAATAACCTTGGCCGCTTTCTTTAGTACTGGTGTGAGGTTTATCTTAGTCATTATTCAAAAGCTGCAAAGCAAAGGTTTAGCGGGGCTTTAACCGTTACTGTTATTTCTGCTCCCCAACCGCTGAGTCTATTGTTAAACCTCTCTACAAAAGGCGTAGTGATAATCGGGGTATCTACAGTCATCTCTACTTCTTTCCAGGAGGTAAGGACAATCTTAGCTATCAGGTCCTGTAAAATATCGTGACACTGGCTTAACCTGTTAACCTCGAGGTTAGTACGGTCTTTAGCGATATCGCAAACGAGCAGGGTGAAATCGAAAGAGGTCTTACCCCCGCCGTCTATGCTTCCGTTTCTATAGATGAGGAAAACTAGCGGATACTGGGTTGGCGTTAGTGTCTCTGTCTGGACATCGATATCCGAGATCTGCCCGGTCTGAAACTGCTTGATAGCCAGGTGGGAGTTACACAAGGTTTCGAAGTACTCTATGACTTCTTTGTATGTTCTGATGGGTCCTGAGTCAGGCATATGATTCCTTATTTTTAACTAAATATATTTCTTGGGTTACTTGCCGAGTTATCTTCGTCTTCCTCCACCGGCTGCAAAAAACGGTACTGAGCGTCCACTGACAGCAGCGTACTGACCCCGGCGTTTATTGGACTGTAAAGACTTTAGCGCTAGAGCTAAACTCATAACGATATCATCATTCATACCGGAGGGCGCACTGTAACTGATCTTACCTCCGCTTAGCATCTTGTATGTAAACACCGATAGTTCCGTGTGTAAATCTGGGAGGACCTCTTCTTTGGGTATCTGTATTTCGTGGCGGGTAAAGGCGAGCTTCAGGGCTTCTATCAGGTCTTGCTTAGAAGACTGGGTTGTAGTAAAGCCCTCTACTAAACCCGGCGCTGCTTTCTTCAGGGCTTCATAAACTACCGAGCCGATAGAGTTAAGTTCTACTAAAGTGTGCGCGTTCCACTTTTGGATTCTGTAACTGACCTCGCCGATAATCTCCTCCCAGGATGTTCTGTTCTGTCTAAAGAAGTCTACTAAGTTACCCCGGTCGTCGAAGATAGTAAGAACTGTAAAGTCCTCCTGGATAGCGAGGTCGAGTCCAGCCCAGTACCTTATCCCCGGGGTTGGCTCAGAGGCTAACGAGGATAACGTTGCGCAGGTCCCGTATTCTTCGAAAACCGAGCCCGAGCCATCTATAAACATACCCAGAAACTCTTGGAGGTATGTGTTGGTCGGCACCGTTAACCTCGCCGTTTCTAGGTCTTGTTTATTTAAGTAAGGGTTATCCTCGGGGTTAATTCGGTAACTCGCCCACTCTGGAAAGTTCTTGTCTTGTCCCCAGTCGTAGATCTTCTTAAACCAGTTAGAGCCAAAAGGGGTCGAGATAAACAGTACTTTCTTACCGAGGATCATAGTGGCCGGGCGTATCACCTCTGACCATACGTACTCGTCGATAAAAGCAGATTCATCTAGGATGGCTATACCCGAGACCGTGATCCCTCTAATATTAGAACCTGACTCGGCCGAGAGCATTCGGATGGTACTGCCGTTCTTAAAGGTCATTATGAGTTCCGAGGCGTTAGTAGACTGAATCAAGGGGTTGTTAATACCGCACGCTTTAGCCATGTCTACAAAGGTCTTCTTAGACTGACTGAAGATAGGTGAGCAGAGGATGTTATACGTGCCCGGATAGTTAATGGAGTAGTACAATAACAGGTTTATACTAAGCAGGGTCTTTCCCATCTGACGCGGGGCGAGGAGGACGTGATACTTAGCGTCGCCCTCTAAGATACCCTGGATAATCTCATACTGCTTAGGGTAAGGAACAAAGTTACTCGTTATCTGAGCCACCTGTTATCGTTAGTTTAGTACCATTCTGCGGGGCTACTATACGCTTGGCCAGTTCTTCTTTGTAAGCTTGGTCGTTATTCTTCTTAGCTGTCTGAATCTCCTTTAACATCTGGTCGTTAACCTGATAGTTCTTCATAAAGTCTTGTGTCCACTTTTCATCCTTAGCAATCTGGGCGTTACGCTTCTGCACTCTTTTTTTGTGGGCCTTTTTTCCCCCACGTTTTCTACTAGTCGGCATCTGAGTCTGGTGTTTGGAATTTAAATTGAATGTTCTTGAATAGATCCTCTCCGTCATTGCCCGTGATTTCTTGGCGGGCTAAACGGGGTAAGATATACTCGCTAAGCTTTAACATAAGATCGATAGCTTGCCTTGGATCATCCGCGGCTACATCGGCCAGCCAAATGCTCATGTTGTCTAGGTTATCCTCTAATAGTTTTTTATAGGCGTCCCGAATTTCCTTGGTCGTTTTATTTGGACTTCCTTTAGGTCGACCCTGTCCTAATGTATTTCCCTTTTCGAATGGCATGATTTAGTTTGTTATTTTAACATAGCCCAGCCGTAAACGGTTTTAACTCTGCCGCGTCTTAATTTGCTAATATTAGCTCTATGTACACCTAAAAAATCTGCAGCATCTATTAAACAATCAAAGCGTTTAACAACTTCGTCTTTAGTAAGTGTAATTTTTATTGCCTTTGCATGTCTTTCATTTTCAGAATGAGTAGTCCACTCTAAATTTTCTACGTGATTATTACCTCTGTTCTTATCCAAATGGTTAACCGTACGTTTGTTATCTGGGTTTGGTATAAAAGCTTTTGCAACTAACCGATGTACAGTATATGCATTTGCTTTAGTATTTTTATTTATATGCACGTATTTGTATCCTCCCTTGTCGGTTTGGGATAAAATTTTTGGTTTACTCCGCGGGTTTTTACCGTGATTATTCCAAGACCTAACTCGGCCGAGATTACTAACTTCGTACAATTCGTTAGTACTTACTGGTACCCAAATTTCCTTCATTTTCACTTTGTTTTTGTCTTAATGCTATTTGATACTGATGTTGTAGTGTCTGGATAACGGCTCGTCTGCAGGCATTGCAACCACTATCACTTTTATTCTGCCCGGTCAGTCTGTTGTGCAGCTCGTAAGCTTCCCGAAGATCGGCTGGGCTCCATGATCTTTTAATTCCTGAATACCATTGCGGTTTCGCCAATAACTCTTCTTGTGCTGGTGTCATATCGTATTAAGTGCGTTGTCCGTCCGGTCTCCTATAAAGCCTGCTGCGAGGGCTGCTATAATGGATTCCGCGATAGGATGGTTAAAATAAAGTATGAAAAGTAGCAGAGCTGTCCATACACTTAAACATGTCGGGCAGTTAAAGGGTTTGCGGTCCAGTCTAAGAAATGCGATGATCCGCTGATACGGTCGCAGGTTCAGTAGCAATGCGGTCGCAGTGCCGACTAATATGGTTTGTAGTATTAAGTCGATCATTCTCTCAGTTTATTTTTAATATGCTTACGAATGCGGTTAATGGTAAGTGATATGGACGTACGAGGAATTCCTGTAACGCGGGATAACGAGGACATAGTATGATTTTCCTCTACAAACACTTTAAATAGCTCGGCGTCATACCAGTGTAGCTTATCTAGTTCCTGTTGTATCTTCTTAGCTGTCTCTCCTATCCACTCTGTGTCTTCCTCTTCTTCTGCTGGAACGGAATATTCTTCTATCTCGGAGGAGGGCCGGCGATAAAGGCGATAGAACTCTGAAGTAGTACTACGCCATGAGTTCATCATAATTCGTATCGTATAGAAGTTGGCTCCACCAGATGAGATAATATCCTCCACCTGCTCCTTACCTAGTAGTTGGTCTAGCGAATAATGTAGCAGTTCTTCGTGCAGATCATTATTCTTAGAGATGTTCTGAGCTGCTTCCGCAAGAATCTGGTAATTATCTTTAATCCAGTCTTCGATGGTCAAGTTTTTTGCTAACTATTTTACCTATATATCGTTTTCAGTTTCAAAAAAAAAGACCCCCGGAGGTAGGAGTCTCCGAGGGTCGTGGAAAAGAGTAGTATGATCGACCCCTATGGCAGGTTGTGATCGGTCTTATGTTTTAGAATTTTGTCTATCACTTGTTTCGTCTTTTCCGTTGTGAATTTGCTTTCCAGTCGTAACGCTTTCTTTAGGATAGCTCTAGCAGTGTCATCTGGATCATCCTTTATGTAGTCCTGGGCTAGATGCTCTATCTGGTCGTGTCCATATCCCTGCCAGTAAAACTGTATCCTCTCGCTTTGGGTCGAAAGGAATACGGTATACCCGTCTTTTCTAGATAGCAGTATCCTGATCGGTAGCTTCTTTCCTACAGTTCTCTCTAGCTGAGGACGGAATCCATATTCTCGGCCGAGCATTTCTAGCGATTCACACGCATCTTGTAGTTCTGGCTTCATACTTCAGTGTCTTCTACTATTTGAAATACATCATCAATCTGTGGTTCACAAGGATCTACCCCCGACTCTGTAGGGATAGACAATAACCTAGCGCTGGAGTTATCCGCATACCTTATCCTCAGCCTACCTCTTCCTGCTAGTAAAGCAACC
>Ga0208645_1001063_pt1 | contig 25627 bp, 36 predicted proteins | sample VirMetDEL_Sep_01_FD_184519 | JGI IMG/M metagenome (GOLD analysis project Ga0208645, IMG submission 184519) | Aqueous microbial communities from the Delaware River and Bay under freshwater to marine salinity gradient to study organic matter... | ecosystem: Environmental > Aquatic > Marine >... | reverse complement strand
GTAGAACCTGAAGTAGAATACGAAGATGAAGAAGACTTACTAGCTACAGGAGACTTTGATGTTTTTGAGGGTGTACTTAATAATCGCGAACTACTGGCTCAAACAATAAGACTACGAGAACTAGAAGAAGCACGTAGGGCCGCAGAACTTGCCGAAGAACAGAGGATTGCAGAGGAAGCAGAGGCTGCTAGAGTTGCTGCTGAAGAAGCTGAAGCTGCTAGGATTGAAGAAGAGCTTGCAGAAGAAGCTAGGATTGCTGAAGAACTTAGGTTGGAAGAGCTAGAAGAAAACCGTATTGCAGAAGAATTAGAAGCAGAACAAGCAGCTAGGTTGGCCGAAGAACTTAGGTTGCAAGAACAAGAAGCTGCCAGAGTTGCTGCTGAAGAAGAAGCTGCACGTATAGCTACTGAGGAAGCTGAGAGACAACGAGTGGCTGCAGAAGAAGCTGAAGCAGCCAGAGTTGCTGCTGAAGAAGCAGAGGCTGCTAGAGCTGCTGCAGCAGAAGAAGCAGAAAGACAAAGAGTTGCAGCAGAGGAAGCAGAAGCAGCTAGAGTTGCAGCAGAGGAAGCTGCCGAAGCAGCCAGAGTTGCTGCTGAAGAAGAAGCAGAGAGACAAAGGGTTGCTGCAGAAGAAGCAGAGGCAGCTAGAGTTGCTGCTGAAGAAGCAGAAGCAGCTAGAGTTGCTGCTGAAGAGGCAGAGGCTGCCAGAGTAGCTGCAGCAGAAGAAGCAGAAGCAGCTAGAGTTGCTGCTGAAGAAGAAGCTGCACGTGTAGCAGAAGAACAAAGACTTGCTGAAGAAAGGCAAGAGGCAGAGGAAGCAGCTAGGTTAGCCGAAGAACAAGCCGCAGCAAAAGCAGCAGCAGAAGAAGCGGCCAGAGTCGCTGCTGAAGAAGCAGAGGCTGCTAGAGTTGCTGCTGAGGAAGCAGAGGCTGCCAGAGTTGCTGCTGAGGAAGCAGAGGCTGCTAGAGCTGCTGCTGAGGAAGCTGAAGAAGCACGTATAGCCGCTGAGGAAGCTGAGGCTGCCCGTGTAGCTGAAGAACAAGCAGCAGCAGAGGAAGCAGCTAGAGTTGCTGCTGAGGCAGCAGAGGCAGCCAAAGTTGCTGCTGAAGAAGCTGAGGCAGCTAGAGTTGCTGCTGAGGAGGAAACCGCTAGACTAGCTGAAGAAAAAGCAGCAGCGGAAGAAGCAGCTAGAGTTGCTGCTGAAGAAGCAGAGGCTGCTAGAGTAGCTGCTGAAGCAGAAGCAACACGCATAGCTGAAGAACAAGCGGCAGAAGCAGCCAGAGTTGCTGAAGAAGCCAGAGTAGCAGAAGAAGCTCGTGTAGCTGAGGAAGCTAGAGTTGCTGAGGAAGCCAGAGTAGCAGAAGAAGCTAGAGTAGCTGAGGAAGCCAGAGTAGCAGAAGAAGCTAGAGCTGCTGAGGAAGCTGCACGAGAATTAGAAGAGGGTGACGACGACTTACTAGTTGGAGATGACTTTAGTGACTTTGAGGACGACGACACTGGTGGTTCAGTTCTTTTAACTGATTCTCAACATGCAGACTTCTCTATAGGTCTAAATGTAGAGTTAGCAGACGGCACTATCATAAACAAAGAAACGCATGAAGACACCACCGTCATAGCTGAAAATGGTGTTTTTGTAGCTCCTAAAGAAGTAGTTGTAGAAGAAGACGAAGGTGGCGGCGGTGCTGACCCAGTACAAACTCCAGTAGATACTCCAGTACAAACTCCAGTAGATACTCCAGTAGATACTCCTGTAGATACTCCAGTAGACGCTGGTGGTGGTTCCGGTGACGACGTTGTAGGTGACCCTGACACAGTAGTTATTGTAGACCCTAGTGATAGGGTTGAGATGTCGCCTGAGGAACAGGATGCTATTTTTGTCGATGACGGAAGTATTACTGTAGCAGAACAACTTAAAGAAGTTATAGAAGCAACAACAGACCCTGACCTTAAAGAAGCTTTAATAAAGGAGTTAGAAAGGTATTTATCAGGGGAAACTCAAGAAGAAGAAGCACCAGCACCGGAAGAAGAAATTGTTGTTACAGACGAAGGAACTGCTGAACCTACTGAAGAAGAAATGACAGGTTCTGAGGAAGACTCTACTGACATTCTTGATTCAGTGAGTGACTTAATAAACATTATAGATACAGTTGATGACTTAGCCGACATTGCGGATATAAGTGATGACTCTATAGATACTCCTGTAGAAACTCCAGTAGATACTCCAGTAGAGACTCCAGTAGAAACTCCTGTAGAGACTCCTGTAGATACTCCAGTAGAGACTCCAGTAGAAACTCCTGTAGAGACTCCAGTAGAGACTCCAGTAGAAACTCCTGTAGAGACTCCAGTAGAAACTCCTGTAGAGACTCCAGTAGAAACTCCTGTAGAGACTCCAGTAGAAACTCCTGTAGAGACTCCAGTAGAAACTCCTGCAGATACTCCTGCAGATACTCCTGTAGATACTCCTGCAGATACTCCTGTAGATACTCCTGTAGATACTCCTGTAGATACTCCTGTAGATACTCCTGTAGATACTCCTGTAGATACTCCTGTAGATACTCCTGCAGAAGGGACTGGCGACGGAGATGGTACAGGAGACGGAACTGGAGATGGTGATGGTGATGGTGATGGTGATGGCACAGGCACAGGAATGATGGCTCCTTCTAGCGGTGGCTTTGGCGGCATGAGACCAAGTCAAGGATACATGGGTGGTATTAACTACCAGTTGCCACAGTTTGTAGGAGTACAGTACCAACCTAAAAATTATAATGTTGAGTTGGACCGTATTATCAACGAAAGTTTGTTTAAAGGAATGATTTAATGACTTACAAAGATTTAGTCAATAACGTGCTTAGGAGACTCAGGGAGATAGAAGTAACCTCTGTGCAAACTAATTCCTACAGCAAACTCATAGGTGACCTTGTGAATGACGCAAAGGACCTTGTGGAGAACTCATGGGACTGGTCTGCACTTAGGACTACCCTTACGATTACTACTACGGCTGACGTATTCAACTACTCTTTAACTGGTAGCCAGAACAACATCAAGGAACTAAACGTGTTGAACGACACGTCTAACTCTGTGATGCAGTACCAGACCAACAACTGGTTTGACTCACAGTTCCTTTTGTCAGCACCAGAGACAGGGTCACCACAGTACTACACGTACAACGGTGTTGACTCAGACGGTGACACATTGATTGATGTCTACCCAAAGCCTGACGGAGTTTACTCCTTACGCTTTAACTGTGCGTTACGTAACCCTGACTTGAGTGCTGACACAGACACACTTAAGATACCAGCGATGCCAGTGGTACACCTTGCGGTAGCTCTTGCTTCCCGTGAACGTGGTGAGACTGGTGGTACTGCTACTCAGGAATACTTTGCTATGGCTAACAAGTACCTGTCAGATGCTATTGCACAGGACGCTGGCAGACACCCAGAAGAAACTATCTTCTATACGCCTTAAGGTAATCATATGGCACAAGAACTCAAAAGTATTGACCTTGTAGCTCCGGGCTTCAAGGGTATCAACACTGAGGACTCACCACTGTCTCAGGACCCTTCCTTTGCTGAAATTGCTGACAATGCAGTAATCGACAAAAGAGGGCGTATAGCGGCACGTAAGGGTCTTAACGTTACGACGACTAATAAGACGCAGCTAGGTAGTGACTCCCTGAGTGCTATAAAAGAGTTCAGAGACGACATAGGCACTACTAAGGTCTTCTCTGTAGGAAACAACAAGATACTCAGTGGCACAACCACGTTGGCTGATGAGACTCCGGGCAGCTACACAATCAATGCTGACGACTGGAAGATGGTCAACTTTAATGACAGCATCTACTTCTTTCAGCGTGGGTTTCAACCCCTGATATACAATGTAATTGCTTCAGGGACATCTGGAGGCGCTAACAGCAGTGTAGTAACTTTGAGTTCTGTCCACAGTGCGTCAGGTCTTGTTTCAGCAATGTATGGCAATGAAGTCTTAGCAGCCTACGGTAGACTCTGGACTGCTGACTTCGCTACAGACAAGTCAACTATTTATTGGTCTGACCTTTTGTCAGGACACAAGTGGTCCGGTGGAACCTCTGGCTCCATTGACATAGCTAAAGTATGGCCTGACGGTCATGACGAGATTGTTGCACTGGCTGCACATAACAATCTTCTGATTATCTTTGGTAAGCGTAGTATCGTAGTTTACTCAGGTGCTGATGACCCTTCTAGTATGGCTTTGTCCGACACTGTTTCCGGTATTGGATGCGTAGGTAGAGACACGGTACAGTACACTGGTGTAGACGTAATCTTTCTTTCCCAGACTGGCTTAAAAAGCTTTGGAAGAACGATACAAGAAAAATCTATGCCAATAAGTAGTTTGTCCGGTACGATTACCACGGACATCATACAGTTAATTAATGAGACAGGTGAACTTTACAAGTCTGTGTATTACCCAGAAGCAAACTTCTACTTACTCACTTTTACAAACCAAAACATGACTTATTGTTTTGACATTAGAGGCACTTTAGAAAACGGGTCATACAGAGTTACACGGTGGCCCGGAACTAGTTTCACTTGCTATGAACGCAAGGACAACGGAGACTTACTCGTAGGTAGCGCACAGGGCATAGGGCAGTACACAGGCTTTCAGGACAACGGTAGTTCCTACAGCTTCAAGTACTTCAGCCCTGAGTTGTCCTTTGGTGACCCTTCTAAACTTAAGTTCCTTAAGAAGATTAGACCGACGGTAGTAGGTGGTAGTGGTCTTGATGTACTACTAAAGTGGGACTACGACTTTGGTTCTTCCTACAATACAAGCGTCATTACGCTGAGGGACCAAGCAAAAGCAGAGTTTGGTATAGACGAATACACCGTGGGTCAGTATTCAGACGGTATCCTGACATCTAAAGACGCTGTAAACACTAACGGCAGTGGAGGAACATTGAGCATTGGTATGGAAACAAGTATCAACGGCAACGAACTGTCAATCCAAGAAATCAATGTACTTGCACTAGTAGGTAAAACAATATGAGTAATTATACTAAAGTAACGGACTTTGCTGCAAAGGATACTTTGTCTGCAGGTGACGCTAACAAGCTTGTCAAAGGCACTGAGTTTGAAACTGAGTTTGACAACATTGCAACTGCGGTAGCAACAAAAGCAGACACTGCTGGACCTACGTTCACAGGCACTGTAACAATACCTGCGCTGACCTTTACAGGTACTCTAGCTACAGGGACTATTAACGGAGGGACATACTGATGGGTTTATCTTGGGAAGATGTTACAGGTTTTATAGCAGATTTAGGAGGGGAAGACGGTACTTTTGCTAACTCTGCTGGCGCTCTAGGCTTAGGCACCGCTGGTTTAAAATTTGCTATGGATGCCTATGGTGACATAGGAGACATTGGAACAAAGGCTCAACAAGCTTTATCTGGCTACACTAATGAGGCCGGTGAATTTGTTCCGGGTTTGGCTCAGGACCTTTCAGGTATGCTGGAGTTTCAGCCTTACACTGTGACTTCTGCTACTGGTGGTCAGTTTGGTATGATGCAGGACCCAGAGACGGGTCAGATGACTTATCAACTAGCTGCTTCTCCTGAAGAACAGGCTTTCCAAGAGCAAGCCCTAACAGACGCAAGTTCATTCTTTACGGAAGCAAGAACACCAATAGCTCAACGTGAGCAAGCCGTTTATGACCGCATGCGAGCAGCTATGTCTCCTGAAGAAGAACGACAGCGTCTGGCTTTAGAACAACGCATGGCGGCGCAGGGACGCTCAGGTGTGCGTACAGCACAGTTTGGTGGGACTCCTGAACAACTTGCGTTGGCTAAGGCACAATCAGAAGCTCAGAACCAAGCAATGTTGAGTGCTATGCAGTTTGCAGGACAAGAGCAGCAACGTCAGGCACAGCTAGGGACAGGTATGTTAGCCGCTGGTTACGTACCACAGGCACAGTTGCTCAATGCGTTGCAACCCGGAATGGCTGCTTCAGAACGTCGAAGACAAGCTATGTCGGAACAAGCAGGAGCCTACGGTCAGACCTATGCTTCAGGCTTAGAAGCACTGCTACAGTCTGGTTTAGGACAAGCTAGTTTAGCGGGCGGTTTTGGCAGTAACATCGCTGGCGCAGCACTTGGTGGCTTGTTTAGTTAATAAGGAGAACATGTAATGGCTCAATTTTCACAAGGATTTCTGTCTAGCTTAGGCAGACCAGAGATGTCACAAAGCTTGTTTGGCTTAGGTGCTGCCATTGGTGGTGTTCCGGGGCAGATGAAGCAGAGGCAGAAGGAACAAGCGTTTAACCAGTTGATGCAACAAGCACAGCAAGCAATGGCTTCTGGAGACGCTGCTGCTTTGGCTAATATTAGTCAACAGTTGGCTGCTTCCGGCTACCAGAGAGAAGCACAACAGTTGTCTCAGGCTTCCAGAGAGGCTTCGCAGAAAGCCAAACTTCAAGGTGTTCTTTCAGGAGTAGATTTACAGACACCTGAAGGTCTTGGTACACTGTCTGAGTATTATAGAGGTGAAGGAAACGCAGCCCAAGCAATAGAGCTTGCAACTCAACAAAGAAAACTGCAAAAACAAACAGACGATGCAAATAAATTTGTACAGCGTAAAGTTAATTTGTCAAACACTGCTTTAAAACTAAACCAACCTGACTTAGCGGAACGAATACAAGGAATAACAGACCCAGAAGAGTTGCGTACTATAGCGACTGAGATTCGTAAAACAGAAGTAAACAGGATGCCTACTCAAAATCCTTTAGTCAGAAAACAAATGGCTAGAGCAGCCGGAATAACAGACGAGTCGTTTGCTGAACTAGACTTAGCTAAAGTTCCAGACAGTGTTTTTACTGACTACATAACCGGACAAAAAGGAAAAATGGAGTTTTTCTTACAGGACGGTAAATTAGTAGACTACCGTGTTAATGAAACAGGTCTTGTTTGGGACAGAGACACCGACAGGTGGTCTGAAGCTTCTCAGTTGGGACTACAACCTGCTCCCCCACAAGTACAAAAAGTCCAGAATATAACCGCAGGTATGGGAGATGAGTTAGCTAAAGCAGGTGCCAAGTCTTTTTCAGAATTAGCAGAAAATGCAGCAAAAGCGGCAGACGCTCTTAGTTCTATAAACAGAAGCATGCCTAATTTAAACAATATGTTTACAGGCGCTGGTGCTGAAATTAAACTAAATGTTGTCAGATACGCAGAAACTTTAGGTATTCCTCTTGCTGACCCTTCTTCAATAGTAGACACAGAAGCATATATTGCTGATTCAGGAAGGCGAGTGGCTCAATATATTGTCAATTTAGGTGCTGGTACTGGTTTATCTGATGCAGATAGAAAGTACGCTGAACGTGTTGTTGCAGGAGACATTACGCTAGACAAAGGAACTTTAAAACGTCTTTTGGAGGACATGGGTAAAGGCGCTAGAAACAATATCGAGAAGTACAAGAAAATTAGAGGTAGGGTTAAAGCAAGTCTTGGCGAGAGCGGAGAAGCTGCGTTAGCATGGTTTCCAGAAGACTTTTATGTTGACGAAGGTCCTGCCCCTGTCCGTAGTAAAGCAGCAGATAGTTTTCTTGACGCAGCCACAGCCCCATAAAAAGAGGTAACTATGCAGTACACTCAAGAACAGTACAAAAATGCTATTCAAATGGCTCTTACTGCAGGAGACCAAACAACTGCTGAAGAGCTTGCGGAAGAAGCTGCTGTTTTATACCCAGAAGGCTACACTCCCCCAGAAACTCCTTACTTAGAGCAGATTCAACAAAGAGCTTCTGAGTTTTCCCCTATGGAGATACTTTCTGAAGGCTTAGGGCAGGTTCCTGAAAGAGCAGAGAGAATAACATCTGAAATACCTTCTGACATAAGCGGGTCTCCTTCCATCAGAAAGGCCCAAGCTGCGGCTTTGGGTTCTGTTGCTGTTTCTCAGGCTCTCAGGACAGGAGGCGAGCTTTTAGCAGGAGGAGCAGGTATCCTTATTTCAGACTCTGTGCGTGAGGGTTTTGAAGAAGGGTGGTCTAAAGTAAAAAACATACCCGGAATAAAACAGGCTGGACAGGCTTTGGGCGCAGGGTGGGAAGCTTACTCTGAGTTTTCTAAAAACAACCCGCAGTTAGCAGAAACATTTGAAACTTACGTAGACGTTTTTGCAGCTTTAGCTCCTACTTCTAAGATAGACATGGCTGCTCCAGCAGAAAAAGCAAAACTAAAGTACAACACTGCTGTTTTAGAAGAAAAACAAGCGGGTATTAATAAACTAATGGACCCTACAATTGTTGGTGAATCTGGTTATGGAGGGGAGTTTAGGTCTATTGGAGGACCTCTTGACAGGACAGTCTATGTTCCTTCTGAAAGAGAACAGATGATGCGTAGAACTCTAGAGACTGTTGATGATTTAGACCCTAACACTCATTATGCTCGCGCACATACCGTAGTATCTGACGAAGTAAAAAAAGCTAACAACGAACTAATTGCTTTTATAAATAAGTCAGGAAACCCTGCGTACAATAGACAAGAACTTGTGGAGTCTATGCAAGAAGCCTTCGCAGGCTTAAAAGAATCTAAAGATTATGTTGCACTGTCACGAGAAGCTCAGAAGAAAGCAAATGAATACGCTAACATTGCGTTAAAAACCGTAAATAAAGAAGAGCCTAATGCTTTAGGTCTTTTAGCCGCCAGAAGAGAGTTTGACAGTTTTGTAAACGCTGGTCCAAGAAAAGGAGACGTTTTAGACCCTACTGTAGAAACAGCAAAAGGCGCTGCAGGTAGATTCATAAGAAACGTAATGAACGATAAACTTAAAGACATTACCGAAGGAGAAGTTGTTCATAACTCTCTTGACCGTATGCACAATCTTTTGTCTGCTCGTTCAGTCTTACGTAACAAGATGTACGGAGAAGGAAACAACAGAATAGCAAGGGCTGTGCAGAAAATATCAAAAGTTGCTAACCTACCTTCCACTCCTCTTGCTCTGTACGCCACTTTAAAAACTGGTGGAGCTGCAGTAGCAGGCGCAGTAGCAGGCATGGGAGTAGGGACTGGGGCTGTTTTAGGTGCAGGCGCTGGAGTAGGTATCTACAGTGTTCTTAAAGCGTCCAACAAGAAAACACGCTTAAAGTTTTATTCTAAAGTTCTTTCCGGTATGGACAAGGCGATTAAAGTTTACAAAAGTGATAAGAACCTAGTCTCAGAACTAAAAGCCGACAGAGCTTACATTGTTTACTTAATGAACGAAGCAAGACAAGAGGAGCAAAATAATGGCGAATGAGGGTTTTTATAGTAGGTTAAGCTCTCTTCCGGGAAAGCGTTATGACGACTTCATGGAACAAACCAGAAGATACCAAGAAGGAGAAATTGGTGTTGGAGACCAGATGCTGCAAGGTGGGGCTAATGCTTTAGGTCTTTTAACAGACGTTCCTCTTTTTGCCGCAGGAGAAGCAGTTTCCGCAGTCACTCCTGAATTTATAAAAAAGGGCTTGGACCAAGTTGCTGAAGGAATAAAGGACACGGAAGCTGCTCAGGTTGCTATGCAGTACATGCAAGAAAACCCCCAGATGATGAAACGGTTGGGGTACGCTATGGACCTTTCCGTAGTTCCTGCAGCAAAAGCAGCAAAAGGTGGTATGCTCCGTGACCTGTCTCTAGAAGCTCCTAATAGACAACCGACTTTCTACGGCTCTGGTCAGTTAGGTCAGGCCGCGTCCGTAGCAAAAACAGCTCCTACTGCTTTATATGACACTCTCAGTCCTAGGGCAGCAGCCTCTAGAAGAGAAGGTACTCCCATGTCTTTACGAAGAGAGGCCGCTAGGATAACTCCTGAAAGAAGACAAAAAGCTGCTGACATAAGAAACAAAAAACCAAAAGAGCGAACAGCAGAGGAAAAGGAGTTTTTAAGAGATTTAAACAAAGACCTTTCTTTTTTAGAAGGTCAGCTAGACCAAACTCAGTTACTAAGCGCAGGACGAGGAACCCCTACAAAAGGAACTGTCAAGTCTTTTGAAAAAGTACAGGTAATGGGTAGAGGGCTTTTAAACCCCAAGGTACTTTCTAAAGCTACTTCTTTGTCTGCTCCCTTAAAAAGCAAGGGTATTACACTGAATAAAAACAACTTGGCAGTTATTGAAGAAAACATAAGGAAAGCTCAAGGTATAGGACCAAACGAAAAAGTAGAAGTTGTTATTAGAAACCCTACTGCTTTTTCTGACATTTCTAAAGAGTCTTTAAAAGGCCCTAACAAGAAAGCATCTAGAGTTTTTTATGCAAAAGATAGTCTTCAAAAGTACTTCCCAGAAAAACAAACTTTCTCAGACCAAGAACTAAGAGAGTTTGTGTCATTAACTAGACTCCCAGATGATAAACTATACAACCTTTCTACAGGGCAGGAAGCTAGTCGTTATGAAAAGTTTTTACATAGGATGACAGAATCTAAAAAAGTAGGGACAAAAGGAAGGTCAAGCAAAGAAACTATAGACATGTACTTTAAGTATAAAAAGATGGAACAAGACGGAGTAAAGCTACGCAAACCTCAGCAAGAAATCTACGACGGTATGAAAGCTAGGCTTCAAGGAATATCAGAAACTGTAGATGTACGCGACGGCACTGCTTACTTTGAAGGCTCTCACAAGTCTTCTGCAAAAGGTTTAGGAGGAGTCAATGACCAGTACCTGATGAATAAGAAAGGAAACTTTGTTCATTTCATTAACGACGAGAATGACCTTTTTGGACAAACTGTTCCCGGTGACTCAAGAGTTTTATCAATTACTCCACCTAATGGATACAATGTTTTTGGTTCTTCTGGTAAACTTACTAAGCCTGAGACTAGACCTGATAAAGAAACTTTTCAAAAAGAGCTTCAAGAAAGAGGAGCAGAGCCTGTAAGCAAAAGACCAGAAGGAATGTTAGAGCAAGCAGCAGTAAGTTTACAGAAACAACCTATGTCTAACTTACGTCCTTCTGATTTTAAAAACGTGGCTGCTGCAGGTGCTTTGACAGCAGGTACTGCAAGAGAAAGATAGGGGTCACTTAAGACCCCTTCAGTTTCACTCTAGATTTCACAACTGTTACCAACACAGGCCAACTGTTGTGACCCTTCAGTCATGTCTGTTTCCTCAACGATGTCCCACTCGATAATCTTAGGAAACTCCTTGACTAGCTGTTGGTACGTCTTTGAGTCCACAGGTTCATAGGGTGCCTGCTGGTACGTATGTTCTGAGTAAGGTAGAAAGCTAATGCCACTAACCTTGTCGAACTTATTGTACAGCCACTGCCCTACCTCCAGAAACTCATCGTCCCTGTAGTAGCAAGTCATGGAAGGCTTGTGTTCACACCAGTAGTCCTGATATATCTCCCACAGACACAACTGCTCCATAGCTCCCATATCAGTCGCTACTACAGCCTGCTTAGGAGACTTGATGGGGAACGAGAAGACCTTAGTAGTAGGAGAAGTTACGTCCATCTCCACAGGGACTCCTGCAGCCTCTAGGACAGCACAGAGTGGGTCTCGTGCATCTGCCCTTACTCTTCGTATGTACTGCTCCGCGTATCTAGGATGGATGCCTGATGCGCTATCCACCAACTGAGATACAGTACCGGAAGGCTTAACAGCAGTAATGGCAGTGCTAATATTGATGCCAAGACGTTTAGCCCAAGTACGATTAGTCTTAATAGCTTCCTCTTTAAGCTCCGTGAGCCACTTCCGTAGTTCTTCACGACTCTTCCTCCCTGACATAACTGGATGGTCCATGATGCCAGTGAGTGACACTCCTAGCAACGCCTCTTCCTGCGTATTGTCCTTCCATATCTTACGCAAGTACCTAAAGTCAGTCAGAGTAGCCTGTAGCGTCCCTAGGACAGCAGCAGACCTAACCTTGATACGTAGGGTGTCCAGTGTGTCCTCAGCCCTGACCACTACCTCAGACAAGTTGCAGAACTGGTAGGGCCTGAGTATAATCTCTGAGCATGGGTTTGTACCAAAGTCAAAGCTTGCGTCTCTACGTCCGTTCTTCTCTGCCTGACGCTGACTAGCGACACGACTAAAGACACCTCTCTCGCCTGACCGTGACTCATACAGAGACTTCCACTCGTTCAGGAAAGCTTCAAAGTCAGGCTTCTCTGTGTAACAAGCTGAGTTATTAGCCAAGCCACGCTGAGGATTATCTACCCACCACTGCCCTGATTTAGCTCGTCGTATTCTGTCGTCGGTAAGATTACTGAGACTGATGAGGGCGCTGCGTCTGACTCCCCCAACGACAACGACTTGTGCAATCTTACAACAGAGGTCGTGACACTCGACGGAACTGAGTCGTCGTCCAGCAGATGCTCGAAAGACTTCCACGGTGAATTGGAAGAGGTCAACAAGAGGCTCTGGACCAGACGCTCTACCTCCGAAGGTCTTAAGGGCTGCCCCTGCAGGTCTAACTCCAGAAACGTCCCACTTGGGTACTTGACCGCTAAAGAGCATCGCGATAAGTTCCCGGTAAGATTTAGCCCATCCAATTTTGCTGTCAGCGACGTGTATAACTGTATCTGTGTCATGGAACTTCTCTGCAACCTCTGGTAGTTTAGTGATGTACTGGCGTTCCACACTGAAGCCAACTCCTGTGCCACACATGAGGACGTACATCATCTCATCGAAAGCTTTAGGGTGGTCTATAGGTAGATAGGAGCAGTTAAACCCAGCGACATTGTCCCTAGCCAGAGCCTCGCCTGCAGTCATTAATGCCCTCATGCTGGGCATTACGTCTAAATCATGCACAGGGTCAAATAGTTCCTTAGCTTCCTTCTTGGACAACTTCTCCTTACTGACCCAGAAGTCCAAGTAACGGTTCACAGTTTCTTCCCACGTCTCCCTACGCTGTTCTTCAGGCAGGTAACGGGCGTACCTTGATTTATGTATGTATTCTTGATATGCGTCCATTATAGTTCGTATTCTCCTCCGGTTATTAGTGACATCTTAAGTTGGTCCAACAGGAAGTAAAGCCCTGCTGTGTCCATGTTCGTAGAAACAAGGATGAAGTCTTCTGACTTAACAACACAGAAAGCCTCGTCGTAGCTTTCCAAGTCTTCCTTAGCGACGATAGCGTCAAACACCATAGGCACAGTGAGTTCGTCTGTTTTATTCTTCTGGTCGAAACCTCCTTCAATTACTTTCATTCTACAGCCTCCTGTTCCTCTACCATCTTGTTTAAGTACCACTGTGCTTTCTTCAGGTCCTGTAGACCATTCTTGAAACGCCAGCGGTGCAGATACTTCAGGACATTGCCCTCGCAGTAGTCAACAATGCCGTCACCCAGTTGCTGCTTAATGTAGTCAATGGCCTCCATGCCTCCCTGATTGTAGTGAGGTGGTCTATGAACCAGAGCGTCCCACTCTTTTTCCGTTGCTAAATCAATACTCATCTTCGTTCTCCTCTTCATCCTCTAGCTCTTCCGCGAATACCTCTAGTTTGTTTATCAGCTTGTCTTCAAACCTGTCCAGAAGCTCTTCGGAAGTTATCTCCAGTGCTTCCAGAAAGTCTTCAGGGTCGTAGTTGCGAAGTAGAAGTTCCTTAATTTCCTCCATTGTTAGAGACATCGTCCATCAACTCCTGTAGCGTATCTAATGTGTACCATTCAAGACCTTGTTTCTCACACCATTGAGACATAGTAATCTTACCTCCCTTCCTTACTTTTTTATTAGGATTCATAAGAACAAACACAAGGCTCTGGTAGTCCTCAAGACTGTCTCTGATGCTAGTGTACTTCTTAGTGTCTCCTTCCCTAAAGAAACCTTTGCACTCAACCAGCGTGTTGCTGGGGACGTGTACGAAGTCCGGTGTGTAGTTCCTGTGTATTGTGTAAGGTACTGTGTAGGGTTCGTACTCAAAACCCTCCAGTACTTCCGCTGTGTGTTCCTCAAAAACACTACGAAACTTCGATTTCTGGGACCTTCGGTTCATTGAATACCTCTGTTAAATAACGTGGACCTGCTGAATACGCGAACCCTCTTAAGGAAGGCCAACATTCTTTTTTGTATGAACAGTAGGAGCATCCTATAGCGAGTTTCTGGTTGCCGCTCTTGCCATCTGCGATAGTTTCGTAACATACCTCTGGTGGCTCCTCCTGCTCTACCATCTTTTTTATCTGGTTGATTCTTTCTCCTATGTCATAAGAGATAAGGTCGTACACAGGTGCTTGCGTGTCCTCAGAGTCATACAGCAGATAAGTCAGATGACCATTCTGTTTGTCCATCGCCAGCCAGCCAAACTTAGTTTCACCTTCTGAATGAGCGTAGCCTTTAATCTGTCCTATGTACCCAAAAGGGTCGTCGTAGGCCAGTGTCCCTTCCTTGAACTTCTTGAAGCCGTAGGTCGAAGTTGACTTCACGTCAGTCACAACCCCGTCTATCCTGCAGTCCATAGAACCTTTGATGCCGTTGACCTCACACTTCTTCTGCTCATCTGTCACTTGGTGACCAGCAGCTCTTGTGAGGAACAGTAGCAGTTCTTCAATCAGATGCCCATAGAGGAACTTGACGTAGGTATTGGGAGTCAAGTCTTCGCCTTTGTCAACGTCGTTGTACACATTCCATAGGAAACGTTCTTCACGTCCTATGTTGGACATACGTAGTTTACGTGAGTCGTCTCTGACCTCTGTAAACTCCTTACGCATGAGGTCCTTGACGTTCTCACCAAACTGCTCAATGCAGCTCTCGATGTCTACTCCTTCTGCTACGTCTTTAGACTCCACAAGTTTGTAGATGTCGCTCACTAAGTTGTAAGTATTTTTCATTTGTACTCTTCCGCTGTACTAGAGACGACAACTCTGGCCTGCTCCGGTGTGCATTTGAACCACTCGCCCTTACGTTCATAGGACTTCTGTAGCTCTGTGTGTGACTGTGATTCTGCCTTCCGACGATTGTTCACGTCATACTTATATTGTAACACATAATCTCTAAATGGGGAAGAAGTTTGGTAGCCATTCAAGCGGTCCTCAGCGTCTATAGCCATGCCTATCTTGACCCAGTCAGGGAAGTTAGGATTAGTTATAGCGTACACCTGACCCTCGACACTACTATCGTACTTCTCTAGGCTGCTAAAGGCTGCTTGTTCAAAGTTCTTGTAGCGTCCGGGTTTGTGCAAAGGGTGTGTCTTAGGTACGTTCTTACCGTTGACCCACATTCTTGTCTGCTCTCTTCTCCTAACAGCTTCAGGATTGTCTTTGTAGTACTTCCCATTTTCTTTAGTATAAATCATATTGCTTCTCCTTAGTGGGTCTCAGCCCATGTTGTGCCGACTTTGTATTCACCGTCCAAAGGGCATCTCAAGTTAAACTCAATACCTGCAGCCTTGAGACACTCTACTGCTAACCAACCAAACTTCTCTGCGTCTTTCTCTGCAACTTCTGTCTGAACTTCATCATGGATATTACCTATAATCTTGTAGTCCAAGTCCCAGCGAGTTGCGTAGTCGTCCAGTATCACCAGAGCTTTCTTCATCACGATTGCTCCTGCTGCTTGTAACAACGTGTTCAACGCTGAGTGTTCCGACCTAACTAGGAGTCTCCTGCCGTCGAGTCCTGTGAGGTAACCTCTTGCTGACGCATTTGAAACTCTGTCCTTAAGAGCTGCGAATGCTGGTAGATTACTGAGGAAAGATTCTCTAAGTTTTTTGCCTGTTCTTCTACCTCCTCCAGCCACTGTTCCAAGTTTAGCATCTCCTGCGCCGTATAGTAGGGCATAGATGAAAGTCTTAGCCTGAGTTCTTGATTCAAGTCCTGCAAGCTTTTGATTAGCTGTGTGTATGTCTCCGTTGATAATCTCATTGGTGTAAACCTCGTCCTTCATGTAGTGAGCCAGCATACGCAACTCAAGACCACTGGCATCGAAACCTACTAGCTTCTTACCTTCAGGCACAGTCCAGCAGGACCGACACTCGTGTCCATACGGGCTGTGGCTTGCAGGTACTTGAGCCATGTTGGGTGACTGATGCGTCATGCGTCCTGTGACTGCACCGTTGCTGATGACACGTCCATGTACCCTACCGTCTTCCTTCACATGCTGTAGCCATGAGTTGACCTGTGCGTATCTTTTTTGTAGCATCAAGTACTCACTGACGACCTTTGCTTCCGGTAGATTGATGGTGTCAAGAACTGCTTCATCGACTATTGGGTTGCCCTTCTCCGTGACTTTGTCAAAGCGTACCCCAAGTCCCGCAAGTCTCTTCGCAATCTGTTGCCTAGAACCCACATTAAAGACTTCAACCTTGTCCTTAAGTTTCTTCCCTGTCTTCTCTGACCATCTTTCATGGACGATGGGCGGGAACTTCTTCTGCAACTCTTCTTCAATTTCATTCATTCTCTCCTTAAATGTGGAACACAGGTCTCTCGCCAAAGACTGGTCCAGAACCCAACCGTTTTCCTCTTGCTGCTGCACTGCTACTTGCACTTTATGCTCTAGCTCAATGCTGACAGGTGAGAAACAAGACATCTCCTGTACCAACTTCTGGTGTACTGCTTCTGTTACGTTCACGTCCTGTATGCAGTAGTCAATCATTTCCTGTGACAACTGAGACCAGTCACTATGGTCACCCTTGGGGAAGCCTAAGTCATTGCCCCAGTTTCTGAGGGAGTGTCCACCTGACTTGCTTGGCTCACATAAGCGTGATAAAACCAAAGTGTCTAGGACCCTCCCAGAGTCAACTGTGATGCCCCAGAGACGTTCTAGGACAGGGACATCGTAACCTATTAGGTTGTGACCAACGACGCTCTGAGAGCCTCTGAGGGCTTCTGAGAGGCTTTCTGGGTCCTTGTGTACCAGAGTTACATCATTCTCCTTGGTAACAACGCACCAGATGGTGTCGGGAGTCAGACCATTGGCTTCTAGGTCAAGATAAATCAAAAGTCATCTCCTACATGTGGGTTAGCGACTTCACTCAGCCTACCTGTTGTGCGGTCATAAGCAAGGTAACAAGCAGGACCAGTTTCACCAGTGTAACGGTTCTTAAGTACCCTGACAGTCGTGGTGTTCCTGATTTCTTCATTTTCATGCTGCTGGTCTCGTTCCATACCTATGACAATGTCGGACAACTGTGCAATTGCCTGTGACCCTCTGAGTTCACCCAAGGATATCTGGGCACCGTCTTCATGTGCTTTGCCCTGTGACCGACGCAGGTGTGACACGAGGAACAAGCAGATGCCTGTCTCAGCCACGAGCGCCCTGAGCTTAGTCATGATTTCATCAATGGCTTTACGCTCGTCACCGTTTTCCTGACTTGACACAACGATACTGAGGTGGTCTAGGATTACGAACTTGCAGTCCAGAGCCTTCGCCATGTAACGCACACGCGCTAGAAGGTTGTCCGCAGAAGTAGAACCCCAATGGTCGAACAGGTAGTAACGCCCAGTGCCCAGTGTTGACTCCCAGAAGGGTCTCAGGTCTTCGACTGAGGTGTCTTCCTCTAGGTGCAGAGGTCTGTTCGCGGCCACTGACATGATGCCCAGTGTAGTACGCGAGAGGTCCTCTTCCAGAGCTAGGACACCAATGTTACCGTCGCAACGCTTGAGTAAGTCGTACTCAATCTCACGTATGAACTGAGACTTACCCATCCCGGAACCACTGGTGATGGTCACGAGTTCATAAGGCCTGTGTCCTCTGGTGATGGTGTTGAGTCCGTCCCAAGGGTAAGGCACTGACTTAACGTTCCTCTTCTCAACCAAGTTTTCCCAAGTGTCAGTACCTGCGACGATACCGTCAGGTCTGTACGTCTTGGCGTTCCACCATGCTTGCGTAAAGTCCTTGACTCTGTTAGCCATAAGCATGTCACTAGCGTCCTTCACAGGTAGCTTAATGACTTTGAGCTTGTTGGGGCTAAAGAGGTCCTTGACTGCGTCTACTGCTGCTTCTCCTGCTTTGTCGTTGTCGAAGCACAGGACCACAGTACCGTAGGACTCAAGCCACTCTAGTTGTTGCTTGACTTCCTTGGCTGCACTGGAAGCACCGGAGCGTAGGGACACTACGTCCCACTGTTTACCGGACATCTCGTAGACTGCCATTGCGTCTAGCTCACCTTCACAAACGGTGATGTACTTATTTGTTTTACACTGGTGTTGTCCAAAGAACCCAACTCCGGTTGTGTCACCGCTAGTGTGGAAGTTCTTTGTTTTCACCTCGCGTACTTTTGCAGACGCAACTTCATTTGTGCTGAGATTGTAGTAGGGGTAGTGGTGTCTGATGATTTCACCCGTAGTCGAGTACTCCACAGTGACACCGTAGCGTTGACAGGTGTCCTGAGACAGTCTCCTCTGGGGTATCGCTGCCACTACTCCACCCATACTCAGACGGCTAGGCTTTGCTGTTGCTGCTATTGTTAGTTCCATGTCACCGCCGTGTTTATGATAGTTACAACTGGCGCTGAAGCAGTGTGCCCCAGCGTCGTCGTAGATGGCTAGGGAGTCCGAAGAACCACACTTCGGACAACCCTCATGTCTAATGAATTTAGCCATTGCCCTAGAAGTCCGAAGGGTCACCTTCGGTCATCTCTGCTTCCTCCAAGACCTTCACAGCTTCGAGGTAAGTAGCGACTCCGTGTACAGGATGTTCCTGCCCTAGCTTGAACTTCAGGCGCACCTTAGAGTTGTAAGGTACTTCGCCGTTGTAGCGGTTGCCTTCGATGTCGAAGCGTTTGATGTCGTACTTAGACTTGAACTTCCTTTGCTTTGCGCCTTGGTAGTCCTTAATCTTCACACCCTGTGCTGCCAGTGTTGAAGCATCGTCTTCAGACATCGTGATGGTCATTGAGAAGGCTCCAGTGTCCTGACCGTTGTACACATCATGCTCAGTCAGTTTGCTAAAGTTTACAATGCCTTCGATAGTGGTGGCTGCTGCTGCCATAGGAATAATCTCCGTTGTTTGCGTTTGTTTTGACTAGTGTTTCTCACTCGCCATACTAATAGTATACCACAGTTTTCTTTGCCTTGTCACCTCCTTTTTAGTAAACAGGAGCAGTGGTCTGTATATACTGCCGTTACTCTGTAGTAACTACAGTAGTAACTACAGTAGTAACTACAGAAGTACTACTACTGTTTACTTCTTTAGTTTACTTCTTAAGTAGTAACCTAAGTACTACTTTAGTAGAGGGTATCATAATCTGTGTCCGGTGTCAAGAGGGTTCCTTTGATTTCTTCAAAGAAATTATCATCTTCCAGCTCACAAGCATGAACACTGCTCAAGCAGGTGCCGCAGAGGTCGTAGAACTCACCTCTAGCGTCCTTACGTGTTAGTTCGTATTCTTCCAAAAGTTTGTTACAGGCTTTGCATCTCATGTTAAATCTCCTTTGTATCCTTTGTGTTCACTATTAAAGCGTGAAAAAGTAAGTATGTTAGTATAGGTAACCATAAAGGCACCGTAAGCATCACTGCTACTGCTTTCTTTAGTTTCATTCCCATATGGACTCTCCTGTGTCAGAATATGAATACGAGAACCTGTCTTTGTGTAACTTGTGCAGCTCTGTAGGTGCCATACGTTTGTACTTGTCTCGCAAGAGGTCTTTGAGTACAAAACGCACGTCAGTGAAACGTAAGCTGTACAACTCGTCCAGTGCCAGATTGTCCACCATGTGTTCTACTGCTTTACTGCTAATTACTCCTTCCTCTGCGCTAGTGATGTCTATTTCTTCTGTGTCAATCATTGTTTACTCCTGTTGTGTTAGACATGCCCAAGAATAACTTATTTGGTCAGTGTTTGCAACTAGTTGATCAATCTTTTGTGCAATCAGCTGGCATTCTAGTTGTGCGTCACTGGAAATCCTTTGTTTTACCACTCGTGCAAAGGCTGCTAGAGACCCAGTCCAGTACCACTCAGTCATCATGGACTGTGGTAAAACCATACGTGCTTGCTCTGGTGCTACTCCAGACGCAACCATGTTCTGATACAGCGTCTCTGCGTTGTTCATTAGGTCCCAGTACCTCGCGTCCCAGCGTTCGCCCTGTGAGCCTGAAAATGTTTCTAAAGATGAACCTTGTTTCTTGTCCTGTGCTTTCAGTCGCCAGCCTTCAGGCTCATGAAACTCCGGTTTAAAGTCTACGTAGCGTCTAGAGACCTCATTCCAAACTAGACCTACCTGATGCTTCACTAGCTGCCTAGCGACGAACACAGGCGCTTTCAGCCTAAATTGTAACTGTACGTGTCCAAATGGTGTCCAGTGTTTGTGCCTTGCTAGGTAGCTTATAAGACTTTTGTCGCGTCCAGAGAACTCATGTGACTCTGCAGCAAATGATACTCTGGCAGCATTGGCTACCGTCAGGTCACTACCCATTATTTCTAGCAGCTCTACTTTCATTCTTCTTTCTCCTCTTTTAATAGATGTCGTTCCATTCCCGTGAGAAACCTGCGCTGATGAGTCTCAATTCTTCCCCACTTATACGCGCACCAATACAGGAATGTACTCTCTCGCAATTCTTACGAGACTTTTCTCCTGAGCGGCGTAGACTATTGAAGTCCTCTTCCATCTTCTTTAGTTCAAGGAAAATTTCGTCAAGTGTATCGTTGTCCTCCTCTTTCCGAAAGTTATAGTTGCTGCCTATGACTTCATTATTAATTATAGACAGTGACAGGACGGCAGAGCGTAATGCTTTTCGTGCTGTCTTCATTTCTTTCAATAGTTCCTTTTCTGTGTAATTTCTCATCTTCGTTCTCCTCTTTTTTAAAACGCTCTATAATTTGTTCACTTTCAGACTCTGACACTTCCAGTACTAATACATCTTGTATTTGCATAGTCGCAGGTGGCAGTTTGTTTATCCTCTTATCTGACCCATATAGAACTGCATGTGCTACCTGCTTCCACCAGTTACGTGTTTTGTGTTTAGTCATTCTTCCTCCTCCTCCTCAGATTAGGACAGGGCTTTCTATTAGACGCCTTCGTCCTTCAAGTTATATCTCAAACATCCTACCGTTGATATCAAAAGTTACTACAAAGTAGACTGAAGCAATCGCCCAGAGGATACAGACACCCCAAAACACATACTGTACGTCCTTGTCTGTCAACTCTCGCTCTACTAGGTCATAGTAGATTGCTTTGATTTCAAACTGTATCCGCTTGATTAACTTCTTAATCTTGTTCATATGTTTACATGCTCCTCTTTTACCGTGAGTTTTACGACTACTTCACCGTCTGGGTGTGTGCTGTAGATGCTTATTAAACTATCTCGCATCGCCAACGCTTCAGATATCTGTACGTCTAGGTTGTCATAGTCTCTGTACATGGTCACACATGCCAGCACTATCTTCTTGTCGCGTGTCGCCACGTTGTCCACTAGTTTATAGTCCCAGTGATACGCCTCTAGAATTATGTCCGCTACTTCTCTATTGATTATAGCCATTGTGGTGCCTCTCGTTTAGTCCAGTTCATTTGTATTTCACTTCTTCTCACTTTGTAGTATGCACGATATGCTTCTACAGTGTCAAGCCCTCTGCACTCATCGTACATGCACTGTGGTGGTGCTTCAAAAGGCAGCTCTGGGAGGTCCTTTGGGATAACCTTAAGATACCGCAACTTCTCTCGCTGTGTCTTGTGAACCCTACCGTAGCGATAGGTGTACTCTGCAAACAGAGCTTGTAGATGGTCTAAGCCCCACTGATACGCAACCTGAGACGACCTGAGCCACTTTGTGCTAGGGTGGTTAGCATGGGTCGTCTTGTAGACAAAGGGCGCTTGTGGAGTCTCTGAGAGCCTGTGTGCAGTACTGAGCATCTGTGCAGTCTCGAGTATCATCTTGACTACGTGCTTGTCACATTGCATCTGTGCTGCTAACTGTGGGTCATCGTGTGTGTAAAATAGATTCATTAGTATCCTCCGGTTAGTTTTATTGTTAGAGCATCAGCGTTTGCCTCAAAACAAGCCCCTGCTTTCATTAGACTTACAACCACTTCTAGAAATGTCGATAGTTCCTCACAGTTTACTTCATAGTTTTCCATTGTTGCTCTCCTGTTTATGATTCATAACTGAAATAGATTCTTTTGTATTCCTCGCCGCCTTCGCGCATGATACTCTCTAGGTACTTCCTGTTTTCACTGCCTTTGTCATATGCTCGTGGGTCTTCCGACCTCTCGTAGTACCAGTCGTGTTTATCACATAATATCTTGAACTCGATTAGTGTCTTTAGTTTGTCCATTTATTCTACTCCTCACAATTTGGTCTGATGTTTTTAAAGTCTGGCATGCTGCCTGTGCAAACGTCTAGCCTGTATTGCTCGGCCTGTTTCAGCTCATGGTCTAACTCATCACTACTTACCCATGCAAAGGCACAGGTTAACGCAGCGGCTATGGTTATCTTTTGGTATGTGTTCATAGTTTACTCGATATACTCATGTGGTGGTATTCCTGTTTCTAAAAACTCTCGCTCACTTGAAGTTAAGTCCGGCATGGCATCGATAATCAACATGCCTTCTACTTCCCAACTATATATCTCTGAACACGTCACGTCAATATCCATTGCGTTGAGCTTGTTTGTTATTGGTGATATCTTGTGTATTAACATTATGCTACCTCTATTGCGCTATAAAAGAATATTGATTGTAGCACTGTATCATCTGATAAACAAGTGGCTTTAGGAAACATACCATCAGCGTCAAGTGCATCACTCATTCCGTACAGGTCTACTGTATAGATACCATCTGATAGATTGTCTTCTATATGGTCTGCAATAGAGTACCGACCTGATACAAACTTAAGCCAGCCCAGTTCGTCATCTGTTAGGGCGTATTGTTCCCCGTCTTCTAACTGGTAGTGGTAGTTCTCTAGGTCGCTGTCCTGTGCCCGTAGGCTTTCGTTTGTGTGTGTCATACTATGCTACCTCCTCACCGTCTAACATTACAATGCCTTTGCGAGTGCATACGTCAGCACCTAATGCACGCAAACGACTCATGGTGGTACGTGTGGGCCATTGCATAAGGGTCTCCGTGTCTACCTGTACGTCATCACCAAAGCGCCACACTCGTGCTATATGATGGCCGTGTAGGAATACAGACTGCATGCCGTTGTTGTGTGTAACTACTGTGGTATTGCCATTGCTCCAGTTGTCACCGTTGGCAATCGCTCTGTTCATCTCTAGCTCTATTTTTCTCATGATGTTACTCCTCATTTGCTTGTAGTTCTTCCAGTACTTCAATAGCGTATTCTAACGCCTCGTATTCTGTGTCTATGCCGTAGCAAGTGAAGCAATGATAGTCAGCCCACACGCCTCCTACTGGACACTGAAAGTTGAATGTTGCGCTATTGTTCCATTCAATACGTAAATACTCACCGTTATGCTCTAGTTCCCAATGTGTCATATTGTGTTGCTCCTGTGTTATTAACTAATGTGCTTACAATAGCAGACTGTGTAGCCATTGCAAGCACTATTTCAATTATTTACAAAATATTACCCGCGACCTGTAACAGCGCTACTATAGGGTTCCTATCTTCTCTCTCTATACCGTATTCCTCAGCAATCCATGTTTTACCGCACTGTATGGCTGAGACTTGTTTCCTACCGTCCTGCCTTAATACATAGCCTTCGAACAGCGTCTCTCCTTCGTGCTTCTCTACGTAGCTTATGGCTTCAAACTGCTCGCCCCTGAACGTCACTAGACTTTTATAGTTATCTACGCGAGTTACTGTAGCTGTTTCAGTGTCTCCAGACCAGTCTGCTGAGTTGAAAGTTATGGTTTCTGTATTGTTCATCTTGTATTTCCTCTGTTGCGTTGGTTGATGTAGTAACAATAGCAGACTGTGCAGCCATTGCAAGCATTTATTTACTTATTTTTACAATGATGCTTTGGACCTCTAAAGGCCCAACATAAGCTCACACACTTGTCAACCCCAGTTTCTCCCCATGCAAAACCCATGCCAACCCTAGACATGGCACAGATGTTGCTACCCATGCAAGACTCGTGCCAACTCTGGGGTCGACTAAAGTTGGCACACTTGTTGCTACGCAAGAAAACACTTGACAACGTCACAAAAGTATGCACAAGTTGGGACCGGGGGAGGGGGTTGCCTTCTGTTGTTAATTGTAGTAGCTACCTAGGCACAAAATAGGTGAAAATTAGGAATATTACCCCGTGTATTAACGACAGTAACTACTTGTTTTACCTTGTATTACTACAACTGACCACCCACAGCTATAAATAGCTTGACTTCTGTGAATACTTGTGTTATACTATAGTTGTAATTAGGGACAATTTGTGTTATGACCACTGAAATTAAAAAGAGAGGCCGTGGCAGACCCCGGAAGTCAGAAGTAGCCGCTGTAAAACCCGGTAACAAGGGTAAAGTAGGCAGACCCAAGGGTGACGCTGCTATTATAAACGAGTACAAAGCTCGTATGCTGGCTTCTCCTAAGTCAAGAAAGGTCCTAGAGACTATTTTTGATGCAGCTCTTGACCACGACCATAAGAATCAAGCTTCTGCATGGAAGCTAATTATGGACCGTATGTTGCCAGTAGGTGCATTTGAAAGAGAAGTTGCTGCCTCCGGTGGTAAAAGTGCCATACAGATTAACATCACTGGTGTTGGTACTGTAGATGTAAACGATGCAGCCCATAGTGGTGCTGCGGTCAGTGGTGCCGAAGCTTCCATAATTGAAGGAGAAGTAGTTAATGAATCTTGAGTTCTTTACCTTAGACGAGTTCAACTGCCAAGTCACTGGTGAGAACAAGATGGAACCAGAGTTCCTACAGAAGCTTGACCGTTTACGTGCTGGGTGTGGGTTCCCGTTTGTCATAACGAGTGGTTATAGACACCCCATAGAGCATCCTATTGAAGCATCCAAGGAAGTTCCGGGGACCCATGCCCAAGGCATTGCTGCAGACATCCAGATAATCAGTGCTTACCAGAGGCACGTCATTGTGTCTGAAGCTCTGAAGCTAGGCTTCACGGGTATAGGCATTGACAAAACATTTGTACATGTGGACACAAGAGGTACGACTCCTGTGATGTGGTTGTACTAAGACGTGGACCTAGACATCCAGTTACTGCCTTGGCAGCAAGAGGTCTGGGCTGACGACACTAGATTCAAGATAGTCGCAGCAGGTAGACGTACAGGTAAATCCAGACTTGCTGCTTGGCTGCTTATTGTGAACGCTCTGCAGACTGAACGTGGACAAGTGTTCTACGTAGCCCCTACACAGGGTCAGGCCAGAGACATCATGTGGCAGACGTTGTTGGAACTAGGCAACCCTGTGATTACAGGTAGCCACATTAATAATCTACAGATTAAGTTAGTCAACGGTGCAACCATCAGCCTCAAAGGTGCCGACAGGCCAGAGACTATGCGTGGTGTGTCACTGAAGTTCTTGGTGTTGGACGAGTACGCAGACATGAAGCCTGACGTATTTGAGCAGATACTTAGACCTGCTTTGGCTGACCAAAAGGGTTGTGCTATGTTCATAGGTACGCCTATGGGTCGCAACCACTTCTATGAACTCTACAAATATGCAGACTTAGGTGACGATGAAACTTATAAAGCTTGGCACTTTACTTCCTATGATAACCCAATTCTGGACCCAAATGAAATTGACACTGCAAAGAAGTCTATGTCGAGCTATGCGTTTCGTCAAGAGTTTATGGCTTCGTTTGAAGCTCGTGGGTCAGAAATGTTTAAAGAGGACTGGGTAAA
>Ga0208645_1001059_pt1 | contig 25683 bp, 45 predicted proteins | sample VirMetDEL_Sep_01_FD_184519 | JGI IMG/M metagenome (GOLD analysis project Ga0208645, IMG submission 184519) | Aqueous microbial communities from the Delaware River and Bay under freshwater to marine salinity gradient to study organic matter... | ecosystem: Environmental > Aquatic > Marine >... | reverse complement strand
GTCGCGCGTTACCCGTAAGCGGCAGCTTGCAGAAGAACCTAACGTCTAGCACTGCGCTTTGCCTGTGCAAATCTTTTATTAAAATTCTGCGCCATAGACCGCCTTGCTGTACGCGAACCTTCTTCGTAGAAGCTAAACTGATTATCTATAGTCACTGGTGACTGTTCTAACAAATACAAGCGTTGTAGTGGATACCTCTGCTGCGTTCTTCTACGCAATATCATCTCGTGCCCGTTTACCGTCTGCCTAAACGTGCGCGGCTTATCTAGTGCTGGTCGCGGTCTGTTGCCAGCAGTAACACCGCCTCTTGCTCTAGTGCGTAGGTCTTGCGCTGGTATTGCTAATGAACGCCCTTCTGGTGTCTTAACACCGCCTACTGCTAAACGCTGTAGGTAATCTCTGTGCCGCGCACCTGTTGGATGGTTTTGCACTGTAGCGGTTAGCTTACGCTTAGTAGCCCTGTTCTCTCCGCGTATAGGCATCATCACTGCTTTCATAAACGCAGGGTTTCGCAGCTTAACACTTTTAGGCCAGACGCGTTCTATCGTATCTTTACGCACTTCAAACGCTGCATCGTTCAACGCCATAGATGTAGCAAATGGAATTTGATTGCGACCGAACGCATCTATAGCTTTAGTAAACGTGCTAATGTTACTGGATACGTTTATCTGCATTAGTGTACTGTCCCATCTTCTAGCTGTAACACAACAACAGTATCGCCTAAAACGTCTGTAAAATCTAGCAGTGCCTCATCGCATTCAGTGCAGTTAATCGTGCCGCTATGCTCTATCACATAGCATTGCGTGTCTTTACCGCAAGCTTGGCACGTTACATCATCAGCAAAGAAAGTTACCATATCATCCATAGCCGCACTGTTGCACAATAAAAAAGGGCGGTCAATCCCGCCCCTTTATCTATAAATCATAAGGGTCTATATCCCCGTCCCTTAAAACCTGTATGGTTCGGGCTATTGAATTTGTGTATAACTCCCACTCATTATATTCCCAATCATTAGGCTTTTCTTCTAACAGCTTTAAGTGTAGCCGCTTTAAATAATCCAGACTAACATCACTTTGATAATCCGAATGAAACTTATAAGACTTCATAACTTCCCCCCCTAGTTACCCAACCATACTATCAGATGCCACCACGTAGGCTGCCCCTCATAAAACTTTAACCATCCTGCTGTAAAGGCGCACATTACAACAATCATTATAACGCTTTCAGTTACCGCTTTCATATCAATCCCCTTTCGGGCAGGGCTGTTAAGCCCACACCCTTTCTTCTACAAATGAACGTGCCTCTGAGTAACGTCTGCTATGGTGGTAGCTAGAAACATCTGCCCAAACCAGTGAGCCATCCTTACGCTTACGCTCAACCAAAACCGCAACGCGTTTGTTAGGAATTTTTACAACGCGATATTGATTTTCTACCCCGATAAATTCGCAGATATCGCAACCTTCTGTACCCCAATACGTTACGTTGCGGTCATCTCTGGTTATTGAAACTGTCATTTTTTTAACTCCCTTATAAATGACGTTGTACCTGTTATCATCTTACCACAACGGTAATAATAGGATCAAGTGTTTTTTTCACTTTTTTCTAATTTTTTTTCATTAACGATATCTAAGCCACATATAACGCAATGCCAGCCAAATACCCGCCCTACTAACTGGCTAAGACATTTCGGGCATAAACCCTGCTTTAAACGCTTGGCTATCTCGCCATTCCCCTGCTCAATCATCTTCTAGCCTCTGGTATTGCTGATGGTCGGTTTTGCTTGTAAAAGCGTTTCATCGTATCACTCAACGCATCCCATTCATCAGCGTTAAATACTTTCTTTTGCGCCACGCCAAAGTTATCCCCTGTTGGCTTGCTGTAACCGCGCTGCGGCTTGTCTGCCTCGCGCTTGCACCAATTCTTGAAAAATGCTGATGGGGATGCATAAGCTGCTTTATTGCCGTTCTGCTCATCCCATAGCCTGATGCTATCCATAATGCCATCTGGTGATAGCCCCTTGCCTTTAGCATACTGTCTGCACTCATCATCTAACTGCCATTCAGATATTTTTATCTTTCCCCCCTTCTTTTTGTTAAGGGTTCTATAAGAGTTAGTGTGCCAACCTGTCACCCCTAGAGGTGTCACTGTGTCACGTGTCAGAGTGTCACCTATAAAGATTTCATAGATATCTGTTTTGTTATAACGCTTATATCTGATGATTAAGCCAGCCTCTTCTAGCATCTTTAATTTGCGGATTACGGTGCGCCTACTGCATCCCGTTATTTCGGTAATCGTATCTATGGAAGGCCAGCAAGTGCCAGTGCTATCGTTATAGTGGTCAGCTAGCACGACCATTATAAACTTAGCTATAGGGTCAGGCATTGGCGTTTTCATCACTTGCGATAATTTATTGATGCTCATATAAGCCCCCCTGCACTATCTATCAAATCTTCGATAAAATCATCGCACTGGTTATTTTTATCTACACATCTGCAAATAAACCAGCCTACGTTGCCAGTGTTATCTTCTGGCTCTAGCACCCACCCACTGCCGTTGCAGTAGCGGCAATCCTTATCCGCTTGCTCATCAACCATCTTTAGCTGCCTTCTCTATTAACTCTTGCGCTAACCAAAGCATTTGCTGTTTTGTCATGCGCCTAAAACTACACTCGCCATCTACTGTAACCAATATGCCATCATCATAAACCGCCATCAAAACCTGTTTTATATGCTCTGCGTTATCATCTTCTTTTATCAAGATGCCATAACCAGCAGCAGGGTCATAATGGTACGTTAACGGCTCAAACCGCCAACCCTTCGGCACTGGTGCGCCTTTCATGCTGTAACGTATTATCATCGGTACGCAATCATCGTAAAATCTTCGATAGGAAAGTGCATCATCACATCTTCATCGTTAGGATCGCCCCTATCTTTTCTGCCGCCCAAAGCCGCAAAGCTATCAGATGTAAGCGATATATGCCCTACCGCATCAGTCCAGCCAACTAGCAAAACTACCTTTATGCCGTTATCTACCCACTGACGCGCATATAATACCTTGCCCACGTTGACCATTAAAGTAGGATATTTTTTATAGCTAAATGAGCGCGTCTTAACTTCGACCATACCCACCAGCACTTTATACCAGTGACCATTAACGCGCTGCGGCTTCAATATGCCATAATCCACTTTATGCTTTGGTGGAAAAGGCGCGTAGTCATAGCTATAATGCTTGCAAAAAGCTTTTATCATGCGCTCCTGACGCGCTACATCTTCATCTGTTTCATAAATCGGCATTTGGCTTCCTCACGCTTTTACGTCTTTGCATTGCTTGCTTTAATGAGTTACGTGCTATAACGCCACTCCCATACTGCGGATCGCTAAAAAACCATCCACTCATCAAATATTTACGCCTTTGGTTTAAGTGCGCTTCAAACTCTTCAACAGTCATTTGTGATGCTAGTTTCATAGCTTCCCCGCTAATAAGTTTAAAAAATCTTCATAATCGATAACCGCTAAAGGCTTTTTGCGGTCTGCCCCTATAACAAGCGCATCTGCACCTTCGATATTCTGGTAGATAAAAGCAAAGCCGTTTGCACGTTTCTTTGCCTCTATCTCCCATACCTCGCGGCCTACCTTAATATGCACATCGTTCTTGATACTGCCAGCACCACTTAAAGGCACTCTATATGCCTCTAAGTTATGTGCTTTGGCAATATCGACTAACTGCCGTTCAAAGCGGCTGCCCTTTTCTTTATTCCGATTTGGCATCTTCTAACCAATCTTCAAAGCTAACCGCACCGTTTGTAGCCTGTTTAATTTCATTCGCCATTCTAATAGATGGCATCCGAAAGCCGTTAGCCCAGCGATGCACTGTTGGCGGCTCTACGCCCATAAGGTGAGCGAAAGCCGTTAAACTTTCGCCCTGCGTTTTAAGATATTCAGAGAGTTTCATAATGTGGCCTCAACCCTTCTTTATTGGCTTTTGCTACGCGCCTAGCCTTTTCACGATCTTCACGCTGTTTGCGTTGTGCGGTAGTCTGCGCTTTACGCACCACCTTGCTATCTACAATCTGCGTAAACATCCAATTACTGCCATTATCTTTATGCAATGGCGTTAATACACCTAAGATTTTAAGCCTACTGACGTGAGACCTAACACTGGCAACATTCCAATTAAACGAAGATTTTTTGCATATTTTCTCTGCCCATACATTGCGAGTAAGGCTATCGCCAACCCTAAAATATTTACACAATATATCGTTAATCTGTTCGATAGTAGCAATATCATATTTTTGCCTATTCGCAGCCCGTAAAGATTGCTTTTTAACCTCTACCTTATTTATGCGTATATCCTCGCCCAACAAAGTAGCCAATTCTGGCGGCTGTTCTTTAATAGGCTCAATAGTCAACACTTCGCCACGGTAGCTACTGGTTAATGCGCCAAGCCTAGTGCCTAGCTCATCCTGATTAAGCACAAACTTCATAGTGATTTCAAACTTAGACATTTATCTATCTCCCTTGTTAGATGTCGTTACCACAACGGTATAATTATTTATTAGATAATGTAAAGAATAAATGTTAAAAAAAGTTATGGATGATAAAAATATGCACGAATTAGAGAAGCAAACCTATTGGTCGTTTAGCCGCGCTAATCAGCCAAACGGCTATTTTTTCTATTGGTATGGCACAAAGACCGCAGAAGAACGCGCTAAGCACGTTATCGGTGAAAGTGGGCAAATAGGTAGCTTTGTGCATGAAGGCATCCAGCTTGTAGTAAGCCACGGCTTAGATATAGAACAGGCCATAGCTACAACAGAAGCGGCATTTGATGAAAAGTTTATTAGTGAAGATGATGTAAAGCGTTCACGTTTTCGTGAAATGATATCCCCTATGATACATCAAGCCGTTGATATGCTTGGCAAATACAACTTCACAAAACCTAAAGATGAGCTAAAAATAGAATGCAATTTGCCTGACATAGACCTACCGTTTATCGGCTATGTTGATTTAGTGGGCGAAGGTATGTTTTGCGAAATGAAAACTAAATCTGTTAGCAAATCGCGTGTACTTAAAGACGGTACGCAGGGCTGGTCTAAAGGCCGCTTGCCTAACGATGAGCCAGACTGGTCGCACGTTAAACAGGTAGCCTTATATCATCACGCTACAAAGCTAATACCGTCTATCTTGTATATAGCAGAACATGATGCAAAACTGTTTACGCCTTTTAATTGCGAAAGATTAGGCGATGCTATGCTGGCTACTGCGCTAGATGAGCTACGCAAGCAAACGCTGATAAAGCAAAACCTGATTAAGATATCACCCGACCCGAAAGTCCTAGCTGGTCTGGTAGACCCTGACTGGCAGCATATGTATATCTGGAATGATGAAAAGCAAAGAGAGGAAGCTAAACGGTTATGGCAAATTTAATGAAGTCGCTTAATGAATTTAGGCAAGCATCGTCAGTAGGTAAATCTGGCAAAAATCCTATGTTTAAATCTCAATACACTACGCTAGGGGATGTGCTAACCGCTATCTCTAGCGCGGCTGATTACGGTCTAGGCTGGCAGCAGTTTTTTACTGGTCGCACTTTGGTAACTATCGTATCGCATATAGAAAGCGGTGAGAATATCCGCAGTGATATTGAGCTACATCCAGAAAGCGATAAGCCGCAAGCATTTATGTCATGCGTTACTTATTATAGACGCGCTAGCCTGATGACTATGTTTGGTTTGAACGCAGACGATGATGATGGTAATATAGCATCAGCAACAAGGGGCGCGGCTTCCTCCAACACGCGACCTGTTGCGGGGGCTGGTGGTACTTCCTCCCTTGCGCCACCAGCCCCTTCACGCCCTTCTAATCAAATATTAAAAGATGCCTTGACCGTCTGCGCTACAGTGGATGAAGTTACTGGCGTTTATAAGAGACTGTTTGCGGAAAAAAACTTTTCGCCAACAGAAGCCCAGCTAGGGATGTTAACAGAAGCTAAAGAAAGGCTTAAAAGCAATGGATTATGATAACACTAATCGCGGTGCGTTATTTAAGAACGACCGAAAAGATAAAGAAACGCAGCCTGACTATAAAGGCGATATAAACGTTAATGGCACTGAAATGTGGATTAGTGCTTGGCTATCTACTTCTAAGGCTGGCAAGCCCTATATGAGCCTGTCTGTGCAGCCCAAAGAAGAACAGGCGGCAACACCAGCAGCGCAGCCAGCTATGGATGCTATAGATGACGCAATCCCCTTCTAGCGCAAAAATATCTGTAGATGCTAACGGCCTAGCCGTTAGTGTCGCAGAACAGGATTATATAATCACGCTAAATAGTGCTGATATGGTAGGGCTAGCTATAGAGCTATTGAATAAGGCGCAAAATCTTCATGTTCAAGAGAAAGAAAAAGAAGCAGCAGAAAGACGTGCCGCCACCACCGCGCTTTGATAAATGTGCGTGGTGTGAAAAGCCAGTAAACCTTAATGGCGTTTTTACTTGCGATGGCAGGGGCGATACTCTGCACGTTGAATGCTTCAATAAGCGATGGGGTCTGATTAAAGATGCGTATTGATAAAAATGTGCCGATGCCTAACAAAGGCGTATCGGGCAAAAACAATTTCATAGCCGATTTAGAAGTTGGCGATAGTATCTACACCGAAGATAAGTATGATCGTGACCGCATCCGCGCTGCGTTTAAATATCGCAACATTCCATATATCAGTAGACGCGAAGGCGAAGGCTGGCGCATTTGGCGCAGTGATTAATCTTTTTTCTTTTTGCCAAAATCTAGCCCCAAATTCTTCATCGCGCGTTCACCATACCAAAAGCCTAGAGATAGCAGATTAAGCTGCCATAGCATCTCCATAGCCTCATCTGATACATTGCGCGTTAGAAAGCCGTAGATAAACGCCCCTGCTAAAAAGTAGGTAAGCACTGGTCTAACAGTACCTCGCAAAATCTGGATGCTTATATGCACATCTTTTGCCGCGCCTTCGTACTGCACCACAAAATCTCTAAACGTGCCTTCCGCTTTAGCTACTTCTGCCACCATTTGCGCTCTAGCCTTTTCTTTGGCTTTAGGGTCGGGTATTAAATCAAGCGTTTTTTCTATAGCTGGCTGTAGAAGCGGTAATAATGCCTGTATCATCTCAATAACTCCAAACGTTACTGCGTGGCGTTTTAGTGTAGATATCTAAGTGAATAAACCTGTTATGGCCCTTTTGCGCTACACCAACGCCTGTAAAGCCTAACTGGAAGGCCAACGCAAGTATGTGATAGGCTTCCTGTCCAGTACAAGCTATATCAGCCGCTAGCCCCATAGTGTGAATACCAGCTTTATCTTTAGCCGCTTCAATAGGATGCGTAGCATCACGATAGCCGCTAGTAACTGTAATAGGCTTGCCATACTTTGAGCGCAAGGCTTGCATCTTTTCCATTAAAGCCGCATCCATATCGCATTTGCCAGTATGTGAGCAAGCAAACTCTTTTTCACTAAAGTTAGGATATTTAGACCAATCCATCAGCAAAACCCTTCCCGCACAATTTGCACTGCTTTTTGCCAGCTATCCATTTCTTTATGCACATCATCGAAAGCCGACAGGTTGTATCTTTGGCTGGTTTTATTGATGGAAGAGGCTGCGTAGAAGATACACCGCCTTTTAAATAAACTGCAATGACATATGATATCATATTGGTCGTGCCTTAACTGTTTTTTGCCGCCACTGCCATTATTGAAGTGGTAGCACCTAGACCTTCCTTCTCGCTCTTCCCTAGGAAAGCCGCTTTTAACTTGTACCCTTAACGCGCCTATTTCATCAAACGCCACTAAATCATAGCCATCGGTAGGAACGTGCGCGGCAGACCAGCCTTCAAAGCCCATAATGACGCTACAGGCTATCATCTCCCCTATCGCACCGCTTATGGTAGCCGATGGCATCAGTCTGCCTTAAACCGCTTCCAAATGGCTTGCATTGTGTCAGTTTCCCAGATGCGAATAGCGAACCAAATTATAGTCAACCCTGTAGCAATCACCGTTAGCATCTCTGGCAACATCCCCATCAATACTGCGCCAGTGCTAGTCGCAGCCGTTAAATCTATTGGCGTTTTGCTATCCATCATAAAAGCCCATTTTGTTTAAGATACTCAGCCCATAGGTAAATAATATATCCACCCACTGCTATACTTATAACACAAATACAAACGGCTAGCATCATTTCTCTATCTCTGCGCTTTTTAGCCTCATATTTTAGCCTGTCTGCTTTTCTTTTACGCGCCATAGATAATTCACGTTGGAACGCATCCCACGCACCTACCCCGCCACCAAATAGCATCATATGGCTGCGTAGCTCATCCATAGCCTTTTTATGCGCTAGCTTTGCATGACTAATTGCATAAGCCTCTTGCTCAGTAGTAGCCAGCTTGCGTAATACGCCTTTATGCTGCCCTGTCTCTGCTATTTGTATTTGCGCGTCTAACTCACCTAGCTTCCCAACAGTAGGCATTAGGCTAGCAACATCTTTGCCAGCCTTTATACCAGTGCTAATAGCCCCTGCAATCTTTGTTACAGAGGCAGCTAAAGTAAGTATCTCAATCATGATTTACCTATGAATAGGGATTATCACCGCAAGCAGAAGGCCAACTAGCCTTTAACGCAGCAATATCAGTAGCACTATCGCCAGCCGTAGTCGCATCGCGTAGAGCCTGTTTATCAGCTACGATTTGCGTAGTATCTGCGCTAGTTTCCTGTGCGCGTGTAAAATCTACGTCTAAAGCCTCTAATAATGGCTTGCGTGTTTCGCGTATTTTATCTTTAAAGATTTCTTTTGCTTTGGTTAAATCTTCGGATATCACGTTGCCAGATAATGACCACGCGCCCCGAAAATCACGATTAGCAGGAACGGTAGCAGTTGATGCGTCTATGCTGTTCCCATCTTTATCAAGAATATATGTAGTTACAGCCATCGGTTATACTCCTATGCGGCTAATTCGTCAGATATGCGCCAAGCGTTGCGCCATTCTCTAGTTTGAGGCAGTTGCCCCTTGCGGCATATAACCATCTTTGGCTTGTTACCGCTATCCCAATTCTGCCAGACGCTTTTAGGTATGTCTTTCATAATGAGAAATTCAATTACTTGCTCTTCGGTCATCGCGCCCATTGGCTCTGTATCGTGTAGCAAATAGCCGCGCGTATGCTTTTTAAAATCTGGCTGCGCTTCATCTTCTGCTAACGCCCAATAATTTTCTATTTTTGGGATGATGCCGCCATTCATGCAAGCCGCCATAAAATTAGGGTCTGGCACTAATATTTTAGCGCACTCATCTACGCTATCTTCGTAGACCACCCGATAATCAGACTGCACAGGCTCTAGATGTTCTTTAGCCCACCCCAAACGCAGCCATAGATGTGTACCTTGAAATTCAGGTGTGTTCATTTATGCTAGGTCTCCGTGAATAGTGGTCAAAACAAAATCATTATCTCCATATGCACCAGTATTGCTTGAGGTCGTGCCTACTAAAACAGTGTTAGTGTCTACTGGACTATTACTAGCTGAACGGTCGCCAGCAGATGAAACCACTTCGCCAACGCAAGAAACACTTGCGAAATCATCATTGTTTAGCGAATTGGTCAGGTTTACATCGTAACGGCCAGTATTATTATCTACCAAGCTGCTCAAATTTAGGCTGTCCCTAGCCGCAATAGTACCAGTACCATTAAAATTAACCCAAGCCTTCGCACTACCATTCACAACGTACTGCGTATCAACCGACCCTGCGGTGCTGTGTTCCAGCGTATCTGCTATAATCTTGCCAGCCATTATGCTAGGCCTCCGTGCAGTGCAACTAAGTTATATGTTCTGTCTTGGCTTGCCCCAGTGTCTGTTCTATAGCTTTGTATTCTTGCCGTTGTTGTTGTGGGGGCAGTAGTAGTAAAATTTACTGATCCGCCATAGCCATTTGTGTAGTTCAAAACATAATCTGCACTATTAAAAGCGTTGCTAAATGTCAATGTTGTTGCGCCAGTACCGTTATCAGAAATGCTCGAAACTGAAAAACTGTCACGGGTTGCTATTGTGCCAGTACCGTTGAAATTAATCCACGCCTTCGCCAAACCCTGTTGCAGTTGCATCGTAGCAGAACCAGCAGTAATCGTCACATTGCCAGCAGAAGTCTTGCCAGTGAGATTGTCCGTAATCACCGTACTCATGCGAGCTCTCCTATTGATGATACCCAAACTTTGCTAAAATCGTACATAGCACCATCAGCAGAACTACTTGAACCGTAAGCTGTGCCATACTGGACTGTTGTTGTAGTTAATGCATCGATTGTGTTTCCTGAATTTGTGCCTACAACTACTGTACTTAACCCTCTACCAGACCCGCCTGTAGCACTAGCCCCGTCAGCCGCTGTATTAAATAAAGATACGGTTATACATCTATCGTGAGCAGAAGAAAAAGCTGACGTTATATTAAGCGTGTAAACGCCAGTTTCTTCATCTGTGACACTGGTTACGTTTAGCGAACCCTCAATATCATTATTAACACCATCCCAAGAAATCCACTGTTTTGTAGCCTCTTGCTTCGTCAGCGTGACAGGGCTACTGCCATCTGCCGCTACGATTGTATCTGCTTTTAATGTACTCATGCGATCACCAAGTTACCATTGACAGTCAATGTAACCCCTGTTGCCACTGTCAGGCTAAAGAAAGCCCCAGCGTTATCACCTGATGCGATGGTAGTGTTTGTGTCTAACTGTTGCTCATGCACCCGAAAGATATCGCCCTTGCCGTTAGTGGTATCACCTGTCGCACCGTTCTCGCCCTGAAAGTAGCCAGCGCCGCCACCAGAAGCCGCACCAGCAGGGCTAGCGGTGTCTGCGGTTTGGTCTACGTCAAATAAATCAATCCACGCATCATCGTCTGCATTACGCATTTTTAGCTTGTTAGCCGTTGTATCGTACCAAAGCTGATAAGCATAAGTAGTGGATGGTGCAGATGAACCAGAGTTAGCACTAACAATTGCAGAAAGCGCATTATTCAAATCTGTGCGCGTTGCTGGAAATGTTTGGTTTGCTATGACGTAATCGTGTTGTGCCATTTGTTATACCCCTGTCGCAACATAATCAAATAATCTATCTATTACTGTATTACCACTATCTTTAAATACAATAGTAAACCCTGTTGCGCTCTTACTTGTTATAGCATAAAAATCACCGCTTTGCATATCGCCTACCGATATCGCTACAGCTTGCAGTGTCTTGAACGCTACAGGGAATGTAATAACCTTGCCGCTAGCCGCAGTGCCAGACTGTATATCGTTGTCTGATTGCTGCGTGTTAGCCATATTCATATTTATGACCAATTGCTCTATCTGCGGTGTTTCATCGCTCTGTGTGGTGCTTAAAACGGCTTTAAAGCGGAAAGCTCGCGCTGTATAACTGCCGACAATAAACTGGCGATACGCACCCCAGCTAGGCGTTCCAGCAGGGTCATCATCAGTAGTGCTTACAAAGATATCTACATCCGTAGCCCCTGCGTTAGTGGTCGCGCCTGTAATCTGCGATAGCTGGTTTACGCGGAGCGTGTAAGTAGCTTGCGCGGTATGCACTGCGCCCAAATCTATATAATCTTCAAATTCATAAGTGCCTGTCGCAGAAACCGATGCGTTACCGCCATCGAACAAGCCTACCGCATCATCAAAATCGCCAGACGCTTGATCAAACAAATCTGCTGTATCTAGCTGCAATTTATCATCAACAATAATTACATTTGTTTTAGTGCCGCCAAAATCGGGATGTTCTGAAATGCTACTAACATTTTGAAAGCCTTGCAGTGCCGATACTAGAACAATGCTGCTATCTGCGTTTGCTGACTGACCGCCTAGCTTGTCTTCTGCTTTGATAAAGTAAGTGCCTGTCTGCGCTGGTACTGTACCTGTAGACGCAGGGCGCGATATTTTAGCCGCTACTGTCTTAGAATTAGCATATGTTGCGCCAGTAGTTAGCGGTGAATGCCTGACGATATAGTGCGATAGCGTCTGGTCTGTTACTGGTGTCCAGCTTAAATCTGCGTTTTGACCGTTAACATTTACGCTAAAGTTAGTAACATCGCTAATCTGCGTAGGCGCAGAACCTATAGAATGCTGGATAGTGGTATAAGGCGATGCGATGCCCTGCTGCGATATTATACGCGCCCTAACATCGTAGGTGGTATTAGCCACCACGTTATGCAATTCAAATCGCGGTGATGATGATATGCCTAGCGATATATAGTTAGTATCTGTAGATTTTTTTGCTTGCACCTCAAACTGGCTAGCATAGACGCTGGTAGATGATGGCGTAGCTACTAGCACCGCAGTTATCTTTTGATTTACTACTTGCGCCTCATCTGTAGCTGTTAGCGTTGGGGCTGGCAAATTAAATGGCGATGGTAGCGTAGTATTGTCTAGGCTAAACACTTTCTCATCAGCGTTCCAATCATAGACCGCGCTGTTATTCTCGCGCAGGGCTAAATCTACACTCAGAATAGGCGAGCCACCTTCATCCGATGATACGCTAAAAGACCATTCTGCAATTTGGAAAACTTTTTGATTAAAGCCTAGTCGTGAATTGGTAACGTATACATTATCGCCAACCGACAAATCAAACGCTTTTAAATTGCAATTCATCTGCATAAATATTTGCTGCCGATTTCGATAAAGCGCAATTTTAGCTAATCTTTGCGCCATCGGGCTAGATACTGTGTAGGGCAAGTTATAATTTAAAAACTTTCTATCGCCCCCATCTTCTGCTTCAAACGTGCTAGATGTAAGTGCGGGATAATCAGCAGCAACATAATTTGTAACATCTGGTGAAAAAATGCCTTTAATCGCGTTGTAATTATCACGCTTAGAACGCTTAGTCTGTACGTTTATTGCATCAATTACATCATCTTCATCAATAGTAACTGTAGGCGCAACATATTTAGCCACCTTAATGGTAAACTTACCATTGACATAAGATATAGTGCCACCGCAGCTAGTCACCATTTCTTCTAAAATACGCTTTGGAGAATTGCTTGTTTGCATGACCCCGTGAAATTCATAACGGTTTTCTGTACCGCCACCAGATAGCGCAACGCTTTCATCGCATATATTAGCAGCCGCTTGAAATGCTGTATCATCGATTTCCGATGCAGCCGCGCCCACGCCATATGCAGCATTCATTAAATAGTCGCGCATACATAAAGCTGGATTAGGGCTATAAACCGTAGTGGCTGTGCGTGGGTCATAAACCTTTTTGCCTTCAACAATAGCTGAAATGTTAGGCAATCCATTAGGAAAGGCATTGCGGTCGAAATCAAGCCGCGCATAAATATAGGCGATGCCTGACAGTTTGTGGTTGGCAGACCAGCCTACGCCACTTTCTGCAATTAAATCTGCGTCTGCTGCCTGTCCAGTTGTGCCTAGATGCGTATTAATACGCACCTTGCCAGCATATTGAGATGGCGCGGTAACATTACCAGAGCCATCAAGCGTTAAAGCTTGGTCATCAATATAAATAGTTTCAAAGCTATTTATCTCATGCGTTGCCACCAAAATAACAAGATGCAGTTTTTGGTCGCTGTCAGTGCTTTCTACATGAGCCAGCAAGCCAGATATGCGCGTTTTCCCATAAACAAACCTACGCGGATGCGTAGGCTGTTTAATCATCTGCGTTCTGTTTTGCGCCTCAGAAGCGTAGTCGTTATAGTTTGGTAGGTCTGGCGTGGGGGCTAAAGCATTTGCCGCACCAGCAGAGGCAATAGTGACCGCAGCCATAGCCCAGTTACCAGTAAACGCATAAATAGCCGCAGTTACTAAAACAACAGGGTCTTGTATTGCTTTAGTTGTGCCTTTTACAAACTTAGAAAACCAAGACATTATTTAGCCCCAAATTATCTGTTTTTGCTGTAAATCAGCAACAAATTCTAACCCTTTATCGTTGGGGTAATCTATCTTTTGATCCTCGCTAGTATAACGCCTCTCTCTGGCAATTTCCAAATCTATTAGTCGGCTTTCACCAGTTATATTAACGGTAGCAGTATCGCCATTTTCTGCTATGTTCATAACGTCCATATGGCCTTTGAAAAGCACATAAGGCGTATCGTTTATGCTGCCATTGTTATCCAATGTTCCGAAGTAAAGCGTAATATCCCTGCCCTGATAGTTTTCGGATAAAGCTGCCGATAAAAGATTAGACGGGATGCCCGATAGCTGCACGTTAATTCCTGTAGCCTTAATCTCTGATGTTTCATCTACGGTAGTTAACTGCATAAAATCCGCAGCAGAAGAATAAGTATCGCCATCAATGGTCAAATTACCATAGCCTGTCCAAAGACGTATAGCACCGCCAGAAAAATCCATTTCTACTGCAAAAAACGGCTGCACTTCATCAGCCGATAATGCATTTGTAAAATCAGTGCCTAGTGAACGTGTCATAGTGCCTCTATCGCCCCAAATGTCATGCTGTAAAAGCCAGCCTGATTAATCTGCCAGTCTGTTACATTAGTGCCTAATCTAAACAAGCCAACCGCGCTGCTAACGACCACTGTAGCCCCATCGCTAGGGCTACTGCGTAAATCAGGCCAGATAGTTAGTGCTGCCTCACCAGAAGCGTTTGTATCTACATCATCAAGCACTTTATACAGTTGTGCGCTAGTGCCAGTGCCTAGCTGTATATAATCGCCAGCAAGTAAGTAGCCTGTTTCTGATGTAGGCAAGCCATCTATGTTTAGCGTGTCACCAGTTTGAGATGCGCCATTTACTACTGGCGTTCCAGCCGTACTAGCCGCAGTGCCGCGCGGTGTAGCCGCGTTAGGATCGCCCATAGTAAACGTGCCATAAGAGCCGTATAGCTTCATAAAAAAGCTAATCCAAACTTCTGCTTGTGCGCGTTTCATAGGCGGCAGCGATATATCTGCTTCCCAGCGTTGCCCTGCGTGTTTATGGATTTGCTGTTTAAGATTAAAAGGCGATGATGTAGAGCCTATGACATTACGCGCCATAAGATTTATACTTGCCACGCCTGATGTGGGGAATGTTAGCGGATAAGTTATTGCCATCGTTTATGCCCCGAATGCTGTGCCGAATGAACCGCCACGCCTTTTAGCGTCTAATACGCCAGAAACAGCTGCGTTTTGTATCTGCGGCAACATATTCATCACCTCTGTTCTGACTGTCTGCGCTACGCCAGTGGTTAGATTGATGGTTTGGTTTACGGTTACACCGCCACCGCCACCCATAGCGTTATTAGGAACTATAGTGCCGCTTTGATTAGGCACGAACATTTCTGCACCGCGCTCCCCGACCATATACGCCTTACCAGCCGATACCGCACCGCCATTAGCTCTAAAGCCGCCAAATAATGCGCCTAGTGGATTGCCGCCACCGCCCATACCGCCCATAATGCTGCCTAACGCCTTACGCGCGGCTATACGGGCTAAATCAGATAGTATGCTATTAGCCATACCTCTAAAGGCTTCTTTTGCAGACATAGTGCCAGTGACCATTCCAGCAAACGCATCTTCTAACTTGTTTAAGCTATTTACTGCAAGCTGGTCTAAGCTTTTGCCTACTTGATGCGATGCATCTTCATACTGTTCTAAAGCAGTTTTTGTGAGCTGTAACTTAGGGGATAAATCACCTACCGCGCTAGATAAATCGCCAAACTCATCATAAAGAATTTTCGTGCCTATTGCCGCAGTGTTAGTGCTTTCTGCCAAGCCGCCAGAACCACCTAATTCGGTGTTCATGTTCTCAACAGAATTTAAAAGCCTGTTAAAAGCATCATTAGTGCTTAAAGTTATAGTGCCTAGCTGCAAAGTTTCTTCGCGCACATTCCCTGCTTGGCTTTGCAATTCTTCTAAACTGCTTCTTAACGTGCCTACAACTGCAACTGCGCTTATATTGCGATTAGCTAAATTTTCTAATTCCATACTTACTAAAGCAATATTTTCTGCTGTTCTGTTAGCAGGGTCAGCAAGGCGGGATAAAGATAGCTTTATTTCTGCCATCGCATCAGAAAAATTCTGCGAACCGTTCATGCCGCTTAATTTTTCAAATTTCATAATTAAATCATTAAAAGATTTATCAAACTCTGCGCTGGTTATCCCGCCTCCAAAAAAACGCTCTAACTGGTCAAAGCCTTTTAAAATATTGTTAATTTGACCGATTAGGATATTTGCAAATTTTATCATAGCCGCGCTAGCATCGCGCGTAGCGATTATTATGCTTCTAGCTAGATTTTTGCCGAACTCCTCTACACCGCCAGCATCTTTAATGGCGGCAAGTAACTTGTTTCTAATTGTATCTGCTACAAGCTGAAATGCTGGTGCAAGTGCGCCCACTACGGTATCACGCAAGCCTGTAAACAAGCTGCCTAGCCGCGTAAATGCATCGTTAGCTTCTTCTACGTTTCTGGCTGTAGAAGCAGATAATAAAAGGCCAAAATCTGCGGCCTCTTTAGATATGCGCCTTAAACCTTCGCTGCCCTCTTCTAGCACCAGCAATAGCTCTGATGCCCTGCCACCGAATAGCTGTTGAGCTATAGCAGAACGCTCTGCGCTGTTTTGTACGCTCTCAAACCTATCGGCAATCAATTCCAATACTTTGAACTGGTCACCCATTACGCCATTCAAATCATCGGCAGAAATTCCTAAAGCATCAAAAGCGTCTACAGCTTCGCCTGTGCCATCGCGCACAAAATCAATCATGCCTTTATTTAGCGTTCTAACGCCTCTGGCAAGCGTATCTATCTGGATGCCAGATAAATCTGCTGCAAGCTCTAGTTTTCGCAAATCTCTAACAGATATGCCTAGTGTTCGGGATAGTTTGGAAATGCGGTCTATGCTGTCTAGAGAAGATTTTACCAGCAAGCCCAGACCAGCCGCACCAGCAACAGCAGCTATAGAAGTTTTAAAGCTGAATAAAGCTTTGCTTACTCTAGCCAAACTTCTACGCACTGCGCTAAAAGCTTTTTGCGTTACATCAACGGCAGTAATTTTAAATTTAAGATTTGGCTGCGCCATCTTCTACCACCTTGAAATAAGCAATCCACTCGTTAAACTCTGATAGGCTCAACTCTTCTATCTCGCCTTGAGTTTTGTGTAAACGATCCGCCAAAGCCATAATGTTAAGCCTTAACGGATCGCTTTTTAGTTTTTTTCCTGTTCCTCAATCTCCACAATATCGCCAAACATCTTGCCAGCGATATCGGCTATGAGGCTGACAGGCTCGCGCATCAACGTTGCTTTATCTTCTAACGTAAAAGCGCGGTTTCCATCTGCATCTTCTGCCTTTGTAATAATCAGGTCAATCATGCCATCGATAGTCATGTTATTAAGAAAGTCTTTGTGCTTTCTTTGTAACTTAGAAATATCGCCAGCAGTAATCGCTCCAACATACAAAAGAACTGGCGCATCATCACCCCATTCGGGAACTTCGATAACGCGCCTTTCTTTATTGCGGTTAGCCGCAATCTGATTACCAATAGACATAATTTAGACAGTACCTTCTGAAAGTGCGCCTGTGCCTTGGAATGAAACCGAAGCTTCTACCATCCCATCGAATGATGCGTTGATAGTGCGCCCTGTTACAATAATAGAGCCTGATAGCTGGTGATCGCCACTGGTATCGCCCTCAACTTGCACCGCAATAGTGCCTGTATCGCCTACCTGTACGTCTAGCTGGCCTGTGTCTGTATCGTCAAAATATACATCCATAGAGCCGCTAAATGATTTAAGGCCGCTAGTATAAGTGCGGTCTGTATCGCCAATGCTGCTATCTTCGATAACATCCATTGTTTGCTCTAAAGAATATGTGCGAATTTCGCCAATAGTGTTGCTGCCGATTTTAACAACACCGTCTTTACCCACTAAAGTTGCCATTTAAAAATCTCCTATTAAGCGGCAGTTTCTACGTCATTTTCAAGTGTGCGGTATTGCACCTCAACAGTGAAACGGGCTATAGCAAGCGTGGTTTCACCATCGCCACTATAATCCGCTTCAAACGCGGTAACTTGTAAATCTTTTGCCAAGCCACCAAGCGTTACATCTGCTGCTAAGGCTTCCTCTACCTCTACAGCAATAGTGTCTAGCGTGTTATCTACGTTTGTCATATTAGTAACAAACGCCTCTACGCCAATTTCTAAAACCCTATTTATAGAACGCGGTATGTGTAACGTATCGAACTCAACCGCCTCTGATTTACTAAAAACAGCTAAAGCTGGTAGCTTAGCCTTCTCTAATGGGAAAACGCGGCTGCGGTAAACATTGCTGCCAGTAGTAGACAAGCCAGTTAACGCTGTAACTACTGCATCCCTAATCTGTTTTCTAACGTGCGCCATTAAGCTGGTACTTCTAAAACAAAAGTTGTAATGCCAGTGCCATCATCTTGCACTATTCTAACAAAGTGGTCTAACCCGTTTATGCGGAACTGGTCGTTTTCTGCTGCATTAGCTACGTCTGCTGTTCTGCATACAAATCTTTTTTGTTGCATCGCCACGCCTACATTACCGCCTACATCCACTTCGATAAACTCGCTATCAAAAATGCCTTTAACGTTAGACTGCCCCCCAGCCAGCGGAAAATAAACGGCAGTAATGCCAAAATCATCAGTGCTAAAAAATATAGCTCTATCATCTGCGGTTTCTACAGCCATTACTCTGCGCTTTCAGCCTTAACCTTTTTAACTGGCGCATCCTTTGATGCAAACCCTCTGGCTATAAGCTTTTCTGCTATAGCCTTGGGCAAATCATATTCTTTGCCTTTTGCCAAAGCCTTGCCATCGCCTACGCAATCTTCTTTGATGTAAACCTTCATTTTTTCTTGCCTCTTTTGACAATTGCGCCAGCAGATTTTCTTGTTAAGCCTACTGCGCGGTCAGTGATGCTAGTATCATCGTGCGGCTGCGCCTTGCCAATGTTAATTAAATCAAGGCCAATGTTATCTGGCAAATCTATAACATCGCCAGCAGTAACCTCTTTGCCCTGCACTAAGCAAGTGCGTGTAACTTTTACCTTCATCACAATCCCCTATAAAGATAGCAAGGGCGGCTGATACCGCCCCTGCTGTTTATATTTAGGCATCAATGTCCAAGCAAGCCGCAAACGACTGTGCGTGGCGCACTGCAATGTCCATCTCTTGCATGACGCGGATGCGTACTGCACCTGATGAACCGCCTGTATATGGGTCAATCAGGATATCAGGAGTAGAGAAGAAGCCCATCATTAGCTGGCTAAAGTCACCGAAAATCAACGCAGATGCAGTTGATAGTGTGCCTTTAGTTAGGTCTGATGGTACGTTGTTTGTGGTTGCCAAGTTGTAACCGTAAACATTGTTATAAGGTGCTTCCAGAAGCATAATGCTGTCTGTTGATGCTACCTTAGAAGTTGATGCCATATGTGACTTCACTTTTGGGTTAGTCAGATAGGCCAATGTGTTGCCGTTAATGGCGGCATTGTCTACTTCAACTTCTTTAACTAGGTCTGTGATTGCTTGCCAAGTCAAATCGCCACCGTTAGTGCCGATAGCGACAGAACCGATGCCAGTAGTACCAGTGATGCCTGTAGGCTCGTTAGAACCGCCACCTTCGATAGCTACATCTTCGATTTTCTGTGCAATGCTGTTTAGCAAATCATCACGAACAATCTGCTCAACTGATGGGTCGCTTTGGATCATCAGTAGGCGTGATACGTCAGTGAATGCACCTAGCGATTTAGGTGACATTGTAATTTGTGAGAAAACAGCGTTAACCTCAGAAGTTGCACCATTCTCTGCCACGAAACCAGCGGATACGCCAGTTGATAGCTTCGGAATAGCAACATCACCTTTAAGGCCAGACATTACGCGAGAGCCTAGCTCAGAGAAAACTAGACGGGCGCGAAGCGCGTCTACAAACTCATTACCTAGATGCTCTGTAGGCTTCAAGAAACCACCAGCACTGTTTGTTCCAGCAGTTAAATCACGCTTGCCTGTCCAGAAATGGTCTGGTGCGTAGAACCCGCGAGCTTCACGACCAGAACGCATTGCGATCTCTTCTGAAACTTCACGCTCTAAACCCTGTAAGCCAGAACCGTTTACTAGACCGCGAACAGCTTTCATAAAGCTATAATCACGCTCTTCTTTAGCTGACATTTCAACCGCACCAACAGACTGCTCTAGCGGTGTGCCTTCGCCAATTGCGTCCAGTAGAACGCCTCTGAACTGTGCAACAGATAGGCCATCGCCAATTGCTTGGTCGGCTAAATCTCTGCGGTTGTGCTTTTGCGCTAGCTTAATGATTTCGCCAGCATTCTTCTGAAAATCGCGCTTAGCTGCTTCTGATGCTGCTTCGCGGATTTCATCCACATTTTGTTCTGTCATTTTTGGAGTTTCCTTCACTTCTATGACGGTTTTTGTTTCAGCACTGCGATTAACGCCTACCCCTGCATCTGCGGGAACGCTCACAATACTAGCCTCGTATGGCATCCAAGAATTAACGCTGACTGTGCCAGCCCTATCATTCTTAGCGTCCATATTGCGGATTTGGTAGCCGATGCTGACGTTGCTTCTGATACCATCCTTAACGTCATCGTATATCTCTCTAGCAAGCGCACCTTTTCCAAAGCGCACCACTGCCCGTAGTCTGCGGTCAGTTGCATCAAGATATGTACGTTCGACAACGCCAATTTGTTTAGTTAAATCGTGGTCTAGCAATAAAGGTGCATGACCAGAGTTTAACCTTGTTAAATCTACTGCCTCTTCGCTATGCTCTAGCACTTCTAGGCCAAATGAACGCTCTACAGGCTCTTCTGATGATAATGACATTCGCACCCTGCGGTCATCTTCATTAACCATTTCGCCATCAGCCGCGCGATAATTCAGCGCAGAACGGTCAAAGCGTTCCTCTTTTTCCTCATCATCATAAGGCCGCATTTCTTCGCTATGCTTTTCAAATGTAACCGTATAAGTTTCATCAGTTTCGGTAACATCAATAATATGTCTGTTTTCCATATCTTCGCCCTCTACATCTAGGGTCATATTATCAGAATTTAAATCGTTTGTCATATCGCGTTCACCTTCATCGATGCGGTCTAGCGCGGCATCTTTAGCCCTAGCCCAAGTTTGCCCTGCATCACCGCCCCACGCTGCCCACGCCACGCGGCCTTTTGATGGATAGCCCTCTTCGCCAGAGCTAAACCCTTCGGCTTGTTTATCTACTTCGTGGCGGCTAAAAAAGCTATGCATTCTGCGTACTGTATCAGCCGATAATTCCTGACGATTTACAAGCTGACGCGCTCTAGCTACAGCTACAGCAGTGCCGCCCTGATTGCCTTCTTCACGCCACTTAAAGAACTTTCGCGCTTCTGCCGCCATTCCCTCTGTAGGCTTTAAGCTGATATCTACGCCTTTATAGTTCGCCATCTTGTCCTACGTCTATGCTAGGCTGCGCTGGCAGTTTAGTGCCATAAGGTTGGAAAGCGGTATCTATGCCGTAACGGTCTGCTAATTCGCTCTCGCGGTTAATCTGTTCAAATACATCTTCTGTATCTTTACCGTATTGCGCGTGTATATCCTGCAAGGTAACAATGCCGTTATTCAGCGCGGTTACACTCGCATTTATTTCCTTTTGTGGGTCTACCCACGCAAATCCGCGCGGTCTGTAGATTACGTTATCTGCAAATAAATCATATTTACCCATAGGCAGATTTAGCTTGCCAACAGTGATAGCCATTTCTAGCCACGCACGATATACAGGGTCAATAAATGCATCAATCATAAACTGCTGCATCATTTTGAAGTGATCACGATCTTCGATAGTGCCTTGCCTGATGGATGAGTAGCTAACGCCCTCTAGGTTATTAGCAAGTGATACATAGCTAACGCCTAGCCCTGATGCGATACCGCGCAGAATAGCTTTCTCAAAATCAGCAAAATTATCTGTTGGCTGCGATGGGTCAAACGCTTTGAAATCCATACCCTGCGGCAGTTGTGTGAACGTGCCAGGCGAAGCGTCCATAATTGGTGCATGATTATCATAATCATCGCCTACAAAGCCATCACCTTCGGGGCTAACAAAGAAGCCCATCTTTGATGCGGCTACTCGCGCATTTACTAGGGAAGCCTCTTCAAAGCCATCCAGCATCTTTAGGCGAGATAAGGCGTTGCTCATCATAGGTACGCCTCTGGTTTGCCCTGCGCGTTCCTGTATAAAGCAGTGAATAATATCATCTGCTGGCACTTGAATGTGTCTACGCTTAGTGGTTGAGCCGTAGCTAAAATCGTGATGCGGGTGATCCTCGAACATGAAATAGCTAACTGGCTTGCCAGATTTATCTATCTCAACGCCCATCCGCACTTCATTACCGTTAGATAGCCGCTTATTGTATTCTTCATCGAGATAATCAGCTTCAAGAAACTGCAAGCTGAAACCGTATGGATTGCCTGACGGTCTGCGTATCTTCTTTATGATTACTTCGCCATCACGCGCTAGCGTTTCCATAAACAAACGCTGCGCTTGCATCCAGCTTAAACGACCATCAACAGTACAAAATCCAGTGCGCCCCCACGCCATAAAGTTTTGCTCGATAAGGCGATTGCCTACGGTATCAAGGCTGTTATCATCGTTGCGCTTGCGAACCTGTAAAGATACGCCTGTTGCGCCTACGATGTTAGTAGTCATTATCTGTAGATAGCGTTTTGCATAGGGATGGTTACGGCTTATCTCGCGGCATCTATCGCGCAAGGTGCGTAGAGTTGGCCTAATCTCACTATCGGCAGAGCGTGAAGATGATATGAAATCGCTAAATAGTCTACCGATATTTGCGCCTTGATAGTTGCGCTTTTGAGGCTTTGGCTTGCCTTTAAAGAAATCCATCACGCCCATATCTAAAACCTCACTAGAACTGTTGCGCCTGTAGCATCGCCATTTTTAGCGCGTTCTAGCTGCAACTCTTTTGCGTACTCTTTACGGTAAAAATCACGCGCGTCTATTAAATCTTGAAATGACATTTTTGTTAGGCTGCGTCCATTTATGCTGTAGCTGCTAACGTCTGCATCAGCTTTGCCCTGCAAAATGCTTTCAATCTTATCAACCATTATTTGCGCGTGACTGCGCGGGTCTACGTTATCATCTAAATCATGCTCAATATCAAGCGTACCTGTATCAACGATGATGCGGTTGCCTGATGATGTTTCTGTGATTTCTAGCTGCCAGTGATAGTGGCCTTGCGTGAAAGAAGAGCTTGTTGCGCTAGCAATGGTAAATAAATAATAAGTTGATGTTTCTGTAGCCGTTACTTTGATTTCACTGCCACCGCCAGATATTCTAGCTACCCATTCTGCGCTGTGCGTTGCAGTAGGATAATCGCCTACTAAATCTTCGCGCTTCCATTGTACAAAATCACCTATCGCAAACGTTTCAGGTTCGGTAGTAGGTGCATTAGCTACATCAAATAAATTTGCCATTATCGCCAGCCGTTCACAAAACCGCCCGATGGGCGTGGTTTAAAAATAGGACTATTCTGCACTTGCGGTTGCTGTGGCTTTTCTGGCTCTGCTGGTGCATTTGCAATCCTATCCGCAATATCATTTAGCCGCAATGACAGTATCGACAAAGCGGCATAACTGTAAACGCGGCAATCAAGTGCCTCATTTCGAGCGCGTGTTTTGACAAATTCCCTGCGCGGAAAGCCTTTATGATATTTTGTGACAATCTTTTCTGAAGCTGCCAACTGTTTAAAATATTCATCATCGCGGCCTGTTGGGAAGTGACAAAACCCTGCTCCCGCCATTGTAACCTTTAAACGGCTAAAAATCAATTCTTTGATATTGTCAACGCCAATGGTAAACAGTTTGATTTTGCCGATGTTGTTTCTGGTAGGTTTGCTGACAATAGGGCGTGTCTCGCCAGCCATACCCTTAATAGCAAATATCCGCTTTCCTTCGCGCGGCCTGACGTAGTTATACACCGCTTGCGTATAGTGACCACCACTATCAATACAAGCCGACCTGATGCCTAGCTGCCGACCATCCTCAGTCTCATAGATGGCTTGCAAGCGGTTATCCAAATCATTCCATAGATGCGGGGTAGATGGGTCACCATAAAGGGTAATCCAATCGATAGACCAGCTTTCCTCATCCCTGCCCCACCCGACTATCTCTAGGGCTAGATAACTATCTTGCACATCAATCCCTGCGGTAATGCAAACTATGCCAGCATCTAGCTTTTCTGAATATTCTTCTGCACGTTCCGATATAGCGTAATCATCCACGCGCTCGCCTTGGTCTTCCCACGTTTCAGCTAGATAAACGTTTGTCCATACGCGCAGGGTTTCAGGTAGTTTCTTTGCTGATAAGAAATCTCGCACTGCATCTGCAAGCGGTGTCCAAACGCTGTAAATACCCGATATGTGAAAGCCAGCCACGCCAGAAAATTCATCGGTAGCTTGCCAACCGCCAGCCCTAATAGCCCGATGGCGTTTTGCATCATCCCAAACGCTGCCGCAGTCATCGCACATATAATGCGCGGTTTCTGGCTTGCCTTCATCCCAGCGCACATTAGACCAGACTAAACGCTGATGATGCCCACAATCTTCGCAAGGCACATAGAAGTAGCGTTTATCGCTTTCCTCAAATGCACTCTCTATCCTAGACGCACCTTTATTGGTCGGTGTGCTAACCATTACAATCTTTCTATTCCAGAAAGTTGCAGAGCGTTTACGCGCTAGCTGTATCGGGTCACCTTCACTACCAGCACTAGGCGGGTATCTGTCCACCTCATCACAAAGCACTATGCGGATAGGACGGCTGGCAAGACCAGCAGGGCTATTAGAACCGACAATTGAAATATGCCCACCGCTAAACACTTTGTGCATAGTTGTATTATTTGCATCGCGGCTGCGCGGGTCTTTCACCTTGCCTTTAAGCTGCGGGGTATCACGCAACATAGGGGCTAGCCTGTCTTTACTAAATGCCCCGCCCATTTCTGCTGTAGGCTGCACTAGCAACATAGGTGCAGGGTCATGCGCGATATGGTAGCCGATGCAGTTAAGTAGCATTTCGGTTTTACCTACTTGCGCCCCTGCCATAACCACAACATCGGATAACTCAGGCTCAGAGATGGCATCCATTATGCCGCGTTGATATTCTGCCCTAGCGGTATGCCATCTGCCAGCTTCCGCACTAGCTTCTGAGCTTAGCCGCCTTTCTAGGTCTGCCCACTCTGCTACGCTTAGGCGTGGTGGCGGCTTTAATGTCACCATCGCCTGTTGCACTGCTGCTATTAGTGCCTGTTGTGCGTCCAGCGTGTTCATCGGGCTGGTAAGCTGATAATTCATCTAATGCTTCCCTAACTTGATTTTCGATTACGCTTTGGATTACTTTGATATCTTTTTCGGTAGCGCAAATAGGAGCGCACTTTGTAGGCAGTGCCAGTAGCTTTGCCTTCATAGCCGCTAGCACATCCACCCACGCGGCTGTAACATCTTCTGATGAAACTAGATTGCGCTTTGCTTGCAATAACTCTAACTCTGCCATCTGCGCGTCAGCTTCCATTTTACGCGCTCTAGCCGCATTATAGTCGGCATCTTGAATAGGCGGTCTGCCTCTGGTTTTATGTGCTGTTTGTGTCAATTTTCTGACCATCCTCGAATTAATGTCAAAATTCTGTCACTAGAGAAATTTTGCGGTCGCGCGTTACC
>Ga0208645_1001058_pt1 | contig 25684 bp, 27 predicted proteins | sample VirMetDEL_Sep_01_FD_184519 | JGI IMG/M metagenome (GOLD analysis project Ga0208645, IMG submission 184519) | Aqueous microbial communities from the Delaware River and Bay under freshwater to marine salinity gradient to study organic matter... | ecosystem: Environmental > Aquatic > Marine >... | reverse complement strand
GCAGTACAACTAACGTGATTCCTTACTTGGCTCACGAGAACGACCATGAGTTACAACTAACAACCATCAACGACTACACCTTTGTAACCAACAGAGAAGTAGTTACAAACATGGACAGTGGTTCTACAGAAGGATCAGGTTCTGTTGACTATCCGTACGAAGCCTTCTTGTATCTTAACCAGCTTCAAGCTGACACTGTGTACACTGTACGGTGGTGGGATGAAGATGATACTGTTGTAAACTCAACTTACAAACAAGCATCGGCTATTGCTCTTAGGTATACAACGTATGGCGATTCAGCGGCTTGTTCTGCTGCTACGTATAACGAAGTACATACCGATGCTGCATCAGGAATTACTTTTAGGTTGACTGTTACAAGGCAGACCGTTCCCGAAGCGGAACCTGATGGAAATGATGCTTTTGATTGTGCCTGGCAAGCAAGTGTGTCTTTGATCGCTACTGATCCTAGTAAAAATTCTGGTACTGATACTCCTGATATAACTATTAGTGCTTTAGATAGACCTTGGGTTATCTATGTTTCTGCTGAGCGTGATTACACCACAACTGCTGACTACACGATCACTGCTGGTCCTTATGTGACGGGTACTGATCAACTCAATCCTGAAACTATTTTACAAGACCTGTTAGGGGCTGTTGAAAGTTATGATGACACAGTATCACCTACTGCTTACACAGCTGGTACGGGTTTCTTAGCTTTAAATACAGTAGATAATCCTGATACTGCAGAAGACGAGACCGACACGCTTATACAAGCAGAAATTATCGGTAACGGTATCTTCCTTAGATCACGTGAACCTTTCGTTATTGATACCCCTGGTACACAGCTTATCACTGTAATCAACGGTGAAGTCAACAACGCTTCACTGCTACCAACTCAATGTAAAGATGGTTATGTCGTAAAGGTAAACAACAGCTTTACCGAAGAAGATGACTACTATGTTAAATTTGTTTCTAAACTATCTGCCGACTCTAGTGCTGGTGTATGGGAAGAAACAGTTAAACCTGGTCTTCTAACTAGGTTTGACTACACCACGATGCCACACCAGATCAGGCGTTTGTCGGATCTTACATTTGAAGTAGCACCTATTGATTGGGCAAACAGAGAGGTTGGTGATAATGTCACTAACCCTAAACCTAGTTTTGTAGGTAACAAGATCAATAAAACTATGTTCTTTAGGAACAGGTTTGTGTTCTTAAGTGGTGAGAATGTTGTAATGTCTCGCCCTAATGAGTACTTCAATATATGGGCATTCACTGCACAAACTGTTTCAGATGCAGATCCGATTGACCTGTTAGCCTCCAGTACATTCCCATCTATTCTGTACGATGGTTTGTCTACATCTGCTGGTCTACTGGTGATGTCAAACAACCAACAGTTCCTTGTTGTGACAGACACTACAGATGTGTTCAGTCCTAGAACTGCAATGATCAAGAACATTGGTCAGTATAAGTACAACACTAAAGTTAGACCTGTTCACATGGGTCAGACCGTTGGATTCTTAAATGATGCAGGTTATCGTAGTAGATTCTTTGAATTGATTCCTAGTCGTGACTTTGACTATCAAGCAGTTGAAACTAGCAAACCTGTTGACCAGTTAATCCCTAGTAATGTATCTTTGATTGCTGATTCTAAGGATGATAACATGCTAGCATTAGCTGTTAAACAAGATACTTCTGGTACAGTAGAGGAGGGTGCAGAGAACCCTACACTTACATTAGATGATACCTCTAGGTTTGTTTGGATCTATCGTTACTTCACTCAAGGTGATCGTAGGATTCAATCTGCATGGTTTAAATGGAAACTAACTGGTAACATCCTTTACCAAGGTATTATGGATGATAAGTACTATGCTGTTTTGACTATTGCTACTGGTGATGCTACTACACCTTATGTGGTAACACTACAATCATTTGACTTGAAGTTAGACAGACAAAGTTATCTTATTAATGTCACAAGTGATGATATGCGTGAGTTTGATTATCAAGTTCACATGGATAACTACACTATGATTCTACCGTCAGCTATGACGTATGATTCAGTTACAGATACAACCAGTTGGAGACTACCACTTGGCTTTAATGGACCTGAGACTGTCGTTGCTTATGAGTTAGAACTACAAGCTAATGAAGGTTATAATGCTTCTGGACGCTATACTGAACTGACTACATCATACTCATCTGGTGGTATTGATGCTACAGCACCAGGTGACTGGACAAATAACCATGTATTATGTGGTTATAACTTTGAGTTCCTTGTACAGATGCCTACATTCTATCCCACTAAACAGGTTACACAAGAGAGCGTCAGGTCTGATACACGTGGTTCATTGATTCTACATCGTTGTCACTTTAATTTTGATAGCACTGGTGTTTGTGAGTTTACAGTTAACAGAAAAGGCAGAGATCCTTATACTGTTCAACTAGAGCAAACATTACAGGATGGCTATGTAGCTGATCATCCTGCTGTTGAAACCAATGTTGAACATACTGTACCTTTATATGACAGGAACACTAACGTAGATATTACACTTAAATCTAAATACCCTACACCTACTAATCTGATCTCTGCAGATTGGGAGGGAGATTATAATCCTAAATTCTACAAACGTGTCTGATTACATCCATCCTATTACGTTAGAGGCTGCCTATCAGGTGGCTTCTAACCTACGCCAGGAGGACCTAGAAGAGTGCGTAGAGGGTCATGGTATACAACCTACCATAGACATACCTCTCGCCTCTCTGGAGGGCTTCTGTCGATACTTTACGGTGCCTAACGGCGAGACCGCCGGTATTGTCGGCATCAATAAAGATAAGATCTGGATGCTTACTACACCTGCAATCCATGATTACCCTATCACGTTTGCTCGTGAGGCTAAACGCTTCATTGACTCACGTACTGAACCATACCTGTGGAACGTAGTGGACAAGCGTAACACAGTACATATAAAACTTCTTAAGTTCTTAGGGTTTAGTTTCCATGAAGAACTATTGTTTGGTCCGAACAACTTACCCTTTATTCGATTTAGCAAATGGTTATCAACCCATTAACTCTTGGTTTGGTTACGGGTGGTCTAGGTGCCGCTCAATCTCTTCTAGGATTCTCATCCGCTCAACAACAAACTGCTCAACAAAACAAACAAATACAGGAACAGTATCGACAGCGGTTGCGCATTCAAGCAATGCAAGACGTGCAACGCTTCGGTCAATATAACCTTAAAGTAGCGTCTTACAAAGACCAACTCGTTAACCTAAATAAAACTTTTGGTAGAGGTGGTCTACAGGATGTACAAGAACAGCTTCGTATCAATCAACTTGAGAAGCAACAACGGTTTGCAGCCCAAACTGAAAACATTAATCGTACACGTGCTCTTGGTAAAATAGCTGCAAGGGGTCAACAAGGCGCATCTGCTGCTAGGATGCAAGCACTTGAAGGCGCTCAGTTTGGTAGACAAGCTGCTGCACGTCAAGAACGTATGCTTGGTGAATACTATGCATCTGAACTGAGGGGTCAAGCACGGACTCAACAGCTTGAAGCAGCACAAAAGGCAGCATATAGTCAAGTTGCTTATGCTCCTACTAGAACTCCTGCACCACTAGCACCTACTATGCTTCAAGGTCCTAGTACTGCTGGTTTGTTTGCTAACTTGGCTGGTAATGTGCTCAGCGGTGTGACTGCTGGTTTCGGTCAAGCTAACTTTGAAAAGCAGTTGGCAAGTAAGAATCCAAATGAAACCAGTGTTCCTAACTATAACTTTGACCTATTAAACAATGCTTTTGGAGGCTAATCTAAGTAATCATGGAACAACTTAATTATCAACCAGTATCGTTTCAAGGCATTGTTCCACAGTTGGATGTAGGTGATCCTAGCCAGTCTTTTGTGGCTTCAATGCAAGGTGCTATTGCTGGTGAGCAAGCTAATCTACAGCAGATGGCTCGTAATGCTCAGGTTGAAAATATGAACCTTAAGACCAAACTTGATGGTCTTCAATCTTTAGCACAGATTTCTGGTAAAGCATACGAAACTTATGTTAACATCAGCAACCAAAACCTTAAAAACAGGTTAGCTGAAAAATTTGCTCAAGGGCAAAAAGACGGTTATGAGAATTATAGAAATATTGACATTAAACCTTACGAGCAAGATGAAAAAGAAGCTAGTGATGCTCAACAACAAGTTGGTGAAGCTACAGCAGTAGAGGTTAATAGCGACAAAGAACCTGATGTTCAAAAAATTGCGGCAGCAGGTCAATTACGTAACTCTATCGGTTTAGATGAAATTGTTTATCGTAATGGACTGACTCAAGCAGCTTTGTTAAGCTATAGACCTGCTTTAGAAAACTGGGTTTCTAAAATTCCAAACTTACAACCAGATAAGTATAATGACATGGTTGACGAGTTTAATAGACGTTGGGGAGCATCAACTGGTTTGGCACTAGCTAACGAGCAGTTCTTAGCTAAATACGTTCATCCTGAAATTAACAAACAAATAATTCAACACAAAGATCAATTTACTCGTCAATGGAATGCTAGTCATGCCGATAAACAAACTGTAATTTTACAGCAAAGGTTAAAAAATGGAGAAATAACTCCTAGTTCTTTTTTCTTACAGATAACTGGACTAACTAAAAGTGACGGTAAAACTTTAAAAACGTATGAAGATGGGTGGGAGGCGCTTAGTCAAGCTGAATTAACTGAAACAGAGCTTGAAAAAATTGGTAACGATCCTTTTAAATTAACTGGTAAACCTTATTCAGCGCATCCACGTTTCCAACGTTTAATTAGAGAAGCTCGTAATCGCCGGATTACAGCGGATACTCTTAGGAGAAAAGAGCAGGATATTTTGTCACGAGATGGGTTTAGTGATGTTGATTCTTTGGCATCAGGAGCGGCTGAACGAGATAGACAACTTGCAATAGGTGTAGATCCTGACATTGTAGAAAGTAACTACAATACTTTCCGGCGCCGTTCAAGTGAAGCAGTTGAAATCCGTGAGTGGACTGATAAAATCAACATTTGGTTGAATAATAATCCTGATAAAAAGATTCCATATGATGTAATTGCTGACGCACCATTTCAAGTGAAGCAGCAATTCAAAGGTCAGATGGAACCTGATGCTAACGCTGCAACTACTGAAGAGCTGATCAGAGATAGTGATCAGTTTAAAGCTCTTACTAAAGATATGGAAGCAACAATGGTGAAGGTTGCTGGTCAGGATGTTATTAAGCTTTCTGATTTGGCGACTGGCGGTGTTGGTCCTACTAATTTGCACTCATACAAAAGTGAAGCACTTACAAACATTGCCCAACGGGCTCAAGTGCTTATGCTTGGTGAAGAAGGCATGAATCTTCAAGATGCACTGACAACAGCAAAACAAGAATGGGTTGAAAATGCCAAAGCACTTAACGAACAAGGTAAGTATTTTGATAAAAACACCAACAGCTTTGTACAGCAAAGAGCCAATGTTGGTCTTACTCAAGCTACACGTATGATGGCTCAGCAGTTGGAACAAACAACACTCCAAGATCTTTCTAAAGGGTTGTATGAGTCTGACTACACTCAACCTCCCGTACAAGGTAGGTACAGTGAGCGTGTACGTTTCTTGGCTAGGAGGTATGGTATGCGTCCTAAAGAAATTGTAGACACGGCACGTCAACAACAAGGGCTACCAGCGTTGAACAGTACACCTGTCGATGATATTCTTGGCATGGTAGATCCAGTTATGGATAGAAGAATCAATTCTCTTGATACTTCTTCAGCAACTGCCGCCATTCGTGCTCAAATTAGATCAAATCAAAGGTTGTCAGGAAGTGCAAAAGATAGAACTATTGCAGTTGGTCAACAACTATTAACACTTGGTATTACTGGTATCTGGCAGCACCCTGATTTTGAGTATCACTCTGGGTTTACTGGAAGTGGTAAAGAACGTGTAATGCCGAGGAGTGGGGGTTATCATCCTCGTAATGAAGCTCTTGACATTGGTCTAAATGGTAATGGTAAAAGAAAATTGGATTTAGTGTACGCTTATCTTCTCAAAAACAAAGAACGATTTGGTATTGCTGAATTAATCTGGGATCCATATAATCTCCGCAAAGATAATCATGACACTCATGTACACGTTTCATTTGAATAATTATGAATGAAGAAGATATGCTGCAGCTAGCAGAGAGTATGTCACCCACCCCTGACTACACTGCTGCTGCACAAGAAGCTGAGTCTAAGGACCAGTTAACTGAACAGGTCGAACAACAAGACCAAGTTCAAAAGGATAAACAAAAAGCTGAAGAGGATTCACAGGGCGCCTACGGGTGGTCTACAAAGAAAACTGGTATCCGTGACCTTGAAGTTGACGCTGATATGAGTGCCATTGCGGAAGATCCTCGTTCCGCTACAGAGTATTTTACAGCACCAGCAACTGGTATTTTGGATACTTTGGTTGGTGCTTATAACATGGTTATGCCTGGTTATGACTTACCAACACTACCTAAGTATCAAAACGAAGGTGCACAATTAGTTAGAGACTTATCCTCCATTGTCATCCCTGGCATAGGTATGAGTAGTGTTCTCGCTAAAGGTGGTAAAGCAGTTGCTGCTGCAAGAAGTGGTAGACTTGGTGCATTCCTACGTGACCCGTTTGTCGCCTGGGCAGGCAGTAACGCAGCTAATATTGGCGGTGGTGCTGTTGCTGACCTTGCTGCACCTGTTCAAGGTGATGTAGAAGGTCAAACTGCTTTAGGTACTATTAAAGAAACCTTTCCAACTTGGATGGGTTGGATTCCAGACGATCTAGTGGTGCAAGAAGGAGACAACACAGACACTGTTCGGCTGAAGAATATTACCGAAGGTGGTATGTTTGGTGCCGTTGGTGGGTTGATTGAAGGTCTTGGACAGCTTAGTCGTGGTCTACGTGGCATGGATTCTGCTACTAAATATGTACCTAAAAATGAACTTGCTGAACAATACTTTGCTAAGAATCAACCAACAGTAAACCTTGATGTGGATGAAACTGTTGATAATGCTCTTTTTAAAGTAGAAGGGGCTCGTTCAGAAATTGGTGATTACAACACTTACCTTGCAGGATCACGTGGTGAACTAGATGAATCTTCTATTGTTTTTGGTAAGGATGACATCTTGTTTAGCCCTGCTGAAAACGGTATCCGCAGTGTTGATGACATGGGTATTGTTGGTGCTGCAGTTGATGTAACACGCATTGATGGTAACATCGAAACTGTTTATGGTCGTATCCGTAACCCAATGTCTGAAGCTGCTCTTAAGTTTTCATTGAGCGAAACTGGTACTATCCCACGGGTTATGTACGGTTTAGGTGATCAACTTAGATTAGCTGGTGACTTTGATTATGTTACCACTACTGGTAAGTACATCGACAACAGTAAGATTAAGAATACAGTAGATCGTCTCACTGCTGAGATGTTGGATATGAATCCTAATCAGCTTAAGTCAGTGTTGCGTTCTTTTACTAAGATTGAAGAAGGGCTGCCTGTACTTGATAAGACTGCTGAACAAGCTGTTAAAAGGACACTTAACAAAACCCTAAAAGACCTTGCTGATTTAAATCAACTCAGGGCTTATGCTTTGACTGAAGGTGCAATGGCAGGGCAAGTTTCTGACTTTGCTATGCAGATGCGTCTTAATGATGGTACTGAAGGTATGCTACGTACACAAGAGCAGATGCTTGATCGCATTGAGTTCTTGATGGATCTTCGTGGTACAACTACTTACGCAAAGAACAAGCTTGTTCAAGTTGATAATCTAGTCAATAAAATTACTGGCTTAAGTGGTAAAACTGCTGACCAAAAGTATGCTCGTAAGATCCTGGATCAAATGACAGGTGAATATGATGCAAGCTTGGAAGCATTGGAACTTATTCAAGCAGACACACGTGGTATGATGCAAAGTCTACGGCAATTGTCTGTAGAGCGTCCTTTGTTCCTTAAACCATTAGCAATTGCTTACGAGCTTACTGATGGCAACGTGCGTTCTGTTTCTGAACTAAATAACTATCTGCGTCATTCTACTGGTGTTATTAGGAAAGCATTTGTAGATGGTAACCCTGAGATTCCTTCAGTAATTATGCAGGGATTCCACTCTACTATGTTTAACTCAGCTTTGAGTGGTGCTAAAACTCCTATTAAAGCAGTTGTCGGTAACCTATCTACTTGGGTGTTTAAGCCTAGTGCTCACGTCATCGGTGCTTTCATGCAAGGAAACCGTCGTGAGATGGACCGTGCAATGTATGCCTACGGTAGTGTGATGGATACCATTAACAATGCCGGTCAATACATGAAACAGATGTGGGTTAGGTCTGCACAAGACCCCACGGCTATCCTTGGTCGTGATGAGATTGTGTATAAGACTGAAGCTCAGATGGATTTGTTCAAAGCTACTGCAGATGCTGCTGCTGCTGAGGGTAATGATGGACCTACCATTCTTTATGAAATCATGAAGAATCAAAAGGATCTAGCAGAACACCCCTGGTTGCGTATTGGTAACCGTACAATGGGTACTCAAGATGCTTGGCTGCAAGCTGTTAATGGACAGATGATTGCTAGGATGCGTGCTTATGATAAAGTTACGGAAAACGGCTTGAAGCCTTTTAGTAAAGCTGATGCTGATAAAGCAGCTAAAGAGATTTACAATCAAATGTTTGACGAAAAAGGCATCATCAAAGACGAACAAACTCTTAGTATGACAGCTGATCAAACATTTAGTGCTGACAATCCTATTTCTAAAGGATTCCAAGAGATCTCACAACGTATTCCTGGTCTTAAACCATTCTTGATGTTTACTAGAACTCCTGTAAACTCACTGAAATATGGTGCTTCTTTCCAACCTGTTGGTGCTTTTATCGACAAAACTAAGAAGTTTGATCTTCCATTTGATGAGCAACCTTTTGTTAAGGTAGAACGCCTCCTTCAAGAGGAAGGTGTAGACATTGCTAAAGTAGATCCTCAAGCTGAGTACACCCGCCTTCGTAATGAATACAAAGGGCGTGCAGCTCTTGGTGCTAGCTTTGTGATGCTAGGTGTCTACGGATACCTGTCTGGTAATATCACTGGTCGTGCTGGTCTTTATGATAGAACCAAGCAACAGGCACGTGTAAAGCAAAATCAATGGAAACCAATGACAGCTTTTGGTGTTTACTACGGTGATATACCTGCTGTTTCTGATTGGCTTGCTTTGACTGTTGATGTTTTAGACAATGCTAATTCACTACAGTCTTATGATGTTGAGGAGACACTACGTGCTCTTGGACATATCATTGGTGCTAACATTTCTGAACGAACTACTCTGCAAAATGTAGAACAGTTTAGTGATGTTCTAAGTGGTAACCCTGCTTCTATCCAACGTTGGGCTTCTAACGTGACATTTACTAGTCAGTTTAAAGTTGCAGGTGCATTGGGAACTATGAATCAATTGATGTCACCACAACTAAAAGCAGTAGAAAATAACTTCTATCAACTGCTGTCTAACCGTATTCCTGGTAAAACAGGTTTGCCTGATAAGTATGACTGGATTGATGGTGGTAAAGTAAACGAACTTGGAAACCCCCTGCATCGTATTTATAATGCACTAAGCCCCTTTGCTTATCATGAACGTCCTAGTGAAGTTAAAGAATACCTAAGTCAAGTTGAGTGGGATGGACATCCTGGAGCACGTTCTAGATCCGATGGTGTTCCATATACTAAAGCCGAGCAAGAACAGATCAATCAAGTTATGGGTGAAGATGGTTATTTCCGTAAAGAAGTTAAACGTATTATGAAAAAGCATCCTGCTGAACAAGTACGTAAACTATTCTTTGAAGCCCGTAGTGCTGGTTTAAGTCCAGCTATTGATGACATTGATACTGTTCATAATCAACTCGACATGGCACTTGTTAGAGCTAAAGCAAGAGCTGAGTTGAAACTACCTGAGTTGATGGCTAAAAAACGTGAGGAAGCTACACGCCTTAAAGGTGCTAAAGCTTATGTAAAGCGTGGCGACATTGAAGGCGGCATACGCTTTCTAAACGACATGCAAAACCAGTCTTATTAATAAATTATGCCATACTCTAATCCGTGTGATTCAGCTAAAAATGAATACCAAGGTGATGGAACAACAGTTCTATTCTCCGTTACATTTGAATATGCAGAACAATCAGATGTCAAAGTTTATTTATGGAATGATAACCAGTATGAACTGACAACTGATTGGACGTGGGCTAATGCTACACAAATCCAATTTAATACTGCTCCTGCGGTTCCCTCTAATCCTGCTACAATTAATAATGTAAGGATTGTTCGGGAAACGTCAATTGAGCCGCTGAGCGCACAGTTTTATCCTGGCGCATCTATTAAGGCAAAGGACCTTAATGATAACTTTGAGCAACTTAAGTTTGCTGTTGAAGAGAATCGTTGTATTGCTGATTCTGATTATTGGAAGAAGTATGAAGGTACTGTCCACTCCAATGAAACGTGGTCTAGTTCTGATAATTTGATTGCCACGACTGCTGCGATTGATAACCGCATTGATACTGCTATCACTAATGACATTGGTACTGATGGTACTGGTATTACTGTAACTGATGATGGAGACGGTACAATCACTCTTGGTCTTGCTGATGATTCTATTGATTTCAGTAAGATCAAAAACGTAGACATCATCACCGTGGCTGAACAGGATGCTGGTAGTCCTGATCCTGCTGATACTAACCTCTTCACTGGTGCTGCATCCTCTAAGCGGTTTGATACCATTGTCTCTGACTCTACCCCTGATGGTAGTGACTGGGAAGTAGGTAAGACATGGCTTCAACAGTCTCCTGATAATACCCTTTCTATTTGGAATGGTACTGGATGGATTGGTGTTGCGTCTGGCGGTACATTCCTTACTCAACCTACTGTTATCTACGTTGATGCAGCAAACGGCAATGATAGTTTTGATGGTCATCGTATTATTAACCCAAAGAGAACAATTAAGAATGCTGTAGCTTCTGCTAATGCTGGTGATATTGTCTATGTGGTTCCTGGAGTTTATCAAGAAACCCTGCCTATTGATATTACGGTATCTAACCTCTCTATTGTTGGTCAGTCGATTCGTAGTTGCTTTATCCATCCTACTGCTGCTACTGAAACTGAGACGATGTTCCGCTGTAATAGCGGTACGTACATCACTGGTTTCACTTTTGCTGGTTTGAAGGCAAGTGGTACGCGAGGAGGTAATCCAATTGATAGTGATTCTACCTATGGTCTGCCTACTAATCAAGGTTGGGTTGCTGGATTCTATCCTGGTTGTGTAGTTAAGAAGAGTCCTTATATCCAGAACTGTACTAACTTTGCAGACTCTGGCATTGATAACAATAGCTTTGACCCTAATAACTTCCAAGGTACTGGTGGTGATCTTACCTCAGCTCCTACTGGTGGTGGTATTTTGGTTGATGGCTCCCTTCCCTCAGTTTCTAGCCCACTCCGTAGCTTTGTTGTTGATAGCTTCACTCAGATCTGCCTTAATGGTCCTGGGTGTTTGGTTGCTAATAACGGCTATGCACAGCTTGTTAGCTTCTTTGGTACGTTCTGCCATTATCACACCAAAGCACTTAGCGGTGGTCAAGTTAATCTTACCAACAGCACTACTGACTTTGGTCTGTATGGTTTGATTGCTGACGGTAAGAGTACTACTGCTATCTTTACTGCTACGGCTAACGGTGATGCAACTGCAGGTGACATTACCTTTGCTATTAACCAGCCTGTTGATAACTGGTTTGGTTCTGCTACCCGTCCTTTGGACAACATGCTGGTACAGGTTGGTAGTGATATCTACCCGATCTTGTCTTCTAGTCCTAATGGTCTTGGTTGGAACATTACCATTAGTAACCCCAATCCAAGTAACCGTGCTGAGAACCGTGGTCTTACTAATAGTCATATTAACGGCGCTGCTGTCAGCTTTTATTTGAGGTCTCTTGTTAGTACCTCTGGTCATACGTTTGAGTATGCTGGTAGTGGTACTGATTACACAGCACTGCCTGAGAATGGTGGTGTTGCTAATGAACTAAACCAAACAATTAACATAAATGAAGGTCGTGTATGGCAATCCAGCACTGACCAAAACGGTAAGTTTAAAGTTGGTGATACGTTTGAAGTGGATCAAAAGACTGGTTTTGTTACCATTGATCCCCAGGCGTATTCTACTAACCTTGTTTCTGATCTAAGTCCTCAACTTGGTGGTGACTTGGATGTACTTGATAAGGTCATTACAACAACACTTGGTAATGGTGATGTTGTTATTACTCCTAACGGTAATGGTAAGGTTGTCCTTGATGGCTTGCGGTATCCAGAAACTGATGGTACAACTGGTCAGTTCCTTCAAACTGATGGTACTGGGAACCTTACGTTCCAAGATGCTATTACTGAAGTTCTAGAAGATACCACTCCTCAACTTGGTGGTAACCTAGACGTTCAAACTTATGCAATCAATACGTCTACCACTAATGGAGATATTGATCTAGATGCTAACGGTAGTGGTCTGATTAAAGTTACTGAGTATAACCTCAGTCAAGTTCCTGTTGTCACTCAACATGATATTGGTACTGCACCCAATGAAGTGCCTCTTAATGGTATGCTTGGGACAATGGCGTACCAAGATTCAACAGCAGCTAGTGTTGATGATCTTGTTATTAGCAATGGTGTGCTTGTTGCAGATCTGCCTAGTGGTCCAATTGGGATGATTGCACGAGTAACTGATGCAACTACACCTGCTGTTGGTTCAACCGTGACTGGTGGTGGTGCAGCTGCTGCTTTGTGCTGGTATAACGGCACCAATTGGACTGTAATTGGAGTTTAATCAATGACTATCAAACATTTATATCCCACTCAACGTCCTTCATTGGACCTTAATTTTGCTCGTACAAAGCGTTTGGATCCTCGTGTAGATTTCGAACGCTTTTCTGTTGGCACTTATGTTGGCAACGATGGATTGATTAAAACTGCCGTTGACCATGAGCCCCGTTTTGACCATGATCCAGTGACTGGTGAATCATTGGGGTTGTTGGTGGAGGAAAGTAGGACTAACTATGCGCTGTATTCAGAAAGCCCTAGCAACTGGTCTGTTACGGCTAGTAACGGTGAAGCTTTACCAACTATAACTCCCAATTTCTTGGACCCTAGTGGTCAAATGAATGCTGGCAGGTTTCAAGGTGTAAGAGCTGGTACAGGAAATGTTCGAGTAGTGTTTCCAACTTCTGCAACACTACCAAACCCTCATGATGTCATTTATTCTGTTTGGCTGAAGTCAAATACTGGTGCAAATCAAACTATTAAACTTTATATCGCAGTTGCAGATACCATTGTAGAAGTCACTCCAGAGTGGAAGAGGTTTAATTGTCCAGTAAGAACTGCCAGCAGTACTAGTGAGTTTATAGCTTTGGAAATGGATAATTTTACTTCACAAAATTGTGATATTCTTGTTTGGGCTCCTCAACTAGAGGTAGGTACCTTCCTTACCTCCAACATCCCCACCACCTCCAGTACCGTCACCCGAGCAGCAGATGTAGCAAGTATTACAGGGAGTAACTTTAGTAGTTGGTATAACCAGAGTGAAGGTAGTTTGTTCAGCCAGTACATCCCTACGGCTGGATATGGGCAAGTTAAATTTTTAGGTAATAGTTTAAATTCCTGGGGTAATGGGCCTCGATCCGTTGCGGGAGGTGTGTTTGATTTTTCAACAAGATCGAACCAAGGATCAACTTCAGGTGTTTATATTAGAGGCAGAATTGAAGACTCTACAAACTATGGATATGTAATCAAACATGCTGCGGCTATTGCGGACAATGATTTCGCTTGCTACACAAGTAGTTCGAGTGGAGATGTAGATCTAAATACTGGATCGCCTATTCCTGCAACTGGTGGGTATCTCACTCCACTTGTTGATAGACTCATTTTAACTGACGATTTAACAGGAGTAATTCATTTATCCCGCCTCACCTACTACCCCGTCCGCCTCTCTGACACGATCCTCCAGAATTTGACGTTATGACGATTAAACATCTTTATCCAGTTATTGAACCGTCGCTCAATCTGGACTTTGCTAACAGCAAGAAGTTAGATCCACGGATTACTTTTATCCGTGGGTCTATTGGTACATACGTTGGAGATGATGGTCTTATTAAGACTGCTGCACAAGATGAGGCACGGTTTGACCACGACAGTGATGGGAATAGCTTGGGGTTGTTGGTGGAGGAAAGTAGGACGAACTTGCTGCCATATAGCGAAGATGTAACCGATTATGCTTTAAGAAGTGTAACTACCCCTTTTGATTCTTCTTCAGTCAATCCAACTGGATCACTGGGGTCCTATAAAATTCTTTCCAATCCGGGTCCAAGCGCAGCTAGAATAAATAAAAGTTTAAACAGTGCAAATAATATTGTCGTAAGTGCGTTTGTCAAAAAAAGCACTCATAGATACGTTTTAGTTGGGTTTGGAGGAGGAATAAATTCTTTTACTGCACTATTTGATATTGAGCCAGGACTTACGTCTAATCGTCTTTTGGGACAAGGAGGAAACGGAACATTTACAAACATCGATGCAGGGTATCAAAATTTTCCTAATGACTGGATTCGTATTTGGGCAGTTGGAACAACATCTGGCACGGATGGACCAACAGTTGGTCTTGGTCCAGATGCTACTACTTTTAATATCACCACTTGGACGGCTGCAGGCACCGAAGAAATTTACGCTTGGGGATTGCAGTATGAAGATGACACATCCTTCCCCACCAGCTACATCCCCACCGAAGGCTCCACCGTCACCCGCGCTGCTGACGTGGCGAGTATTAGTGGCGATAACTTCGGGACGTTTAGGACAAACCTGCTGCAGTATTCGGAGGAGTTTGATCAGGCGGCGTGGACTAAAACTGGATCTAGTGGTAGCGCAAACGCAATCACGGCCCCCAATGGACTTGTAACGGCAGATAAATTGGTTGAGGATAACTCAACGGGGTCACACTTTGCGAGACAAGACGTTAGCACAACAGCAGCAGTTAGAACTGCATCTATTTACCTGAAAGCAGGGGAACGCTCTCTTCTCAGGATTGAACATGTCGGCAATACTGGCAACGCAGGCAGGAGGATAACTATTGACTTAGCCGCTGGCTCAATTACTGCCGCGTCCACTATTGGGTCCGGCGGCCTTGCATTTGCAGACCAAAGCATTGTTTCTGTTGGCAATGGCTGGTATCGCTTTATATCAACAATCGAGCCAACCACAACAACTGGAGACACGGCTTCGCTCTTGGTGTTCCTGTTAGATGCAGGTGGCAACTCTTCCTACACCGGAGACGGCACCTCCGGCATTTACCTCTGGGGAGCCCAGCTCGAAGAAAGTTCAACCGCAACCGACTACATTAAATCGGATGTGGACTTTGTCTCTCGTGCATCGTCTGCTACTTATTACGATGCTAACGGTGTTATCCAGACTGCTGCAATTGATGAAGCACGCACTGCTGCCTACCTCCCGGATGGCAACGGTAACTTCGCGAGTGCTGGTCCGCTGTTGCTGGAAGATGCGGGGACGAATTTGTTGCTGAGGAGTGAGGATTTTTCCGCCACCAATCCAGAGCAATTAACTTTCAGAGGGGCTGTAACCGCAGATCAAGCTATTGCACCAAACGGAACTTTAACCGCTGATTCTTTTCTTGAGACTGTTGATACTGGCAATCACATCGTTCAGTGCCATGCATATAGCTATACATCCGGCATAACTTATACTTATTCCGTGTTTTTAAGGCCAAACGGGCGTGATACTGGTATCCGTGTAAGAGCTGCAAACACTACTACTTTTGCGGTAGAAGCGTATTTTGATTTAATAGGTAGTGGCTCTGTGGCTTCTGTTGTTGGGGGGACAGCAGAAATACAGAATTACAATAATGGCTGGTATCGTTGCATTCTGACAGGCGTTTCAAATGCAACCGCCCTCACAGGAATGCAGGTTCATTCAAGCAATAGCGTTGGAGATGTAACAAAGGGATTATACATCTGGGGCGCCCAACTAGAGCAATCCTCCTACGCCACCTCCTACATCCCCACCACTACATCTACTGCCACCCGAGCAGCGGATGTAAGCACGTCAGCCGCGACAACGGTGGTTGAAAGCGATTGGTATCGGCAGGATGAGGGGACGGTGTTTGCCAATATATTCAATCGCGCAATTTATTCAGGGACAAATTTATTTCCTTATGTCGCTCAGTTTGATGACGGCACAAATACAGAACGTATCTCTTTGGACCACTCGGTTCTTGCAGGTGGATACCGTACTCAATATGTCGTGCGCGATGGTAATGTAAATCAGGCAAGCATCTCAGCCCAAACAGGCTTGGCTACAAGCGCAGCTAAATGGAGTGCCGCTTACGGCTTAAATTCTTTTGCATCGGCTTCCAACGGAGCAGTAGCTGTGACAGACAGTAGTGGAACAGTCCCTACTGTTAATCGACTGCAAATAGGAATCGGCTTTGGCGCACAGTACAACGGCACCATCTCCCGCCTCACCTACTGGCCCCAGCGTCTCCCTAATGCTACACTACAAGCACTAACCCTTTAAACTATATGACTACTACTTACCTTCGTTTCCCTTCTCAAGAAGTGTGGAAACAAGCTGCTCAAGCAGTTGGCATCCTTAATGTCGTTAACGTAGGCACTGAAGAAGAGCCTGATCTTCAAGAACAATGGAGTTACTACACCCACGAGTGGGCATGTGATGAAGTTGGTACCATTTATAACGACGATGGTGTCTATAACCAAGAGACTGGGGAGGTAATTACTCCCCCTACTCCTATGGACGGCTGGCACGTCAACTTTAAAACCGACAAAGACATTGACTGGAGCGGTTTCCCCGTTCACCCCCAAACCCCTTACCGCAAATTTGCTGGAGAATAACAATGATCACCCTTATCCGTCCAATTCTTTTTTCTTTTCTTCAATCTCAAAGTGTCAAACTACTTATCGTAGATCTGCTTGCTAAACTAGCTGAGTCTACTGATAACGACATTGATGACAAAGCGGTTGAATTTGTTCGTAACGGTCTTTTTCCGAATAAGCAATGATTGAAGCAGTAGTATCTGCTACCGTAGCTGCATTAGCAGCAGGAGCAGCACTTACAAATAGACTACACAACAGAATAACAGAATTAGATACACGTGTTGACGCTTTTGAATTACGGATTGCAACCAGTTATGTTCCACAAGAACAGTTTGGTGAAGCAATTACTAAAATGGAAGCACATATGATCCGCATTGAAAACAAACTTGACCAAATGTTACTTAAGAACAGTTAATTATGACTATTCCCGCAGGTCGTTACCCTATTTTTAGCGATTTTGATACAGATAATGTAACGTTTACTGGTACAACTACTATCGCTACTGGTGTAGTTACTGGTAATGTACATTTCTCCAACCTACCAGGACCTTATGGTAATGATCAAACTGCTGCCACTAATGGTGTGTTGGTTGGTCAACTTTATTATGATGGTAATGGTCATGTTAAAGTAAGGGTTGTATGATGAAAAAGAAAGCAACCGAAGACCAGTTCAACGAGTTGCATAATCTAGTTACGAAGGAGTTCCTCGCCCGTATTAAATCGGGTGAGGCAACTACTCAAGACTTGAAAGCCGCTTGTGACTGGCTAAAAACTAATGACATCAGTGGTGTCGCTTTTGAAGGCAGCCCACTGGATAAACTGGCAAACATCATGCCTCAAATTGACCCAGAACTTGTCCAAACGAGGCTTTATGGCAAGCAGAACGTCTGAGTACTACAAGAAAAACCCTAAAGCTGCGGCTAAACGCCGTAAGCAACAGGCTAAATATCAAAAACAGGATAAGGTTGTCAAGAAACGAGTAGAGCTAAACCGTATTAACCGTCAAAAAGGTACCTACGGTAACGGTGACGGTAAAGATGTATCACACTGTAAAGGTGGTGGTACTCGTATGGAAAAAGCATCTAAAAATCGTGCTCGTAACCGTGGCAAACTTAAGTGTAAAAAATGACCCCTCTGTTTCCTACCCCTGATTACTACTTGCAAAACTTGATAGCTATGACCTCACCAGAAGCGAAGCGCCTGTGGAGGCGCAGTATCAAGGAACATTTCGACCATACATGTATTTATTGCGGAAAGACTTATGACTTATCTCAACTATCTATTGATCACGTCCATCCTCGCAGTCGTGGGGGTGAAGACGTTGCAACGAATGTCGTATGTGCTTGCACCAGTTGTAATCAGGACAAAGGAAGCGAACCCGTCATCTCTTGGATGAGAGACAAATTTGGAGTTAATAGACTCCGTGAAAAACTTATTATGGAGTATATTACTTAATGGATAGAGAAACGAAGCGAGCGTATCAGCTTGTTCAGCTTAGAATTATAGAACATTTAGATCGTTTAGAAGCAGCTCAAAAAGCAAAAATAAAACTACCCAGCGGTGATGTAAATACTATAAAAAAATGGCGGCGATTTGGAGCTGCTTTTGCATGGGATCCTTCAGTATTTAAAGAAGTTCTTGAGGAACCCTTTATGTCTGACGTTGACTTAATTAGTACACTTAGAAAAGGTGAAGACACTTTAATGAGGCGTTGGGGGTACATTAAAGGTATCCCTTTACATCATATTATTGCTGATCGTACTGGTGGTGATCTTGGAATTAGAACCCCAATTGATATTTGGGAAGACACTAAAAAACGTATTTTTGATTTAACAGGAGCAACACCGGGCGATGGTGCTGCTAATTTAAACGCAGCTGGAGCTTTTGATGAACTATGGCATCAAGGTCGATTAGGAGCTAAAGGGACTGTTTTTGCAAAAGCGGGTCTTATACGTCCTGAGGATTTTCCTTATTTACATAGAGCTGGGCAAAATTTAGCTGAAAAACTAGGTAAAGATCCTAAAATAGTCATGGCAACAGCTAAAGAACAAGCTGAGCTTTTGCTTCCCTCTATTAGACAACAACAAGAAAGGTATCAACAGGTTTTAAATTCTGCTCAATACAAAAACCAACTTAAAGCTTTTAGTTTATTTCCTGAGTTTGAAAATTTAGCTGCTGCTAGTCTTCCAGAAATTGAAGAAATTGAAAGCTCAACAAGAAAGACACCAATACCAAGTATTTATGCTAGAGCTGGTTCTTTAATATATGACCCTGTTCAAGCATTAACTGAGTTTTTGTCTTCTGCTGAAGGGCAAAATTGGTACGCTAAAACTACGGCAGAACGCTTGTCTAAAGGCTTAGCTCCATTAAACCCATTTGAAACTATTCAAAAAATAGAATTAGGCTCAGGTTTTGGAACACAAGCATATGAACAATTACAGGATTTTGTTAAGAAAAATGCTGCAGGGGAAGCAATTGGCAGCTTATATTCTATTATGTTGGATCCTGAAATGAAAAAAGCAGTAGAAACAGGAGACATTAACAAAATTACGTCTACTTTGACACGTGATGTTGTTTTAGGTGGTATTGGTCAAGAAGTTTCTAGAAATCTTATGAAACTTTTACCTCAAAAAGCGGTTACAGCTATTGGTTCAGTCGCACCGGCATTACAGGCTGCTGCGCCAATTGCAGCTGTGTCTCAAATTAAAGGTTCCACTGATCCTTTTGTTGAGCAACAACGTAATATAAGAGAATTAGAATCGGGTGATCCGTTTTATCAAAAAGCAGCTCAACGTGTTCCCCAAAAATTTGGCAAACAAGGTCCTGGTGTTGATCGGCAAGGTACCCCAATTGTAGAGCCTGAACCTATGTTTAAAATTGAAGATCCCTTGAACGAACTTGAATACGCTGGTAAACAAATACTTGGTGGTCTTAAAACTGTAGGTGGTGCAATATTGTTTGGCTTTTAACCTATGAACACAGTAGAACTATTACAAAGCGATTTCAAACTGTTCCTACAGGCTCTCTGGAGTGAACTAGACTTACCTTCACCTACCCGTGCACAATACGCTATTGCTGACTACCTACAACACGGTCCAAAACGTTTACAAATCCAAGCCTTCCGAGGTGTGGGTAAGTCCTGGATTACCGGTGCTTTTGTTCTTTGGACTTTGTTTAACGATGCTGAGAAAAAGATAATGATTATCTCTGCCTCTAAAGAACGGGCAGATAACATGTCAATCTTTCTACAAAAACTAATCATTGAGACACCTTGGTTAGCCCATATGAGACCTAAGTCTGATGACTCTCGTTGGTCCAGGGTGTCCTTTGATATTAATTGTAGCCCTCACCAAGCACCTTCTGTTAAATCAGTTGGTATCACGGGTCAGCTTACGGGTAGCCGGGCTGACCTCATGATTCTTGATGACATTGAAGTTCCTGGTAACTCAATGACTGAATTAATGCGTGAAAAACTACTTCAACTCTGTACAGAAGCTGAATCTATCCTTACTCCTAAACAGGATTCACGTATTATGTATCTGGGTACACCTCAGACAACCTTTACAATCTATCGTAAGCTAGCTGAGAGGTCCTACAAGCCCTTTGTTTGGACTGCTAGGTACCCTAGGGCCATTTCTAAATACGAAGGGCTTCTAGCGCCTCAGCTGGCTGAAGATTTAGATAATGGTGCCGAACCTTGGGATGTTACTGATCCTGATCGTTTCGACAGCAATGACCTACTTGAACGTGAAGCTTCAATGGGTCGTAGCAACTTTATGTTGCAGTTCATGTTAGATACGAGTCTTAGTGATGCAGAAAAATTCCCACTTAAAATGGCTGACCTTATTGTCACCTCTGTTAATCCTAGCTCTGCCCCTGAAGCCGTTGTATGGTGCTCCGATCCCCAAAATGTCATCAAAGACCTCCCAACTGTTGGTCTTCCTGGAGATTATTTCTACTCTCCAATGCAGCTCCAAGGAAACTGGGATCCCTACACAGAAACAATCTGCAGTGTTGACCCGTCGGGTCGTGGCTCGGATGAAACGGCAGCAGCTTTTATCTCCCAACGAAACGGTTTCTTGTACTTGCACGAGATGCGTGCTTACCAAGACGGATACTCAGACCAAACGCTTCTGGACATTCTAAAAGGATGTAAAAAGTATGGCGTGTCTAAACTTCTTATTGAAACTAACTTTGGTGATGGTATTGTTGCAGAACTTTTTCGTAAACACCTACAACAAACCAAACAATCCGTTGATATTGAAGAGGTGCGTGCCAACGTACGAAAAGAAGACAGAATCATTGATGCTTTAGAACCTGTTATGAATCAACATCGGTTGGTTATTAACCGTGATGTGATTGAATGGGATTTTAAATCTAATTCAGATGCTGCACCAGAAGAACGACTCCTATACATGCTGTTCTATCAAATGAGTAGAATGTGTCGTGAAAAAGGTGCAGTTAGACACGACGACAGATTAGACTGTCTTGCACAAGGTGTTAAGTATTACACAGATGCAATGGCAATCTCTGCCTATGAACAAATGAAAATTGATAGGCAACAAGATTGGCAAGATATGAACGAAGCGTGGCTTGATGATCCACAACAAGCAGCTAATCATATGGCATTTGGTATGTCCTTAGAACAACGAAAAAAGGCTAGAATGCTTAATGGTAAGAAGTCAGTCCCCACCTGGGTGTGAACCCATCGGGTCCGTAGGACACGAACCCAGGCCCACACTGGGTTTAAGTTCAATGACTTATGTATACAGGAGGAGGGAAGGGTGGACCCGAATCCTGGAGGGAGGAGTTCGAGACAAGCTCTCACTCCTCCTTTTATTAATGTCCCCGGGAATGGACATTCTGTAAGGACTGGCTAAAGCCAAACGACACAAAATTTACTTCCACCTGACTCTCTACCTATGATACCGTTAATTTTGTGAAACAAGCAATCTCTGATTGCGTTACTACTTATTATACTGTTCATTCTATGCACACCGCCACCCTCGTACACGTAACACCTGATGCTGAATCCTTGATTGCTTATATGGCACGGGTATCTAATCCAAATAATCAAGATAACCCCGAATCAGAAAGACTGATTAAATACCTAATTAAACATCGTCATTGGTCACCCTTTGAAATGGTTAATATGTGCGTACAAATTGAGACAACCCGAAGTGTTGCTGCTCAAATCTTACGTCATAGATCATTCTCCTTTCAAGAATTTAGTCAAAGGTACGCACAGGTGACGGAACCAGCCGCTATCCCACACCTTAGAAGGCAAGACCTAAAGAATAGACAGAATAGTACTGATGATTTACCAATTAATACAATAAAAGAGTTTAATGTAAAGATTAATAGCTTATTTGACCTTAGTGAAGCACTATATGAAGAAATGTTGATGGCTGGTGTAGCAAAAGAGTGCGCAAGAGACATCTTACCACTTGCTAGCCCTACTAAACTCTATATGAACGGTACTCTTCGCTCTTGGTTGCATTATACTGACCTAAGATGCTCCAAAAGTGCGGACGGTACGCCCACCGGTACGCAGTTAGAACATAAACAAATCGCAGATCAAGTGAAAAGTTTGATTAAACAGGAGTTTCCTACCGTTTATGCTGCTATGTTCCTTTGTTGATCATGGGCTAACCTGGGTGAAAAATGGTAAAAATTTGTTAGCCCTATCTGCTAATAAGAATTACAAATAAATCCCCCCTAGGGGGTCTATTTATTCCTATGTAATCATGATTGATTTGTAATAAGAATAGCCCGCTCGCTATGCCTCGTTCGTTAACACTCACTCGGCTCCGCTCGCTTAATCGGATTTTATCCGATCATCCTGTCATTTCTGATCGTTTTTACAGTGATTGCCCTGTGTAAATATTTATTACACGAGATGATTAGGGGAGCGAGCGCGTAGCGCGAGCGGCATAAGTGTTAAATAGGGGCGACACAGTTGGTAATAGATAGCGGAGCTATTCCTTATTGAGAACGATTCTCAAAACATCTGTTTGCCCATATTAGCACATCTTATGCATTATTACCCATTGATGAGTATATTGAGATTGGTGTAATCAGGGGTTGACTTATAGCGTGTTTGGTGCTATGCTTACAGCATCGACAATCAAAGGAGTGATTATGTTTCATGTATTTATGTTAGACTGTGAGGGCAATCCTAAACTGTTAGAGGTATGTATTGATGAGGAAAGAGCTGATGCAGCGGTAGATTTGTGGAGTGAAATGTATCCACACGCTTTGGTTGATTATGTTTACAAAGACACCAACTGATGACAACATCCCAACGTGTTAAACTCAAAGAAGTCACATTCACGCGCAACAGTAAACCTATGCGTACGTTGATGTGGTGTGATCGTGTGCCAAAGGGTAAGCGTAACAAACCTGCTAAGATCAATGGCATTCAGCATCATGAAATCAGCAGCAGCGTAGAGCATGTGTACTATCAGCCACTCTAATGAGTCAGATAAGCAGCACTGATGGAAACTGTGATCTGGATCACTTGACTTTTGCCTCAACCTGTGCCATACTAAGAGCATGAACAAAACAACTCAATTCGCTACTAACTATCCTATGACTTTTCGTTACGCTATTTCTGTGCTTGAAGAACAATATGATGCCATTTATCGTGGTATCAAAACTGTTGATGAGATGTGCTCAACTCTGACTGATTACATGTCTTGGGAGAATGAACCACTCGACAAAGTTTATCACCAATTCGAGACTAAAGTTGGTGCCAATACTATTGTCGCTGATGATGACATTCTGCAACTAGCTAACCACTATGCCAGCTGACAAGGTGCACACTACCACTTGACTTTCACCTGATTTTCTGCCATACTAAGAGCATGACACAAACACAGTACACACGACAACAACTCATCGACGCACTTACTCACGAGTATGACTATCTTTGCCACGATGATCCTTATGATCCCGAAGATCCTTATGATATGACAGTTCCTGAATATGTAGAGTATCTCAGCTCATTATCTATTGAGCAACTTATCGACGAGACATCAACCGGTGACGGTTACACTCTCGATGAGTATATGTTCAACCACAATTGATATCTACACTGAGACATTCATGTCTCTCTGTAGGTTTCATACCTACACTTTATCCACCTTATTTTCACATTCACAAATGTTCATCAAACGTACTTCTGCTGCTATTCACTGCATCAGCACCGACTTTCTCAACGGTGTAGTTGATGTTATGTTTAGCAACGGTAGTGTTTATCGTTATTCCAATGTGTCTCGTCGTGCTATTGCTAACCTGCAATTGCAGCGTAACATGTCACTTGGTTTCTGGGTTAACAACAACTTGCTTGGTAACAAGCGTGTCAAGTCAACTCAAACCTATGGTGCAATCCCTGCGATTGCTTGATAACTAGTTTCACATTCACACACTTTTTTCTACCCATTTTCATCATGTTCTTTAAGCCTAACACCATCAATTCTTCTATCGTTCGTAACATCTTGTTGAATCCTTCTACCAATCAAGTGATTGTTCAGTTCAAGAATAACAGCAAGACTTATCTCTATGACAACGTAAGTGTTGATGCAATTACTGATGTTTTCTTTGGTGAGATTGAGTCGTTTGGTAAGTTTGTCAATGCATATTGCAAACCCAATATGACAACCGTTGTCGGCTGAATTTTTGTCACTTATTAAACAACACATTCACAACACTATGCTTCTTGCTCCTTCCATGTCTGACTATCAACAACGCGTGTCTGAGTTGTTTGATACTATTGATCCTGATCGTATCGAGCACTTTATCAACGAGCTCGAAGGTTGGGGTATCGATAGTGAAGAGCAACTCGACGATGCTTACTATGGTTGTTATCCATCAACTGACGGATTTGTCGAGGATTTGTGTGAAGATTGCTATGCAGATGTGATTCGTTCGATGCCTACATTCATGCAAACTGCACTCGATTATGAACTCATGTGGCATCAATCCTTCCAGCATGATTTCTTTACTATTTACGATCGTGATTCTGGTGATTACTATTTCTTCAATCGTAACTTCTGATCATTAGTTATTAGCTACAATTACAATCCGTCGCTATTAACAACATTTAGCGGCGGTATTTTTTTGTGACTCACAGTCATCACATTCATCCCAAGGACGCAGAATCAAAATGCAATGGTCTGAAACTAACATCATCCTTGCAGTTGTCGGCATGGTAGGATTGTTTAGTACTGCTATCATCTGGCAACGTGCAAACCGTATCACCTCTAACTATTACAAGAAATGAACACTTTATCTGCTGAATATGTGCTTGGACTTGATAAGTATCAAGCAGAAACCGTTTTCAATGATGTAGTCTCACAGCTTGCCATGCAAGGTGAAGAAGAGTGGGACATTGAAGCTCAGGCTCACCGTATCATGGACAATTGCAAACTTTATCCTGAATTTTTTGTTCAGCTTCGTAAATGATGCTAAAAACAGAGCGACAGAAAATGTGGCGTTACTATACAACAGATGATGACCAGGCGCGGTGGTTACTTGCGCCCAATTTGGAGCACGCCTTATGGGCTGCTGCTGAATTGTCCGGTGGCACTAGTAAACTTCGCAATGTTATTTTAGACGATGACCAATGGTAAACCCGAGTTCCCAAACAATTGGAAAGAGATCTATGATGCTGACCCTGATGAGTTTGGAACATGCACATTCGGAGAGTTTATGCAAGCTACCGCATTGTGGTCCATACCATCCTCTCACAGCTGCATCATGCGTGTGG
>Ga0208645_1001057_pt1 | contig 25702 bp, 21 predicted proteins | sample VirMetDEL_Sep_01_FD_184519 | JGI IMG/M metagenome (GOLD analysis project Ga0208645, IMG submission 184519) | Aqueous microbial communities from the Delaware River and Bay under freshwater to marine salinity gradient to study organic matter... | ecosystem: Environmental > Aquatic > Marine >... | reverse complement strand
ATAGCTCTGCGCTTCTCTTCAGACATTCTTTGGAACTGACTTGAAGTAGTAGCGCTATCCATAAACACGGGCCTCCCGTTAGCGTCTTTCTTTATCCACTTTTCCGTGGGTATAATCGGTACTCTGACTCCGTCAACGACATAGCTCATGTTGTTTACTGTGAGTCTAGCACCGTTACCAGTCTGCCTTCTCCACCAGTTTATAAGGTGGAAGTAGTCGTTGAACTCTCTGATCTGAGGAGAGTAGCTGGCATCGAAACTCCCTTCTCTTGGGATGTTTCTGTTAAAGCCAAACTCTACAGTACCTCCTCTAAACAAGTTGATCTTTTTGGAGGCAAGCGGAACCGCTTCACCAGCTTCTTTTACTGCCTTTTCAAATTCTTGTTCAGACAGATTCTCAGCTGCTTGTTTTTGAGCTTCATTTTCGACCATCCGACGAAGAGCTCTATTTGACTTTGCCTCAACTGCAACACCAGCGTTTCTTGCAGCCTGCAAATACTTGGCCGTTACGGATGAGAGCGTACCAGATCTGCTTACATCGATCCCCATGTTTAGCAAGAATGTTTTGAGTGATGACAACCCAAATTCACCTCTTGCTACTTTGTCCATGTAATTGTTTATAACCTCTCTCTCTACGACAGCCCTAGTCTGAGGGTCTTGCATTTTTTCTCTAGCAACTTCTCCTTTTTTCGTTCCAAGGTATGCTTGAAACACGTGAGATGCTAATGCCTGCCCTTGCTCAGTAGATATGACTTCTTCGTATAGCTTCCCTCTCGTCTCGTCGTTAGCCATCATGTCCTCAGTCATGAGGTGACCAAGCTCGTGAGCCAGCACAAACGAAGTCTCTTGCGGGTTGCTTTCATTCCAGACGACATGCAGCTCTTGGCTTCCATCAGGCATCTCTAAATACAAACCGTTATTGCCCTTGCCAGAAACCGCATCCATAGACTCCTGAGTCTTGTGTGCTACGATTTTTACACCGTCCTCAACAACAGCCTCCCACTTTTCAAAAAACTCTTTCGCCACCTGATCACCATCGTAATCCTCTCCATACACATCAGTATCCCTAGACCTCCAGTCGGCTTGTGTTTCAGTAGCCTTTATTCTTCCAACAGAAACGGTCTCAGCAAGATTAACCAGTCCTGCCGCGTGACCACCCATGATGGCATAGGCATTTACCTTTGTTCTTAGCAGATCAGCCTGTTTTTTGTATTCAGCCTTCTTTTTATCACTAAGCTTTTGGGCGGCTTGATATGTCTCAGTTTTAGTTGGGTCGGCTATAAAGCGACCATTAAGTCTCCACTGTCCGTTTGCGTCCTGAGTATAATCTCCAGAAAGCTTTTCGTAAAGTCTTATCTGATTGTCCGTGTTAAGCGCATCCACAAGAGCTTCTGGGCTAACCTTTGCAAGGTTCATAAATGCAGTACCTCTGTTTCTTGCATTCACATTGATTTTCTCTACAAGAGAAGCCACTTCTTCAAGCTTGCTTCTTGTGCTTTCAGACGGGTTTACAAGCTCTACCTTAGAAAGTGTTCCAAGCTCCTTGCCTAGCTGAGCAAGCCTATCGCTCTCTTGTGTAGAAAGGCTCTGATCAATCTTAGATCCGTTAACAAGTTGGTTTATGGCTTTCCCGTAGAAAACATCCTTCATGGCTACGCGCTCGACAGCGGCTCTACCATAAGTGTAGGTTGCAGCGCCCCCTCCAAAAAGGAATGACATGTTACCACCTATTCTTCCAGCTTCAAGTATTCTTGCTGAATTTTCTTTTATAAATGCGCCAAGGTCTAGTTTTTGACCCCATTCAGCTGAACTCTGAACTTTTCCGTTTGCTTTTTTCGTGTAGTAATCGTCTACAAGAAGCTGAAAGAGCTCTGTAACAGCCTCAGTGCTAAACTCCTCAACGTAATCCAATCCTTGAGATGCAGCTACACCACCTATCAATCCAGCCACTCTTTCAAGAATCGGTCTGCCCAACACATTGTATGGATTTACAGCCTTTCCAAGTTTCCCGCCGACCGCCAGCCTGCCGACGCCCATCGTTATAGCATTGCCTATGCCTTCTGGAACACCCTCTGCCAAACCATACCCCCACGCTCTCCACGCTCTTTCGTTTGTAGACAGAAGCGGGTTTCCGTCTTTGTCAAACATGCTCGGCATAAGGTCTACGGATCCAGACCTTACGAACTCCTCCATTCCAACAGAAGCAGACATTATAGCCCCAGAAACAACACCAGTAACGGCTGGATTTCCACGACCTACAATAACTCCGACGCCCATGGCTGCTAGAGACATTGGCCCGCTTTCAAGTGCCATCCTAAATTCTCTAGAGTCTACTTTGAGCAACCCAGGAACGATTGTCGTAGTAGTAGCGTCTGCCATATACGCAGCATTTGCATTTACAGCGTCTGAGCTCATTGCAGCTAGCTCCTCTTTCGTGTAGCCAGAAAGATCGCCCAGAGCCATAATAGACTCCCTGGTATTTGCGTATATGTTTTGCTTTTCTCTTGCTTCTTGAATGTCTTTATCGTGAATTTTATAGTACTCCTCAAGATCGGAAGTAATCATCTGTCTTGCAGCCTCTCTTTCTTCTCCTACCATTCCAGCTCCAACAGAAAAACCATACGGAGTCATCACTCGGTCAGATGATGCAGCACTTGGGCTGCTATAGAGAAGCGCACCACCAGCAGAGACAAACATTTTCTGAGCCTCAGAAAAACCTATTTCAGTGATTGTGTTCCACTTATCCTCAATTTCGGATTGATGAGGGCCCACCCACGCTTTGTCGTCATCGATCTGAATAAGCATTGCAAGCCTTCCGAAGCCAAGATCTTTAGTTGCTTGCAATAAATTAGCGTCAGAGTTTATGTCTTTGTACACCTGAAGCTCATACTCAGCAAGCTTTTCTTGATCGTCTTTTATTTCTTCGGGAGCAAGAGCAAGCGCTCTTTGAGACAAAATGAATCTAAACTCATTTTCTCTGGCCAGCTTCATTCCCTCTTCGTCAAGTCCTGCGTATCTTTCGTCAGCAGCCACTCTTTCGTCAATCATCTGATTGATCGCATCTAAAGACGGCATTTCCTCCCCTTCAAAAAGATCTTCGGCAGTTAGAACAGCCCTTTTAGAAAGGCCGATACTTGGGAGATTGTACCCAACTCTTTCTTCATTGTACTCAAGCAGAGAACCGTCTCCTTTAGACTCCAAGAATGCAGCCACGCTTTCTGGCTTTGACTCTCTAAGTGTTTTGTTTAGGTGAGTACTATAGTCTTTCCAGTATTGATTGTTAGATTCAACCGATCTATTGTAATCGTCTTGAAGCTGCATCAGTTCAGCCTGAGCCCCCTGAGCCCTTACTACATATTCGTTGTAGGCGTTTACTTGCTCCTCTGTCGGATAAACTGCAACTTGTTGCGTAGGGTCTTGAAGAGACGGTGCGTACGTTACCTCAGGTCTTGGTACGGCAGGGCCTACCTGCTGTTCAAACCAAGCGTCTGTGCTTTCTGGAAAGAATGGTAGCTCTGGGGCTGGCGTCTCCCATCCTGGGAGGTTGGTTACATCTTCGAGATTAAACTCTGGATACGCCGACTCTGAAGGATCTGGTGCCGAGGTTAAGCTCGATACCTGCGAAAGATCTGCTCCCATAAACAGAGAGCCCGTATCTGGACTCTGGGGAACGACTCCCCCCTCCTGCATGGATTGTTTCTTTAAAAAAAAAAGATTTCTTCTCTGAAGCAGAAGAGATCAAGTCATCTATAAACTTGTTACTGTCTTTCATACTACAAATATAATCAAATGCTTGCTACTCGCTGGGCCTCTTGGTCGTTGAACCTTCTAAGGACCTCAAGCCCAGCCTTTACTGCATCAATACGATTCCCCTCCTTTGCACCGTTGAGATATCCGATCTGAGCCAAGATGCTGAAGTACTCGTTGGTTTCTCCCATATCTCCGTTTCTAGGCACAATGAAGTTTACTGGACGGTACATTGCAGTCATCTCTGGGACAACCCCCTGCTCCTCCATTCTGGCAAGAACGTGTGGTGGATATTCGGCCTTTGGTACCATGACTTTCATGGAAGCCTTTACAAACAAGTCACCGTTCTCGTCTACAGCGACACCGTTAACCTTGTAGCTGTCTCCAGCATTAGCGGATCTAGGATCGTTTTCTGCATATTCATTGCCAGACACAGGCACGGAGACAGACGATCCGCCAGCTCCAACCTTTGGCACCATGAGAGAGGTTATGCCGCTTCCAAAATTTTCAAACCTTTCTCTCGCTCCTTGTGGAGCGAAGTAATAAAAGTCTTCTGGCTTGAACTGAACGGAAGACGGGAATACTCTGTTGTCGTCTCCAGATCCGCTTCCACTATCATCAGTCTCGGTAAACTTGCCCTGCAAGAATCTCATCGTTTCGTCGATGTAATCACGCATAGGAAGCGGTACATAGGAACCGTCTCCTGGATCATTCTGGGCATCTACAGCAAGAGCGCCCTGAGCCCCTCCTCCGTACTTCTCATTAAATATGCTTGTGGCCGTAGCACCGACAGACTTATTAGCAATAGCAGCTGCAGTCACTTCTTTGCGGAGCAACTCTTGCTTCTGCTCAAACGTCATGTCTTGATTGTTCTTGAGCGCCGTAGCTCTAGAGTAGAAGTCGGTAGAGAACTTACCAGGAAGCAAGTTGTCGTACGGGGTGGCCGTTGGGGAAAAGTACTCCTGAGAGCCTCTCGTGGGCGACTGATAAGCCAGCCCAAACATATCCTTCCCGTCGGCACCTTTGAGTCGGTTCCCGTTTATGTCCGTATAGTAGGCGTAGGTTTCCCCCGTAGTGGGGTCAACTCTCACGCTCGTTGGATCTATACCAGACATCTCCCACATCATCCGCTTCTGGTTAAAGGTGTTGAGGTCGTCTTTCAGATCAAGGTCTTGGTTTGTCCATTCCTTAGTCCCTACAACCCACCCCTCCAGATTGTTTCTAGATGACTTGGTGTTCTCGTGGTGGTTCTTCAGCTCTGCATGCAAGTTCTTGAGGGCGTTCACGTCTTCGACGAATTCGCCTGTATTTCCGCCAGTGTAGTAGTAGTTGTCGATTCTACCCTTCAGCCAGTCCCTCTTGGCGGAGAATGTATTCTTATCGACCTCAGAAAGGTCTGAAACATCAAATCCGAGCGTCTGCTTCTGCTGTGCCTCGATCTGCTTCTGACGAGCTTTTGAAAGCTCCATGTCATACGCAGCGCGTTGACGGCGCTGCTGCTCTACGATTTGAACCTGTTGGTTGACTACGTCAGAGAAGCTCATCGGTGGGAGCTTCGGCTTGAGGTAGTCGTAGTACTTTTCTTCAGCCATTACGCAATGTAATTTTCTTGGAACTGTGGTTCCTCAATAAACCTAACCGCGTCGTAAAGAGCAATCATGTTTTGCTGAAGTTCTTTCGACATCTTTCCGTTCTTCTTTGCTTTCTCAACCTCTATCGGATCGATCTTCTCGTGCTTCTGGCGCATCTCGCCAGCATCATATGGGTCTATAACAAACTCGCCTCCCGTCTGGCGTATGCCTGTATCCACGAGCATCCCGTCCTCCCCTTGAGCCATGAGTATCATGTCGTTCGTGTCGTGATTGTACTCTCCTGGAGTCTTCTGCACAGCACCGCCCATGGCCTGAGAGTTGTATGGGTTTCCGTCAAAATCAATAGAGTTATCTAAGTTTTTTGGAATATCTTCATATTTCACTTGACCCCCAGCTACGCCTCCAAGCGGTGGATTCTCTCCAGCTCCGTCTACATCCGTTCCAGTTCCGTCTCCAGTCGTGTCTTGTTTCTTCTCAAGATTCGACAAGTATTTAGTCAATCCACCAGCGACACCAGTCATGCCTCTTTGAGTGAGGGCTTGGTTCTGCAGAGATTCGCGCTGAGCTGACTCAAGCTGCCCAAGCATTGCTTGATACTGTCTGTCTAGATCAGACATTTCTTTCTGGTACTGCCCCTGAAGGTCACCCTGAGCCAATCTAGTGGCCTCTGAAAGCCTTTGTCCTGCAGCTTGACCAGCAGCAGCCTCTTCTGCCTGAAGAGACTCAGCGAGGCGTCTTTGTATGGCTGACGGGTCTGCACCAGACTCCATAGCCATCTTTGCGGCTGCAAGCTCAGCAGACGGGTCTTGTTGTGGCGCTGCCGTACCGAGCAGTGCAGCGTTTCTAGTGGCTGCGGCAAGAACGTCCTCAGACGTAGGGGCCTGGACTCCTTGCATCTGTGTCTCTAGACCTTCGAGCTCCGCACCTATCTCTTCAATGTTTTGCTCTGCGCCTCTCTGACCAAGAACCCCCCTAGTTATGTCCGCAAGTCCAGCAGTCCCAGCAACTGCGCCTTGAGTTCTCTGTTGTTTTCTAAATGCCTCTGGATTCATCATGAACCCACCAGCACGAGGAGGCATTTGGCCAGTCGCGTTAAAATACTGCTGGCCCTGAGGTGTCAAATTACCGAACTGATCGTACATGTTGCAAATTTAGTTATTTTGACCCAAACTGTGGTCAAGATTGATTTTATGTTGATCTACGTTTATTGCATACAATTCAAAGTCTGGTGGAGCCGCAGACGTTTCTACGTCGATAACCGCATAATCCCCCTTCATGTTGTTGCCTGCAGATGGTGAGGCAACGTACAGAGTCAAGGTTTCTGGGAGAGAATTTTGTAAAAAATTTACAAGATTGTTGATAAAAGTATCTACAAAATTTATGACAAATGGGTTATTAGGAAACTCGCTAAATACTGTGTGGTATGTCAGAATCAACGAAGAGTTTTGTTCGTCATAGCCTCCTACTTGAAATTCATTTCCATTGACCTGACTAGAAATTGCTGCGTCAAAACTTATGCCCCCTATAGGAGATATTTGGCCTGCCTGCTCTACAGCCGCATAAAATGGAAACTTTCTAATAATATTAGCATCTTGGTCGTAATAACAAAGTATGCCCCCAGGAATAATGTCTGGAAAGCCTTCGACATCTATAGTCCAGCTAGGGGGATCTTCTTCCGAATTACTTGAAATAGAATCAATAACTTCCTGCCTTGAGGCCGTTCCTACAGGAAAGATGTTTGATTGAGTTATAATGCTATTTTTCGGAAACTCTGCGTAGAAATCATTTTCTCTCTCGACAAAAGACTCAACGACTCCTTCTTGATCGATTGTTCTCACTGAAGCGGTCCATCCTGCATCCTCGCTAGACTCCAACGAAAGGGCTTCATAAGCCTTCGTAGCGGACGGATCTTCATTTGATGCCACAGACAGGCTAGACTTGTAACCGACTCCGTAAAATCTATTGTTGATGTCTGACACATCATGCCTGTGTATGATGTCTGAATCAACCGTCGGAGTTGTAGACAGAAACTGTTGGCCAACGTTTGCATAGCAAGTTGGCTCGAAGCTGTACCTCGATGTCCATCTGTTTGATTTTGTAGAGAATGCTATAGTCATTGTCCTAGTAGTTATTTGCCCTCGTCACCAGTAATTCCTCCGCCACCGCCAGTTCCTCCGCCGCCAGCCTGAGTGTCCTCGCCGAAGTCTGTAATCACGCCTCCGCCCCCGCCGCCGACATCACCCCCGCCGCCGACATCACCGCCTCCTCCAGTATCGTCAGCCTCTTCGTCACCAGCTGGGCCTTCTGTTGGAGGGAGAGGAAGCCATATGGCCTGTCCGTTGATGTTTGTTGTAAATTCAGTGATAAGATTTTCTGTATCCCCCCTATAAACTTCTCCAGTCGCGTTAACCAAAATCTTATTTAAAGTAGTTCCTGCAAGGATGCCGCCTTGGTTTCCAGCTGGTATTGAATCAACCGCGACGCCAAGATTGTCGCTTTCACATATAAAACGCAATGGTATGTCTACTATATAGGTTCCCTCTAAGTATTCTTCTGGCACTGTTGAGGAAGAAATAGTTACTACAACAGCCCTGTGTCCATCTACTTCTTGACTGAGCAATGAAGATGGGTAGTTTGAAGAAACATCCTTAAAGTTAAGCGACAAGTGATCTGATGGGTTGTTGTTTTGATATCCTAGCTGATTTAAATTATTTGATACTTCATTAAGGTTAGTTATTTCGCTTCCAGTAAATGTCCATGTGTTTTGTATAACGTCAATCTCTCTTGCGAAAACATCAAGATTTACGACCACTGGAGAGTTAGAGTCAATTAGCCCAGCATTTTCGACTTTTACTCTAACGGAAAGATTTATTATTTGCGAATTTGGCTCAGACCCGACGGCCCAAGTAGAGAGCTCGTTAAACAGACTGTTTCCTCCATTAAGGAAATACGTTGTAAACTGAGCATCTCCAAGGTTGCTAGGTGAGCTCCAGTCAACGCTAACTCTTGGTACAGGTGGCTCCTCGACGGTAATATCTATTTCGCCACCGCCGACCTCAATAATTTCGTTTTCGATATCCTCGATGACTATTGGGTCAACAACCTGAACGTCTGTCAATACGCTCTGTTGTGATGTAGGTATTACATCTTTGTTGAGGACAGTCAGCAGGTATTCTTTCTTTACTGGGTCGTAGCCTCCGACAACTCTTATAGCTTTTGGGTCATCTATCGCTGCAGCAAACTCATCTCTAAAAAACGAGCTCATGCCTGCGTCAGATATTACATTAACTCCATTGACCCCAGACACCTTGAACACCTTTCCGAACGACTTGTGAGCAAAGTATGCGGTGTTATCTACGTCTACAACCGACTCAGGATTCCCGTCACACCCAGCCGTTCCCGCGTAATACCTAGGACTTCCCAAGAATTTACTAGAAGCGATAAGCGTGCTAGATCCAGATGCGTCGGATATAAGGCTTCTGTCTACAGGTATGTGCCCGCATTTGTTTCTTTGAACAAAGAATATAGCGTCCTGGTGATTACACAAGTAGTTTATCTCTCCGCCCCTGTAATCCACTTCTGACTCAGACGGTATAGATCTGTTAAATGAGGAGTAGCCCACTTTGCTCGACCCAGGTATATCTCTGTCGGAGTGAACAATACTTACCTCCTTTCTGGACCGACTAGCATCTAGCTTTACGATGTTTGGTCTACCAATAGAAATGGCTCTAGAGGGAAACAAGTCGCTCGCTGCCTCAGACTCCAAGTAATAACTTCTGAAGTTTGATTCAGGCACAATCGGCTCCCCGTCATCATCGACATCAATCAACAGGTCTACAAACCCTTGAGTACTGTCGAAATCCCTTAGGTTTACTGCATGCTTTCTAAAGAATACATCACCCTGCGTTAGAAGCACCTCCGCGTTCTGGTGGAACCGAATCGGTCCTTCATCTCCTGGAGCTGTAAGAACTTTGTACGACTTTCCGATTTCGTAGTAAAGTCTTTCGTCAGATTGCAACTCTTTTGCTGGCGAGTAGATCTCAAAAATGCAGTTGTTCCCCCAGTTGTCGTTCCCTTGCTCAACGTCTTGATACCTAAACCCATTAGCGTCCTCGTTGTTCTTCAAGAGCAAAAACAGCCCAGTCTTGGATTGTGGGACTTCTTGTTCTGTATCGAGAACTCCGTCTATCACCTCGGCAAGCGGATTATCAAGCTCCGTCAACGAAGTTAATCCAGCCACCTCAAACTCGTAAGACACAGGAAAAACTCTACTAATGCTAGATCCGTCTTGATAAAGCATGTACGATATTACCCTGAGTCTATCTCCAGGCGTAAACGAATACATGACAGGCGTTCCGTCTTTGCCTCTAGCGCCAAATGAGTTAGAGTAAGAGATCGGGTGTCCCTGCAGGTAGTTCAGAGATACGTATATGTTCTTGGCCCCACTTGAGCTGTTTTCCGACTGCGGGACAAACGCTCCTCCAGATGAATACTGGACAAACTTGTTTACACTCGTGTTTTTAGAGTATACAAATCTGTAGTGTTTTGCCCACGTTGGCGGAGTGTGCGTAATGTCTGTTGCTTTAATGTATGCGGCGCCTTTCTCCCCGTCATTTCTTTCCCCGTAGTTCTTTATGTAGGTAGATCCTATCGGATTTACATAACCGTGCCTGCCCCTCTCGTCGTAATAAACAATTCCAAACTCGTGGTTTGCCCCGCTCTTAAACGACAACCCGCCACTTGCAGACTGGTCCTCAACAGAAACAACTGGAGAGGCTATCTCTCCGTGAGAATGAAGTCTTTCAAAATCAACGCTGCCAAGCCCGTTACCGAATGGGTTTTCCTCAAGCGTGCCTCCCTCAAGCGAACCATCTACAAAGCCTCCTCCACCTTCGTCAGATGACTGGACGATTGGGTATGGGTATGATACTTGAACCGCAGAAGGAAGGTCCGAGATGTCACCTGCAAAAGCATACAATTCCGATGCAGAAACACTAGACGGAATAAACGGTTCATCGCTGTAATTATTTGTATCTTCGTCAAACGTCCACGAAGACCAGTACACCAACGGGAGGGTCGTGGTCATCGTCATCTGGTTGGCTATGGGGCCAGGATTGACGTTTGCAACATCATATGTATCTCCTCCGTCAACGGCGTTTATGACTATTCGGCCAGTGTAAAACGGACCACACAATATGGATTTGTGAGCCCATCCAAAAGCCTCTTGTCCAATAAAAAATTGCGTAAGACCCAGGTCTGTGGCAATGTCTTGATCATTTACATACTGAAGCGCGCTCTGAGTACTAAGAGTAACAATATTGGGGTTGTTCTCCTGAACAAAGCCAGCTATATACTTTACGAACATAGCGTTTGGGTCGCAGAACACGCTGCTTTGATCGTACCCAATAAAACACTGTCCAGCAATAGACCCATACTTCTCGCATGAAAGAACGTCATAGCCACTCCCCTCGCCTGCTCCTGCGCCGCCTGGTCCACCCTCCCCGTCCATCAAGGAATATTTAAACCTGTTACCTTCAGATCCGTCAGAAGTTATGTTTAGTAGCCTTCTGTTTCCGTCTGCATCTGTGCCGACTCTAAGAAAACCAAAACACATCTCCATGGTCGGCTTGCTGTTTCCAGTAACAGTCGTCGCTGGCAACCCCTCGTCGTCTAAGGTGTATTCGGTTGCAAACTTAGCTGTAAAATTAAGTATGGGGCTCGCCATCTTTCTAAACGCTCTGCCGCTAAAATCAAGTTGCTGGCTGGCTATGTTGTTGAAGTCGGCTACAAACGAAGGGTCGTTTATGGTGCCTCTGCTAATTACCCACCACGGAGATCTTGGGTCCAGATCTCTCACGCAAGTCATTATATCATCATCTTCATCTGGAAGATAAACGTTTTCTATGCACAGACGAAAGGCTCTATTTTTATTTTCTCTATACCCGTTGTTTTCCCCAATCCCAACCCTCTCCAAGTAGAACTTGACGGTTGCTTTGTTTACAATAAACGCACAGCTTGGGGGCTTGTTTTCCAACAGATCCTGGAAGTTAGGAGATCCGACCTGACCTTGTGCAGCTCCAGTTATCAAAGCCCCCATTGAGCTGTTTACGGGGATTTCGCTATAATCCTGGAGGCCGAGATCAATCACGTGATCGTGAGTGATTTTAATGTCTTCCTCGTGAAGAGTCAAGAGCCCCTCAGATAGATTAAGTTCTTCTGTTATTTGCTGTTGCGTCTTCCCTTCAAGTATGCTTGAAAATATATTTGCTACGAGGGTGGCGGCTCCAGAAGATACCTCTACATTTATGGTGAAAGACGCAGAGAACCGACAAGCTCCGCCACTTAGGATCAATGGGTTGCCAGCACTAGTTCCAAAGTACAAGGGCTTAACTCCAGAAACTCCAACTCCGCTTTCAGGCGTAGAAATCACTTGCTTCCAGTAAGTTTCAGTTGCTGCAGGGTCTACGTTGGTAGAAACCTGTCCGCCAACACCTTTATTGAATCCAAAATAATTCTCTCTGTAGCTGTGTAAAAACTTAGCACCAGCACCGACCTCTGTTTGGAACCCTGGCTCTCCAGCCACACCCCCTTCTTGGAAAGAAGCTGGAGAAGAATCGGTAATAATGCCATTGTCTTGTGTTCCGTACCCAGGAAGATTCAGAGAGTTGGCTCCGACCTGTCTAGACTGATGATACGATCTAGCACCTGAGGCTGCCCCCTCGCCATGTGTCGTGTATACGTGAAAGTTTTTGTCTGGAGAGATTGAAAACGAAATGTTTATTCTAGTGTTTGCAGCAAGCTCGTCTGCAAACTGACTCGAAGTAAAGCTAAAACCAATCGTTTTGTTGTCGGTAAGAATTGTCCCTCCAGCAGACCTCTCTATAGATGGTTTTATGAGTAGCTGATAATCAAGTATCTCTACTGGCCTGTCTATGTATACTGGCTCCAGATTCACTCCGCTGCAGTCTACGTTGTCATAGCCGTCCACATAATTTCCGTACGCGAGCCTGTTAGACGAGATGGCTTGAGCCTGCGCTTTCTGCGGTACGTTGTCAAACGTCTTGTCTACGGTTTGTGGTGAGACACCCCCAGCTATTCTATCATTGTAGAATTTGTAAGAGATAGATTCCCCTGGGGCCTCATTATCAATCTCGTCCAACTCTATGAAGTTGGTTCCGTTCCCGTATCTGGCAAGAATCCTGACCGACTCTACTTCTTTGTTCTGAGGAGGTACCGTCAACACGCACATATTGTGGTTAAATGACGTATCGGATGTAGAAGCCCCTCTGTTTACGATAGACGGAGGAAATGCTATTCTTGAGTACGGTGAGATTGCGCTTTCCAGCCCATCCTTGTAGATGTTCTGATAAGCAAACTGAAAACCAGGAGCTGTATCGAAGTTGTTTACGTCTCTGTCCTGATCTCTTTTAAACTCAAACGTAATTTCCTCCAATGGAACTCTTGGGCAGGCGCAAATAAAATCTCTCTTTATCTGTCTGTTTTCAAGAGAGTCTGGTCCTACCAGCTGAAATCCAGAAAGCAGAGCCCTGTAGACGTTAATCTTTCTAGGCTCGTTCTTATTGTCTGTGAAATACAGGAGTGCGTCTTTCTCTGGATAGTTTGCGGAAACTCCAGGAAGGTCGTGCTTATCGAACTCCCTTGTGTTAGAGTACACAATATCACCCTTAACAAACCCATTCATTGGGAAGTTAAACTCTGGAGCCGTTAGAATCTTTAGATACCTGCCTTTTATGGGTGCATTAAAACCACCGTCTACGTTAGGAAAAGGCAGAACGCCTCTTGAGTCATATGCGTACACCCCGTGCTCGTTAATGTCAGAGCATCCAACAAAAAGGTATACAATCCCTGTGTTTTCATCCGATACGCTTCCAAGCACTATATAGTCTTTTGTAGGGTCCGTAGACAGCCCTGGAGCAGCACTAACGGGTTGTGTGCCCTTGATTGGCTTGAGTACACCACCGTCCCCATCAACGTCATCGATGTAGAGGTTTAGGGCATCAATAAAGCTGGTCTTCTTAACCAGCTTTTCGTCTGAAGACTTGTCCAGAAACCTAGGTGTAATCTTATCAATCATTAAAACTTAGGTGCTTGCATGAAGTTCTTGCGAATGGTCTTGAGCGCCTCGGACTTCGTGAACGAGCTCAATCTAGCGTTCGCCTTTCTTCTCTCGTTGTAGTATTCGGCTCTAGCTCTGGCCTTCTCGTTAGCTGGTACGCTAGACTTTCTTTCGACGAGCCTGTAGTAGATGTAGGACCGCAATGCTTCTTCTGCATACACGTGGATCTCTGGATCGGTAGATCTAGCTTCGTCCGCCACATACTCAATTACAACCTCTGTAGCGCTCGTGTGAAGCTCGACCTCGATTCTATCTTGGTCGAGGTTCATTCTGTAGTGTCCAGCAGCCTGAGCCCCGCCAAAGCCGTACAGCCTACCCGTACCTCCCTGGAAGGTGTAGTTATCGAACACAAAGCTATCGTCTGGATTCTTCGGGGTAGACCCCGTGGCAGACTTATCGGCCTCCGTGTCTTGAATAAGGTTAGCCTCGATGTCAAGCGGTCCACTCTGGGAGTCGGTCGTTGACGTCGTGGCAGTTGCCTTGCGTGAGTAGTTGATGTTGTTGTTTTGAACGAGAGGTCTGATAATCCCGTCTTCGTCAACAATCCCCAGCTTAGACATCCCGACAAAATCGTCAGGCAGAGCAACCGTATCGTTTGTAGTGTCTATCGTAAGCTTGAGCGACTTAATCTTCTTTCCGAGATCAAAGCCTATCTCTCTAATTCCGCGCAGAGCGAAGTTTCTGATGGCTGCATCAGATGCGTTGCTAACGTAGTCGTCTCCATCCAGAGTCACGATGAAGTCTCTTATCACCTGACTCAACTTTACCTTGTTCATGCTCATTATTCTGATGCTTCTTTTCTAGCGCCAAACGACACCAAGTTGTTGTCCCTGACTCTAATACCAAGCAGCTCACACATCTCGTACACAAGCTCTGGCATGTACTCGTCTGGAATCATGAAGTCTCTGCATGAAGCCAATACTGGTACACCGTTTTGAAGATGTATTTGAGGGGAGAGTGTAGAGATTGTAGTCGTTCCAAACTCATAAGAGGTCGGGAGGGCGTAGTAAGTCATTATCACATCGACTATTTCCTCTGGGAACAACTCTATATCCGTTGTCACGAGAGCTACAGGGAAGTCAAATGTGGGTGTAGAGAGGTTGCTACCAAGTATGGCGTTCATCTTCTCTACGTCGTAGACAATTTCACACAAATTTCGTGTTTCGTCAGTGAGCGAGTCCCCAACGGTTCTAATCGAAATGATCTTGGAAAGGTCCGATGGTTTTGAAAATCTGTTAGAATCAATAGAAGACAAAGAACTTTCTCTTACGTACATCGACAGATCCTCCTCTGTCATCTTGCGCGGAGACTTATCTCTGCCTGGATCCATCCCAGCACGAATAATCTGCTGAGCCTTCTGGATGTCACCAAAAAGCTCATTGTAGACGTTCACCTGGGCTATGCCAGCAAACGTGTTGAACACGGCCTCAGTGATGTAGCCCTTCTGTTCCTTGTTGCTGATATCCTTCAGCGCATTGTATACCTTTAGTACGCTCGCCATGAAGCAAATATACAAAAAGAAAAACCACCCTTTCGGGTGGCCTTTCGTTACGCTAGCTTCTCAAGCCTGTCCTCTATATCCGAGAGGACCGTGGCCCCTCGTTCGGTTAGACAGAACCTAACCATGACGTCCATCGGATCCTGTCCGACAGGTACAGACACAATCAGAGAGTTAGAGTCGAACCAGTAACATCCGTTGTCTTTGACGTTAATGATCTGATAATCAGCAGCTTGCTGAATAGAAGCACGAGTGGTCACCTGTGGAGAATCGAATGATTCGATAAACTCGTTTGGATTCTTCTTGGCAATATTGAGCAAGTTGTATCTAATCTCCGTAGTCGGTTGATTGATGTTCACCTTGAAGTAGATAGCAATCGGGAGGAGATCCGTGATGTCTTTGTCTCGAACAAGAGCGATAGCCTCGTTGAGCTTGAACTCTTTCTGAAGCTCCATTTCGGCGTCACGCTTTTTGTTAACCTCTCTAAACACCTTACCTCCATTGGAGATGTTCATGGGATGGAGGTCAAGAAACTTCTTCAGGTTTGGCTTCTCTCTTGGCACAAAAAGCTTACCCTCTCTAAACGCTACAGTCTCTTTGATGGCGTTGTCGCTTTGCTCGTCGGCCCAGATGCTAGGCTCGTTAGGGCAGTAGCGCATCTCGCGCACCGTATCCTGCTCTTTGTCGTACACGGTAATTCCTTTTTGAGGAAGCATAAACACTACACCCGCACGACTTGGAATTTCGTACTCAGCGGTAGTCTTGAGCTCTTCCTCTCGCTTGATTACAGGCTTCTTTTTTGCCTCTGTTACAACTGGTCTGACCTGTGGGGTCGGTTGGGCTTTAGGCCGCCCTGGGCTCTTTTTAACTTGATCCATTGTATTAAAAATTAAAATTAAGGTTTGTATCTCTTGTCGAGGTCTATTGCTAGCTGTGATGCAGCAGCAGCCCCGATGTCGTTCGGTATAACTCCGAGTCTTGCCAGGTTTCCTTGAAACTTATGAGTCGTAAGTCCGTTTCCGATGTGCCTAAAGACAAGTTTTCCGTCCGTTCTTTCGTACGACCCCTCTACGGTGTTTGCACCCGCAATAGCTATGGCGTTTCCTGTGTTGTCGTAGATGATGATGTTACTCTCAGCGTCTCTTCTTATGACAAAGACGTAGCATGTCTTAATCTCCCCTTCAGGCACGTTGTTGGTTATGATTGGGGATGGTGCTGGGACGGTAACAAACCCTCCCTTCTCTCCAGAGAACTGAAACTTGAAGTTGTTGTTATCGAATGGGTCAACAAAAGCATACGTAAGCCCTTGTCCAGATGTGGCGCTACCCTGAAAGACAAATCCAAGCTTAGCGCTATCCTGTACGTCAGTGACGCTTCTCCCAACAACGCAGTACAGCGTAAACTCTTTTTCTGCCTGATAGGTCGCAGGGAGGTCGAAGTAATCGCTGCTGTCCATATCGGCAGCCTGCGTAGCTAGACCGTTGTTCAGCCTACCCGTAGAAGTGTCAAGAGGAATAGTACCGCTTATTGTCGAGATGTCGTACGTGGTGCTTCCTGTTCCGCTGTTGGCCCACGCAGTGACATTTCCGCCAGCCTCTGTAAATCCATCCTCGTTGTAGTCTATGACTGGCTCGTTCCCTTCGCCGAACTCAATGCCAGCAATCGTGGCCCCCGTTCCAAACGCAGTGGAGGCGGTCCCTCCTATGAAGGTGCGCTTGCTAACCTTTTGAGTCGTACGCACGACAGGGTTCTGCTTAACCTCAGACACAACGTCTGTAAATGCGCCAACACTTGCCGATCCGAGGTTTGTGTACCCCTCGACCGCATCAAATCTCATTACGTTAGAAGAAGTCTTCTCCGCACCGATAAATCTCATGATAGAATCTATCAGGTCGAACTCCTTCCCCTGATTGCACGATACCGTTACAATCGTCTTCTTAAACGATTCACCGTCCAGCAGATTGCTCTCTTCGTAAATCGTAGCGTTATTAAACACGATATTCACCTTCCCAAGGGAGGCGGTCATAAATGCAAGAAGATCTGTGGAGATTGCAAACACGTCAACACCTTCCCCTGTATCAGAGGTAGAGATGCTGGAGACATTGATGTCTCTGCGCTTGAATAGGAAAAACTTTTTCATTGCATTAAAGATACCGCAAATATAAGAAAAAAGAAAAAGGCCCCGAAGGGCCTTTCTCAATTCGTAATTAAGTATTACGCCAAAGTAGGAACGCTACCTACAGCGTCAACAACCAAGTGACCAACCACAGACCAACGACCGTCAGCCATGCAGAAGAAATCAATGTAGCTACCAATGTTTGTGTCGTCAACAACTGTGATTGCCACAATAGTGTTTGCAATCGCAACCACGTCACCATCACCAGCAGCGTTGCCCTCAACAGAAGTAAAGATATTACCTTCAAATGTGTCAGATCCTGCACAAGTAAAGACTCTATCGTTACTGGCTTGCTCAACAGACCAAAACGCTCTAAAAGCAGATCCTTTAGTTGCGCTAGGCATCGTTACAACTCTTGAAGCAGTAGCATCTGCATTACAGTTCAAGTAGCGAGTTCCAGCATCAACAGTCACTGCTGCATCACCTGCGGCCTGAACAGCCTTTTCTTTGAGCTGGCCGTCAAGATCAATGGTTTGAACACCGACCTTATTAACCAACATTTCATCAATGTGTCCCATAATAATTTTTGTTTTTCGTGTTTGTTAAAAAGAGAAAGCAAAGGGGGCCGAAGCCCCTTTCGCATTAAGAGAAGAGTTGAAAGTCAACAATTACTTCGTACTTTCCTTGCGTGTTGACGACATCGTCACTACAAGTCACAGTAAAGTAAATAGTTCTTTCATCTGCAGTAAAAGCACTTCCAGCTGGAACAGCAGGTGTATTTGAATCACCAACGGAATAACCTCCATTCCAAGTGACACCTGTTCCTCCGTTCAGCTGAAGAATAAAGTTTGCAGGAATTGCAGTTCCTTCATCCAAAACAGCGTCAGTTGCATCAGATGCAATCTCGTTAGAGCTGCTTGAAACACCGAGCTCGACACCAACGCTTGCGTTAGTGGCAAAAGCTGCTGCATCAATCTGTCTGAAGTATGCGTTCGTTACAAGGCTGTTGGCTGGCTGAAGAATTTCAACTACAGCCTCGCCAGCCTGAACAAAACCATCCTTAACCTCAACTCTTGTTGAAGTGCTAAGCGCTCCTGATTTTTTGTGCGAGTAAGTAGGCATAATAATCTAGGTTTTAATAGTTAAACAATAAGACTATTAACCCTTGATCATTACGTGCTGATTAGCAGCGCGAACGCACAAAGCAATTTCTGATCTGTAGTGGAAAACAGCCTGGTCCGTACCAAGGTCACCGTTGTTGTTGTGTCCGAGAACACCACCGCCAGTCACCCAGTGCTCCATCTCACGAGAGTAGCCGTTTGCCTCCTTGTAGTGCATAGAGAGGGCAGGAACAGAAGCACCGCTGCGGGCGTCGTTCACAGTTCTCAAAGGCACCATAGCGCCCTGGATGTAGTTGGTTGAACTAGCACCCAACATCGTTGGATCGTTCAACAATCTCCAGTCGTGCTTGTGGAAGGTGTAGCCACCGCGAGTAAAGCTCTTGAATCCGAGCTGAACAGCCATGTCTGGAGAGTTCTGGAATGCACCGAACTGACCTGGGAGACCAGCAGTAACGCCAGTAGCGATACCTGCAGCCAACATGTCGTCGATAGCGAGGTCTTGCTTTCTGTTCACGTACATAGCGTACTCAGAAGGAGCGCCTTGCTTATCCAATTCGATGATGATATCGTCAAACTCAGAGAAGCTGTCGAGAGGGTTAGAAGATGCAGATGCAACCTGGATTCCTCTGTTTTCGATAGCTGAGAAGTAACCTTCAGAGCCAGCCAAAGCGTTATCCAATGCGGTAGCCGCTGATCCAGTAGCTCTCTTTTCACCGAAGAGCATCATCAACTCACGCTTGTCTTCAAAACGAGCACGAGCTTCTTTCTCTCCGTACATGAACCATCTGTAATCGCCGTTACCCAAGTTCACGTAACCGATGTTGGTTGCTTGAGATCCATTGACCTCGTAGCGATCCTTAACGATCATGTAAGGGTTGGTGTAACGAATGATACCTGGATCCGTGAAACCAGTAGGCTGGTTCGTTCCCTGACCGTAAATGTTACCGATCACCAAGAACTTACCTCCAGAAGCAACATAGTCAGTTCCAGCGGCGCCAACAGCTGTGTTGTCCATCTTGACCAACACAGCATCCGTAGCCGTTCCAGTAGTAAATCCACCAGCCTGAACAATGTAACGAGTTCCAGTCTCTGCACACATCACCACGTCGTTCTTTTGAACGTTAGCACAGAACTTTGCGCCTTCAGTAGACGAAGAAGAAATAGTGAGGTTCGTGTTGTTATCGGTATAGTCCGAAGAGCTGTAGTCGAACGCTCTGTGACGACGACCTTCTTCCCACCAGTCAACCTGGTCTGAAGAACCGCCGCTTGAGATTGCACCCGTCAACTTCAAGAATCCAGTGATACCTTGATCACCGTACGTCTTGACGAGGTCAGGCATGACGTCCTCCTTCGTTGCCTTGATGAGGTCGTCGATAGTCGTGTAAGCATCGGGGGTGATTTTAAACCCACGATTCAAAAGGGTGTTGTTGGTCGTTTTAGTACCGCTGCCAGAAACGACGCCAGCGATAGTATTATCGACATTTGGAGTTGAGCTAATAGTAGCCATAATTTCTTAGTTTTTATAAGTTAAAAGATAGTCCTCCGTTCTGTTTGCGCATAATGTTGCGAACCTGATCGGAGAGTGGGTTGTTTTGCTCCTGACCCGTCTGCTGTGGCGTAGAGGCAGATACATTAGCCGCCTTGTTCACCAGGCCACGCTGTCCATCACCGACACCTTGCTGATACGCAGACTTGACGATTTGGTCAATGTTCTGAGACACAGCGACGTGTACAGAGAGGGCATCGTAATCCCAGTTCCCGTCGTCATCAATAAACGGATCGAAGAAGTCTTCGATTTGTGAGTTAGCCTGCTTAATTTGAGACTTGAGATCGTCGGTAAACCCAAACTTAAAGCTGGTGTTGTTGCCGAGGTCAAACTCAAGCCCGTCCATATGATCGACTTCAGCGGACATCGCAGATATCCAGTTGTCGTCAATCACAGACTCGTACTCTTGATCCATGCTCTGCTTCGGGGCAGTGTAGCGCTCTCTGAGATCAGAGATTGCTTGCCTCGACTTCTGTGCATCGACCTTTAGTCGCAGTTGCGACATTTGGACCGTGTTGGCATCATGCTGTTCAGGGTCCAGTTTATAGCTATTTTTTACGAGCAAGTTGATTTCATCGCTTGAGAGATTTGGGTAGTCAGCGGCCAAACCAACTCTCACCGCAGTGAGATCATCCATTTCGGATGGGTTGAGGGACTGATACCGAAACCAATCTTCTGGACCGCGACCTGTCGTTTCGACAAACTCCGCGATCTTAGCGATTCGCTCGTCCATAGCTTGTTGAGGTCTCTGGAGTTCATCAAACGACGAAATCTTCATACCCAGCCTTTCGCTGGCGTAATTGAGGACCGCTTGTTCGATATCCTCCTGAGAGTACTCAGGTTGTACATTTTGTTGTTCAGCTTGTGGCTGAGATTCTTCCTGTTGTTCAGGCTGCGGTTCCTGAGTCGGTTCCTGGGGGTCCTGAACGGGTTGAGACTCCTGTTGGAGAGTCTCTTCTTGTGGTTGCTCAGAAGCCATCATAGCCTCTGGCGAGTCGAAGACCTCAAAGCCTGCGACTGGTGCATTATTCTCTTCCATTATATTGAATTAGTTTGTTTTATCCTGCCTTATTAGCTGGTCCGAAGTACGCAACAATAATGCTTTCATCGGTCCCATCCCCGAATGCACTTGCAGCACTCCATCTCCCAAACAGAGTTATACCTGCTGGAAGGAGTACGCCAGTGTCGCTGAAAGAACCACTTCCTGTCTCTGGGGTCAACACAGCGAACTTAGAGTCTGATTTAAGCACGGTTATTGCGATAATCACCATCCCTGACGGGACGCTCACTGCAACATTAGATCCAGCTGTTTCTACCAAATCACTTCCGAACTGACCGAATGCAACTTGATTTGCCGTTGCGTTATTTGAAATCTTTGACATGTCTTATGTTTTACGCTTGTGGCGGTACTGTTAGATTAACTGATGGGTTATCGTTGCCGAATGTTCCAAACTCAATCATAGAATTAGCCTTGGTTGCATACACCGCGTAGGAGATTGACGCATCAAGAGGAAGGAATGCAAACTCACCCCCTCCAATTTTACCGACAAGCTCCTTTACAGCAGAAGCAGATGCGTCTTCATCATTGTAAACGTACACGTAGTCTTCAAGGGTTTCTTCAAGGTTTTTAATGTACAAGTAAGCCCTGTCGTTGTATTGATTCTGATTGTACACCGTAAGGGCCGTGGTGCCGATCGCTGTGGCACTCACCTTAGCCCTCATCAAATTGCCAGAGTCTACAGAAATCAAGTTCTCTACAGCAATAGAGATAGGCGACGACAAGACATCACCGCTTGAAATGCTCAATGATGTTCTTACAGTACCCATTATTGCTGATAGATTACCATGTACTCGACAGTCATGTTTGCGTCAGACGTATCGATGTCTATGTCGTTTGTGCCGTCGTACGGGAAAAATGCCCAGTCGCCGCCATAAAGTCTACCCATTATAGTGTTGCTCGCCCCCAGCTCGATATTCACATACTCTGAATTGCTAGTAGAAAGATTCTTGATGTACACCTTATGAGCCTTTGTCGTGTCTGCGTAATCAGCTGCAGCAATAAGGTTGGCTGCGGTTTGGGCAGTAGAGTAAGTGATTCTGTTTACGCCCGTAGTGTAGTCAAGACCAGTGTCGCTGTTGTGCTTCGTGAGCGTAGCTGTGGTACTGAGAGATAGGGCGTCACCCGTAAGGTCTGCGCTAGACAGCGTCAATGTAGCTGTAGTTGTTGCCATTATTCAAAGATTATAAGGTATTCGACCTCTTGATTTACAGAGCCACTAGGTGTCTGGATAATAATGTCTGAGTCGGTTCCCGCGCCAGCGAGGTCCGCAGACCAAGGCATGTACAGAAAGTCTCCACCGTAAAGCCTTCCGATCTCCTGACCAGTATAACTCCCACTACCCCCGTCTACACCAATGATGACAACAAGATAATCAGACGTTGAGGTAGACGTGTTTTTAATGTAGATCTTGTGAGCGCCGTCTTCTGTAAACTTTCCGTCGTCCGCATTGGCGATCGTGTAGTTTACAGCTGCTGCGGCGTCACCAGCCAAAAACTTTCTTGCAACACCCTCGACTTGAGACATCCCAGTAGACGTACCTGCGTTAAACAGGGTTTTGGTGTTACTCAAGGAAAGCGCATCCGTAGTTAGATCTGCGCTTGATATTGAGAGAGTGACATTAGTGGTAGCCATTTTTGTTTGTTATTTCTGCAAATATAACAATTATCTGTAAGCCGAAGTTTTCTTTGCTATCGACTTGGGTTGTTTAACGAATTGCTTAGAGCTTGAAGCCTTTGCTCTATTTGTTGCGGCCTTCTCGCCTTTAGACAAGGCGCTCCATGCGGCCTTGGGGAGATACCGCTTCTTGCCCTTGGACTTTACTTCTTTAGAGCTGCCTTTCTTTCTGTTCGCGTGCGTTCCAGACGTCATCCATTCCTGAGACGTCCAGTCCTTAAGCGACTTCTGAGATTTTCTAAGAGCTGGCATTAGTTTTTGTATCCGCCACCTGCGGCCTTGTATTGTTTTGCAAGCATCTGAGCCTTGCGTGCAGACCACTGCCCAGCATTTCCTCCCTTCGTTCCCGCCTTGATTTTATTGAACAGGCGCTTACGCATAGAGGGCTTGGTGTAGTTCCCTGCTTCGTTTACTCTGCTTTTATTTAGCTTTGGCATGGCTTGCGATTTTAAACTGTGCTTTTGCAACGGCACCAGGATGAGGCTTGTACTCCCCAGGCATCAGATAATACCTACCTCTCTCCTCCATCCAGTGGTATCCCTTTGGTGGGTCTACAGATATTTTCTTCTTGAGAACTTTCACCACTTTGCCTTTCTAGAGGAAGCATGGGAGAACAATTACAATCCACTTAATTTTATTGGACCACCACGCCGCGCTAGTCGGTCCCTTCGCAATGTTCTTGCGGTGACGCGCCTTGAAACTCTTGCGCTTTGCCTTCATACGTGCAGACTCACCCGCTTTAGGCTTCCCTGCTGTCGAGGCACCACGCTCTCCAAAGCGTATAATCTTAACTTTTCCTCCGTCGCGTACAGCAACGATGTGTGACTTCTTTCCGCTCGCAGATCGCTTAGGCTTATTCAAGCCACTGAGACCGAATCGCTTGAGTTTTTTCTTTACGTCCTGTGCCATGATGCAAATATAATAAAACAAAGAAAGGGGCGCTTGGCCCCTTTCTTACAGTACATGTATGATTACTCCTCACTCTCTACTGGCTGCAAAGCAAGCAGCGCAGCTACGCCTTCTTGCACTTCTGCATATGGGCGAGACGAGAGATAAGAGATGAGGGCCGTTCTGAGAGAAGCGGGCATGATGAATTCTTGATCTTCCATTGTATTGAAATTAAAAAGCTATTGTGTTACGCTGCTGTAGCAGTAGGGAAGGCAGATGCCATAGCAGCAGATACGATGACATCGATATCTGATTCGCTACCATCTACAGTATAGTTTGCATTTGCGTAGTGCTCAAACACGCCTCCATCTTCTTTGACGATCAAAGAGATGTTAACGTTGTTACCGTTAAACGTTACAGTGCGCACAGTCATAGCTGGGTTAAGCAGTGTATACCCGCTGTTTTCGAATGTGTGCTCTCCAGCAATGCTCCAAGTTTGAGTTGTGTAGTTCATGTGGTTTGTTTTGTGCAAATATAATAAAGATTATTACAAAGCCTCGTATTCATTTGAGGGGTTGAAATAAATCACGTTGGTACCTTTTGCGAGGTATCCCACGCGACGAACAAAGTTGCCAGCACCAGTAGGTTTGGTTGTTGTAAACCTACCAGCAGAAGACTCCGAGAGGTATACAGCATCCCCGACGCTGCCAGTAAGCGTATTGCCGATTTGAACAAATCCTCTCAGCACCATACCGTCTACATCAGAGTCGGTTCCTGCAGAGACCGCGAGCATACCCTGAGCTGTACCTACTGCATTGGCTTGTGCAGACGCCCAGTTTCCAGAGCTGTCCAAGTAGTAGCAGTATCCTGCTGACGTGGCGCCAGTTCCTTGATACCATACCTCCGCTCCTTTTCCATAGTCACCAGCAGCAGACAGACCTTCATCGTCGATAGTTACGCTATCTGCCTCAAACTTACCATTAACCCTCACAAGATCGTTATCAAACTCACCGTAGATAAGTGGGGTGGATGAGTTTGAGTTCTCTATGTAGAGTTTGTTGGATTCTGTGGTTAGGGTAGAACCTGCCTGATGTCCAATTAGCACGTTACTTCCTCCCGTTGTAAGACCTGCTCCAGCTTGGTAACCGATTGCTACTGTGTTAGAAAAAGTAGATGATCCGCTTACACCTCTTGCAGCATCTCGCCCAATAGCTACGTTATTGTTACCAGTGCTGTTTGTATTAGCGTCGTAACCAATAGATGTGTTGGCGCCTCCCGCATACCTACCAGCCCTCATACCAAGAGAGGCATTATTGCTACCCGTGCTGCTCTCTGAGGCGTACCATCCAACTGCCGTGTTTCTCTCCCCAGAAGTATTTGAACGAAGAGCATAAAATCCTATAGCGGTATTGTATGAGGCAGTAGAATTTTCTAGCGCCGAAACTCCTACTGCTGTGTTATTGAAACCAGTAGTCAAGTCAGCCAGCGATTGTCGGCCTATAGCGACGTTGTAATTACCAGTAGTCAAGTTATACAACGATTGGTAGCCTACTGCTGTGTTACTTGCCCCAGTCAACGAACTATTACCAGAGCTAATCATGACGTTATTACTACCGTCATTCAGATTCATCTGGCCTACTACGTCAAGCTTTTCTGATGGTGAAGTAGTCCCAATACCTACGTTGCCAGAGGAGGTTATATTTAAATTATTTGCAGCTAGTGATCCATTAAAGCCCATAAAGGCTACGTTATTAAAAGTACCAAAATATGATGTGTTTGCCGTATCTGTCGTACTTATGAAAGCTCCATAGTCTGTACTTTCAAATTTAGATACTTCATTAATTATACCTGAATTTACGTGCAGCTTCTCACTAGGGCTAGTCGTCCCAATACCTACGTTGCCGCCGTTACTTGCGTTAATAGACCTTACGTAGTCTAGCTGTATTGTGGTTTCAGCTTCTGATGTACTTCTAGTTACCCAGGTTAACCAACTGTTTGCTGCTTTATTGAGAACATAGAAATTTGAACGGTGGTAGAATATTCCATAGGTCTGTAGGTAAGATGTAGCATTTATATTACCATTAGCTGTTATATTACCTGATGAGTATATATTACCTACTACGTATAGCTTCTCTGATGGACTAGTAGTACCAATACCTACGTTGCCGTCACTATTGATGTACATCCTCGTAAAACCACCCGCTTCAAACCCTATATTATCAGTAGATCCTGCTCTTAACCATATGTCATCATATGCATAAAGGTCTATCTGTCTACCTTTAATTTCTGTTACGTGCGTAGATGCGGAGGTAATGTTTGAAGTT
>Ga0208645_1001056_pt1 | contig 25711 bp, 21 predicted proteins | sample VirMetDEL_Sep_01_FD_184519 | JGI IMG/M metagenome (GOLD analysis project Ga0208645, IMG submission 184519) | Aqueous microbial communities from the Delaware River and Bay under freshwater to marine salinity gradient to study organic matter... | ecosystem: Environmental > Aquatic > Marine >... | reverse complement strand
CCTGCCGGTTCGCCTAGGCGCAAACCGGAAATATGACGTGCAGGCGGGGGCTGACCCGCAGGCCTACAAGAAGGGGATATTGGACGGGAGGTATTGGCGACTGGCTATCACTGAAACTAGGTAATTTCGCTGTTTTTTAGTGACGCAAGCGCGGGCTGTGGTGATGCAGGGCCCGCGTATGGCCCGTTAAATTCGCCGCTAAAGCGGATCTCCGCCCGGCGCCTCCCACAGAGTCAGTAGTGTGCTCGTGGGAGGGGCTTTAGCCGCGATAGGTGATTGCCGTGCAAGCCGAACAGCCGGGGCCGACCTAGGGTGGACAACGCTCTGTTTGTCCACCATTACGGTCGTGCTGCGGTGGACGGGTAAAGCGTCGTCCACCCTACGGCTGGTCGAGGTTCTGTTGCGACTGGCCGGCATCCGGCAGGGTGGCCGCCGCCACAGACAGCGACAGCAGGGAAACGGCAGCACCGGCCAGTGAATAAACGAAACGCATAAATCAAATTCCTTCTGGCAGGCGAATGCCCTGGTTGATGACTTGCAGATTCATGATGTCCGCGAGCGGATTGGTCATCAGCATTTGCGGGTTCAGCACCTCGGGCTCACTGGCTGGCGACGTGCTCTCAGGCGCCGCAACGGTCTGGCTGTTGGCGACCATGGCACCGATATAGGGCTGGCTGTTGGCGGTGCTGGGAGTGGCTACAGGCTCAGGGCTGACCAGCAGGATGCCGTCCTGATAGTCAATGTCGTAGTTGCTCAAAGCTGCACCGACCGCGTCGCTGGCCACGATGGCATAGCTGCCGGCTGCCGCCGTTGAGGGTTGGCCCAGACTGCTGAGGCTAACGGCGCTGATGCGGTCATCACCCACCAGGCCGTTGGCGCTGTAGCCAGTGAGTGCGATGCTCTGGCCGGAGGTCTTGCTGGCATCGCTGGCGGTGACGGTCAGGGCGGCTTTGTTGATATCAGCGGTCAGCCCAGTGGGCTGGAGGATGTTGTAGTTATCGGCGTCGTTGCCGCTTAGGGTATAGCCGGTGACGGTGACGGCCTTGTTTCCCCCCGCATTTTTGTCGGCGAAGGTGCCGACCCCTGTGCCGTTGAGGGAGACGGTATCGCCACTGATGGCAGTCACGGCGGCGTTGCCTGTCAGGGTGGCAGCGGTGGTGCCATCGTAGGTCTTGTTGCTGGCGCTGATGTCGGTCACGGCCAGGTCAGCCTTGCTGATATTGGCGGTCAGGCCGGAGGGCTGGACGATGTTGTAATTGCCGGCATCGGTGCCGATCAGGGTGTAGCCGCTGACGGTGACGGCCTTGTTTCCCCCCGCATTTTTGTCGGCGAAGGTGCCGACCCCTGGGCCGCTGAGGGAGACGGTATCGCCACTGATGGCAGTCACGGCGGCGCTGCCTGACAGGGTGGCGGCGGTGGTGGCGTCGTAGGTCTTGTCGCTGGCCCTGATGCCGGTGACGGCCAGGTCGGCCTTGTTGATAGTAGCCGTCAGCCCGCTCGGTTGGGTGACGATGTAGTTGCCCGCATCAGCCCCGTCCAGGCTGTAACCGGATACGGTCACTGCCTTGTTGGCTCCGGAATTCTTGTTCGCAAAGCTGCCTTTGCCGTTACCTGCCAGCGTGACAGTGTCACCGGAAACTAGGCCTGAGTAGCCCACGTTCGCGGTGTTGAGTGTGGCTGTGGTGGTGGCGTCGTAGATTTTATCGACGGCGCTGATGCCGGTCAGGGTCAGCCCCTTGGCGGTCACGGTGTAACTGCTGCCGGCCACGCCAGGCGCGTTGTAGTTGCTGGCCAGGCCGCCGTTGCTGCTGCTGCCCAGGCTCAGGCCCGTGATGCTGGCGAGCGCCGCGCCGCTTTGCACATTCTTGTTGGTCAAATTCGAGGCGTTACCGGCCCCGGTGACGGTGAAGGTCTCGCCGGCCACGCCGGTGGCCGTCAGCGTGCTGCCCGCCACTGTGGTGCTGCCGTCATAAACCTTGCTACCGCTCAAGGTCAGGTCGGCTTTGTTGATGGTGGCTGTCACTCCGGTGGGCTGCAGCAGGTTGTAGTTGCCGGCATCGGCCCCGGTGAGCGAATAACCGCTAACAGTCACCGCCTTGTTGCTGTCGGCATTGGCGTCAGCAAAGCTGCCGATACCCGTGTCGCTGACGGAGACGATATCGCTGCCCAGGACATTCACCTCGACGCTGCCTGTCAGGCTGGCATGGGTGGTGGCGTCATAGGTTTTGTTGAGGGCGCTGATGTTGGTGATGGCCAGGTCGGCCTTGCTGATGGTCAGGCTGGTGTCGGCATAGCTGATGTCGTAGCCCTGCTGACCCGAGTAAAGGCCGCTGAGAATCAACGATCCATTGGCGCTGCTATAAGTTCCAGCATTCTTGCTATTGCTGGCATAACCCAGGCTACTGCCCAGGATCTTGCCGGTGTCGAGGTCGCTGCCCAGGCTGCTGCTTGTATAGGTGGTGTTGCCTGTGGCGGCAGTGCTGTCATAGGTTTTGCTGCCGCCGCTGGCATCGGCGGTGAGCGTAACGCTCTGCAGGAAGCTGCGCAGCAATGGGCCGCTATGGCCGTCGTAGATGCGCCAGACGGCATCCGAGCCGCCCGTGCTGGCGATATCCCAATACGAATCGGTGAAGGTCGAGGCGAGGGTCAGTTCTGCCCTGGTTCTGCCCGTGCCGTATTTATTACTGCTGCTATTGATGGGGCTTCCATTGGCATCGGTGGTGGCGTAGAAGCTGCTAGTGATGGTGCCGAAGCCGGAGTTGTAGCCGACCAGCCCGCCGCTATAGCCGCTGCCGCTGCTTTCAGGGGCACTGCCGCCGTTGGCGGAGACACTGCCGGTTGCATAGGCGTTGCTGATTTGCCCCCCGTCTTTGAATCCGACCAGCCCGCCGCTATAGCCGCTGCCGCCTTTGCCTGCGCTGCCGAAGCCGTCGCTTTTGCCACCGCTGCCACCGCTGCCGGAGACGCTGCCGGTGGCATAGGCGTTGTTGATGGTGCCGGAGTTGTAGCCAACCAGTCCGCCGCTATAGGCGTTGCCGCCGTTGCCTGCACTGGCCATGGCGTTGCCGCCGCTGCCGCCGCTGGCGGAGACGCTGCCCGTAGCATAGGCGTTGTAGATGAACCCGAAGTTGCGGCCGACCAGTGCGCCGCTATAGCTGTCGCCGCCCTTGGTGCCCTTGGTGCCATCGCTGCCGCGACCCTTCACGCTACCCCCGACCAGGCCGATATCGCGGATCACACTGTCGCTGCCGGTGTAGCCGAACAAACCGACGTAGCTCGTACCGCTGCGGTTGATGACCAGATCGCTGATGGTATGGCTGAGGCCGTTGAACGTGCCGGTGAACTGGTTGCTGTTATTGCCCAGTGGGTTCCAGCCAGCGCCGCCATTGGCGGTGGCGCTGGCCAGGGTGGTGTAGCCCGTGCTGTTCTGGTCGAGGTTGTTGCTCAGGCTAAAGTAATAACCGCCGTTCAGCACCCGATTGATATTGGCCAGTTGCTGCCAAGAGGTGATGGTATAGGCGCTGTTTTGCGTGCCAAAGCCATCGGTGAACAACGTGCCCCTGATGATATCGGCTTGGCGTGTTACGCCTGTGAGGTAGGGCAGGCCCACGCCATAACCCGATACACTGGTGTCGACAGCGGGGAATGACCAGATGCTTTGATCCCAACCAGAAAAGGTAGCCGGGTCACTCAGCTCGGCCCACGTCTTGCCTGTGCCCAAACCATTCCCGCTGAATGCACCCGTAGTGGCACCGCTGTTATTGATGGCGTTGCCTGCGGCATCGGTGGTGGCGTAGAAGCTGTTGCTGATGGCTCCTTCTTGGTTGAATCCGACCAGCCCACCGCTATAGCTGGTGCCGTCGCTGCCGTCGCCGCCGCCGAGGCTGCCGCCGCCGCCGCTGCCGCCATTGGCTGAGACGCTGCCAGTGGCATAGGCGTTGTTGAGGGTGCCGGAGTTGTAGCCGACCAGTGCGCCGCTATAGCTGTCGCCGCCTTTGCCGCCGTCGCCGTCGCCGCGGCTGAAGTCGCCAAAGCCGCCGCTGCCGCCATTGGCAGAGACGCTGCCGGTGGCATAGGCGTTGCTGATGGTGCCGGAGTTGTAGCCGACCAGTGCGCCGCTATAGCTAGTGCCGCCGCCGCCGCCGCCGCCGCCGTTACTGCCGCTACCCCAAACGCTACCCCCGACCAGGCCGATATCGCGAATCACACTCTTGCTGCCGGTATAGCCGAACAAACCGACAAAGTCCGTGCCGCTGCGGTCGATGGTGAGGTTGCTAAGGGTATGGCCCAGGCCGGCGAATTGCCCGGTGAAGTTGTTGCTGTCATCACCCACCGGCATCCAGTTGCTGATGCTGCTCAGGTCGATATTGCTGCCCACGGCATAGTTGCCGTTCAGGTTGCTATTCCTGTCCTGCAAGGCAGTGGCATCGTTGACCACGGTGTAGCTGATTTCCGTGCCGTTCGAGCCCTTCTGGGTGCTGAAATTCTGCCCACTTTGCAGGTTGATCGGGGCCTTGATGCTGTAGTCCGCCCCGTCGCCATCGGTGCTGGCCTGGCCGTATTTCAGGGCGACTTTACCGTTAGCGTGTTGGGCGGTGATGGCGGCGTTGATATTGATGTTGTTATGGGCGTTCAGCGTCAGCGTGGTGGCAGCATTCCAGGTCACGGCGGCGTTGACGTTGATATCGCCGGCGTCGGTGCCAGAGGCGACTGTCTGTACTACGGCACCAGTGGTCGTCAGGTTGTAGGAAAGTGTGTCGGCACCGATGCCGCTGGTCGTTTCGGGATCATCGCCCGCGCTGACGGTAAAGTCGGTCGGGTCGATCAGCCAGGTGCCGGTCTTGCCGCTGGCAGCCTTGGTGGTGACCTTGGCGCTGTCTGCCACCTTGACGTGGGCACCGGAGGTTTCGATAAAGCCGCCATCGCCGCCGTTGGGTGCGCTGGCATCCAGGGTGCCGGCCACTTGCACGGTGCCGCCGTCGAAGCTGCCGAGCAGGACGATCTTGCCGTCCTTCTCGCCGAGGGTGTGCGCTTCGATTACGCCGGTGTTGTTGACCACGGTTTTCAGCAGGGCATCACCGGCGTTGGCGGTAAGCAGCACCTGGCCGCCGTCGGCTTTGATCAACTGATGGTTTTCCACCAGGGCATCGACCACGGCCTCATCGACCTGCACGTTGAGCAGGCCATCACCGGCAAAGTCCAGGGTCACCGCATTGCCGGCGGCCAGGGCAACCGTGCCCTGGTTGGCGACGATCACGCCGTTGTTGCTCACCGTGCCGCCGAGCAGGGCGATGCTGCCGCCGTCGGCTGCAGTGATCTGACCGTTATTGATAACGCTGGCGTTACTGCCATCGCCTTTGAACTTATAGTTGCCCGCCACGAAATCGCTGTTGCTGATATCCAGCGTGGAGGCCACCAGGCCGCCGACGTTGACCTGCGCCCCGGCGCCGAACAGCACGCCGTTGGGGTTGATGAGGAACACCCGGCCATTGGCATCGAGCTGGCCCATGATCTTCGAGCCATCGGCGCCGAGCACGCGGTTCAGGGCGATGGCATCGCGGCCCGGCTGATTGAAGGTCACCTTGTTGCCGGCGGCAATGTCGAAGCTCTGCCATTCGATGGCGAGCTTGTTGCTGGCCTGGTCAATGACCATTTGCCGGGCGGCTGGCTGGCTGATGCTGCCATCGCCTGCGACCACGTTGCCGCCGGTGGGCAGGTCGGCGGCGATTGCCGTGAGCGGCAGCAGCAGGGCGGCGGCGAGTACCGCGCCTGCGCCTTTGGCGCGCCGGCGGGCGCGTTCATCGGTAACGGTCCAGGCGGCGAGGCTTGGGTTCCAGACGAGGGCGTAGGTGCGGTTCATGGGTAATCCCTTTAACGATCAAGACCTGCCGGTTCGCCTAGGCGCAAACCGGAAATATGACGTGCAGGCGGGGGCTGACCCGCAGGCCTACAAGAAGGGGACATTGGACGGGAGGTATTGGCGACTGGCTATCACTGAAACTAGGTAATTTCGGTGATTTTTTAGTGACTCGATTGTTGGCTGCGGTGATGCAAAACCGCTGCATGGGCTGCCAAGGCTCGCCGCTAAAGCGGATCGCCGCCCGGCGCCTCCCACAAAGTCAGCCCCGCGCTCGTCGGAGGAGTGAGCGGTGGTTCGTGGGAGCGGCTTCAGCCGCGATAGGGCGTGTCGATTTCGGCGCCTTGGGCAAGGCCCGGCTATACCTGATTCCAGTGATAGGCGAGTGCCGTTGTTGCGTGCCACACTCGCCGCTCTTTATTGATCAACGCCGAGTACCGTTCGCTGATGTCTACCAGCAGTCTTGCCTCCGATGATGTTCTGCTACCAGCGCCGGTGCTGGTCGTCGAGGACGACCCGCTGATGCGTCAGCGGTTGGCGCGGGTGCTCGGGGAAATCGGTTACGCCGATGAGGCGGTGAGCTTTTCGGTGAATCTGGCCGAGGCGCGTGCGCATGTCAGCCAGCAGCCGGTGGCGATGGTGTTGGTGGATCTGGGCTTGCCCGATGGCAATGGCATCGAGTTGATCCAGGAGTTGCGCGCGCAGGACCCTGCGTTGTGGATTTTGGTGATTTCGGCCTGGAGCACCGAGGAGGCGATCCTGGGTGCATTACGGGCTGGGGCAACGGGGTATTTGCTCAAGGAGCGTGATGATCTGGAGGTGAGCCTGTCGATTCGCAGCGTGCTGCGTGGCGGAGCGCCGATCGACCCCTTCATTGCTCGGCGTATTCTGACCCTGCTGCCAGCGGCACCGCTGCACAAGCCCGGTGAGCTGAGCGAGGCAGAAGCACTGAGCGCCCGCGAGAGCGAGATTCTCGAATGGGTTTCCCGGGGCTTGAGCAACCGGGAAATTGCCGAACAGTTGACCATTTCCCGCTATACCGTCGAATGCCATATCAAACGGATTTACCGCAAGCTGGCCGTTTCGTCGCGCACCCGCGCGGTGAGCGAGGCTCGGCAACGCGGTTTGTTGCCCTGACACTGCTGCTCGTTCTGTTGCCCTGGTTTTCGAGCCTGGCGCAGGCGAGCTGCCAGCCGGCCATCAGCCAGGTTATGGCGGCCCCCGAACGGGCCGGCGATGGCGTGCGCCCGCTCGAAGGCTGGCTGCCGGTGAGCTTGCCGGATTTGTGGCAACGCCACTGGCCGGGTTTTTTCGGGCCGGTGTGGTATCGGCTGGATTGGCAGGCCGAGTGCGCGGGGGCGCCGCTTGCGTTGAGCATCGATCGCATGGTCATGGCCGGTGAGGTGTGGCTTAACGATGATCTGCTCTGGCGCGACGAGAGCCTGGTCGAGCCGTTGTCGCGCAGTTGGAATATGCCGCGCTACTGGCTATTACCTGTTTCAGCGCAAAGTCATGCCAACAGCATCTGGGTGCGTGTGGTGGGTTCGGAGCATGCGCCTCCTGGGCTGGGCACGGTGCGCTTGGGCACGCCCGAGCAGGTTCGGCCGGAGTACCGTCACCAGTTGCTGCTGCAGCGCGATGTGGTTTTTATCACCCTGGTGATTTCGCTGATGCTGGGCGTGCTGTTTCTAACGTTCTGGTTGTTGCGCCGCCAGGAGCATGCCTTCGGCTGGTTCGCCCTGGCGTCGTCGTTATGGACGCTTGGCCTGAGCAATATGCTGGTGACTTCATCTTGGCCATTTGCCAATGGTGAGGTGTGGGATCGCCTCAGCCAGGTCATGCTGGTGCTGTATTGTCCGGCGATGTGCATGTTCGTCTGGGCGTTCATCGGGCAGCGCCGCGTGCGTTCGGAGCGCGCTATTTGGCTCGTGGCGCTGGTGTTTTGTGTGGTTGTGGTGGTCGTCCCGAAGGCACATATTTCGCTGGTACAGCTGGTGTCTGCTTTTTCGCTGCGGCTGGTCTTGTTGGCTATTTCTGTACAGCTTCTCTGGCATGGCTGCCGTGTCCGGCAGCGCTACCTGACTCTACTGGGGGCGTGCATGTCAGGTTTGGCCCTTTATGAGTTTCTGGCTTTTGTTGGCGTGCTCAAGGTTCCAGAAGTCTATGTTCTGCTGTCGACGCCCTTTATCTCGGCTGTGATGTTTATGGGGCTGGCCATGCGCTTCTCCAGCAGCCTGAAGCGTATCGAGCGCTTCAACGATGAGCTGCAGATTCGCGTAGACAAAACGCGCGCTGAGCTGACCGAGACCTTGCAGCGCGAGCACCAACTGGCAGCGGACAATATTCGCCTTAACGAGCGCCTGCGCCTGACTCATGATCTTCACGATGGTCTGGGTAGCTCGCTGATGCGTTCGATCACCCGCATGGAGCATGGCGAGGGGCTCAAGGGTGGCCAGTTTCTGTCGGTGTTGAAGACCCTGCGCAGTGATCTGCGTGATGTGATCGATGGCTCGTCCGCAGTGCCTGTCTGGCCGTCGCCTCAGGAGTGGCTGGCGCCGTTGCGGCGGCGCTTTATCGACCTTTTCGATGACCTGGGCATCGAGTCGCACTGGCGTCTGCCGGAGCATTGGCCGGGCGCGTTCACGGCGCCACAGTTGCTGGCCCTGACGCGCTTTCTCGAAGAGGCCCTGACCAACGTGCTCAAGCATGCTGGCGCCACTCGCCTGGAGGTCGGCGTAGGTGCCGAAGCAGACAGCGGCCTGAGCTTGTGGATCTGCGACAACGGCCGTGGCTTCGATGTGGATGAGGTGTTGGCTGCTGGCGCGGGTGTCGGTATGAGCAGCATGCGCATGCGTATCGAGCGCATGGAGGGGCAACTGCGTATCGAGTCTCGTCCAGGGAAAACACTGCTGATCGCCACCCTTCATGGTAAGTCGGGCGGGGAGTAGAGGTTCATCTGACCTACGAGCACAGGTACGACCCGACCAAGACCATTTCAGCGGTCACTGCGCAGGATATAAGCAGGAACCTGCTCCAGCGGAATCTCGCGGCTGACCGCGCCGAGCTTCATCGCCTCCTTGGGCATGCCGTAGACCACGCAGGTGGCTTCGTCCTGGCCGAGGGTGAAGGCGCCTGCCTCGTGCATTTCACGCAGGCCGCGGGCGCCGTCGTCGCCCATGCCGGTCATGATGATGCCGGTGGCGTTGGCGCCAGCGGCACGGGCAGTGGAGCGGAACAGCACGTCCACCGAGGGTTTGTGCCGGCTCACGGGTGGGCCGTCGACCACTTCGACCATGTATTGTGCGCCGCTGCGCTTGAGCAGCATGTGCCGGCCACCGGGGGCGATCAGGGCGCGGCCGGGGATGACCCGGTCACCGTGCTTGGCTTCGCGCACTTCGATCTGGCACAGGGCGTTGAGGCGTTCGGCGAAGGCAGCGGTGAACTTCTCTGGCATGTGCTGGACGATGACGATGCCCGGGCACACGCGCGGCAGGGCGGTGAGCACGTATTCCAAGGCCTGGGTGCCGCCGGTGGAGGTGCCGATAGCGACGATGCGCTCGGTGGTACGGGTCATGGCGGCTGCACCGCCGGCCGGGAGGATCGCATCGGCGCTGAGCTTGGGCGCTGGTGGCTGCTGTTGCGGCTTGGGCGTGAGCCGTTTCAGGCGGGCCTGGGCGGCGGCGCGGATGGCGCTGGCCAGCTCTTCGGTGGCCTCCAGGAGGAACTGACGCAGACCGGCCTGGGGCTTGGTGACGATGGCCACGGCACCGGCGGCCATGGCTTCCATGGTGGTGGCGGCGCCTTTTTCCGTGAGGGTGGAGCAGATCACCACCGGGGTGGGGCGTTCGGCCATCAGCTTCTTGAGGAAGGAGATGCCATCCATACGCGGCATCTCCACGTCGAGCACGATCACGTCGGGCCACTCACGTTGCATCTTGTCCATGGCGAACAGGGGGTCGGCGGCCGTGCCGATCACTTCGATCCCGGCGTGTTCGGACAGGGTGCCACTCAATACCTGACGTACGACGGCGGAGTCGTCGACGATCATCACCTTGATGTTCTTCATGATGGTTGCGCCTCGTAGCGGCGTGTAGCGATCTGCTGTTGGGAGGGGCAGCGCAGGGTGACGTGGCCGCTCCAGATGTCGAAAATCAGGTTTCGGTAGCCATCGCCGCCTGCATGTTTGGCATGGCACTCCAGTCCGTGCGCAGCGAGTAGCGCCAGGCCTGCGTTGACGTTGGCGTAGCCAATGTTGTTTGTGACGGCTGAGCCGAACATGTTGCCGCCGCCGAACAGGCTGATGCGATAGTCGCTGGAGCGTGTGCCGCTGGCTTTTATCTCGCAGAGCAGCATATGCAGGGCCTCATCGGCGTAGCGTCCATCGAGCTGTTTACCGGGGTGGCGTCGACTGGGCAGCATGTAGTGGCACATGCCGCCGAGCAGCTCGTGCTGGTGCCAGAGCACCAGCGATACGCACGAGCCCAGCAGGGTACGGATGCGCGTATGGCGGTCGCCGAAGTACAGATCCCCCGGTTGCAGGAAGACCTCGATGACGCCATCGGGCTTATGCATGGGGCTTCCGGTAGATCGAAGGGCGCAGCGTCTGCAGTTCGTCGCTGATACCGTTGAGGCTTTCCGAGTGGCTGACGAAGAAGTAGCCACCGGGACGTAGGCGCGAGCACAGGCGTTTTACGACCTGGCGCTTGGTCGGCTGGTCGAAGTAGATCATCACGTTGCGCAGGAAGATCACATCGAACACGCCGACCTCGGGCAGTGCGTTGTTGAGGTTGATCTGGCGAAAGCTGATGCGGCGCTTGAGCGCCGGCTCCAGGGTGAACATGCCGGCGTGCTGACCGGTGCCTTGCAGGCAGTGGCGGTGCAACACCTCACGTGGGATACCGGTGGCATCCTCTAAGGGATAGATGCCGGCGCGGGCCTTGTCGAGGATGCGCGTACTGATATCCGAAGCGAGGATTTCCCAGGGGCGAGTGCCCAGGCTGTCGGCCAGCAGCAGGGCCAGGGTGTAAGGCTCCTCGCCGCTGGAGCAGGCTGCGCTCCAGATGCGTAGAGGCTGGCTGCCGCTGCGCAGTTCGTCCTGCAGGCGCTGCTGGAGAAACTCGAAGTGCTTCGGTTCGCGGAAGAAGTAGGTCTCGTTGGTGGTCAACAGGTCGACGGCGGTCTGCAGCTCTTCCTTGTCCTTCATGAGCAATTGGAAGTAGTCGCCGAAGCTGCTCAGGTCGTAGTGGCGCAGGCGCTTGCTCAGCCGTCCTGCGACCAGCTGGCGCTTGGCGTCGCTCATGGCGATGCCGGCGATCTCGTAAATCATGTCGCGAAACTGCTGGAACTCGCGATTGCTCAGGCTGGCGGCATTCATTACGGACTCCCGGGCTCAGGCCTGTTCAGGCAGTTGCTTGGCGGCCAGTCGGCGCAGGTCGTCGAGCGACAGCACACGACCGATATCGAGCAATACCACCAAGCGTGTGTCGAGCTTGCCCATGCCGATGAGAAAGTCGGTCGGAATATGGCTGCCGAGGCTGGGCGGCGGTTCGATGTCCTGGACCGGGATTTCCAGCACGGCGTTCACGGCCTCGACGACGATACCGATAACCTGCTGCAGACCATCACGCTGTACTTCCAGGATGACGATGCACGAGCGGCGTCCGATCTGCGTCGCGTCCTGACCAAAGCGCTGGCGCAGATCCATGATCGGTACCACACCGCCGCGCAGGTTGATCACGCCGAGGATGCTCGGTGGCATAAGCGGCACCGGGGTGAGGTGACCGTATTCGATGATTTCGCGGACATTGCGGGTGCCTACACCGAAGACTTCCTCGCCGAGGGAGAACGTCAGGTACTGCTGGCTGGTGTCTGCCGCCGTCGCGGGATTGAAGCTGGACATGAATCGCTCCTGGGGCACCCCCTGGTGCCCGGCTGCGAAGTTGGAACCCGGTCAATTCTGGAAGCGGATGAAGCCGGCAGACGCCGATTCCTGGCCGAATAGGTTGCCGCTGGCCTCGCTCCTCTCATATGAGCGATTGGCCTGCTTGCCGCGTGCGGGGTGTTTGTTGCTGGTGTCGCTGCCGTTGTTGCCAAGCTTGAAGAAGTCCATCAACTGCTGCAGTTGCTCGGACTGACCACTCATCTCTTCGGCGGTGGCGGCCAGCTCTTCTGAGGCGGATGCCGACTGTTGAGTGATTTCACTGAGCTGATTCATGGCACTGTTGATCTGCCCGACACCGGAGCTTTGTTCTTCGGAAGCAGCAGAGATTTCCTGCACCAGATCGGAGGTTTTGTTGATGGTGGGCACCATCTCGTCGAGCAGGTGGCCGGCACGCTCGGCCAGCGACACGCTATTCTTGGCCACTTCGCTGATTTCCTGCGCCGCCACCTGGCTGCGCTCGGCCAGCTTGCGCACTTCGGCGGCGACTACGGCAAAGCCTTTGCCGTGCTCGCCGGCACGGGCGGCTTCGATGGCTGCGTTGAGCGCCAGCAGGTTGGTCTGGTAGGCGATGTCGTCGACGATGCCGATCTTGTCGGCGATGGTCTTCATCGCCGCGACTGTGTTTTTCACCGCCTGGCCACCTTCGTCGGCCTCGCGTGCGGCCTTGCTGGCCATGCCGTCGGTAACCCTGGCGTTTTCGGTGTTCTGCGCGATGGAGGCGGACATTTGCTCCATTGAGGCGCTGGTCTGTTCCACCGACGCGGCCTGTTCGGAGGCGCCCTGGCTCATGCTCTGGGCCGTGGCCGAGATCTGCTCGGAGGCGCTGGACAACGAATCCGCGTTGCTGCGCACTTCGCTGATGATTTGTGCGAGTTTTTCCACCATGCCCTTGATAGCGGCGAGCATGCTGCTGTTGTCACCGGCCTTGGTTTCGACGTTGACGGTCAGGTCGCCGGCGGCGATGCGGGTCACCATCTCGGCGGCATAGGCCGGTTCGCCACCGAGCTGACGCAGCAGGTTACGGGTGATCATGGTGCCGAGCAGGGCGATGACCAGCAGGGTGATCAGGGATACGACGATGGAGATCAGCGTGGCTCGCGCGAGCGTGTCCTCTGCGGCCAGGCTACCCTTGCTGGCGGCATCGACGTTGTACTCAAGATGGGCGTTGAGGGCGTCACGCAGTGGGTCCATGAACTCTTTCTGCAGCGCGATCATGGCGTCGCGGGCGGCCTCGTTCTCGTTCCTGCGTGAATGGCTTAGGGCAACGTCGGCACCCTGCTGGAAGGCGGCTATACCTTGGCGGTCGGCCTCGAGGAGCTGGGTGTCCTTGTCGTCGGACAACACCTGAGCATATTCATCGATGGCTTGCTGGATATCGACCCGGCTGCTCTTGATCTGCTTCTCTATCTCAGCCATCGACGCATCGTCCACGGTCAGGATATGGCTATAGATCAGTTGGATCTGCACGTTGACGGCGGTACGTAGTTTGTTCAGGGCGACGATACTGGGAACCGAGTTGACGTTGCCGTAGTTGGCAGCAGTGAACACCTGGTGCATCTGCTGATAGCCCAAGCCGGACAGCAGCAGGATGCCGAGCAGAGCTGAGAGAACCAGAAGGATCATTTTCTTGCTGATGGTCATTTATTTGCTCCTGCGCGCTCGCGCGCATCGCATGGTAGGTAAGAGGTGTCGCTGGCTTGGCCTGCCATGGCGGCGATCTGTGCGACCGACAGCACTTGCTCCATGCGTAACAGGGTGAGGAAGTGCTCGTTGATACGGGCCATGTCCTCGATGAATTCTCCGCGTATGCGGCCACCGAACGCGGGCGCCTGGCGGATGGCGTCCGCTTCGATTTCCATGACGGCATTGACGGCGTCGACCAGCGCGCCCATCAGGTGGGTTTGCTCCTCGTCGAGAATTTCCACGATGACGATGCAGGTACGCGCGCCGAGCCTGGTGCGGCCATGGCCGAAGCGCTCGGCCAGGTCGATGATCGGTACGATGGTGCCGCGCAGGTTGATCACGCCACGCACCAGGCTGGGCATCATTGGCACCAGCGTGATCTGGTCGAACTCGAGGATCTCGCGCACGTAACGGGTGGCGACGCCATACAGATCCTGGCCGACGCGGAAGGTCAGGTACTGGCGTTGTTGCTCTTCGTTGATCAGCACGGTGAGATCGGTGGTCATGACTCAGCTCCCGAAGCGGATGAACCCGCCTTCCTGCTCATCGGCCTGTGCTGTTGGAACGCTGCGTACTACCGGCTTGGCCCGCGCTGTACTGGTGTCGCTGCGCTGATTGGTCAACTGGAAGAACTGCATCAGGTCCTGCAGGTTGACCGATTGCCCGGTCATCTCTTCGGAGGTGGCGGCCAGTTCTTCGGAGGCAGCAGCGTTCTGCTGGGTGATGTCGCTGAGCTGGGTCATGGCGGCGCTGATCTGGTTGACGCCGGTGTTCTGCTCGTCCGAGGCGGCGGCGATTTCCTGCACCAGGTCGGAGGTCTTGGAGATCGACGGCAGCATGTGGTCGAGCAGGCTGCCGGCGCGCTCGGCCAGTGACACGCTGCTCTTGGCCACTTCGCTGATTTCCTGGGCGGCCACCTGGCTGCGTTCTGCCAGCTTGCGCACTTCGGCGGCGACTACCGCAAAGCCCTTGCCGTGCTCGCCGGCTCGGGCCGCTTCGATGGCGGCGTTGAGGGCCAGCAGGTTGGTCTGGTAAGCGATGTCGTCGACGATGCCGATCTTGTCGGCGATGGTCTTCATCGCGGCCACGGTGTCGCGCACCGCCTGGCCGCCTTCGCTGGCTTCGCAGGAAGCCTTGCCGGCCATGCTGTCGGTGATCTTGGCATTCTCGGCGTTCTGCGCGATGGAGGCGGACATCTGTTCCATCGCCGCGCTGGTTTCCTCGACCGAGGCGGCCTGGCTGGAGGCCGCATGGCTGAGGCTTTGCGCGGTGGCGGAAATTTCCTCGGCGGCGCTGCTGAGCATGCTGGTGGAGTGTTGTACCTGGCCAATCACATCCGCCAGTTTGTTCACCGTGGCATTGATCGACTGCTGCAGTTCGGCCAGATGCCCCTTGTAGTGGCCGTTCATGGTGCAGGTCAGGTCACCCTGGGACAGCCCAGCGATCACGTTCATGGCTTCACGCAACGGGGATACGATGGCTTCCAGGGTGTCGTTGATGCCCTCGACGATGCGACGGAAGTCCCCCTCATGGCGGCTGGCGTCGGCGCGGGTGTCGAGGCGCCCGTCGAGCGCGGCCTGGCTGAGCATCTGGGTATCTTCGATCAGAGCCAGGACGTTGCGGCGCAGGGTTTCGATGTTGTCGTTGATGAAGGCCTTCTTGCCGGGGAACTGCTCCAGCGGCGCCTTCAGGTCGCCTTCGCTGAAGGCCTTGATGCAGGCCATGGCCTTCTTCTTCACGCTGATATGGCCGGCGACCATGGCGTTGATGCCGTGGGCGATTTCGGCATAGCTGCCGGAGAAGCGTGTGGCATCGATGGCCACGTCGATATCGCCCTTGTCATGCTCGTCGGCCATGTGGCGCATCTCGTCCATCAGCCCGGTGATATTGCGGCGCAGGGTTTCGATGTTGTCGTTGATGAAGGCCTTTTTGCCTGGCAGTTGTTCCAGTGGCGCGTTGAGGTCGCCTTCGGCGATCGAGCGCACGCAGGCCATGGCCTTTTTCTTCACTTCGATATGGCTGGCCACCAGGGCGTTGATGCCCTGTGCGACTTCGCCATAGAGACCGGGGAGGCGGGTGTCCAGCGCCACGTCGATGTCGCCACGGGCGTGTTCATCGCTGACATGGTGCAGGTTCTGGGTAAGCCCGCCGAGCTGGGCCGCAGCCTGTTGCAGGCGGTCCTGCAATGAGCCAGCGCTCGCCTGATTCTGCGGCCGCGGGCTGTTGTCGCCACGCGCCAGCCGCTCGGCCAGGTCGAGCAGGAGCAGAGGGTCCGCCCCCAGTTGCTGGTTCAGGCTGCGCTGCAGCAGCAGCCCCTGAATGGCGACGGCAATGGCTGCCAGGATGGCCACCGGCAGAACCGCGCTGGCAGCCAGGTTGGATGCCAGCACCAGCACGGCGACGATGGCGGTAGCGGTCAAGCTCATGATGCGCAGAGTGAGGTTCATTGCACGGTACTCCTGAGTTGCTGGGCTGGGCTGGCGACGCGCGCATTGGCGTTTTGCGTGACCTGCGTCAGCAGGCCCGGGATATCGAGGATCAGGGCGACCGCACCACTGCCAAGGATGGTGAAGCCGCTCAGCGCCGGGACCTGGCAGAACACCTTGCCCAGCGGCTTGATCACGGTCTGGAATTCGCCGAGCAACTGGTCGACCACCAGGCCGGCGCGAACCCCGGCGTAGCTGACCACCACCACGTTTTCGCGGCGGGGTGGCTGGCTCTGGTCATCGAACATCTGGCGCAGGCGAATGAACGGCAGCACGTCGCCGCGCAGGTCGAGGTGCTGCTGGCCGGCGATCTGCTCGCTGGGCAGCTCGATGCATTCCTCGACCATGTCCAGCGGCACCACGTAGCTGGCCTGGCCGACGCCGATTAGGAAGCCATCGATGATCGCCAGGGTCAGCGGCAGGCGGATGCGTACGCAGGTGCCTTGGTCCAGCTTGCTGTCGAGCTCGACGGTGCCGCGCAGGGCGGTGATGTTGCGCTTGACCACATCCATACCGACGCCACGGCCAGAGAGGTTGCTGATCTGGTCGGCGGTGGAGAAGCCCGGTTCGAAGATCAGGTTGAAGATCTCTTTGTTGCTGAGCTGCTGACCTTCGTTGATCAGGCCACGCTGAATGGCCTTGGCGAGAATCTTCTGCGGGTTGAGACCGCCACCATCGTCGGAGACTTCGATGACGATGCCGCCGGCCTCGTGGTAGGCGTTGAGACGCACCACTCCCTGCACCGACTTGCCGCTGGCGCACCGAGCGTCGGCTGATTCGATGCCGTGGTCCATGGCGTTGCGCACCAGGTGGGTGAGGGGATCGCCGATCTTCTCCACCACGGTCTTGTCCAGCTCGGTGTCACCGCCGCTGATCTGCAGCACGATGTCCTTGCCCAGCTCCTTGGACACGTCGCGCACCACGCGCTGGAAGCGGTTGAAGGTGGCGCCGATCTGCACCATGCGCAGGGTCAGGGCGCTGTCGCGGACTTCCTCGACCAGGCGCGAGAGAGTTTCGGCGGACTCGCTCATATCGGTCAGGCCGCTGCGCTGGGCCAGCGTGCGCGTGTTGGCGCCGGCGATGATCAGCTCTCCGACCAGGTTGATCAGTTGGTCGAGCTTGGTCGCGTCGACGCGAATCAGGTTGGCATCGTTGCCGCTGCGTGCAGCCTCTTTGCCCGCGTTGCTGCGTGCTTCCGGGCTGGCCGCCGGCACTTGGGCGCTACTGTCGACCTGGCTCGTGGCGGTATCGACGACGGTCGGTGTGCCGGCACTGGTGCTGAGCGCTTCGCGGCTCAGGCCTGTGCAGCGTGCCAGGCGTTCGAGTTGCGCCGAGCCCTCGCTGGCGCGCTCGTGCAGTAGTGCCTGGAAGTCACCCAGGCTGGCGCCGGGTGGCAGCAGGCGGATGCTGCCCTCTTCGCGGACGAAGTCGAAGGCGCCTTCAATGGCACTGGCTTCGGCGTCGCTGGCGAAGCTGAGTTCCAGACCCAGGTAGCAGGTTTCTGCATCCAGTTCGTCGAGCACGGGCAGGTGGTCGAGCACCGTCTCGATATGCAGCACCTGGCCGAGGGTGCTCAGGTAGCGGATGAAGGCCAGCGGATCCATGCCGTTGCGCAGGGTGTCGGGGCCGAAGCGCAGCGACAGGTGCCAGTGCGGGCTGCCGCCTGTGGCGCAGCTTTCCTGTTCGCTGCTGGCGCACGGCGCGGGCTCTGTGCTGGCCGGCTGCGCCTGCAGGTAGCGGCTCAGGACGGTGATCAGCTCCTGGCCGTTGGCGGTCACGCTGCCGGGCAATTTCGCCAGGTCGCCGCCGTCGGCCAGGTGGCGAATCAGCCCGGCGATGTGGTCACCAGCCTTGAGCATCAGGGCGATCAGGTCGGCGTCGAGGTGCAGCTCGCCGCCGCGAACACGGTCGAGCACGCTTTCGGCGACGTGGGTGAAGGCGACGATGCCGTCGAAACCGAACAGCCCAGCCGAGCCCTTGATGGTGTGGGCAGCGCGGAAGATGGCGTTGATCAGCTCGGGATCTTCCGGGTTGTGTTCGACCTGCAGCAGGGCATCTTCCATCTGCAGCAGCAGTTCCTGGCTTTCGGCGATGAAGGTGCCGATGACACTGTCGAGGTTCATCAGTTGACCTCCGGGTCGGTCAGTAAATCGGTCAGCCCGCTCAAGGTGAGTAGTTCGCGAACCACGGCGTTGGCGCCCAGCAGGCGCAGTTCGATGTCCTGGCGGCGTGCCTGCTCGCGGGTAGCCAGCAGCAATTGCAGGCCGGCGCAGTCGAATTCCTCGATGCCGCTCAGGTTGATCTCGAGGGCGATGGCGCCCTGCAGGGCGACGCTCAGGCGCGGCTTGGTATCGGCAGCGGTGTAGATGCTCAGTGCGCCTTCGAGCGCCAGGCGTCGGATCTCATGGGCAGTGGTGGTGGCGTGCATGGCGCACCTCGCGGATCAGGGCAGGATCAGTTTGGAAACGGCGGTGAGCATCTGCGCCGGCTGGAAGGGCTTGACCACCCAGGCCTTGGCACCGGCAGCCTGGCCTTCGCTCTTCTTGGCGTCGCCGGCTTCGGTGGTGAGCATGATCACGGGGGTGAACTTGTAGTTGGGCAGTTGCTTGACGTTCTTCAGGAAGGTGATGCCGTCCATGTTCGGCATGTTCACGTCGCTGATGATCAGGTGCACCTTGCGCCCGTCGAGTTTGGTCAGCGCGTCTTTGCCATCGACGCCTTCGATGACGTCGTAGCCGGCGCTTTTCAGGGTCATGCCGACGACCTGGCGAATGGAAGCGGAGTCGTCGACAATGAGAATGGTTTTGGCCATGGGGCATGTCCTCAGAAGAAGGTGATGTCGGAAGCGCTTTCGGCGGCGGTGTTGCGGCGGCCGTGATGGATGGCGTACTGCTCGGGCATGGTGTAGGTGTGCGACAGCTCGTTGAGCCAGGTGCGCGCATCGACCCGCTCGCAGGGCTCGCTCAGGTGCATGCCCAGGCGCTGGATGTCGTCGCGCATGTGGCCGAGCATCTGGCTGACGCGATCCTGGAATTGCAGCGCCACCAGTACCTCGGAGATTTCCTCGCCCACGGCCCTGTTTTCCTGGTGCAGCACCGCGCCGTGCTCGACCAGGCGGGTGGCGCTGCCGCGCAGATCGTCGATGATCTGGCGGATCACCTCGCTGGCGTTTTTCAGGGTGTTGGCGTCGCGGTCGGTGTGTTCGCTGGAGACCTGCAGGGTGCGCTCGATGGCCGAGCTGACGGTCTCGATGGTCTCGTCGATGCGTTTGCCGGTGGCTTCCGAGAGAGTGGACAGCTTGCGCACCTCATCGGCAACGACGGCGAAACCACGCCCGGCTTCACCGGCCCGCGCGGCTTCGATGGCGGCGTTGAGGGCCAGCAGGTTGGTCTGCTTGGCGACGTCACCGACCTCCTTGGCCATGGTGCGCAGTTGGGTGGTGTAGCCGCTGAGGCTGATGACTTCGGCCAACAGCGTCTCCTTGCTGCTCAGCGCCTGGCGCAACTGGCCGACGATGTCTTCCAGGTCGTTCTCGCTGCTGGACAGAAGGCTGAGTAGGGAATGTTCGTCACCTTGGCTGTCGTTGCTGATCACCGCACTGATGCGCTGGGCCAGTTGGGTGAAGCGCGCGCTGAGCGATTCGATGGCTGTTTCGGTGTGCTGGCGAGCCGCTTCGATCTGTTGCGACCAGACGGGTGACAGGCCGCGGCACAGGTCGGCCAGGCCATCGACATGTCGCTGAGCTTCCTCAGCCTGGCCGTCGCGGATGCCGTTCTGGTAGGCCTGCGCCGCTGCTTCGGCCTGTTTGCGGGCCAGGCTGCGCACGCTGGCGTGCACCAGTACGCCGGGCAGCAGCGCGGCGATCAGCCAGTAGAAGCTGGGCAGTACCAGCACCAGCCAGACGAGCATGAGGCTGCCAAGGCTGGCCAGGGCTGCGGGGAACCAGGAAATCCGGGGGGTGGTGAGCTGAGCGGTCACGTTGACACTCCATCGAGCAACGACGTCGGGCATTGGTGACCCGGTCTTGGCTGTCAGGATGGTGCGTCAGCAGGCGTTGGAGCATCGGTTCATCCCGATGATGGCGTAGGGCTACTCCTTTTTTTTGTAGGGTTTTTCCTACCTCGGTAAGCGTTCCGTCATGGCGAAGCGAATGATATCGGCGTTGCAGTTGAAGCCCATCTTTTCCATCAGGCGGGTCTTGTGGGTGCTGACGGTCTTGTTGCTGATGGCCAGGCGCTCGGCGATCTGGTTGACGCCCAGGCCGTCGGCGAGCAGGCGCAGTATCTGGAATTCCCGATCCGACAGACTGTCCAGGCCACTGTCGCGGGATTCGGTATTGGCGAAGGCCAGTTGTTCGGCGATGCGCGTATCCAGGTAGCGGCCACCGCCGGCCACCTTGTTGATGGCGGCGAGCAGGGTTTCAGCGTTGTGATCCTTGGTCAGGTAGCCGCTGGCACCGGCCCGCAGTGCACGCTGGGCAATCTGCGGCTCGTTGTGCATGCTCAGCACCAGGATGGGTAGCTTGGGGTAATGGGCATGAATGCGGGCGATCAGGTCCTCGCCACTGATGCCGGGCATGCTCATGTCCAGGAGGATCAGGTCGACTTCCACATTGCGCAGGTTTTCCAGTACCTGGCCGCCGTTTTCGGCCTCGGTGACCACTTGCAGGCGACTGTCGAACTCGATCAGTTGCTTGAGGCCGTTGCGCATGATGGTGTGATCGTCAGCGATCATGATCCGCGTCATGAGGTCTCCTGGGCCGACTTGATGGGCAAGGTTGCCTGGACGGTGGTGCCTTGGCCTGGGTGGCTGAAAATCACCACTTCGCCGCCCAGGCTGATGCCGCGTTCGCGCATGCCGGCCAGTCCCAGCGAGCGTTTGTTGACCGAGGCCGGGTCGAAGCCGCGGCCGTTGTCTGTGATGTCCAGGCGGTAGGTATCATCGATGCGCTCCAGGCTCACTAGGGTGCGCGTGGCGCCTGAATGGCGGGCGACGTTGTTCAACGCCTCCTGGACGATACGAAAGGCGGTGGTGGCTTGGTCGTCGGTCAAAGCAGGTTCTTCGCTGTGGGTGGTGAGCTCGCAAGCGATTCGGGTGTGTTGGCGAAATTCGTTGATTAGCCATTCCAGTGCCGGGTAGAGCCCCATGTTGAGCACGGCCGGGCGCAGGCTCGTGGCAATGGAACGCACGACCTGGATGGTGCGATCGCACAGCCCCATCAGGCTCTCTGCTGCGTCACTCAAGCCTGGGGCCTGCGTGCCGAACTGCAGGTTTAGCATAGATATGCCCATGCGCAAGGCTGTCAGGTGCTGACCCAGCTCATCATGGATTTCCTGGGCAATCAGTTTGCGCTCCTCTTCCCGCGCCGACTCCCGGCGGCTGGTCAGGTCACGCAACTGTTGGTTGCTGTCGGCCAGCCGCCTTTCGGCCTTGCGGATGTTGGTGATGTCCCGCGCCAGGGACAGCACGCTGACGACCTCACCAGTGGCATCACGCTCGGGTACCAGTTGCACCAGGTAGTGCAACTGCTTGTCGACAGGGCCGTCGATGCCGTGAATCAGCTCTTCCTCCACCGACGTGCCGCTTTGCGCCACCTCTCGCACCATGTCGGCCATGATGTCGACCTGCGAGTTGTCGCCAAAGGCATCGCGTGCCGGACGGCCTCTGGCTTCCACCAGGGGCAGTCGGCACAGCGCCTCCAGCGCCGGGTTGGCATAGATCAGACGGAAGTCGGGGGTGAGGCGGCCGATGGCGTCATGGGTGTTCTCTATCAGCGCCCGGAACTGGCGTTCGTTGTGCCGCAAGGTTTCGGTCAGGCGTTGCTGCTCGGTGAGGTCGTGCAGCAATGCCAGGCTGTAGCCACGCCGGTCGTAGTGGAAACGGGTGAACTTCACCGACAGGTGACGACGTGTGCCATCGGTGGGGTTGCTCAACTCCAGCTGTATCGCCAGCTGGTTGCGCACCAGCTCCTGCAGCTCTTCATCGCGGTGCAGGGCCAGCGGCGCCAGCGCCTGGCCGATATTTTGTCCGATCAGGTACTTGCGGGCTTGGCCCATCAGGACGGTGGCGGCTTCGTTGAGGTAGCGGATATTCAAGCCGTCATCGAGCAGCAGGGCGCCGTCGGCGGTGAAGTCGAGCGCGAAGCTGAGCAGATATACCAGCTCGGCGCGCTCCTGGGTGGAACGTGGTGGGCTCAGACGAATGAGGAAATGATCGACACTCTCACCGTTCGTTGATATGCCGGAAATGCTGGTGCTCAACCATTGGTAAATATCCTTTGCGCCGCGTATGCGCAGTTCGCCGCAGGGAATATCGACGTGCTGGTGACGTGCACGCCTCATGGCATAGGCAAGGGCGTCCTGATCCTGCGGGTGTAGCCAGTGCGTCAGAGGCTGGAGCGTCGGCACTTGCAGCGGTGTGCCGAGCAATTGCAGCAGTGCGTGGTTGCCCTGCTGCAGGCAGCCGTCGAGTTTCAGCACGCCCAGGCCTACAGGCGCCGAATGCCATGCTGCGTCGAGCAGGGCATCTACCGTGTGGATATCTTCCAATGCCTTCCCCCGATGGCCTGACCTTTCCAGTATGGGTCAGTTTTCAGGTTGTGGCCTGTGCATGGCGTTCAGACTCAGGGGCGCTCGGCGCGCAGGATCTGCGCGGGAATTTGCTCCAGTGGAAGCTCGCGGCTGACCGCGCCGAGTTTCTTCGCTTCCTTGGGCATGCCGTAGACCACGCAGCTGGCTTCGTCCTGGCCGAAGGTCTGCGCGCCGGCTTCGAACATTTCGCGCAGGCCGCGGGCGCCGTCGTCACCCATGCCGGTCATGATGATGCCGGTGGCGTTGGCACCGGCAGCGCGCGCGGTGGAGCGAAACAGCACGTCCACCGAGGGTTTGTGGCGGCTTACGGGCGGGCCGTCGACCACTTCCACCATGTACTGCGCGCCGCTGCGCTTGAGCAGCATGTGACGGCCACCAGGGGCGATCAGGGCGCGACCGGGCATGACCCGGTCGCCATGGCGTGCTTCCAGCACTTCGATCTGGCACAGGCCGTTGAGGCGTTCGGCGAAGGCTGCAGTGAAGCGTTCCGGCATGTGTTGGACGATGACGATGCCCGGGCAGACGCGCGGCAGCGCGGTGAGGACATACTCCAGCGCCTGGGTGCCGCCGGTGGACGTGCCGATGGCCACCACGCGCTCGGTGGTTCGGGCCATCGCCGGTTGCCCGGCCGGGAGCACCGCATCGGCGCCCAACTTGGGCTGCACCGGGACCTTGCTCTTGGCCAGTTGGCGCATGTTGGCGCGCGCAGCGGCTTTTACCGCGCCGAGCAGGTCATCGCTGGCATTGACCAGGAATTTGCTGAGGTTGACCTGGGGCTTGGTGACGATGCTCACAGCACCGGCAGCAAGGGCCTGCATGGTGGTGCTAGCGCCTTTTTCGGTGAGGGTCGAGCAGATCACTACCGGCGTTGGGCGCTCGGCCATGAGTTTCTTGAGGAAGGTGATGCCGTCCATGCGCGGCATTTCCACGTCGAGGACGATCACGTCCGGCCACTCGCGCTCCATCTTGCTCAGGGCGAACAGCGGGTCGGCGGCGGTGCCCAGAACCTCGATCGCCGGGTCGGCTGCCAACACCGAAGCCAACACCTGGCGGACGACCGCCGAGTCATCGACGATCATGACTTTGATGGGTTTCATGCAGGTTGTACTCCAGTGGGACATCCACTGTCAGCTACGAGGGGGGATTGCTTGAGAGCCAACTGGCCGCTCCAGATATCGAAGATCAGGTGGCGGTGGCCTGTACCACCGACATGTTCGCCATGACTCATCAACCCGTGCTTGGCGAGGAGTTTGTAGGCCATGTCGATATTCTGCTGCCCGATATGGCGTTTACCGCGATTTCCGACGTTCGGAAACATGTTGCCGCCGCCGAAGATGCGCAGGTGATACTCGTTGGCGCGGGTACCGTGAGCACTGATAGCCTCCAACAACAAGAGCATGGCCTCGTCACCATAACGCCCGTCCAGTCTGGCTGTGGGCTGGCCGCGGGTGGGCAGCATGTAGTGGCACATGCCGCCCAGCCTGCGCCGAGGATGCCAGAACACCAGGGATACGCAGGAGCCGAGCAGGGTTCGAATGCGCGTGCCGACGCCGGCGAAGTGCAGGTCACCGGGTTGCAGATAGACATCTCGCGGTGCAACGGGTCTAGGCATCGGGTTTGCGATAGATCGAGGGTTTCACGACCTTGAGCGTGTCATCGATGCCGTTGAGGCTTTCCGAATGGCTGATCAGAAAGTAACCACCTGGCCGCAGGCGACTCAATAGACGCTTCACTACCTGTCGCTTGGTGTCACCGTCGAAGTAGATCATGACGTTACGCAGGAAGATCACATCGAATTGACCGACTTCCGGCAATGGGTTGTTCAGGTTGATCTGCTCGAAGCGCACGCGTCGGCGCAGTGCGGGGTCGATCAGCAGATTGCCCTCGTTGGCTCCGACGCCGCGAAAGCAGTGGCGTACCAGCATCCGACGCGGGATATCCTCGCTGTCCTGCACACGATAGACCCCGGCGCGGGCACGATCCAGCACGCGCTGGCTGATATCCGACGCAAGGATCTCCCAGGGTTTGTCCACGAGTACGTCGGCCAGCAACAGGGCGATGCTGTAGGGCTCCTCGCCGCTGGAACAGGCCCCGCTCCAGATGCGCAGGGGGCGTCCGCTGGGAATCAGTCCCGGCTTCTCCAGGTGTTCGCGGAGGAAGTCGAAATGCTTGGGTTCGCGAAAGAAGTAGGTCTCGTTGGTGGTCAGCAGGTCGACGCAGGTCTGCAACTCCGCCGGGCTTTGGCTCAGACGGCGGAAATACTCACCGTAGCTGCTGAGTTCGAACTCGCGCAGGCGCTTGCTCAAACGGCCGGCGACCAGGGGCTTCTTCGCGTCGGAAAGGCTGATACCGGCAATTTCGTGGATCAACTGGCGGAACCTGGCGAATTCCTGGTCACTCAGGGCTATGGCCGTGTTGCTGCTCATGGTTTGTCCTGCGCCGTCGTGCCTTGTGCACCAGCATGCTCCAGCAAGGCTATTTCATCGTCGGACAGCACCCGCCCGACATCGAGCAGCACCACCAGGCGCTCATCCAGCTTGCCCATGCCGCGAATGAAGTCGGCGCGAATACGATTGCCGAAGCTGGGGGCCGGCTCGATCTGCTCTGCACTGAGTTCCAGTACTTCGCTGACCGCATCGACCACCATGCCGATCACCCGCAGGCCATCGCCTGCCGCGATCTCCAGAATGACGATACAGGTGCGCGGGCCGATCGAGGTGGCGCTGCCGCCGAAGCGCAGCCCCAGGTCGATGACGGGCACCACGGCCCCGCGCAGGTTGATCACGCCAAGGATGCTCGGCGGCATCATCGGCACGCTGGTCAGGTGGCCGTACTCGATGATCTCGCGCACGGCATGAATATCGACGGCGAACAACTCCTGCGCCAGGGCGAAGGTCAGGTACTGGCCGGCGACACTGTGAGTGGCGGCAGTCATCGACTACTCCTGAAAGCGCACGTAGCCTGAGGGCAAACCGCCGGCCATCAGCGTGGGCGCGTCGTCATCGGTCTGCGCGCTACGTGGTGAGTGGCTCGGGCGTGACGGCTGGACGTTGCGTTGCGAACTGCGAGTGCCCTGGGCGCTGTTGAGCTTGAAGAACTCCATCAGTTGCTGCAGTTGCTCGGCCTGGCCGCTCATTTCTTCTGCCGTGGCCGC
>Ga0208645_1001050_pt1 | contig 25824 bp, 42 predicted proteins | sample VirMetDEL_Sep_01_FD_184519 | JGI IMG/M metagenome (GOLD analysis project Ga0208645, IMG submission 184519) | Aqueous microbial communities from the Delaware River and Bay under freshwater to marine salinity gradient to study organic matter... | ecosystem: Environmental > Aquatic > Marine >... | reverse complement strand
ATTCCTTTAAAACTTCTGTATCAAGATGATTTAATCCACCAGCATTTTTGTTGATACACTTATCCTTACCAAATTTATTCCATCCCTCTTGGATCATCTCATATTCTTTCTCTCGCAAATCTTGAATGGAAATATCAGTGCTCTCAAAGAGAATGTGTTTTTCTTTTCTCATCCCCCAAAGATGTTTAATAGTTTTACCAGGAGATCCCCAATAGTTTACATCATCTTTTGCTGGTAATTTTGATTTACGAGATCCGATATAAAATCTACCGTCATCAAATTTGATGAGATAAAGATAATAATAACTCATAGTTTTTTCAGATATTCTATCATACTTTGGAGGATTTGGGTGTTGTCTCCCACAAGACCCAGTGCGGTGTTGCAGTTGTTGCAGAGTAGTTTTCTAACCTTACCAGTGGTATGGCAATGGTCCACAACAAAATAACCACTATTGTGCCTTCCGCCAGGTTCTGTTGCGTTACAAATGGCACACTGATTATTTTGCTCCACAATCATTACTTCATAATCTTGTTGAGTAATACCATACCTCCTTTGCAATTCGGCATTTCTATAAGCAACAGGATCGTGATTTTCTTTTACTCTTTTTTTATCACACTCTTTACAAGTTGAATGTCTAACCATACTTGTTTTGTTTCTCAAATAAAAATCATCAATTGGTTTAGTAGTATCACAACTCTTACAATACTTTGTTCCTTCTACTTGAATTACCCTTGCCATTTTACTCGTGCTTTATTCTCATTCATTATTATATAGTAAAAAAGGGACTTTCACAAGTCCCCCTTTTGTTATTATTCAGTTTTTATGAAACTCAACCGATGGTAGGTGCGGTGAGTGCAACAGGAGTTGACTCAGCAGCAGCAAGATCCAGAGGGAAGTTATGAGCATTTCGTTCATGCATCACTTCCATTCCCAGTCCAGCACGGTTAAGAACATCAGCCCAGGTGTTAATAACACGACCCTGTGAATCAATCACAGACTGATTGAAATTGAAGCCATTCAAATTGAAAGCCATCGTAGAAACACCAAGAGCGGTGAACCAGATACCGACAACAGGCCAAGCGGCGAGGAAGAAGTGCAGCGAACGTGAGTTATTAAAGGAAGCGTATTGGAAAATAAGGCGTCCGAAATAACCGTGTGCGGCTACGATGTTGTATGTTTCTTCTTCTTGTCCGAACTTGTATCCGTAGTTCTGGGACTCATTCTCTGTTGTCTCGCGGACAAGAGAGCTTGTGACCAGAGATCCGTGCATAGCAGAGAAAAGAGAACCACCGAAGACACCAGCAACTCCCAGCATATGGAAGGGATGCATAAGAATGTTGTGTTCCGCTTGGAAAACAAGCATGTAGTTGAAAGTTCCCGAAATCCCCAGAGGCATTGCATCAGAGAAGGATCCTTGACCGAAGGGATAGACCAGAAAAACTGCGCTAGCAGCAGCAACGGGTGCGCTGTAGGCGACACAAATCCAAGGACGCATACCAAGTCGGTAAGAAAGTTCCCATTCACGACCCATATAAGCGTAGATACCGATCAGGAAGTGGAAGACAACCAGTTGGAAAGGACCACCGTTGTAGAGCCACTCATCTAGGGAAGCAGCTTCCCAGATAGGATAAAAGTGCAGTCCAATTGCGTTGGACGAAGGAATAACAGCACCAGAGATGATGTTGTTTCCGTACATGAGTGAACCAGCAACGGGTTCACGGATGCCATCAATGTCCACAGGGGGAGCACCGATGAATGCGATGATGAAACAAGTCGTAGCAGCAAGCAGGCAAGGAATCATGAGGACTCCAAACCAACCAACATAAAGACGATTGTCGGTGGAAGTAACCCAGCTGCAGAACTGTTCCCAAGTATTCGATTGTGATTTTTGACGTGAAAGTGTAGCAGTCATTTGTAATAAACAGGTAGTAAGACCATCAGGGAAATGGTGGAGTTACTATGCTCCCCGCACCCTCAGCGGGGATATGAGAGACGGATTGGTAACTCTGCCTAGTCTCGGTCAAGCGGCAGGGGTTCTAACAATGTTAAGGAAACCTTGATTTCCGTAACATTTGTTTACCTATTTATCATAGCACTGGTTCAAAGATTCGTCAAGCCCTGTATTCCTCGATTTTGTCCAGGACCTTGTTGAGATACTTATGAGCGATTGCCTTCTCTCCAGGATATCCCTCATCATAGTCAACTTGATTTTTTAGTTTGAGGATGTGACACTTTAACTCATCCTTTGTCATCTGTCCTCTTGGCATTACATAAAAAAAACTCTGCCCTTTATATAGGGCAGAGTCGGTATCAGGCAGGAACTGCTGTTGTGGATTTCACATATTCTAGGACCGCTTCGGGCGTTGATGCTTCGTAAGGATCGGTGTCTGCGTTGTCACGGAAACCCTCTTCAACGAAGATTTTCTCAATGACTCCATTATCCACGACCGCAGCATAACGCCAAGAGCGATCACCGAAACCAAGGTTAGACTTAATGACAAGCATTCCCATAGAACGTGTGAAGTATGCATTGCCATCAGGAATAAGAGTTACCTTTTCAATATTCTGATCTTTTGCCCAAGCATTCATAACAAAACCGTCATTAACAGAAATGCAGTAAATAGCATCGATGCCAAGAGCAGTAAATTCATCGTACTTCTCCTCGAACCCAGGAAGTTGATAGGCACTGCAAGTAGGTGTAAAAGCACCAGGCAGTGAGAAGATAACTACACGCTTATTATTAAAGAGTTCCGAAGTTGTACGACTTACAAACTCACCATTCTCACGGAATTGAAATTGAACCTCAGGAACTTGATATTGTTCTTTACGCATTTTAACCTCCATCAAAAAATACCAGGAATAATTTGACCAGTGGTGAGATAAGCACCAACACCAGCAACAAAACCAATCATTGCCAGACGAGCATTGAGGATCTCTGCCTCAGGGGTGAATCCGAATTTCATTTGAACCTCCTTAATGTTTCTAATTGATTGGGAGAAGAATACTTGTACTCTAGATAGGGAGAACGTAGAGTCTCCACTAAAGATAGTGTAGATAGTTTTTCTTTTTGTTGTGGGGATAGAGAACCCCATCTAATTTCAGCAAGAATATACTTAACCATTATATGGATGTTTTTGTTTCAGTTCAGGATTGGGGATAGAATTAATTTTTTCTTGGACAGGTTTGATGACAATAAACTTGTCATTTTTGAGGGTGCCTGCCACTTTCACCTCTAGTTCTAGATCATTCCAATCTAGACTTTGGAGGGCAACTCCAAGTTGCCCCAACATATTAGCACTCATTGATTGTGATCCTTATTCTGTTTGATTTTATTGTATCCCCAGACTGCCAGGGATCCAATGCCAATACCGACTACGCAGCAGATAATCATGTGTTCTAAATGATGCATCAGTTAGGAAAGTAAATCATTGATAAAGTGAAGATGACAAAGATCATGATTGTGAAGATCATGAGACCTACACCTGCCCAGGCAACCCAGTTAGGCATAGGTTCATGTTTATGATTCACGATACATGCACATTGCCAATCATACCAGCACCTTTGTGGGGATCACACCAGAAGGTGTATTCACCAGCATCAGTGAAGGTGATATCAAAACTCTCACCAGGACTAAGGAGAAGTCCAGTGTGGGAGAGTTCAGGGTGGTCCTCAACAATAACATTGTGAGGGGGGAGCATACCGTTTACAAAGTGTACGGTATCGCCCGCAGAGATTGATACATCAGAAGGATCAAAGATAAGATTACCATTTGCTCCCATCGTCACATCAACTGCCCATGCTGGGAGGGCAAGGAACATAACAGCAAGAAATGCAAAGAATGCTTTCATCACAGATTCTCCTCTTGCTCAGTCAGGATGACACAATCGCTCGTGGGATACGCCACACAAGTGAGTACCCAACCATCAGCAATTTGCTCATCATCAAGGAAGGATTGCTCTTCGTTATCTACGGTGCCGGAGAGGAGTTTTCCCGCGCAAGCCGAGCAAGCGCCTGCTTTGCACGACGAAGGGAGGTCAACGCCCGCTTCCTCTGCTGCATCAAGAATATATTGATCATCCGCACACTGAATGATAGTTTCGGTGCCGTCAGGAGACTGGAGAGTAACATTAAAAGTTGTCATTAGTAAGTTTCAGATAATTGATTTACAGAGTGTGCCAGTAGTACAAAAAAGGCAACACTAGTAATTGTAAAGATAATTGAAGTCATTGTCAAGTCCATTGTCAGAAGATACCAAAAAACAACTTGCCCGTAGTAAGATATGATACAACACCAAAGATAATACCCATCATCGCCCAACGTCCATTATACATTTCAGTCATCTGCATGGGGGTAAGAAGACCTTTACGGTTATACTCTTGGTACACCATATCAGGCTCTTTTGCCCACATGTTTTGTTGACCACGATCATTAGTTGTTACGGTCATAATACTTTTGTAAAGATTTACAACATTATATAGGAAAAATAAAGGGGTGTCAAGACCCCTTTATTTGAATATCGCAACAAAATGAGTATTAATTACTACACTGGATGATACATTATGTGTTCAGATTTGTATAAAGTTACAATTTCTTCGATATAATCAATCATTTCATTCGTAATCACTGGAGAACATCCTACGAAGAAAACGTTATCGAGAACTTTACAAGCGTTTGGATAATTACTTGCAGATTCTAGATGTTTATATGCTGGATGCATTAATATGTTTCCTGCAAAATAATTTCGAGTTTGAATTTTATGACTTTCTAAAAATTTAACTAGGTGAGATTTACCATATTCAAATACAATAGGTACTCCAAACCAACTAGTTTCAGATTCTGGCCGTTCATTTACAACCCTAAGTCCAAAAATAGATTCAAAAATATTCTGTATTTTTTCTTTATTATACCTACGCTTATTATGAATGTCATCAACTTTTTCAAGTTGAACAAGTCCAATAGATCCTTGAAGATCTGCTGGTTTCAGATTATATCCAATCTGACCAAAAACATACTTATGATCCACAATTTCATCATACCCATCTAACCAATTATCAAACCGCTTCCCACAAACACCACATTCTAGTAAATTTTGCGGTCCTACACAATAACAATCACGTCCCCACCAGGCAAAACTACGAGCAATATCCACAATTTCTTTGATATTTGAAGAGACCATCCCGCCCTCGATGGTGGAAATATGATGCGCTGGATAAAAAGAACAAGATGCCGCAACAGCATGTTTGGTTAAATATTCGCCGCGCCACTTACTACCAAGACTATCACAGTTATCTGCAATTAATTTTAAACTATACTTATCGCAAATTTCAAGAAGACGATCATAGTCATAAGGATTTCCAAGAACTGGAGAAGAAAATACTGCTTTAGTTTTTGGTGTAATTTTTGCTTCGACTTGATCTAGATCCCAATTTAAATCTTGATAGTCAATATCAACAAATACTGGTTTCAAATTATTTTGTATAATTGGATTGATTGTAGTTGGAAATCCACAAACACAAACAATAATTTCATCATCATCTTCCCACCCAAAATATTTTTTAAGGGCAGCAACCATTACCAAATTTGCAGATGATCCAGAGTTCACCATTACAGAATGATCAAATCCAAACTTTTTAGAAAATGCTCTCTCAAATTTATTAACTTCTTCACCAGATGGTAACCATTTACCAGTCAGTAAAGTTTTAATTGCTGCTTCAACTTCACGATTATCCCAATAAGGTCCAGAATAATATACATTACTCTTACCCTTTTCATAATTATTATTATGAATGTATGGGAAAAGTTTTTCACCACTCTCAGAAAGATTGGTAATAAGATTACTAATTTGCTGCTCTACTGACATAGTTCTTTAATAATTTCTTCAAGTGAAATAGATTGTTCAAATCCAAGATTTTTTAACTTAGTTGTGTCCATCCAAAAATGTTTTGTTTGAACTATTTGATGAAACTCTGGTGCTTCTTTACTTTTAATATTGGAAGTTGATCCTAAATGTTTCTTTGCAAAATTTATAATATCTAAAATTTGGGTTGGGTTTCCACTTCCAACATTGTAAATCTGATTTAATTCTCCAGTATTACAAATTAATTGAATTGCCCTACAGACATCATCAACGTGCATTACGTCACGCTTTGGAGTTCCATCATCATAAAGAAAAACGTCCTCATTTTTCTTTAGACATTCTATCATATAAGTCAATGCATTTTTCTTCGCAGATGCTCTTCCATCACCTTTTCCCAAAACATTACAAAGTCTTATAATTCTATAATTTACTTTAAATGTTTTACAAAAAGAAATCAAAAGATCTTCTGCCGCTCTTTTTGTGATTGAATAAAACCCAGTTGGGTTACAATTATAGTCCTCCTTCGCTGGAAGTTTTGTTTCACCATAAACAAACCAAGAACTAATAAAATTAAAAGTAACATTTCTTTCCTTACAACATTCCAAAACCTCACAAAGTACCTTTAAATTTGTATCAACATCTAATGTGATATTATTAAAAATATTATAATTATCAACTGTTGATATAAAATAAATTATATCGTTTAATAGTGGATTCCTAGAATTTCTTTGTTGAGGAAATATTTCTTCGGGAAATAATTCACAGTATCTGCTGCCAATAAATCCCGTTGCTCCATAAATTGAATATTTCATTTTTCTTCCCAACCTGGTGGGAGTTGTCCATAATAAGGATTATACTCAAATAATTTATCCCAATTATCAATGCTCATAGATTCATTTTTCCAAAAATTCCACAAACTATCATAAGTATTTTTGTGGAATGCATCCACATGTTCAGCATGAATTGAAGATCCAAGTTCAATCTTATATAAAAACAATGGCATTGCAAAAGTATTTCCTGAGTTGTAAATCAAATCATCTGCAACTGCTCTTGGTTTAACTCCATTGTCAATTTTATACTTATCTCCGCGCACATGAAGATCAACCAATTTTTGAGCATGATGACGAGTGATTAGATAGCAAGCAGTAGAAAAATCATTCACAAATCTCCGGTGAAGACTTAAGTGAACTGGTGTTGTACTAATAATGGCAAGTTGAACAACGTCATATGCATAAGGTATTTTGGAAAAAAAATCTTTCCAAGTAAAACCCCAATAGTTAACTGTACTAATATCACAATCATCTTCCATGATTAACGCACATGGGTAATCTGTATTCTCTAAGAAATACCGTATTGCTTTAAGATGGGAAGTTGTACATCCAACTTCACCAGATGACATCATATCTGGATATCTACCTTTAAGAATATCTCCCAAATCATTTTCATTTCTCCCATCATATGCAGAGATTCGAGTATAGTTTTCAATTTCCCAATATCGAAATTGTTCTTCCATATATTCTTTTCTTTCTGGTTGCCCATCAAGATTTAAATAAAATATAGGAGGAATACCTTTAAGTTTGTATAGTGCTTTGTTTTTATCCATTATTTTTTTACCTAATTATATCAAAGATCTAGAATATTTTCAACTATTGCATGATTTTCAAGATTGTTTTCCTGAACCCCTTTAAAGCATTTCATACCCCTTTGTTTTAAAAGATCCGTATTATTATAAATTTTTAGAAATCCAGTCCTGTAATTTCATTGTGGGAGACCATCCAAATGTATCACAAAGTTTTTTGTTATTTGCCCGACTTAACTTCGTTTCACCTGGACGAGGTTCAATATTTACAGTTGGGTGATCAAACATTTCTGCAATTTGATTGATCGAATAATTTTTACCTGTTCCGACATTGTAGACTTGCCCAAACATCTCATCATCGACTTCAGTAATTGCTGCAAGAACATTTGCTTGAACAACATCACCCACATAAGTAAAGTCTCTACGCTGTTCACCATCACCAATAATTGTTAATGGTTCTCCAGCAGAACGTTGGCGGAGAAAAATACCAATCACCGGTGCATATTGTCCGCGAAGAGGTTGACGCTCACCATAGACATTAAAATATCTAAAGCATATTGTTTTAAGATTGAAAAGATCAGTATACATCTTACAAAGTTTTTCACCGTTAACTTTGGATACTGAATATGGATTTAAACAATCATCAGGTTGAGTTTCTACATTTGGAATTTCATTTGTTCCATATGCAGATGATGTAGAGGAATACATTACACGCTTCACACCTGCTTCACGAGCACATTGTAGCACTGTGCAAGTTCCAACGGAATTAATACTAACTGCTTCAATGGGATTTAAAATTGCAGGTTGAATACGTGCTTCTGCAGCAAAATGAAATACATAATCTACTCCATCATAAAGAGGGCGCGTGTTTTCATAATCACGTATATCATACTTATAGTTCTGTGCCCTATCATTCCAATAAAATTGATCATGAGCATCAGAATACTCATTATCAATCACAACAACTTCGTGCCCGATTCCAATAAGATAATCTACAAGGTTTGAACCAATAAATCCTGCACCACCAGTAACTAAAGACTTCATACAACCTCCAATCCAATACTATCAAAATAGTTTGAAATCATACCAGAAATAATATTTTCTTCTAACAAATGTTTTTTAAGGAAGATAACATCATATTGAAGATTGTCTTCAAAGTCTCTGGCAACTGGTACAAAATTATACCGAAGTAAAAATTCTTCAATATCTTTTCTCAACCATTGATCTTCCCAATATCTATGCTCTTCAACTTCAATCAAAATACAGTTGGTATTTTGCAGAGATTCTATAGATCCAGATAGAACTTTATTGGCAGAACCCTCAACATCAATCCACATAGCCTTAGAACTATTGAGCATTCTTTTATCGGAAAGAAATACATCAAGACTACAACATTCTACTTGATGTACTTCTCTATACGATTTTTCATCGGTTCTTTTTATAATCCCATTAGCACCAAAAACGCCATCATTATCACTAGAATCTCTCACATAAAAATCAATACATCCTTCTTGGTTAGATATTGCCATATTCAAATAATCAACACCAATAGATGATACTGAACGTCGATACTTATCATAATTATACTTACCCGCTTCAAATGCAATAACATTCGACATCGGATAAATTTGTTTCATGTTAACAGAGAATGAAGCATCAAATGCACCTATTTCCAATACAACTTCTGGATCAGGAAGTTTTCTTATAAGTCCATAATAAAATGAATTGAGATTTCCTTTTGAGTGTGGAATTTTAATATTACTTTTAAGTATCAAATCAAGATCTATCATAAATTTCTTTCCATTGTTTAAGGGTTTTTTCTTTGTGTTGTTGAGAACATGTTTTCATTATATCACATATTTGTTCTCTATTGTCTTTAACCATCTGAACAGCATCACCAATCCCTTCCAAATCCTCAAAATAAACAGCAAACTGCTCATAGTATTCATTATACCATTCACAATATTTTACTGTTTCAGGAACAACTCCTGTACTGAAAAAATAATTTGGTTGTCTGGACAATTTGAGAAGAAGACTTTCCGTTGGAAGGATAACAGGCATTTGAAGTTGCATCAATTCAAATGCCGTCAATTTAGAATATGCGTCAGGAAAAATCATAAAGCACTCATAGTTGCTAACCAAACTATTAAGTTCTTGAGCACCTCTATATTTTGCGTGTTGTGCCTTTAGTCCAAATGATTCACAAATTGATTTAGAGTCTTGGAAAATATTATCATTATGATAGCGTGAAACTAGAACATCACCAGAAGTTTCTTCAAACTCATAGTTACCGTCAAATCCAATGATATAATCTTCATCTTCAATCAGAGGTTCTTGAAGAGCAAGACCGATTGGTCTGATAGTCTCTTGATTGGTTATGATATCTTTTCTACCTAACCAAAACCTTTCAAACTCACTATAAGGAATTAAATTAACTTGTGGGTGATTAGAATACTTTTTGATAAGTTTGGTATATTCCGAATCCGTCTCCATATTATAATCAAAACGATTACATACCCAAATATTCAAAATACCGTCAAACTTATCAATATTCTCCAATACAATTCTAGAAAGAGGAGCAGTATCAGAAGTTGTTATATAATCATAACTTTTAAATAAGTCTTCATTATTATTCCATATATCATTAGCAACCTTACAAGTAATCTTAAATACTCCCTTCGGAAGAATAGTATCCCAAACAGAAAAATTACTTGTTAAGTCTAATCCTAGTTCATTGCAAATATATTGGTGGTCTTTTAGACAACCATAATGATGTGATAGGTGTAATACTTTTTTCATTAAAATAATTTAGACGGAAGGAACATTCCAGGTATACCAGTAATATCTCTCTTCATTATTAAATGTTTGATAGGAGATCTGAATTCACTATTTCCTATTCTATAATAACTCTCATCATCTGTCAAAACAGCATTATGAAGAACATCTGCTGTTCCTTTATTATAAGAGTTTTCACTTATTCTACCTGTCGTAACAGCACTCCATTCATATTGTCTGAATAGAGGTTCATCAAAACAATAAACATTGTATAACTTTTGAACTTCAGCAAATCCAATATCTACATGGTTTTCAATTTCATACCCGTGATGGTATGCAACTCTCTTACAAATATCCACATATTCTTTTGAAAAATATCCAATGGCATGAGTTGCTAACATATTGTAAACTCTCATTATTACATTGTTTATCTTCTTTGCATGAACATATGGACCAGAATGATTCATATATCTACCCCAATGAGAGATTCCAAAATAAAGACCATCTACATCGTCTGGGATTTCAACCTCATCAGTAAACTTTCTATTGATTGCACAATCATCTTCAATAATAATGAATGGTGGTTTGATATCCATACTTAAAATAGCATGATGAGATCTAGCACAACCAATAATTCGACCTGCCTCATGTCTGATGGCATTAAATCTTTCAACATACTTAAATCCCAACTGCTTTAGCATAGATTCAGTTTGTTTTCTTTTTTGGTCTTCACCCTCAAGATTAATATAATAAACTGGGATGTCGGTTAATTTAATTTTCATAATACGGATTTAAATTACTTACAAAAGGTTTTTGACTACCATTCCAGTGTCTAAAGGAATGTGAAAAAATTGTCTGGTACTTATCCAAATATTTCTGATTGAATATTTCTTCTGATTTTGATTTTTCCAAAAGTTTAAAGAACCATTCTGTTTTTTGCTTTACAAGTTCTGGATTGGAACGATTCCAATTAGTCCCTTTATAATAGTGCATGAAAGAATTTTCTATTACCTGACAACCATAATCTGGATTATATGATTCTAAAAATATTTTTCTATCAGGACCACTCCCAATACCAGGAGTGTGCTTCATCCATCTAACAGTTTTTCCACTCTTTATATATTCCTGTGTTTTTCCTCCAACATCACAACCGTGAAATCCATTAAAGTCTATATTAGAAAAGTTAGAATCTTTATTAACAATTGTAATAAAGGGTGCAATATACTCAATATCAAAATCATTTCTTTGTTGATATATTCCAGATATATCATAATCCTGAATATAATCTTCGAAAGAAAAGTGATTAACTAAAAAAACATCAAATTCATAAATTACATTGATAACATCATCACTTGTGTATTGTTTCAACAAATTCAAACAAGTTCCATGATCAAAAGCATTACCCTTTCTATTAAAAGAGGGTCTCACATATTCTACACCCAAATCTAAACATTGATTTTTTATAGTTTCAATATCCTTTGAATCAACAAAGTTGTCTACACAATAATAAGTAAAATTATCCTTACAATAATATCTCAAATACTCAACATGAGGTTTGAGAAAATCTGTTCTTCCAGCATGAATTGAAAAGATATTCATAATACAGATAGTAATGAATTTACTCGGTTTAGATACGTATGATGCTTTTTAATATAATCTTGATTATCTTCGAGAATATCTTTTGTTGCTTTCCTAGAATCCTCTTCAGTCTTTAAATACAGTTCAGAAAAATCTTCACAAGCAGTAATTCTACCTTCAAAGAATTGAAGAATCTTTTCAGAGTTGGTTCCAGTCCAACAACCATAACTCATATTCTTGAAGATTCTGCAAGGGACATATCCATTGTTTAGGTGACATTCTGGGCGGAAATCAAAGTTTAAGTATGATTCTTTTACCAACTTAATAGATTCTTCATTGTCAATAAATCCTCTTGAACTTGGACTATATCCACCAGATGCAATGAACCTCTTACCATGGGAGTTTGAAATAGTAGAGAATTTGTGGAAGTATCCTGTATCAAGAGAACCAACATAATTAATATCAGTTCTATCAGCATCATAAAGAACTGGATACTTCTCTTCAATCTCACCAGGAAGTAAATCTGTTGCCCACATAATTACACAAGTCTTGGTTTCTTTATGATACCAGGACCAATCATCAATCATTTGATAATCTACACTCCAATTATATCCCTCGTGATAAACAAGAAGGTTGTGAATATTGTCACCTTCATGTTCTTCAAAGTCGTCGGCAAGATTATGAATAAAGTATTGTGAAGATTTTTCAATCGGTAAATTTTTAGTACAGTCTTTCTCTGTAATAATAATCGATTCTTTCACCTCATCAGCATAATCTGAATCATCAGCACACCAAACTACATCATAATCAAGATAAGAAAATGCCTTTGCAAATCCAAGATGAATATATGAATGTGTATGAGTATCTGGGGGATGACCCCAGATAACAACTTTTTTAGTCATATCAAAATTCCTGAACTAGTGGAAGATTTTGATACCAATCCATAACATCACCATACTTGGATTTAAGGAGTTCTTTAATTTCTTCAGATTGCTGAGTCCAATCACTCTTTCTCTTCTTAAATGTATAGAGTTCTGGATTTATATGAATTCCCCAAAAATCAATCAAAGGTCTAATACCATATTCAGATAGTGCTTCATACTTCATAAAAAGTAAATTATACTTTCTATCAGGATTGTTTAGATATCCTTCGGCGTGTTCACGATACTTATATGCATCATATGGATCTTTCAAATATTCAACTAATGTCTGTCCAATGTTGTTCTCAAAATATACATAATCACCATCGCATTGATCTGCTCCGTTATGAGCAACGTTAAACCTTTCACCCCTATTGAATGAAGATATTACATAATCATAAGGATTACAAAAAATATAGACTAGTTTAGAACCATCAAAAGAAATATCTCTATCAGGATCTCTATTCGGATTTCGACAATGGTGATTTATCTTACCATGACCTCTGCCAAAATTAAAATGATCTCCTAAAATATCAATGATTGAATATGTTCCAGTGCATCCTTGGGTAATCATCAAATTTGTCATCAACTTCTAACCTCACTATGATTTTTTTCCAATGCTACAATTTTAGCATCAAATGGAACATTCCATCCACCAGGATTAATTCTTGCTGCTTCTGGATAACAATATGAAGGAGTGAGTTCAATTGTTGGGGGATTATTGATAAGGTAGCGATTCATATGTGACTCATCATGCCATACAGCAATAAGTCCATTTTCAAAATCTTTCTCAACATTATCAACAATAGTCTGAGACATCTTTAAGAAGTGCTCAGGTTTTCCACCATTGAATCCTCCAGCATAATACATCTTACCCTCATCTGCAGGGACAAATGCAGTTGATTCTGGACGGCGTTCGTAAGAGAACTGACTCTTGTCTTTGAACCAGAATCCAGGATGTTGAGTGGCAACTAAATCACCAAGAATTTCATCACCAACTTTGTCTTCAATCCGCATATCTACATCCATGTAGAAGCAATAATCAAATTGAGAAATGTATTCTTTCTCTTTCACAAAATAGTGATATCTCTTCAGAGTGGGAATTGGCCAAGGTTCGTGCTCAATCTGAGAAATTTTGACGTTATCAGATACTTCTTCAATCTCGTGGTTAGTGAATACTAACGCTGAGATATCATGTCCATTCAAAAAGTTTTCTTCTACAGATTCAAGAAGTTGTTCAACAAACTGAATGTACTTATTTGTTGCGATGTTTAGAATACAAATTTTCATATAATTATTACTTAACCTCAATAGAAAGAGCAACTTCTTTCTTGTTAATATCAATCCACTCAAAAGACTCAACTTTCTTATTTTCATTCAAGAAAGTTTCAATCTCTTCTTTGATATAACGATTGTGGTATAGATTATTTGGTTCATCAAAAATAATCTTTTCTTCGTCAGTAGGTTTAATAAAGAAAATATGAACTGCGTACTTTTTTGCAACACGAATCATTTCATTAAGAGCATCTTTATAAGTAGGAAGATGCTCAAGTACGTGCCGAGAGTATGCCAGATCATAACTACTGTCTTCTAGACCAGTTTTTTCAACAGGAACATTGACAAAAGGAATACCTCTAGATTCATTATATTCTTTTAGATGAACACAAGAGTCAATACCAAGATATTCGAATTCATATTCTTCTTCAGAAAGAGCAATGTATTCTACACAAGGTCCACAACCAAAGTCAGCAATCGACTTGATTTCAAGATCTTTAATATTCTCCCTAATAAAAATTCTAGATTCGGCGTCAGAGTTACCAAGCCACCCAAGATACTCATTGAACTTACCTGAATTATTAAGGTTATTATCCCACCAGGTTTGACTAAACAATTCTTTTTGCATTTTTATAAATTAGTATACGTTTATTATAGCACAAGTAGTATTACAAAGATATCCAACCTTCGCAATACATATCCTTGGTTTCTTTATTTACACAATCACCAGAAAACCATTGACCACCTAACATATTATATATTCTTTCCAGGTTCATGTAAACAACTGGAATTTTTTTAAGATCTAATTTCATCGGAAAACCCTATAATCAAAATTAAAAATTTCTATTGAAGAAACTATGTTAGAAGAAAGTAAATTATTATAGTATCTAGAAGTAACTGCTTCTCCACATCCATCCCCACCACCACGTTGCTTTTCTAATTCAATCTGATTTAAAAACAAACTATTGACTTCAATAAAATTATCTTTAGTTGATGCACATATCATTTCATTAACCTGATGTTGATTGTATGTTGCATTATACCAAAAATATTCATTTACCACCAAAACTTTTTTATTTTGAAAATCTAAAATTTTTGATTCTGATGGAAAATTATTAATTATAATATCGGGTCTTATTTTAACATAAAAATCATAACTTGGATCAAAGTATTTTTGCACCACTCTATGTGTTTTATAATACTGTGAAGAAAGTGATTTTTGATATAAAAATGGACTCTTATCAAGAACCTCTTGCATTATATCAATAGATTCTATTTCACCATCAACATTATTTGCACCACAATTTATAAAATACTCATCAACTAAATTTTTTGATAATGATTTTATTTCATAATTTTCAGCCCTAGAATGCCAAGGATCATTTATCCTTTCGGACCTAGATAAATCATCCCATAAAGAATAAAAGACATCTATTTTACACTTACCAACATTATTTCTAATAATTTTTATATTGTCCGAGAACTTATAAAATAAAGTTCTCGGATACCCAAATACAAATAATGCTATTTTCATATACTTTCTAATACCGTTTCAATCATCCTATTCAATCCTGTTTCCCTTTCTTTACTGCTCATTTCTTCACCACCAAGTAAATGATCAGAAACAGTATTTACCGATAATGCCTTTTTACCCATCCTCATTGCAATGCTATACAATAAATGAGTTTCCATATCAACCGATAAAATACTAAGATCAACAAATGGTTTAAACCAATTTGGATTGGGTTGATAGAAATAATCATTTGAAATCATCTGACCAACAATTGCAGATGGATTAGTATCCATATACTTTTTCAGTAATGTATAGTCACAACAGGGAGACAATTGAAACCCAGGAACAATATTTTTGGTCATTGCACTATCTGTTGAGGCCGTTAAAGCAACTACAATATCCCCAATATTTAAAGATGGGGATATTGCACCACAACTACCAACTCGAATTATATTTTCAACGCCATAAAAATTATAAAGTTCATGGGCATATATTCCAAGACTTGGTTGTCCCATTCCACTTGCTTGAACTGAAATTCTTTTTCCTTTATAGAATCCAGTATATCCCAAACAATTTCGTACAGAATTTACTTGGACAACATTATCAAAATATTCTGAGATATATTTTGCCCGTAAAGGATCTCCAGGCATTAGGACTATTTCTGCATAGTCTCCATTTTTTGCTTCAATATGGGGAGTCATTTGATGTTAATACGTAAATTTCTTTCCAATTTTTAACTCGGAGTCCTTCCCACTCTTTGTTATACTTATGGTCCATTATAACACTAGTTAGACCTGCTTTCAACCCCGATTTTGCATTTCTGACAGAATCTTCAATCCAATAATAATTATTTCCACTATATCTGTCAATCAAATATTCTTCTTTACCAACATGGTAATCTAAACCACAATCAATAAAATCAAATACATTACCAAAAATATGTATTAAATTTTTTTCTCTTAATTTCTGTGCATACTTATCACTGTCTAATGAACTAATAACTTCAAATCTCCATCCAAGATTATAAAGTCTGTTTACATATTCGACAGAATCTTTATATGCTGGAATAAAACCTACACAACCAGACTCATTAAATTTTTTAACTTGCCTAGTTGCTTCATCTTCAGTTATTCCATATCTTAATGATTGCCCATAATGATGATCTGTATTTGGTATTCTTTGGTGTCCATGTTCACCCATCCACACATCAAATGCATATGCCCAATCTAAAAGAACACCATCACAGTCTACAATAATTCTTTTATCCATTTGATTTTAAAATAGAATACTTGGGAAGTTCCTCATACCACTTCATTAAGTGTCCGTACTTTTTATCAAAGAGTTCTTTTATTTCTTGACTAGAATTTGTCCAATTACTAGTTCTTTGTTTAAATTCAAAGTCTGGATGCCCATCAGAGAATCCCCAAAATTCCTTAACTCTATTCATTATATCAACATCATTTAAAGATTCATATTTAATAAACATCAAATCATATTTTCTACTATCATTGTTCAAATATCCTTCAGCATGTTCTTTATAGAAAAAAGCATCATAAGGATCATTTAAATATTCAATAAGACTCGGTTTATTTTTTTCAAAATATTTAAAATCGGATCCTGCCTGTGCAGCATGATGGATTGTCCAACCTGGATCTTTACTTAAACAATAAATTGTATAATCATACGGATTTGCAATCACATATAAAACTTTATCCCCTTCTTGATATAATTTTTTCCTATCAATTGGCAAAAGAGATGATAAAAAAGAAATATAATTTGGATCTCTACCATGAGCATTATATTCAAATCCATCAATAATAATTGGAAATGGCGTTTTTGCCCATCTCATGATTCCCCAGGAAGAACATCCCCCTTGACTGATAATATAGTTCATACGTTTCTTCTATTAATAAATTTGTAAATTTGATTCCAAGTTCCAAGGTCAACATATTCATCAACCTCAATTGCTTTTGAGTTATATATAGGGGTATTTTTAATCTCACCCACAAGAAATCTATGGTTAAGAGTTGATTTTTCCATAAACTCTATACACGAATCAAAAACTCTTTTTCTAAATGCGAAAGAACACCAAAAAGCATTAAATTTGTCTAAATTTTCCTGAGGTTTATCTTCATAATCCAAAACTTGATTATTATCTGAAATAATAAGTGCTCCTTTTGTTTTTAACATGTCAGCACATTTTTCTCTTTTGAAGAAAAACGTAAATCCAGTTTCATTTAAACTGGTGTTTACAAGATCAAGAATATCATCAGAAGTTTTCATTTTCAAAAACGTGTCTGGAAGAAGAACTAGATTCTTTTCTCCAAAAAGATGTTTAGCACTTTTAATAGATCCAGTGTACTCAGTCTCTGTTGGATTGAAATAAGTAAATGAGATATTAAATCTGTGCTTATAACGACTTAAATATTTTACAATTTCAGTTTTATTTTCGTTTAGTGTAATTACGAATTGAACATCTCTACGTCCATAATTTGAAAATAAATCAAAACTATAGTCAATAAGTGACTTATGTTTTTCTATGGAAAAAACTTCCTTTGGATATGGAAGAGAAAGACGGGTTCCTTCTCCCGCACAAGGAAGTATAACAGTAAGATCAGACATTAAATAATCTCCCAACCTTTACGATATAAATCTTTAATGTCTTTAGTTCTTTTCAACTCGTCACCAAACCAATCACTTGGAGAGACTGTTTTTTTACTGTTTGCAAGATAAGATCCCCACCAACTATATGAACTATTAGCAATAATATGATAAGTACACATAGTCATTAGACAAAGATCAATACCAGTATTTTTTGTATCTGAAATGAAAAATCTATCAGATTCGAATATTTTCTGTTCGTGGCACCAATCTGAATCATCAGAAAAAATACAAACTGGAATGTCTTTATCAAAATACTCTAAAGCTTTTTGATAATATTCTAATGTTTGAACTGGGTGATTTGGATTAGTTGTGTAATCACCCCTACGAACATGGAGAGAAATTACATCACTAGATTCAAATAATTGATCAAAACACTGCTTGGAAACTTCTTGTATTTCTTTTTTAAAGGTAAAATCTTTTCTGATTTCATCTTCAATATGTTCAAAATATTTCTCACATTGATAATATCCAAACAAGTCTATATTATCTGGACAATTAATAAACAATTCGCTATCAAAACTAAACATTCTCTCAGGTAATCTCGAAAAATTACCCAAAGACATATTATTAGTTTCTTCAATATGAAACAAATCATACATAATCAAATCTGATGATTTAACGTTATCATCATTTACACCAAAATATGTTCTGGGAGGGATGCAAAAATCATATCCACGATTCCTAGATATTCCTTTCAAAGTAGCATATTGAAACATCTGATTTCCAATTCTACCTAGATTACCTATACTATTAAACGATAACATTTTCTTTATACCACTGATAAGTTGATCTAATACCCTCACGGAGACCAATCTTCGGTTCCCATCCAAGTGCCTTGATCTTATCCACATTCAAAACTTTACGAGGAGTTCCATTTGGTTTAGTCGTATCCCACTCAATATCACCCCTAAACTCAACAATATCAGAAATTGTATGTGCAAGTTGTTTAATTGTTACGTCCTCTCCAGTACCTACGTTAATATGCTCTGATCCATTATAGACCTGCATACAAGTATAACATGCCTCTGCCAGATCATCAACATGCAGAAACTCTCTCATAGCAGATCCATCACCCCAGAGTTTCACAGTACCATAATAAGGTCCACCCATATCAATAGTGTAACCATTCTCTTTCATATAATGAAACTTGGCAATCATTGCAGGAAGAACGTGTGAGGTTTCTAGATCAAAATTATCATTAGGTCCATAAAGGTTAGTAGGCATCAATGAGATGGCATTGAACCCATACTGCTGACGATATGCCTGACACATCATAATACCAGCAATCTTAGCAATTGCATAAGCATCATTTGTAGGTTCCAGAGTACCAGTCATCAACTGATCTTCTGTAATCGGTTGAGTTGCAAACTTAGGATAGATGCAGGATGAACCAAGGAACAAAAGTTTCTTTACACCGAAAATATAAGACTGCTGAATAAGATTGGTCTGGATTTGGAGATTCTCAGTCAGAAAGTCTGCCTTATAGTTGTTGTTTGCCATAATGCCACCGACTTTAGCAGCGGCAACAAAGACATACTCAGGTTTAACCTCCCGAATAAATGCTTTAGTTTCTCTTTCTTTTGTGAAATCTACCCAAGATCTTGTACCAAGAACAACATTAGTATATCCCTTACTTCTTAAATTTCTAACAATTGCAGATCCAACCATTCCGTTAGCACCGGCAACTAAGATTTTAGAATTACTGTCCATAAATGCACATATCCTCAACTAATTGTTTAAAAGAAATCTTTGGTTCCCAACCTAGTTTTTCCTTTGCCTTAGTGGCATCACCCAATAAAGTCTCAACTTCAGCAGGTCGGAAATATTTAGAGTCTACACGAATAACTACTTTTTTAGTATTCCAATCATACCCAACTTCATCAAGACCCTCACCCATCCATTCAATATTCATACCAAAATATCCTGCTGCTTCTTGAACAAATTCACGGACAGAATACTGAACACCAGTAGCAATTACATAATCATCCGGTTCATCCTGTTGAAGCATCAACCACATTGCTTCGGCAAAATCTTTAGCATGACCCCAATCGCGCTTTGCATTTAAATTCCCGAGATATAATACATCTTGTTGCCCAGTTGAAATATATGATAATCCGCGAGTGATTTTTCTTGTGACAAAAGTTTCTCCTCTTCTAGGGGATTCGTGATTGAAAAGAATTCCAGAACTTGCATGTAATCCATAAGACTCTCTGTAGTTTTTGACGATCCAGTATCCATAAACTTTTGCAACTCCATAAGGTGAACGAGGATAAAATGGTGTGGTTTCTGATTGAGGAATTTCTTGCACTTTACCAAACATCTCTGAAGTAGATGCTTGATATATTCTCGTTTTTTTCTCCATGCCCAAAAGGCGAACTGCTTCAAGAATGCGAAGAGTTCCAAGAGCATCAGTTTGACCAGTATATTCTGGCATCTCGAACGATACCTTTACATGACTTTGAGCACCCAAATTATAAATTTCATCTGGTTGAACTTGCTGAATAACTCTTACAAGATTTGTAGAATCAGTCAAATCACCATAATGAAGTTTAATGTTGTTGTAAATGTGATCAATTCGATGAGTATTAATAAGAGAACTTCTCCGCACAATACCATGAACTTCATAACCTTTTTGCAAAAGTAACTCTGCAAGATAAGACCCATCTTGTCCAGTAATACCAGTGATTAAAGCAATTTTATTTTTCATTTTAGATTGAGTAATTTGATCTAGTCAATACGATAATTTTATCATTATTATAGTCAATTAAATTTTTATTAGTATGGTCGAATTCAATAAATGAAATGCTATCATAATATTTGTCATGCCCATAATTTTTTATTTCAGAAATATAACTCTCATCAGAATTATTTTTATCAATATCTTCAATAATTAATGTAGAATTGGGCAACAAATAATCAACACAACCTCTAATCAATCTGATCTGATCCCAGAAAAAATGACTGGCATCGTCGATCAATATATTAAATTTAATTTGAGTTTTATTAAATGATTGTTGAATTGATTCTTCATAAGATGTGTGCATATAATCATAAAAAACATTATGTAAATTATGACTTTTTGCATTTTCTAAATGATCATGATTGCCATCCCAAGCATATATGTTTGCATTTGAAAAATACTCTCTCCACATTTTTATAGAAGAATTATATAATATTCCAACTTCACCCAAATTTATTTGGTCATTTCTAATATTAGAAAACAAAAGAGAATAGAATGGTGTATAAGAGTGTCTATAATATTCACTCGTCAAATCATTATATGGAGATTTATCAGTTCCATATTTCGCACCTATCTCACACAATTCAGTTTTATTTGTATTGCAATTTATATAAAATTTATTAATATTCATAGTTTAGTTTTGACCGTATTTTTCTAAAAGTTCGGGAGAATATTGAAGAATGTCTTTAATGTCTTTCTCTTCTCGTTTCGCCCTTTCAAGTTCATAAACTCTATTACGAAGTTCCGTGGTGGAATACTGATGCCTTCTTAGATGATAATGAATTTCAATATCATTGTCAATACAATATTGCCTGCCAGTAAAATCAATATTCTTATATTCTTCACTCAAAAATCGAATATGAAAAGTCTGAGTCTTTATTAAATTAAGAAGATCCGCTTCCGTATCATAAACAATAATTTCATCAACATACTTACATCCCTGAACTTGAGTATATCTTTCGTAGATAGACTGAACAGGTTTATTTTTTAAACCTGGTCTATCAACTGTTGGATCAACTTGAAGTGCCACTTTTAAATAATCGCACATTTCCTTTTCCATCTTGAGCATTGTTACATGCCCAGCATGAAAAAGATCAAAACAACTACAATTAAATCCTATTTTCATTATACATGTTTTTTTATTATTATACAAAAAAAGGAGGTTGAAGTCAACCTCCTCCAAAATTCAGGCTCGCCACCAATTCTTTCGCTGGAAATTGGAAACCAGGCGGGGTAACCTCATCCGCACCACTTGCTCTTTAGAGAAGCAAGAAACTCCGAGGGTCATTTGACCATCCCGACCAGGGTTTTTTACATGTCTCCATCATGGGCATATTGGGGATGACTCCACCAGTACTGTTATAGTCCATCCGTGACTGAAAAATCAAACAACTACTCCTTCAGACTGAAGATCTTGGGAAAGATGCTCCATAAGAATATCGTAGTCATCTAGAGGTTCTCCAGAAAAAACAATTCCTTCATTTTGATAATAGCGGAAAAGTTTTTTATACAATTTTGGATTTTTCACATCCAAATAAATGTCACCATTAGCTGCAGAGCAAAGAGCAGAAATGTCTTTTTTAAATTTTTGCGTAAGAACCATTGCCTTAACTGATTTACAGATCCATTATAGGGGAATTTTTTTGCGGTGTCAAGTAATTCAAAAATTTTAACTGAACGTAATGGTTGCGCCGACCCCCTTGCCATGAAATAGTGCGTATGGTTCATCATAACTATAAACCACTGTCCACTTATTATCAGACAAATCATATGTTCCAGTGCTAACTAAATCTGCCCATGTAGATCCAGAATTTATAGCGGTATATAAAGATTCAGACCAAATATCTAAACTATATCCAGTACCAGGAAATTGTTGTCCTGGATGAGCAACACTTCTCCAAGTAACATATGTTCTGCCAACACTAGCACCAGGATTATCTGGATACATCTCAAACTGAACTGGAGTAAAAGAAAATAGTCCAGGTCCTGCACCAACTGCACTAATATTGTTGTTAGTAATATCATCTACAAGGGCACCTGATGTATTGGTTACTTCAAAATATCCTGTCCAACTATCTACTTCAGGGCAAGAAATAGAATAATTAATTGTTGCCATAATTTTTTAATTTAATTCTTTTTATTATGTATATAGGCTATTCCACAAAAAGGAATTAAAGTTAATCCCGCACCACAAAGACCTATCCACAATGGACTTGAAGCAAGTGTTTCTACAATATGAAAGATCATATTCCTCTCCAGTTTTTATATTCATAATAAAAATATTGATCGACTTCATTAAGACCCACTAAAGGAGCATTTGAACTACTCTCAGACCACTCTATACAAAACTGAGTGATATTATGATCATGCATGATGCGATGTCCATGAATTCTTACAAAAGCAGACATTGCAAAATGGTATCTCTGTCTAATGTGAGGTTCCATTTCCCTTATATTCTTCTGTATCATAATACCCTCCTCGTGTGCCGAAATGGAGTGTTGCTAATACAAATGGTATAGAAGCGAATATAAGTGCTTTTGCGAGTAACATATCAAGTCGGTAAAATAATTGGTTCTGATACTCCCCCAGTTAAAAGAGGAGACTTTAAGACTTCCCATTTGAGATAAACAACAGTATCAACCATCCACCAGAATGCAATAGTACATAAGAAGATAGTAAGAACTGTTGAGGCAATACTCAAAACAAGATTAAATTTCTTTGCCTTAAAATGATTAATGACTCCCAAAGCCATGATCAATAAAAGGACTTCGTAAGTTATGTAATTGTAGTAACTCATTGTGGATATGCGTTGCGAAGTCCCCAGTTTATAAAAATTGATATAAGACTGAAAATGCAGAGTGTATAAAATAGCAAGGATGTTTTTTCCATTACATTCCTCCTCCGTTTCTAAATCCAACTAAGTAACCAATAATCAAACCACACATAAATGCTACAAACATGTATAACATGTGTGATACAAACTCAATAAACTCAAACCATTCTGTCGTACTCATCATCATCCTCGTAGGTAGATGGTTCCTCAAAAAGTTCAATCATTTTTTGTTGAAAAATTCTTTCTTGAAGTTCTTTTAAATCTTCCTCGGTAATCATTTATCCTTTAAAAGTTCTTCTATTCGTTTACGCATGTTCTCACTATCCTGTTTCAGATAATCTCTAAGAGAATAACCACGTTGACCTCTCATGATACATGTACCCTGATAGAACATCGTGGTAGCAAAGATTAATAGTAATACAATACCAATTATTTCAGGGTAATGTTTAGCCATGGCAGTACGGGAGGAATTACACCTATAAGTCTCAAAAGTCCTTCAGCAAATAAAGCAAGAACCACCCAACCGACGCACATACTAATGATAGAAGCATTACGGTTGTGTCTTCTGATAGCTGCATCAATCATCTCCTGAACTTCAGCACGACTTACTAACTCGTCTTGAGGTTCCATCACAGTTCATCTCCAAGAAACTTTGCCAGAGGGTCTCTTCTGGTTTTTACAATTTCTACAGCTCTTTTGTAGAACATATTGTCTGTGTTGCCAGACTGTTCGAAGGTCTCCTTGATCTTCACCCAATTATTATAGGTGTGCTGATCCATAGGTTCTATCCTTGGGATACTACTAGTTATGTTAATAGATACTTTTACTTTGTCAAGTTTGTGTTGATTCCAAGAAAGTGCTTAAGATAATCTTAAATTTTGTAATATTTCTAAAAATTTTAAACGGAGAGAAGGCGAGTCGAACGCCTAAGGGCTTTAACACCTCAACGCTTTTCAAGAGCGGTTCCGTCACCAATCGGATTGTCTCTCCAAATAAGTCCTCAACGGACTTCAAAATCTAAACGTCTTACTTTACGTTGACGACGTTCTTCTTGCCATTGAATGTCTTCGTTGGTAAGTACACCAGATTTTGTTTTGTTATGATAAGAGTTTAGCATAATAACCTGAGATAAGTCAACTGCTGAAATTTTATCTCCACGAATGGTTGTCATGTTTGAACAACCACATGTTACAGTTCTATTCTGATGCCCCTCTATCTCCTTCCCACAGGAGCGACATCTAATTTTTATATTTTCCATAGTTAATTTATCAATTTATTATATATTATTGAAGTGGTGCTTGCTGTGGAATTTGCTCTTGAGGTTGTTCCGTAGCAACATCCTCTATTGCCATTTTTTGATTTTTTTCCGTGATGGATCTCAACATCCACACAAACTTACCATGTGATTCCATCAAATCTTGAAGGAGATTTTCAGTTGCATATGATCTCTGTGATCCAGCTGCTTCTGATGCTTCTGTTAAAAGTTCTAAAAAGATAAGGTTATCGGCAAGAAGTCTTTTAACCATATCATCAGATTTAGTGATTGGTTTTCCAGGAAGAATTTGCTTTTGACCAAGTTCATCCATTTGGACAACATCAGAACCTTGACCAACTGTAGAAACTTCCACAATTCTTGTAAGAGTTCCAACTGGACGAATATTCAAAAATCTCATGTGTTCGGCAAGACGATCAATCTCTCCAAACATTGCTTCATATTGTTCACCAAATAATGTATGAAGTTGCTGGAAATCAGAACCAACTACATTCCAATGAAAAACCCAAGTTTTATGAAACAATACAAAAAGATTTGAATGAATATCACTCAGTAACTTGTATAAACCTTCCATGTAACCAAATACTTTTTTCAAGTATTTATATAATGGGCGATACTGGAATCGAACCAGTGACTTACCACTTGTAAGGAGGCCACTCTACCGCTGAGTTAATCGCCCTAACTTCTTAATTGTAGCATATGTTCTACGGTTTTGGCAACATCTTCCATTGCTAACCGTAAGTCATCTCTTTGCCCTGATTCTTGGTGGCATATTGGTCTTCTGTCATCAGTAAGAGTCCAGCGCCACAAATTCATA
>Ga0208645_1001044_pt1 | contig 25893 bp, 28 predicted proteins | sample VirMetDEL_Sep_01_FD_184519 | JGI IMG/M metagenome (GOLD analysis project Ga0208645, IMG submission 184519) | Aqueous microbial communities from the Delaware River and Bay under freshwater to marine salinity gradient to study organic matter... | ecosystem: Environmental > Aquatic > Marine >... | reverse complement strand
CTTCCGTTCAAACAGTTGTTTATAAACCCCAATACTCGCACCATCCCACGCATCCAGCAATAATCACAATGCATCCCATATCAGGGGAGGTTGCACCCCCCAACCCCCACAAAGCAAAGGGGGGGGATGCCCCGACATTGGAGTGACTTTTGACATTGGAGTGAGTTGTAGTGTTGTATTTATTTTTATTTATTTTTCAATTACCCTTGACATATACTTTTATATAGGGTAATATAGTATATACAGTTCAACTGTATACAACCTACCAACCACAAAGGAGCATAGAATGAAGAACGAAAAGTACAACCACATTAGACGCTACGCATACCCAGAGCGAGTAGTTATTCGCAAAGGCTACAAATATATAAACGATTGCATGTGTGGAGCGGGTAACCGCTGGCTTCATCCAAGGAAACCCAACAAACTAATCTGTATGGAATGCAGCAAAACCATTTCCTCAGATTGGATTGAAGTCGAGGACACTGAAACCTCAGCTTACGCAACCACAATAAAAACACCTTAACCTACCAAAGGAGACAACCATGTCCAACTTACCTGATGACTATGATTCATACAACGAATACTGCACACGCCACAACATTCACTATCACCCAGTTGATGGGTGCCCAGCCTGCGAGGGGGAGCCAGCGATGCTCAAGCATACCATACCAGAAGCCAAAGAAACATTGGAACAACTAGAAAAGGTCAGTGCATCATACGAACACCGTATTGATGTTGTACAAGACAGGATAGACGTCCTTCGGAAACAGCTTGACAGACTGGTTGATGAACTTGATGACATCTATTCGATGACACGTTCACTCGACTATGACATCGACTGTGTAATGAATGATGAACCACCCGACGGATTCCATATAAACGAACTGTTTGACAATGAGTTCTGCATGCCAGAACCTGTATCATGCGACTGCCTAGACTGTACACTCGTTAAAATTGATAAGAAATACGGGAGCGCACAATGACACACTTCAATCCAGAACAATTTAGAAAAGCCCGCAAGGAACTTTCATTTACTCAAAAAGAATTTTCTACTGAACTCAGAACAAACCAGCGGTCGGTATGTTTCTGGGAAACAAAACGAACTGTCCCCGGTCGTAACAAACTTATCGACATGGCTGTTTATTTCGCACTCCAGTTCGATGCTCATAGAGCGCACAGAATAACTGGTCTAGAAATAGACGCAATTCGAAATATGATTTCAAATGATAAACTTACACCAACTCAACCACCCATAATCACGTATCAAAAAATACTTATTGTAACGTATGAGTCTGGTGTCCAGCGGTGGTATCCTGTGAATGCCACCACATTGGAAACCATTGTAATGGAACACACATTCATAGATGACCTACAGATTGTAGAACAGGGGGGTGAGCTATGACTAAGGAGCCTACCATGAACAATAACCAACCAACCAACGGAGCACACCAAATGAGTGTATTCAAAAAACTACTTGACGTTCACGTCTTCATTTCCAACAACCCCAACGACAAAACGATGCCACTGTATTTCAATCCTCAGAATGGCAACGGCTACTACTACACTGAGATTGACAACAACGGTGAGACATGGAACTACTGCCCAGTATGTGCTTTGGATTGTCTCTCTATCATTGACAGCCCGTATGAGTGCCATGAGGTATCAGATGATAGCCAGTCTGTATGCTGTGACAACTGCCCACAGGTCATCGAGACAGGGAGCGTCAATGAGTATTACCACTACGCTGGCACGTTCAGAATCCCCTGTGATGGTTCTATGAAGGTGTTTTTAGATGTGATGGATGGTGAGTTCAACGTATCCACAGTTGAGTATTTGGTAGGTGAGCTATGAAATACACAACGTTGCAAATAGAGGTTGGGACTCCAAGAATGGAAGACGGTGTTGTCGTAAGCACCATGTTTATCATTGATGACAGCATTCGAATACTGGATGAATACCTAGCCAATATGTTTTCACAAAACTATTTTCAATATATTGTAACACTGGACGGCGTACCGCTCTGTTGGAACCTGACTGCAACTGGAAGCACATGGAGTATCAAATGATTTTACTTACACTTATATCCTCTAGACAAAAGACTATGGTCAACCTGTCGAGTATGCTATACACTGCACCAAACAAGTTGGGTACTGAGATTGTCTACGACAAGGGACGTGTCGCTGTTATAGAGACATCAGAGGAGATATACAAGCTTTGGCACGAATCTTGCACTAATAGTACTAATAGTACTAATAGTACTAATATAGCTGTTGATAATAAAAATAATAATTCTATTAACAACTCTAATAGTGATAGTATTGGTGATGGTTATGTACTGGTTGTCAATGACATGCCTATTCCAGTTGACCCGTCAATAAAACCAAAACTGTGGAGCTACTGTAAAACCAATGAAGAACTGATAGGTCTGTTCGGGTATTGGATGAAGCTGTACGAGGACCATGGGGGTGAGGTTAACATAGTTAGCAGCATTGACCTTGGTACACTAGCCAAGGTGATTAGAACTGGAGCGACTGACAAAGCCAAGGCTGTGTTCGACTGGTTGTTTTCAAGTGACCACTACCGTGCTGTCTACCTTAGAAGCAAAGGCATGGTCAATCCAGCCGTGGTGGTGTCTACAAGAAAGCTGGACGCAAACTATGCACTGGCGCAACAGAAACCCCTACCTGCACTGCCACAGTCCGTTCAGCGTCCATCCATGGCGATTCCATCATTTGACGAAAACGGTAACATTGTTGGAGGTAACCATGGCTAATCCACACATGATAAACATTGCACTCGATATGTTTGCAGCAACGTTCAACAAGAAAGATGATTGGAAGCAGCAGTCATTCTCAGTTTGGGAACATGGACTGGAGAAGGTCAAAGACGTACACCTGCACAAAGCAATCCTAAACATCTGCATGAAGAAGCACCAATACCCACCCACATTGGGACATGTTCTTGAAGAGGTCAAGGATGTTATTCGTGAACTTGGTGGCACTGGTGTGTCCATCAAAGAATACCACTTCTGTGATGACTGCTTGCAACGTGAGGGAATACGTGAGGTGAGCGCACACTTCATTGTCATCAAAGAAAAGAAGCAAAGGATACACAACTGTGTAGCACGTTGCACCTGTGAAGGGGCAAGTCAAAAGTATCCAGTAATGGGTACGTGGGAAGCACTACAAACTCGCATGATGAACGATGCACGTATAACACTCACAAACTGGCACATGTCAGATGGAAGGCAGCCAGTGTTACTCATGCAACAACGACAACCACAGCATTACGAGCGCATGCGCCGTGTACAAGCTGAACGAGAAAAGGAAGGAAGGATTAACCCATGGGCAAAGGTCGCTCAGGATATGATTGATGGTCGATACGTACCTGATGAAAATCCTATTCCAATGACAAAACCTATTGACAAACCACAGAGAAAACACTATAATCATTCACATACAAACATCGGTCCCGATGACTGTATATTTTAACCTACCACCAACCACGGAGTAAACCATGTTCTTCTTAGAACAACTACAATATGTCATCGATAAGGTCGTTGACAATGCAACAAAATCAACCCTGCAAAAAGCACATACCATACTGGTTGCGATTGATTCATTGAGTCCTCTGAATGAAATGATTGAAGAATGGTACAGCGAACAAGCAGACGACAAAGATGTTGTCCCATATACTGAGCAGTGGCGACAGCTACAAATCAGCATGGACAAATACCGTTCTGAACTGGAGCGACTTGGATGGTTGCACTGTCCAGAAACCACACCACCAAACTTTAACGGTGAGCGTGGATGGATGCACCCATTCTATTCACAACGTGGACACCACCACATTCTATACATTTCAAATGATGTCAATGACATACCTTATTTGGATGTAACTTTATACCTTAAAACCGAAATGAAATACCACGAAAACCTATCTGTCGGTGCACTTATGGACTGGATGGATGGAGCATTAGGAGAAAACCATGCAGAATAATAGTACAATATACCAAGCAATACTTCAGTTTCAAAAGAACAGCGGTGCTGTCATCATGTCAGCCGTTAACCCCCGATTCAAATCAAAGTACGCCAGCTTGACTGACATACAGAAAGCCATTCGCAAACCACTAGCCGATGCTGGTCTGGTTATCGTACACCAACTGGGTGAGAATAACACGATGACCTCATCGCTTATTCATGCTGAGACTGGACAGTCCATCTCCAGCACGTACAACCTTATCGTACAACGCAATGATATGCAGGCACTTGGTTCTGCTATCACCTATGCCAAACGTTATGCTGTAGCAGCTCTACTAGACATTGTGACTGACATTGACGATGACGGCAACAAAGCAGTAGACAGTATGGAAGGCAACAGGTCTGCTTCTAAATACGACGATGATGACAAGCCATGGTTCAGTGAGAAGCTACCGAACTATGAAGAGGTATGCCACTGGGTTGCCAGAGGTAATGACCCCAAGAAGCTAAGAGACAAGTACAAAGTCTCACGTTCAACAATGTCATACTTAGAGAAACTACACAACACTGTCAAAAATTAATATGGAGGTTGTATGTTTTCAATACAACTTAAAGAAACGTTATCTACTGTTAACAAGTCTGCACTGGCAACTGCTATTGGTTGCCATCGTGACACGGTTGCCAAATGGCTACAAGGCAAACAGGTTCCTTCAGTAGCGTACCTCATGCGAATGTGTATTTACTTGTACCCAACAGAGTGGGAGAAAGCGTTCTTACACTTTGCTGTATTGATAGAAGCAGATAAATGAGTTATAGTAGCCTACATGCTTCGTGCATGGTAGGTTTGGGTAGGGGTGGTTCCCTGCCCTTTTCTGTTTGTGGTGGTGGTTATGATTAAAGGGTTTGGTAAATGGCTAAACAAAGCAATGCACCGCAACTCAATCAGCACAACGTATATGGCTGACCAAGCAGGACTGCATGTCAACACCATAAACAAATACCTCAATGGAGCCTATGAGCCACGGATGAGCAACCTGATTGTGATTGTCACGGTCATCGCATTTAAAGAAAAGAGAAGCCCCACACAGCTAATGTTTGAAGCCATCACGTCGATGCATGAAATGAAAATGGTTGAAGCTAGGTGGCGACGGAAAATAAAAAGGGATCCAGAGGCTGACCTGCCCTGAACCCCAGTAGTGATTTGGTGTCGTCTAAACTTAACTTTCAACATCATCCATGTCAACAAGTTCTTTGAGCACCTTGTACAACAGTTGGATTAAATCGGCTGCCAACTCTTGACGTTCATCCTTTGTTAACCCACCACGACTGTGCATAACTAGTTTCTTTACAAACAATACAAGTTCTGGAGTGAGGGCAAGTAAGTCTTGATTCATTTCTTTTTCCTTCTTAATGGGGTTACTTTTCTACCACGACCAACTCTACTCTTCTGTGATACTTTGGAGCGATACTGGCTCTTGCTCATTTCAGAACGAGTGCGTGGTGTTTTAGAACTAACACGTTTGGATGGTCTGCAATAGGGAGTGCCTTTTCTTTTAGTACCACAAGCCTTTCCAGACTGGTCCTTCCATTTCTCTTTGCCCCATCGCTTCAAGGCTGCACCCTTAGATGTCTTACGTACTTGACCCTTCTTCTTGCGACACTTGGCAATAGCCTGTGATGCACGGGCAGATGGGAAAACCTTGTATCGGCTCTTGACCGAATGATAGCATGCGTCTTTACTCATACGTACAAGTATACCTGAAGATGTACGTTAACGCATGGATTTTTTACCACGACATTTCCATTTCTTGCGTGATAAGTTGTTGGGGCTGTTTGGGTTATTGCGTTTCTTGGGAGACAGTCGTTTCTTGATTCCTGCACTGCGTGCGCAATAGGAGTCTCCTTTCTTTGTCCCCGGTTGTATACGATCCTTGCCACTCTTCGACTTGCCTGCCTGCCCATAGGAGACCTTTCGAGTTCGACCAGTCTTCTTATTCTTGACAACCTTGACAAAACGTTTTCCCTTTCTTGGACTAGCTTTACGTGGCATCGTGTACTCGTATTAGTGCTGCTTTTATTTCTGAAACTATTGTACTCAAGTTGGTAATGCTTTGCTCTACCAATGACATACGCTTATCAAGGTCTGCCATTTCTTTTAGAATAGTTTCTCTAACGACTTCTTCTTTGGTTTGATAGTCAGAGATAACAGCATCGTATCGTTCACGAAGTGCTTCTATCTTCTGCTCTGCTTTGATTTCTCGCTCGTCTGCTCGCTTTTGCAACTCACGGTTTTGTGTATACAAGAAAATACCAAACGCAACGTTGGCACCACCAGACATAATCAACTGCAACACTGAATCTTCCATATCTACATCCTATCACAAAAAATAGGGTGAGGACATATGCCCCCACCCATAAACAACTTACAACGAGAAATACATTACAGTAATTTGGTCGCCATTGTTTGGAGCAGAACCAAAGGTTACACGTAAAGCACCACCACTACCGCCAGTAGCTGACAATGTGTATTGGTCTTGTCCAGATGGAGAAGACTCAACAAGTCCCATTGCCAAACCGTTTCGGAATACAATAGCACCACCAAGCATGGTAGCATCAGCAGCAGCAGATGCATCAAATGTAGTAGCAGAACCATCGCCAGCAGACAATGTTTCGTATGATGCCATGAAGTTTAACTTGGCAGCAGTAACATTTGCATCAGCAATCTTTGCTGTAGTTACAGCATTGTTATCTAGGCGATCACTGTTAATAGCTGCATCAGCAATCTTTGCTGCTGTAACAGCATCATCAGCAATCTTGGCAGTTTCAACTGCTCCAGAAGCAATCTTTGCTGTGGTAACAGCATTTGATGCCAATTGGGTTGCACCGATTCCACCAGCAGCAACACTTAAACCACCAGCACCAAGAGCTAAAGTACCACCGTCAAGAGATACAATCAAAGAACCACCAGAGTTCTCAACACCATTACCCAAAACAAGTTTGTCGGCAGGAATAGAACCAGCAAGTTTGGCAGCGGTTACGGATGAATCAGAAATCTTTGCTGTGGTAACAGCATTGTCAGCAAGCTTGTCAGCAGTTACTGAAGTTCCTGCAAGAGCAGCTGTTACAACGGCACCATCTGCAATCTTTGCTGAAGTAACAGCATCATCTGCAAGCATCAAAGTAGCAATGCCACCAGTATTAACTTTAAGCCCGTTAGAACCTGTAGCCAAACTAGAACCATCTAAGTTGATAGAAGCAGAAACAGCAGCAGAACCATTGTACGTACCACTAAGACTCAAACCACCTGTTGAAGATGCTGTCAATCCTTGCAAACTACCACCAAGAGCAATACCACTGATAGTGGAGTTGCTGAGCTTCGAGTTCGAAATGGACCCAGCCAACATGCCGTCTGTAATACCCAGAGCCTTGACACGTAAAGCATCCGATGAAACTTCGATAGATGAACCGTCTACCTCAACATCAAGACGGTCACCTGTCTTGCTCATTGCGGCTCCAGCTTCAATGGTCGAAACCCCAGTGTACTGGCTGAACGTTAAGTCATTCGTTCCAACAACATCGGCACCTTTGTTTGATGTACAAACAAAACCTTTGTCTCCATTTTCAGAACCTTGTTCGATGAACATTGAAGAACCAGCAGCATCAGTACCAGCTAACATGTCGTTTGCACGTTGCCACGTACTTGCAGCACAACGGTAGATACCATTTTCAGATGCAGTAGATTGGTTTTTAACAAGTACACGATCACCAGCAGAAATTGATACACCGTCAATCGTTTGTGTTCCACTCAATGTAATGTTTGCTGTCGTAGCAACCTTACATGAATCCTTAGGGTCAAGACCAGCAGCTACTGAGTCGACATAAGAACGGGTAGCAAGAGCGTTAGCATTGGTATCAGAACCTGTGTAACGAACCTGTCCTGAGAAAGAGAAGTTTGCTGTCCCATCCAGTTTGGATTGGTCAACTGCATTATTTTTAATTTGTTCCTTGGAAATTTGAACTGCCATTGTTGGCTCCTATCGAAGTATATATATTACGACCAAGGAGTCATTACTCGCTGGCGTAAATGAAGTTGTAAAATTAGTAACAGAAGACTCCCCAATGTCCGTGAACAGTTGAAGAAGTCCATTCCAATATACCTGTAATGAACCAGATTTGTAGTCACTGCTTACTGTGAAACTTTGGGTGGATCCGTCCGTCTGTGCCGAGATGTCCTCATACTCCAGATTGACTTCACCACCACCAGCCGGCTCAAATGGACTGGCAACGGGCATTATTCACTCCAAACAATCTGCGAGTAGTCAATCGTTATGTTTCCAGAACCATTTATTTTAAAGAACAAGTATACATCTGGATTGTCAAAATACGATTGAACTGGCAGCTTAAACTCATATGCAGCACTACCTGTTGTAGTTGTAGTTACACCTAATGCAATGGCACCTGCTGTATCTGGAAACCATACGTGGTCACCAGCAGCATCCCAAGTTCCTTTAAGGGTAAGACTGGTATTGCTACCACCCAGACCTGTACAACGCACTATGATTGATTCAATACGACCAAGGAACTTACCAGATGTGTCGATTTGTTCAGGGATTGATAATGTATGTTTATGAAATTTAGCAGCATCAAAATTTTGGTCTACCGATGCAACGTTTGTATCGTTAATACTTGGATGGTCTATATGTCTAATGTTCATTGTTCCTCCGATGGTTTATATAAAAGTTCTTGATCACGATAAATAGCAGCTTCTGTCATGCCTTCCTCGCCGTTGATTATAGCACGTAGATAAGCTTCCCTGCGCTTTAAAGCTTCCAATTGTTGTTTGTCTTCTGTATCAACTTGTGAAAGAGTATATGCACCAGTAATCTGTCCTAGTATAAGTAGTCCACTAGAATCTCCACCAAGGGTACTTCCTTCTGGAGAAACGACTCTAGCTATAGACCTCAATCTACTAGTCATGCCTAATGTATTTAACACCGTGTATAATGAGCGATGATACAACTGATACTGTTGTTCTTCTGATAGTGGATAAACATAACCGTTGCGAACACCCTTTGCGCCTTTAGGACGTGCAGTAGGTACAATTCGTCCACCTGCCATACCTTCTAGTGCTGTTGCTATTTCTGATGGTGTTTTGTTACCAGCTAATTCCAAATAAAAGATTAACTCTGGCATGGCATTTGTAGGTGTGTATTTATCAATACTTTTTGGTTGTAACACTTCCTTTAAAAGAGGGTTTAAAAGTTGTATTGCAGGTTCAAATGTATTTAAATCCTTTGTTTCAACAAGGGGAAACAATGACATACCTGTGCCAACAAGCAAATTAACACTATCAACTATAGGATTGCTGTAAGCCATTGCAAAAGTGACTTTGTCACCATATACACCCGTTGGCATTTTTATACGGTTTTGCGCATACTCTGGATAATACATGTCATAAGGGAACTCCACACCACCATTTAAAGTTTGTAAAACTGTTTCAGTAGACTTTGTAAGGTCTACCGCTTTAGCCAGTTTTATTAACTTTGTTGGGTCATGCATTGCAAAAAACACTTCTTTTGCAGCTTGTGTTATAAATGATGAAAACACAAACACTGCATTCATCATACGCTGAACATCTTCTGGTATGTCAGAATAGTCAAACATTGAACGACGTGCTAGTTGCATAGCTTCATCAAATGACCTACCTTCCTGTAAAGCCTTAAGAGCAGCTGCACTTCTAAACACAAAGTCTTCTTTTGTCTGTGCTGCTAAAGCCAAAGTAGATGCGTCTCGCATTGTTTTCGTAATCTTTTGAAATCCGCGCTTATTAAATTCACCTTTATATCTGCTCTGAACTTCTTTCACAAACATATTCTCTTTGCCACCCTTAGATTGAATGTAAGAAAACTGGTTTCGAACTCCTACTTTTTGTATGCCCTCATATATATCAGCATTTGTATAGACCCTTCCATCTGGTGTGCGTACAGCTATTTTACCATAGCCTTCGCTTCCAATGTTACTGCCATACCTAACGACATCCCATCCCTTTGTGGCAAGTTCTGGTGTAAATATGACACCAGTAGTTTGATATATTATATTTGGACCAGACAGTATGTTACGCCCATGCGATGCTGGACTGTATCCTAGAATTGTAGTGTAAAAAGTTTGGTTAAATACGTCTATGATTTTGTTTACAATTGGTAGCAACTTACCGCCTTCAGCTCGCATTGCTTGTGCAATATTTTTTCGAACTTGTTGATTAGGCGTTTCTAGCAATTTTTTACGCATTGTTTCATAATCATCTGCGCCAAACAATGCTCTTGCCATACCTTCTTCACCACGAAACAAAGTATCAACCATATTTTCCAATGCTTCTAAGCTGCTTTCGCTTAAACTATAACTAATGTCATTGTTGCGCATAACAACTTCTGCTGCATCTTTTACAGCCTGCACTACTATGTCTAAATCTTCTACATCAACAATGTTTTCTTCTAATGCATCGATTATATCATCAAAAGAAGCATCGTATGTTTCGGTCATTCGTTTCATGTATTGAAGCTTTTCTAATGGTGTCTGTAACATCGACAGTTGTACTTCAATCATTTTAAGTTGGTTCTCACCAATAGCTGAAGATAGTATATTATCTAATTCTTTTTCTTGTTCTTCTAACAAGTCTTGCTTTAACTTTTTTAATTGTTTATTACCCCTTTCTTTTAAAACCTTTAAATCACCTTCAAGTCTAGCTTGTAACTTTTTATCTAGTTTGTCTTTAAGATTTTGTACATCTTGATCAAACTTCTTTTCTATGTCTTTCAGTCTTTTACTTTTAGTGTAGCCACGCCCAAGCTCTTTTTCTAATAAACCTTTACGCCTTTTAAACTCCGCTCTTACTTCTCGAACCTGCTTCAGTGAATTAGCAGAACTTTTACCAAGACGGTTATGTAGTGCTTTTATTTGCTTATCTCTAATTTTACGCAAGTTTAAAAGTCGTTTGTTGGTCTTTTCTGCTTTAGAAAGATTGTCTATTGCCTCAGACTTTTCTGTTTCCAATTTATTTTCTTTTTCTAAAAACTCCTGATCTAACTCCTCTTTTACTGCGTCTCTTTTTTTCTTGTATTGTGCATTTAAAAACTGTCTGCGCTCAGAAAGTTCTCTTCTTACTTTTTGTCGCGAAACTCTTTTTGCATCTCTTAAATCTTTTTGTATTTTTACATCATACAATTTAGATTCTGCCTTAACTTCCCTGATTATAGCCTTGTCTAGTTTTTGCATATTTATTGCTGTCTCATAGCCTAAATACTTTTCTAAACGTTCTACAATATCAATCTGGCTTTGCAACTTAACTGATTCAGTTAACAGACTGTAGATTTCATCGTCTGTTTTTGGATAAAATAAAATGTTAATAGCATCCTTTACACTATTTTCGAACATTGATTGCGTAATATTGGCATCTGGTAAAACGTTTTTCACAGCTCCATCTGGAAACTCAAACTGCAACACGTCATTTAATGCTTTTGAACTTACACGATTGTTTTCAGCAACTAGATATGACGAAATCATAATAGTTGCGTGCATGTCATTCATAGACCTACTATTTATTGGTGGGACATTAGCACTGTTATAATTAGGGTTAACTATTTCTTTAGACAGAACCCTTGGTTTACCATTAGAATCTAGCAATACAACGCTTCTTGCCCTATCATAGGGCAGCTGTATAGCTTCGTTTATATTACGAACAACACCACTAAACAAACTCCATAGCTTAGATGGGTCAACCATTATTTGTTCAGAAATTTTGCGCAGTTCTTGTTGAATATACATCTGCCCATGACTGTTAAATATGCCTGTTTTATAAGCATTATTAGCACCACTAACTTTATCTTCTAAGCTATACTTTGACGGTACTTTTTCACTTTTTGCAACAAATAAGTTATCAAGCATCCAAGTTAAAGTTTGTTCTAGGTTTACTTGTTGTTGTATCATACCTTTTAAGTCTGATCTTTCACCAACTATCATGTACCCAAGAGCACTTACGCTATCGACTCCTGCTGTATCTGTTAGAAGTGGGTCGTATTTTGCTAATATGTTACCTTTGTTTTTCATTAAATTTTGATATAGCTCTTCTGCACGTATGTTTATTGTTCCACGCTCTGCATTCATCCTTTGCAAGAATCTTTGCTGTTGAGTAGGCAATAAAGCTTCACTTTGAACTATCGGGGTATTTAAATACCTGTCTAATGATTTTCTACTAATTATACCCTTATCACTAAAATACTTTGTAAGACGCTTGCCTAATACAGTAGTTGAAAGCTCTTTTACAAAATCTGATACGTCAGCCACACTTCTATAAACTGTACCTTCTGCTTCTAATAATCTTGACCTTTGCTCAACACTTAATCTGTTTACATTTTCAATTGACAAAGTTTGTGGCTCAAGCTCTGCTACCTTATCAATTATTGCATGCCTTAATCTGTTGTAGTCTTGTTGAAATAACAGCTTGTCATCTTTTATGTTTTTTAAAACTTCTTGTTTATATGTAGCAGGCAAAGATATGTCATTTATTAAATCTTCAAGTGCTTTTATTTGTTTGTCTTTTAATGAAAACAACAAAAATGCAGGCTCAGCAGTAGTTGGAAGTTTATAAAACTCTTCATTAAATACATTAAAGCCCGGTGTTCTTGTATTTCTAGTTGCCAACTCCATATCGTCTGGCACTGATTTAATTATGTCGTTTAGAACCTCACCCATGTCGCTTTTTGCTGCTACAGCAAGCAACTTGTTTCTGAAGCTTTTATGTACCAATGTATTTGGTGTAACCCATTGTACTTTATCTAAGAACTTTGTGTCGGGTGCTAACTCAAACATCATGTTTCGCCCATATATTTTAGACAATGCTTTGCTAGCTTCAGTATGCCCTAAAGCCTTAACTTTATTTACGTCTGCCATATTGGCTTTTGGGTACATACGCTTTATTTGTGTTGGTGGTAACTGTGCATGTCCGATTTCCTGACGTACCGTTATTTGATGTAAAGCTCCCATTGTATCTTCATATTCGTCAAGCATTTTTTTGGTGACTGGGTTTGATTCAACCTGTCGATAGAAAGAATCAGGTCCACCTTTTGCTTCCATTTCAAGTACAACTTTATCATCAAACACTTCACTTATATTATCGCCATGCTTTTTCATATGGTTGTAATGCATGGTTCTACCTACATTATCACCCATTGACAACAACACATCACCACGTTCAAGTTTGGGTATGTCTACATCAAATCGTTTGGCTACTGTTCTAGTAGCATCTAACAACAAACTATTGTCTATTTCATGCGACATTGCAGAAGCAAACGCTCTTTTCGCTTCATTCAGGTTACTTGCACCATAGGCAGCCTTGTGCAATCTTCTACTTTGGTCAGCAGCTTTTAAACCCTTTAATGTTCCTGCTGCTATGTCAAACGAGGGGTCCAATATATCAAAGACAAAATAAGCACCTACTGTACCATATTTAGTAAGACCTTCCATTTGCAGTTGTTCTGCCAAAGCTTGTCCTTCACCAACAAAACCTTTATCTCTAGCTATATTGTCAGCAATAGCACCTATCAATCCATATCCTTGATATGCTGCTGGGCGTTCTTTTTCTCTTAGTCTTGTTGTTGCTAATGGGTCAAAGTATGAAACACCTTCTTCTAACTCTGGTATAATACCAGCTGCTTCTAACCCTTCAGCTAAAATACCTGCACCTGCCGAACCGTACTGTTCTAATGATGGAGTTGCTACGGCTGCAAATGCATTAAATGGTGACATAGCAGCTCGTATTACCCATCCAGTCGATGTTTCTGTTATACCACCCGTTGGAATCGTATCACCTAAAATACCCTCTTTAGTGTACGTTTCAAGGTTGCCTAAAACCTGTTGACGCTTTTCTAAATCTGTTCGCCAATCTGGGTCACCTAATTCCTTATAAGCTCTTGCCCTTGCTACTGCTTCTCTAGCACTTTTATTTTCTGTTATGTTTATTGATGTACCAGTTTCATAATCTCCTGATTTTATTTTCTCTAGAATCTGTGTGTCTTTCTCTGGAGAATATATTACACCACCAGTAGGATGATCTTCTAAATATCGTTGCACTTCATCTGGTACATATTCATAAATGCCGGGCCCTAGTTTAAAAACATTACTCGAAAAAACGGTTCTTTTACGGTAGATTTCTGCTTGTTGTTGAGCAGCGTATGGATTTGTAGAGTCAAATTCTACTTGAGCTGGTGGTCTTTGTAACTCAATAATTTGTTTATTTATTTCTGGTGTGTATTTAAGTTGTTGTTGCTTTTTCATTAAGGCGTATTGTCGAGGACTATAATTAGGCAAATCCTCACCAGCAGTCTTTTTCTTTTCAAACGCTTGACCAAGTAATTCTAATTCAGATGCATCTTCTATTTCTTTTGTTTGAATCCTAGGGTCAACTTGAGCTTCCGATGTTGTAGGAACATCTTGCATACTGTTAATAGTTTGGACTACCTCGTCGTATATTTGCTCTTCAGATAACTGTGGGTTCTGTGCTTTTATGTCATCATACATAAAAGTTGCCGCTTGTACGTTTGCTTGTCGGTCTGCCTGTGGTAGCTGTTCATAGTATTTATCTAAGTCATTGATTAACTTAGATTTTATTGAAAATACTGTAGGCTGTTCAATGCTTGCTCTAGTTTGCCCAATAGTTTGTTGCGGAAACAATGAAGCAATTATAGGTTGAACTCCAGTGTAAGCAGTTTTAGATTCAAATGGTAATGCTGTTAATGATTGTTTACGTGTATCAAACGTACCAAAATGTTGACGCATCCCCTGACCCATCTCATTATACATACGGTCAAGTTCTGCTTGCTTTTCTTCAGGGCTTCTTACAGCACTTGTTTGATAAGCTAGCATTGCATTAGTAAGTTGCTCTTCATACTCCAATGACTTTGACATGAGGTCATACTGTGGGTCTGATAGCTTTACCCCAAACAATGTTTCAAATTCGTCTTTGGTAAACTTTCCCATACATCACCGCTTATCTTCTATAACTGCTAAATACATCAACTCTAACATATCCATTGCTTTGCGCTTTTGTGTTTTATCAAGAGCTGGACTAAGTTTAATTTGTTGTTGTGCATTTTTATACAATGCGTCTACTTCTTGTACTTTTGTTTCATCATTTACTGCAAACAACGATGCAACAAAGTTTTTTGTGTCTTTTGACAAACCACGTATATCGTCCCCTAGTTTAATATATAAACCTGGGTTGTTTTCTTGTAGTGATTTTACCCGTTTTAAATTACGCGCTTGCTTAGGGTCAATGCTTTTTACCATCGTATCAAGTATGCGTTTCTTAGCATTCTTAAACTCTTTACTTGAAACGCCAAATGCCGCTTTTGCTTGAGCTATTAAATGCATACCCATAGCTTGTTTGTCTTTCGGACTTTGATTTTTAATTTGTTCAAAGGATTGTGTGATTGGGTCTACTGGCATATCTGCCATAGATTCTCTAAAGGTAGACATTTTACCCAATCGTACTACACCCGTTTGAGTGGGCATAGGTGATGGTGCTGGTGTTGGTGACAAAGAATCAGGAGTTACTTCTGGAAGCTGTTGATTTCTGCGCATTTCTTCTTCACGAGCCTGTCGTTCCATAAAGTCTTGCCGTAAAGCATCACCTATTTCATTTTGTGCTGGTTTTGGTTGTATTGGTGCTATTGTCTGCTCTTCTACAACTTCTTCCATCATTGGTTCTTCTGCTGGTGCAGAAGGCATTTGTGGTTGGTCCTGTGGTATTGTTAGCTCTTGACCTACACCTATTACATTTGGATTTGATATACCACTTGCTGCTGCAATGTCTTTATAACGACCAGCATCACCATAATAGTCTTGTGATATAGAACCAAGTGTGTCACCTTTTTGTACTGTATATTTTTGCGCTGTAGGCATTTCAACAGGAGTATTTGTAACTTGACCTTTTGCAATTTCGCCTTCTATTGGGTCTACTTCTACTACTTCTTCCTCTGGCTCTATATCCAAAGCTTCCATTTCAGCACGCCTATTAAATAATCTGCGTCTAGGTCGTTTATCAGCATATCTTTCATCGTATATTTCACTAGCTCTATCCAAAACATTTACAGGGTCTACGTCTGCTTCTTCTGTTTCAAGGGCTTCTAGTTCTAGTTTTAAAGCTTTTTTTCTTGCAGCTAATTCATCTTGTGCTGCTGAATAGTCTACCCTGCTGACATACCCCTTGGGTTTTGAGCTACCATCTGTTCCATCTGTGCCCTCTGTACCCTCTGTACCCCCTGTAAATTCTATAGTCGGCAGTTCATTGGCTCTATACCACTCTAAATATTTATCATCATCTTGATATGTGCCTAGCAAAGCTATGTCTGCACGTAATTGCGTAATAGCTTTGTTGTTATCTTTTATTGTGTCTACATTAGTGTTGTATGATACTTCTTGAGTAGTAGCTGGGTCTGCTATAAACCCAAATAAATCATTCTGAGATTGTTTTTTTACTTTTCCTTCTACAATAGATCTTTCAAGATTCTTTAAACTGTTTTCTAAATCTTTATTACTTTTAGAAATCGTATCAATGCGGTCATTAAGTGTAGCTATCATTTGCCTTTTTGTAGGTATTTCTTGTTTTACACCACGGTAACCTCGTGTACCTCTACTACCTCTACTACCACTACTACCACCATCTTTTTCACGGTATTCTAATTCCCTTTTGCGCTCTTCTCCACGCAACTGTTGTCTGCGTAATTGGTCTGCTGCTTTTGTTATATCTCTTTGTTCTCTTAGAATCTGATCACGCATGCCTTCTATACGTTTTGCTCGTTCTTTGGCACTGATTTGTCCTGATTCGTATTCACGCATAGCTTGGTCATATGCTGACTTATACAGCATGTACTTTTGCTTAGTAACTAAATCTGCCCATGACTGACCGTTACTTGTTTTACGAGGGTCACGACCACTACCTGTAATAACGTATACGCCTTGTCCACCAACTTGTTGAATAGCCATTACTCACCCCCATAAATACCAGCTCGTGTACCAGTAACATCTGCTGCACTTATATTACCCATGGTCCCTGATTGTACTAATCTAGGATTTGCTTTATACATTTGGGTTGAAAAGTATTCGGCTATTTCAGAATCCGTCATACCCATATCTAACATCTCATCATATGTATATGCTTGAATAGGTCGAATCATAGACATTGCTTGACGAATAGAAACCTCATTTGGATCTGGAGCAAAAGCATTTCCAATCCCTTGACTTATACCTTGCCCAAATGATCTAGCTCCTTGTCCTAACCTTTGCATAAACATCATATCTACAGCTTTTTGTTGTTGTTCTGGAGACATTTGACTTATCATACGTTCCAATCCCATTTGTCCAACATATGCTTCTGTACCTGCTTGAATTGGTGCAGTTAAACCTTCAGCTCTGCGTCTTCTATATTCTGCTTGTGCGGCTTCTAAATCTTTTATTTCTTGTTCTTGTTGTTGTTGCCGCTGCAAATCCATATTCAGTATTTGTGATGCCAAATCCGCTTCTAGACGCTGCCTGCTTTCATCCTGCATCTGTTGACCTAGCAACGCCATCTGTGGCTGTGCTGTAGGCTGTGTAAGTCTTGCTCGCTCTGCTTCTGCGTATTGTTGTGCTTGTTGACGAGCACCACGCATTTGACCTTCGATTGCAGACCGCTGTTGCTCTGTCAAGCCAAGCGCACCCATCTCTTGTTTTCGCTGCATTTCACGAAGTCGTTTTTTCTGATCGCGCTCATACTTACTTGGAATAATGTCTGGTAACGCTCCAACAGCAGTTCCTGCACCTGCAAGCAATGACATAGTTAATGGATCCATAGTTCACCTACACATGAAATGTTTCGATTGTAAATGTTTGACAGTTTATGTTGCCTTTTTCAATTTTAGGATTGACCGCAATTGAAAACTTATACCTACCTGCACTTAATGTTAACATACGAGTCATCATTATGCTGCGGTGACCACGAGCAGCACCTGTGTCATTTGGTTGTATAGTTCCAGAACCTGTAAGAGTTGTGTCGTTTTCAAACACGTACATACTTGTTCCGACATAACGGTTAATCAAACCATCTTTTTCATACTGTAACAAAAACTGATTTTCATATCCGCTACCAGAAGGTGCTCTAGTAAAAGAACTATTAAGAAGACCAAACGCTTTGGCATAAAAGGTTATCATTACCTTTGTATTTGCCTTAGTTATAACTACTTCAGCACCAGTGTTGCTTAGTGGTTGATAGTCTTGGACAGTAGTAGAGACTTGATTGTTGCTCTTAGTGGTCGAGGTGAACCATGCATATTCTTGTGGTAATCGTATTTTTGATACACCCTGAATAGTTTTAGAAACAAAGTCACCAGTTTGTACAGCAGTAATAAAACGAGGGGAAGCAATACTTTCTCCAACAATGGTATCCACAGATACGTCAGAAGCAGTGATTTCTTGGTTAACATATTCCCTCAGTGCATCTTCATTTGATGCGTGATTAGTAGCCGATAAAACTGCACCGTCTACGTATGTAAATGGTTTTGTAAATGCCATCAGTTCTCCACTACTATTGCTTGTATATGATTGTGTCGAATGTTTAATGTGTTTCCAGTGTTACCAACACATGCTTGTAACTCGATTGAATCTATAACATTCCCCGGTGCTAATGTATAAAGACCGCTAAATGAAAACGAACGAAACTGTATCCATTGATTAAAATATAGTGTATTGGTAGTTAAAGCAGCCTTCTTAGTAAAACTGTAAGTGCAGTTAGCCAAGTCTACAGTAGATGGAGTTCCACTACCATTTATTCGCATAAACAACCGAAATGCATATGTGTTGTAGGGGATTTGACCCGATGTGCCATTGCCGTCATTAACACCACCAGTCATAGACAACCCACCAACCAACCCACTTGCGTGAACTCTAATCACCACATGACCATGTGAACTGTAGTTTGGCAATACTTTGCTTGGGGTACCTGCTACATTTTCTATAGTGGTAAATGTAGTGCTTGTTGTAGACCAATCAGCTATACCATCATAATCAAATGTATACAAACTAGTTAAACTATTGGCATCACTAAAATGCTGTTTCTGTGCCCACTCAGTATCCAAGTTAACATCTTGCACACTATCACCAGCAACACTATTATAAACTGCATTTAGCTCTGCTGCTGTTGGTGCTTGCCCACCTTCAAAGTATTGATTTGTAATTTTACTCATACCTACCTCTTGGTATTGCAAGTCCAAATGCTTGCCCCATATATTTCCATATGTGATTTGGGAGTAGTCGATACACCATGTTTATCAATGGGATTTGTATTTATAGTCTGCCATCTAAGTTCTAAGCGAACTGGTTGGTCACCTACAAAAATTTTGTATGGTACTGACAAGTTTTCAAGTCTTGGATACACACGACCAGTTTCAGCTATTAAAACATCGTTGCAAAATAATCCCCATCGACTCCACCAATTGTTATCAAATACAACTACCTGTGGCGTTGGACTTGAATTGTCTTGAAGTCTGTCTACACCATGACGAAAGTCTATGTCAAAACAACCCGATAACGTACCGCTCTTCGCTTCAAACTCTAAAACCAAATCATTAAAAGCTGCATCAATGTCGGCAATGTTGTTCCAGCCACTAGACCAACTGTTATTGTTTAAGTCAAACACAACCAGTGGAAAGTGTACATTAAGACTTCCTTCATAAGTATTCCATCGGCGAACAAAATGATAGTCTTGGGTTTGTCCAGTATGTTTAAATGCATAAACATTTGCAGTGCTTTGTGATGTAAGAGTTGATGGTGCTAATTTTAGTTTGTCTATTGTTTTAATTGGAAAGTTTTGCCCGTCCAATTTTCCGTTGTATTCACCAACAACTTTTCGTGTATTGTCATTAATGTTTTCTGGTTTAACCTGATCAAGGTCTTTTTGTCCTACTTGTGTAAATACTTTCATCGTGACACCTTTGTAGATTGATTTAATGCTGGCATAGCAACTGAATCTGACAAAATGTTAAATGACAACAAATGCCACTGCTGAGAGTTAATGGTTCGCACACCAAACTTAAATTGGTCACACAGTTCCGTATTTACATCGTACCGTAATGTAATTAGTCTACCTTCTGCAATCTTACTAGAGTTTACTGTAAACGGCACTTTTGTTACAGACAGGTCAGCTGGACCAAACACTGCATCTTCTTTAATAGTGTACACCGTTTCACTTTTTGCCTGTTTCTGGGTAGATGTTGTGCTTTCTGTATACGAATAATCGATGCCATAAAAGAAATCGAACCCATTATCTCCATATGACATAATGCGTAGTTCAACACTATAGTATCGCACCTTGACACTGTTTTCATTTGAGTTGTACCAAGCACTTTCCCATTGATGTCCGTTGTGCGCTGTGTCTGCAATCGTAAACGTTACATTGTCACCGTATGCACTTATTTGACACTTTTGACCCCAGTTAACACTTGAACTCATAATCTGAAGAGGTCCAAACTTGTTTGTGGTCGCATTTAATGCAGGCGTCCAATTTGGGTCATTTCCTAACAAAAAGTACCCATTAACAGTTGTAGTCATTGCTGACCAATAACTATTTGTTGGGGTTTCTAAATCAGTGCGAATAGACCACATGGGTTGCTGAGGGGTCAAATGTAAAACAAAACCAAAATCTGGTGTAGTTGAATCGTCTGTTGGTAGATGCATCCATACTTCTTTTTCTCGAAAAGAGTAAGCAGCAATAGCCTTGTGCATCATTGAACGATTAACTCTGCGCAACAATTTATCAATAGGCTTGCTAATCTTTTGCATGCTTATTGATGCTCCGCCATTTAGACCGCCTGAAAGCATCCACACGCCCTGTTCATTAATAAAGACAACACCTAACTGTGGTATAACTACAACTGCTTTACTAGCTACTGTCCCCAAGGTATTTGTAATAGTACTAATGTTGTAACTGTCAGTATCAAAGCTTATTATATTTATAGCGTCTTCACGAAATACAATTAAATTATTATAAAAGGCTACTAATTGGGTAATGTCTCCACCTGTTTGGTTACCCAAATCAAAGTATGCCAACGCTCCAAACTGCTCAAATATACCCTTATTAGAATAAATGATACGACTTCCTGCTGCCAACCAAAGTCGATTGTCCCATACTTCACCAAACTTCCAACCTGTAGTAATAGTTGTGCTTGCTGTAAACGATGGTGCTTGGTCTACCAAAAATTTGTCAGGCAATGTATCTATAAAAAATCTACTAGAGTTTTCATTTATCTGAGTTACAAAATAGTATAGTTCACCATTATTGTTTATTTCTTTGGTACGATATATACGTCTAGCAACTATACCCTGTTGACCTATTGGCAAGTCAAGTGCCACGCCATATCTATATGCTGGATCACCATCATCAATTGACCATGTAACACTTTGGGTAGCTGATAATGGTGTCTCAGCACCCAAATCTGACACCATACTCATTTTGTAATTATATGTGTACGTATTTTCTACTACATTGCCATCTGAATTAAATTCTAAATATCCCAATCCATATTGAGTCTTTTTATTAAACCAAACAGCAGCACCACCAGTTAAAGCTTTGCCATCTGCATATTGAGTATCTACATCCAATGGATTTGCAGATGCTGTTTGTAGCGTAAAACCAAAATCTCGATACACTTGATCACCACTAAACAGTATGGCTCTGTCACGACCATTAATAATCAACAAGTGCTGACCAAGATTAACAAACTGACTACCGACATCTCCTAGTTTGGGTATGTACCGGTCACTGTCAATCGTTACCAAGTCATTCTCATAGAAAGTACCTGAATACGTTGCGCCCTGTCCTTTGTTACCAATAGCATAGTACAGTTGCCCTGACTGCTCAATAAAGGTGTAAATGTCATTGGTGCCTTGTCTCTTCCACTGATAAACGGCATCAACTTTGTCAGTAAAGTACTTTGTAACAATGGCACTGGTAACAGTCCAAGATGCAGGCGCATGCCACCATGACTCAAACCCAACATCTGCCTTCCAACCGCCTTCAGATACGTATCTACAGTTGTTTACAGTGTTAGCGTCTCCAATGTTAGGCATCAATACTTGACTAATACCTCCACATGGAACAAAACGTTTGAACCGTTGTGGCTTCATGAAAGTCTCCTAAGTGTTGTACCATCGTATGTAGGTCTGCCGTATGCCATATGGAACCGTCCACGCACAATACGCTGATCAATCTTATCAACATATCGTTTAGCTAACCCATTGATTTCTTTCATGTATTTTCTTTCGTAAGTAGTTGCCAACCCTTGTTGACCCAACTTTAAGTATATGTCTTCCAATGCTTTGTAAACAATAAGTTGATGAAACTCGTATGGCATTTGTGGTACATCGGTAGACAATAACAAGTCCTTTGGCTTTACCATAAACCGCATTACCATTTCGCGTACATAATCGTGGTACACTTCAATTTTATCACCAGCTTTCTTTTGCGGTACTTCAAAATCATAGCCTACTGGACGTGGGTACGGTCTTATTTGTTGATGGTTGCCATCAATCTCAATGTAGCGTGGGGAACCATTATCTAACTGGTTTAACTTAACTATATTAACAAACGAGTTAATGTCTGTAACTACAATAGGTTGTAGGTAATCAGGGTCATTACGTGTACCAGATGTTGTACTCGTACCATTGACTACATACAACCAACATGGCAACCCTTTGCGCTCACCTGTGTTCTGATCAAAGTTTTTATTCCAACATACAACCTTACGATACCCTTCCCATTGTGTTGGGTTTTGGTCTTTATCGTTGTATGTGTCAGCTTGAATTGCTAAGTCATCCCACCCAGTAAACACCAGTTTTAACGTTTTATTGTTACCAGATACTTTATGAATAGCAGGTTCTGACAAAGCACCAACTTTACCATCTTTAATAAATGCCCAAGCAAACTCATAATGTTTGTTGCCTTGGAACTCGCCCGTCGGACTTTCCAGTTCTGTAATAGTAAGTTGTTCTGCTGGTGTTATATGTTGTGTTGGGCTAGTAATGTATGCTTCTGCATATGACTGTGTATAATCAACTCTTAAATCTAAGTCTTCTTCTCGTCTTGGTAAAATAGCTGTAGATTTACCATATGGGTTTTGTGAACCACTAACGCTTACGTAAGGGTAGTCTCTGTGCCCTAAATATAGTAGTTCCAAACAGTTTTCTGGTAGGTCATACCATCGCTTCTTTATTTTCCAACCGCTGTTAGTGGCAGTGCTAGTGCCTTCAAATGGTTTGTCTAACAATATGGTTTTCATGTCTTCAAGCTTGGAAATGGTGTATTCCATATTGTCTATTTCCATTGGTTGACCTTCCCACACATCCATATTATGTAGTCGGTCAATGTCATGACTTAACACAACTCTTCTTTGTCCTTTTACAACTGTTGCAGTTACGTTGGCACCACTACTGTTTTCTGTATCTGTACTAGCTGTAATGTCTGTGTGCAATCGCATAGTGCTAAGTTCTGTACTAAAACTCCAACGCTTCATTGTCCATATACAGTAGTACGCATCGTTTAACAACTCATCCAACTGATTGTTAAACTGCGCTAGTTCTGGACTGTAGTCTGTTATGTTTTTTACTTTCTGTCTCAATGCTTTTAAATTTGCCATAGGTCACCATACGAAAAAAGGGATGGGCGAAACACCCACCCCTTCGGCTTAATAAAGAATCGAACTTAGAACTGTTTGATTACAATCACAGTTGCAACATCAGCCGCATCATCAGCGCAAGCATATGCAACAGGTGGCAATACATCAGCATTAGCGTAGTTTTTCAACTCACCTGCTGTTGTAAACAGTGACAATGCAGAACCTTTAGTAACACTACCATCTGTTTTTGCTTGACACAAGCCAGCAATACAAACGTCAATAGCGTCACCAGCAGCAGCAGCAGCAGCCAAAGCAATACCAACAAATGCAGTTCGATCTGCATCATTTGAATCTGCCTTAACAACGTGAATCATTTTATCACCGTCAGCAGTTTTGGTAATGTCAAAAGCAACCGCTTCCTTCTCAGCAATGGCTTCAGATGCAATAAAAGTTTCGATTTGACGACGGTTCATCGCATCGACACCCACTGCAACTGTACCACCAGAAGGTAATGCGTTGTACTGAGAAGTTTCCAAGTATTGAATAATGTTTTGTGTAGCCATGATAAACCTCCTTAAAAAGTGTCGCCGTCAAAGAGAACACCACAAGAACCGAGGTGGTCTGCAATCAATTGCATTTTAACATACAATTGGGCAGCTCGTGCTGTAGTTCCAGAAATGTGCTCAAAAGGTGAAACAGCGAAGTCAGCATCTTTGTGCATGCACAACTTAACACCGTCAAAGTTCAGGAAGTAACCAGACAATGGAGCAGGGGCACCACCATTAAATGATGCAGATGTATAGTTAAAACCAAGTTCAAGGTCTTGTTCAACTACTGCGCCACCAAAGGCAAGTTGCATACGTCCACCATCAAGAGTCTTCTCGTTGATGTATCGTTCTTGTGCAAACAAAGCACGACGATAGTTAGCCATTGCTGCTTCAGACAAAAGCACACATTGAATCTCACCCATGTGAGTTACAGTGTTTGCTTGGATTGCCATTTGTTGCATACCAAGGATACCGTTTGTACCAAATGCACCTTGAATGTCAGCAACCTGATTCAACCAACCGTTTACTGGGTAAGTAGTCTTAGAAATACCACCAACAGTATTGTTTTGATTTGCCTTAGTTTCTGCTTCTAAAAATCCATTAGCACTAGCATCACCGTTCAAAGTGTTTACAGTGGTTAAAACAGTAGAGTTACCGCGAAGCAACTGCTTGTTTAACTCACGTCGAAGCATACCCATTACTGAGCGCATACGAGCTTCAACAATCTTTACGATTGCTTTCTCGCCTTTGTTTTCCAACTCTTCTTTCTTGGTGATAACGATGGGAGCAGTAAAGTCAGCCCACTCGTAAATAGCAGGTTGCAATACGTCTTTAACTGCAAGATTTACAGCTTCGTATCCAGTAGGAAGGTTGGTGATTTGAGAGTGTTCAGCGATTGATAGGGGACGTTGGATTTTAATACCACCATCTTCATACTCAATACCGCCGTAACGTTTTGCATTATCAAGGAATGCGACCTTTTGAAATAATTCGTCAACTTCACCATCACGGATGGAATACAGGGTTGACGATAGCAAATCATTAGAAATAGCCATTGTTTTACCTTAGTGTTTAGTTTATTGTTTTGCCTAAACCGTATTCCCATTGGAATGGTTGCTGTCCGAGTGCTCAAAAGAGTTCATTCAACAAAGGCATTTTAAATTGAAAATGTTGCATTGTCAACCCTATGCAAGTAACCCAGCCTTAAACTGTTGCAACATAGCATACAAAAAGTTGCCTGGACATTCGGTAGCACCGAAGTCCCTATGACCATAGACATTATGCCTATCTAGATTATATTCTTCCATTAAGAGTTTTACCTTACCCCACAACGATTCCATTTGTGCAGTGCTAGGTGCTTCATTAGACGTATTGCCAGTAACACATATACCAACAGAACCTCTATTGTGATTTTTACAATGTGCTCCTGTTTTATTTATGTGCCTACCAGCAACCACTTGACCATCGCCAAGAACTATAAAATGATACCCAATGTCAGACCACCCGTTGCCATTGACATGCCAATCGTAAATCTGCTCTTTTGTAGTGCTCTGTGGTGATGCAGAATGATGAATGATGATTTTGTTGACGGTCCTTTTACCCTTGGGCATGTTTACTCCTACTTCTTAGCCTGTTGTGATTTGTGATACTGATATGCTTCCCAAGCAC